>Ga0209510_1004463_pt1 | contig 12309 bp, 10 predicted proteins | sample BiotimSIPDNA_FD_185749 | JGI IMG/M metagenome (GOLD analysis project Ga0209510, IMG submission 185749) | Anaerobic biogas reactor microbial communites from Washington, USA - Biogas_R1 time_0 SIP DNA (SPAdes) (version 2) | ecosystem: Engineered > Bioreactor > Anaerobic > Unclassified | place... | reverse complement strand
TTTTTAAATACTTCTCTCCTTTACAAAACAAGCGATTATCTTGGCTAAAAATAACCGTCTGTTGTTATTGTTTATAGAGGAATGATATAAGGTGTCAGCAAGCAAAGGAAGTGTATATACACATCCGCAATTTTGCTCCCGCCAACCATTTCACAACAGAGAAAAATGTTTTCTTGCCGTATAGCCAGCAAAGAAAGCGTAGCCTCAACATTCAATCATACCAATCGAAGACTCATGGAGTTAATGGAAGGTAAAAAACGGTTGTACAGAAAACAAGAATATATTCAACTATATTTATCGTATTTGTCGAGTACTACTAGTTGTCCAATCTCCACTCCTCTCATATAATTAGGAAGCGGGATTCAACGAAGAATGTCTCCCAAAATGAGGCTAACTATGCCAAATCTGACTGAAGAAGACGTCAAGTACCGATACATAACTCCTGCCATTGAAAAGGCTGGATGGCTCGCTGAAAAAATCGCGATGGAATATTTTTTCACCGATGGAATGATAACCGTTCAGGGAAATGTCGTTTTTCGCGGTGAAAAGAAAAAAGCGGATTATTTGCTTTTCCACCAGGATAATTTTCCTCTGGCGATCGTTGAAGCCAAAAAGGAAACTTGTAACCTTGGGGATGGAATGCAACAAGCAATTGATTACGCCTGCATTCTAAATGTGCCTTTTGCTTATTCTTCCAATGGCTCTGGCTTTCTTGAACACGATTTGATCAAAGGAACAGAACGGCAGCTTTCCCTGGATGATTTTCCCAGCCCAGAAAACTTATGGAACCGTTATTGCCGGGAAAAAGAGATTACGCCCGATCAAGAACCTATATTACTTCAACAATACTATTTTGACGCCATTACAAGAAAAAAGCCGCGATACTACCAGATGAATGCTATCAACAAAACAATTGAAGCCATCTCGCGGGATCAGAAGCGCATTTTGTTGGTTATGGCAACTGGCACCGGAAAAACCTTCACCGCTTTTCAGATCGTCCATCGGTTGCTTGAAACCAGAAAAGTTCAGCGGGTACTCTATTTGGCGGATAGAAATGTTCTGATTGACCAAACCATGGTAAGAGACTTCAAGCCATTTTCTAAGATCATGACCAAGATCCAAAACAGAGCCATGGATAGTTCCTACCAAATTTATATGGCTTTGTATCAGCAGCTCATTGGCGAAGGAGAAGACAAACCCTACAAAGAATTTTCGCCAGATTTCTTTGACCTTATCATCATTGATGAATGCCATCGGGGTAGTGCTCGCGAAGACTCATTATGGCGCGAAATTCTGGAGTACTACAACAGTGCGGTCCAGATTGGAATGACCGCCACGCCAAAAGAAACAAAATACATTTCCAACATCGAATACTTTGGAGACCCCGTCTATTCCTATTCCTTGAAGCAAGGCATTGAGGACGGCTTCTTGGCTCCCTACAAAGTAATCCGTGTAAATCTTGACAAAGACGTGGATGGCTGGCGACCTTATGAGGGTCAATTGGATGACCATGGATTGCTCATTGATGATTATGAGTACTCATTAAAAGATTTCGACAAAACCTTAATCTTCGACCAGCGCACCCAAGCTGTGGCAAAACGAATTTCCGATTGGTTAAAAGAAAACGGAAGATATCTGAAAACAATTGTTTTCTGTGTGGATATCGAACACGCTGAACGAATGCGACAAGCCTTGGTCAACGAAAATTCTGATCTGGTCGCCCAAAATCCCTTATACATCTCGCGCATAACCGGGGATAACCCAGACGCAAAAAAACTTTTGGACAAATTTATTGACCCTAGTTCTGTCTACCCCACCGTCGTAACAACCTCTAAACTCTTGACAACCGGGGTGGATGCCCAAACCTGCCAATTAATCGCTATTGACTCTGTCATCAACTCGCTCAGCGAGTTCAAGCAAATCATCGGGCGAGGTACCCGTATCTATCCAGACCAGAACAAATATTACTTTACGATCCTGGACTTCCGAAAAAGCACCCGGCTCTTTGCTGACCCGGAATTCGACGGCGCACCGATTCAGGTTAAAGATGAATCCGTATCCGGTGAGCCCGATGAAACTCCTGAGATGGATCAATCCTTTGATGTTCTGACTGTCTCTGAGGATCAACTGGTCCAAATTTATCCGCCAACCGAAGCCCATAAAATTCCGAAATACCGCTTACGCGAAGTACCGGTCGCTTATCTAAGCGAGCAAGTGCAATACATCGGACCAAACGGGAAACTGATTACCGAAAGTTTGCGGGATTTTACAAAACGCAATATTCTGAATGAGTATGCGACTTTACAGGATTTTCTCAATATCTGGCGCGCGGACGAGCGCAAGGAAATCATCATTTCCGAACTTCAGGCTCAGGGGATTTGGCTGGAGGTTTTACAGAACGAACCTGACTTAAAAGATCTCGACCCCTTTGATATTGTCTGCCATCTTGCATATGGACGACCGCCACTCACCCGCACAGAACGCGCTAAAAAAGTAAAACAAAATGACATCTTCACCCGCTTTTCCGGAGACGCGCGCAAGGTGTTGGAAGCCTTAGTAGACAAGTACATGAACGATGGAGTCATGGATCTGGATGATACCCGCATTCTCCTGACCATGCCTTTTGCAGAGATCGGAACCCCCGCAAAAATCATCGGGCTTTTCGGTGGCAGAGAGGCTTATGTTAGTGTTACCCAGGAGTTAGAGGATCTCATTTATCTTTAGTAAGCCTGGAGGTTATATTTGGTTAATTTAGGTGCCTTCGTAAAAAAACTGCAAAACATCATGCGCAGCGATGCCGGAATCAATGGCGACGCGCAACGCATTGAGCAAATGGTATGGATTTTGTTCCTTAAGGTTTACGATGTAAAAGAAGACGAGTGGGAAATTTTATTCCCAGGCTACCAATCCATCATTCCCCAGGAACTTCGCTGGAAAAACTGGGCGCAAGATAAAAAAGACGGCAAAGCTCTCACCGGTCAAGCGCTGCTTGAGTTTGTCAATAACCAGCTTTTCCCACGTCTTAAATCTCTTCCAGTAACCATTCACACCCCGCAAAAGCAACTCATTGTGCGGGACGTCTTCACCGATAGCAACAACTATATGAAGGATGGTATTCTCTTGCGGCAGGTTATCAATGAAATTGATGCCCTTGAAATTTCAGAGTACAAAGACCGCCACGCTTTCAACGAAATTTACGAAGCTATTCTAAAGAGTTTACAAAGCGCTGGAAATGCCGGTGAGTTTTACACCCCCCGCGCCGTCACCGATTTTATGGTCAAGATGATTGACCCCAGGTTGGGCGAAACGATCGGCGATTTGGCTTGCGGAACAGGCGGCTTCCTGACCTCAGCCTTGAATCAACTTTGGGACCAGGTAAAAACTGTTCCTGACCGCGATCAGTACGTTCAATCGGTGTATGGTCTGGAATTAAAACCACTGCCTTACCTGCTGTGCATCACCAATCTCCTCTTGCACAACATCGATAGCCCTCTCATCTTCCATGGCGATTCCCTCGATCGTGACGTGCGCTCTTACGCGGAACAGGATAAATTTGACATCATTCTCATGAATCCGCCGTATGGCGGCGCGGTTACTTCCGGCGCTAAAACCAACTTCCCGGTCGAGTTTCAGAGCAGCGAAACTGTCGACTTATTCCTGGCGCTCGTGATCCATCGCTTGAAAAGGAATGGCCGCGCAGCAATCATTACCCCGGATGGATTTCTGTTCGGAAGCGATGGAGCAAAGACGGCAATCAAAAAACGCTTGCTGGAAGACTTCAATCTTCATACCATCATCCGCCTGCCCGCTTCGGTCTTCGCGCCTTATACATCCATCACAACCAATATTCTATTTTTTAGCAGCAATCAAAAAACTGAACAGGTTTGGTATTACCGTGTGGATATGCCCGAAGATTACAAGCACTTTTCAAAAACCAAGCCCATGGAGCTGAAACATTTTGATAATGCCATCGCCTGGTGGAAAAACCGCCAGGAATTACTGGACGAAGAAACACAAACCTACAAAGCCAAAGCATTTTCCGTAAGTGAGTTGAAATCTCTTGGCTACAATCTGGATCAATGCGGCTACCCATCGTTTGAAGAAGAAATCCTTTCACCCGAAGAAACTATCCGGCAATTCCATGAAAAACGCAATGCTTTGAACGCGAAAATCGACGAAAGACTTGCAGAGATTGAACGCATTCTGGGGTTAAAAGCATGATCGCTGAAAAATTGCGCAAAGCCATCCTGCAGGCAGCCATGCAAGGCAAACTCACCCAGCAGCTGCCGGAGGACGGCGATGCCCGGGATCTCCTTGCCGAGATTCAGCAGGAGAGACAACGAAAAATAAAAACGGGTGAAATCAAAGCCACCAAACCTCTGCCTCCCATCAACCCCGACGAAGCTCTGTACGAGATTCCTGAGAACTGGGTGTGGACAAATTTAGGAGATGTGATCGATTTAGTTTCCGGAAGAGATCTTGTTCAGTCTGAATATAATGATAAGATGATTGGCATACCGTATATAACTGGTTCAAGCAATATCAACCGTGGCGTAATAACGATTAATCGTTGGACGAACTCTCCCCAAACAGTTGTAACTCAAGGTAATCTAGTTGTTACATGCAAAGGCACTGTTGGCAATATTGCCATACTTAAACATGAAAAAGCTCATATAGCTCGTCAATTGATGGGAATCCAAAACTATAAAGGCATTTCAATAAGGTTTATTAAGTATTTTCTAGAACTTTCTGTATCCAACTTAATTAAAAAGGCAAAAAGTATCATTCCTGGTATCAGTCGAGATGACTTATTATTGTTGCCTTTTCCAATCCCACCTCAAAATGAACAGAAACGTATAGTCTTTCGCATTCAAAATTTTTTACGACTTCTTGATAATCTGGAAAAAGTTGAAAAGGAGTTGGATGCCTTAGAGAAAGAATTTCCGGAAAAACTGAAAAAGTCGCTGCTTCAGGCTGCCATGCAGGGCAAACTCACCGAGCAGCTGCCAGAGGACGGCGATGCCCGTCACCTCCTCGCTGAGATACAGCAGGAGAGACAACGAAAAATAAAAACGGGTGAAATCAAAGCCACCAAACCTCTGCCTCCCATCAACCCCGAAGAAGCCCCTTACGAAATTCCACCTAATTGGGTTTGGACCCGGTTAGGCAATGTGGTAACAGACAACAGGCAAAAAGCTCCAGAAACAGAGTTCACCTATATTGATATTGGCTCTATCAACAACAAACTTATGAAACTCGGGAGCCTTAACAATGTACTTAAACCTAATGATGCGCCTACCCGTGCAAGAAAAATCGTTAAGTTTGGAGACGTCATTTATTCAACCGTAAGGCCTTATCTTCATAATGCCAGTGTCATCGACGTGGAAATCAAACCTCCCCCGATTGCCAGTACAGGTTTTTTTGTGGCTTCCCCCATTTGGAATACGTCCGCGTCTTATGTTCTATACTGGTTAGTTTCACCCATATCCGACAACATTATCAACGATGTCAGTAATTCCAGAGGAGTAGCATACCCAGCTATTTCTGAAAGTAGTTTAAAAAGAATCCCTATCCCACTACCACCATTTTCTGAACAGAAACGTCTTGTGGCAAGATTAGACGCTCTTCTTCCCCTATGTGAAGGACTTAAACCCACCTAAGAGGTACAGATGTATCCAATGACTCTCCAGGCGTTCCCTATTGCTTACGGTATGGTGCGATTATCTCAACGCTCCAACCAGAATTATTTCATCCGCTATATGTGTTTTTGGTCAGCATTCAACAACATCTACCAGTATCTGAGCGACCAAGATGGATTCGGTTCAAGGCTGGTCTACGATGCGAACCAGCAATTGCGTATCAGAGAGGTAACTGGTTACCTTCTTCCGAGAGTGGAAACAGAACCTGAAACTGAGGCAATCCTCCGCACGATCCGCAAGTTATCGCCAGAACAAAGAATTAAATGGCTCAGATTACCAGAGGTATTGTTCTTCGTGGAACGCACTCCCGAAGGTGCTAAAGGCGTGTCTTGCCCAGACCGTCCTGGGCTGTTTGACCGTCACGGCCAACGCATCAATGGCGTGCTCAACCGTACCCGCACGGTTGACTCCCTGCATCCCTACTATGCCCCCATCGACATGGAAAAGTATGAGGCTTTTCTGGAAGGAGACTCGTCTCACGCCGAATTGTTAACTAATCAGCTTGCGCTTTTGCTGTATACCGTCCGAAACAACCTGATGCATGGGCACAAAGAAGTCACGAGTGATAATGACGGCGAAGTCGTCCGCAACGCCTACCCTCTCTTAGAATACCTAGTACGTTGCTTCGTGAATTTTCCCCAAAAAAGGAGCACATATGGGAAACTCAATTCAGAATGAAAGGACAAAGATCAGGACCCTTATTAAGGTAGGACTTCTTATTGTAGGTTTAGTAAGCTTACTACTGATCAGTCGCTACTTAACAGGTTCGTTTCTACCAACAGATCCCCATAACTCAACAATTTTCCAAGGTGGTTTGCTTCTTATTATTCTTGGCTCGTTGTTCCTGGAAGACAAGTTTACAAAACCGATTGATGGATTGGTAAATGGACTTACTGGTGCCATTTCACTCTTAACAATTCCAGAGAGGACTACTATTTGGTGGATTATCTTTGGTTACTGTTTGATTATCTTCTTCTTAGCTTTGATTAGTATCGCTATCTTCCCTTACAAAGACACCAGGAAATTCTTGACGGATCTCAATAACTGGACTCATTCTGTAGTTATCCATTTTGGCAAAGCAACTTTTTTGTTTAGCATGGTATTCCTATTTTCCGTTTTTATCTATTATGGAATTCAATCAAGAGAAGCGGCAATATTAGTTGCTTTTTGGGGAGGTTATGTTTCATTATTGCCTCTTAAAATTCCCCAACTCATTCAGTCGCTTTTCTATCGCCACAAATCGGAACTCACTGATGTCGGCACCCTCATCAGAATAGAAGATCCAAATCTAGCAGTAGTCGAAATAAAGGACAAATCAAGTTGGACAAAGGAAGATGCTTACTTCATAAATTTACCTGATGGCAATACACATTATTTACTCCCAGTATTTCATCACATGCAAAATGATCGTCAACTTGGAACTGCGCTTATCCTTGATACTAGGCTCATAACAAAGATTCAGAATTCGGAAGGGAGAGTGTTTTCTGACTCCTCAAATCCTTTAGACCGAAAAAACTTGTTAGCCAATCAGCTTGGTCTCGAAGGTCAAAAAAAACCAATAGGCACGATCTGCGAAGGTGCCACAATCGGCAAGATTCGCTTTGAAGTTTGGTCAGGTCAAGACATTTGGAAAGGGATGCTTGTATTCTGTATCGAAAATGGAGCAAAAGTATACTATCAGGTTTTGGATGGCATCACTAAGACCGAAGACCTCACCAGCAATGAAAGGGGCTTCACTGTGGTCGAAGCAATCCAACTTGGAACATGGGATCTAGAGAAAGGATTTTGCAAGTATAGATGGCTTCCAAGAATAAACAGTTTGGTTTTCGGATATGTAATCACAGGATCATCATCCATGATGCTCGACCCGATGAAAGATTGCAGCCTTGGATGCATTCCAAACTCTGATTTCCCGATTACATTTGATCTGGAGAAACTCCGCTCTCACCATTTGGCAATATTAGGAACTACTGGGAGAGGAAAAACGGAGTTAGCAATCTCCCTCGTAAATAAAGCAGTACAAAAAAATGTTAAAGTGTTCATCGTGGATTTGACACTAAAGCTATTACCGAGGTTGGATCGTAGTTGGACAGAGTTATTAAACCTAGAGTCCGCCCAAATAAATGAACTGAATCGCCTCGTGATGGCCGTAGATACAGGTGAATATGGCGGAAAAAGCGAGAAGAAAGCTCTTAATAAATATGTTGCGGAAGAAATAACGCCTAAGATTGACTCACAAGTACATGAATTCATTCATTCAAGAATCTTCAATATAGGAATCCTAGAACTCAATGAGATTACAAACAATGAAGCTACCGTAAGAATCATTGAACTCTACCTCACAGCAATCTTCAACATTTATCGTTCCAGCAAACCGGAGAACCCCATTTGGATTGTTCTAGAAGAAGCTCATACCATTGTCCCAGAAACAGGAAAAATGGGAATAAGCGATTATTCCACACAAGCGGAAGTCATTGGGAGAATTTCACAGATAGCCCTTCAAGGCCGCAAGTACAATGTCGGCCTTATGATTCTCGCTCAGAGAACAGCGAATGTCAGTAAAACGGTTCTTACTCAGTGCAATTCAATCATAAGTTTCGCCCAATATGATAAAACTGGATTGGACTTTCTGGGAAACTTTTTTGGTGATGATTACGCAAAGACCGTGCCCAATCTTGAGTTCTTAGAAGCTGTTGCTTATGGTTACGGAGTAAAAAGCGACCGCCCAGTGATTGTGAAACTAAAAGAAAAATCAAAGGAAGAATTGGGGGAGAAGAGTGAGTTAGGGCACGATCAAAAAGAAACGGAAGACTTGATTGTGCCTGATCAAGATGAAGAAGGCACTCTGAATAATGAGGACCATTTTGATGAGGATGAAGATATCCCTTTCTAAACTCATGAAAATGGGAACCCATTACACAATACACAACTTATGAAATGGAGGAGGTTTGTTGGAATGAGTAAATATCAGATAGAGCTTACTAATGAAGAGCTTGATCTTTACAAAATCGTGGCACTCTCCATTGGCAAAGGAGTTGGTACATCTTGTGAAGAGTGGAAAAAGATCACAGATGCTGAATATCAATTAACTTTGTCTTTAATCGAGAGAGGTGCGATCCCCGCGCAAAGGATACAATACCTCTATGAGCCAAACCTCAATATCGGAACCAAATATTCGCGTATTGAAGTTTTTCATAACAATGGGACTAAAGGGAGAGATGTATTCAGACACCCTCACTTCATTCCATATTTGCTGTATATTATTAATGGCCCAAAATTACCAGAGTCAACCTTAAGGAATTTTGAATCCTTTGTTAGTACAAATCCAGTGAATGAAACTGAAGATGTAAGAATAGCAAGGGATCTGGCAAAGCAAGAGGTGCGCGCAAATCAACTTGATCCGAAAACTGCATGTGAGGAGTTCTTTAAGCTTGCTCTTGAAACGGGATTAGGTCCGATCTTCGCCAGGGTACTTCGAGATACCGTTCGAAGTATGCGTGTTCATTATTAGGTTGTGCTATCCATTAACCTAGCTAAAACTTAAATCATGTACCTATCCAACTGACTTAAGGAAATTATGAAATTTGATATAACGACCTCTTTAATTGAAGCCACTGCAAAACTGTTAGACGATTCTCAAGCGTCCAGAATGCCGACGCATTCCGATATTGATTTCCAAGTTTCCCGAAACAATCTTGGTATTGCAGATCCGAAAGGACGTCAACCACCTGTTGGCAAGACGAAGCGAGTTCGGGAAATGCTTTCTTGGGCTATGGATAACGATCCAGAAAGAGGCTCAAACTTTATCTCTTCCTTAATCCAGATTGTTCGTGGTTGTGGTGGTTTCTCGCCAGGCTCAGTTAACTTTGTCGGTGAAGAACCTATCGGAAATCTCAAACGGGAGTTAAAAATCCAAGGCTACCTATTACATCCGGATGGAGTGATCTCAAAATTGCTTTTGGATAACTTATCTGGGAGAGACCTTGACGACGCGTTACGAGCTTACATTCGGCGAGCTCAATCTGGTTCATCAGACGCTGCACTTGTCACTGGTACTGGGAAAGACCTTTTAGAGGCAACTGCGGCATACGTTTTGCAAAAAGTGTATAACAATTATTCAGACCAAGCTAATTTTCCGACACTCTTAGGACAAGCATTCGTTGCACTAAACATTGCTACTCCTGAAAACAAAACTGAAACCTCGCCATTAAGTAAGTTTGAAAAAAGTCTCTTTGAGAGCGGCTGCGCTGTTAATAACCTAAGAAACAAAGAGGGAACTGGTCATGGCCGCCCATGGTTGCCCAAAATCACAAGCGATGAGGCGAAGACAGCAATTCAACAAATTGGAGTAATTTCTGAGTATTTACTCGACAAACTTGATAGACATAGCTAACGGAAATCTGATAAAGGATAGGTCTAGCTAGTAACCTTAATTTATCTTTCAGTGAAGAAAGTAATCGCACTTCGTTAATCGCGAAATCGGTGAAACTCGGAAGAGTATATACACTTCTTTTGGGCATAGCATGATTGAAGATGGAATTTGTCTTATAAATATTGAAGGAAATGGCGCAAAAAAGAGCCTTCCTAAGCTACTTAGAAAAAACAAGGAGGAAATCACGCTGATTTTTTTAGATCAGGATACAAGTGTAAATAATTTTCAGAGTTCTGGGTTCTCTAGTAACGACTCTTATATATTTATAGGTGAAAAAGAATTTGAAGACGCTTTTTGTGACAAGGCAATCTGTCTTTGTCTCAATCAAGTATGGCCTCGTAATGATAATACTGCTTGGGAGTCATCTCACATTGTTGAGATTCGCTCTGATAAAGAAAAGAAATTTTCTGACAGGTTAATGAACAAAATTCGCGAAAACAGTTTGAGCGAAGTGCCTAATAAAAAGTCTGTTTATGGGAACAAAATTGCTACATATTGTCCTAAAGAAGCAATACCGGAAAAAATCGTTCATCTGTTTGAAAAAGCAAGAAAAATTTCGAAAGCAATATAAAGGAGAGAAATGAAACGTGAAACAGTAGTTTCCAGTAACATACGATCAATTGGTTATGATCAAAATACCAATATACTTGAAGTGGAATTTAGGTCTGGAAGAGTTTATCAATATATGCATGTCCCTATCGAGAAATACCAGGGAATAATGGCAGCGGAATCGCATGGGAAATACCTAAATAGATTGATAAAAAATAATTATCCTTATCGTGAGGTTTAGAAGAAACTATCCTTAATCTTTATTTAATAGGACGAGAAATTCCGCGAGCCTTCAACTAGTGAGTTTTATTTTCCTTTAAATACGAGCTGGTTTAAAACTTTCAAATCGCAGAATGCCTTTCTGTGAAAAATTGGGAAGTAGATTATTGGTTCTTAAGCTCAAAAGAGAGAAAAAGTCCTTAACACAACTGAGCAATCAGTTTTATAACTTGAACCCAACTTTCTTCAAAGATTACTTTTTTATTCGACACTAAGTATGTCAATCGACGATTCCAGTCACGCTCAAATTCCGAATACCGGTTTTCAAAACTTCCGACATCGACCGAACTCAAGTTCAGCTCTTTTGTTCTGAATTTTTCAGGCAGAATCTGTTTTACTGTTTCGAGGTTGACACCAGCATCAAGCAGATTACTGATGTCGTATAAATCTCTTGAAATCGCGAACCGGCGTTGACCTCCAATCGCCCGGATCTTTTCAGCCATGACCTCTTCAAGGGAATAGCAGGATAATTCAAGCGCCTCGAATATCTTATCATCAGAATAAGGATGAAAGACTTTCCGCTCAACAGGTGGCAGTAAAACCTTTTCCGATCTGGTCACATCCAGTTTAATGCTTCTGGGAGATCCGCCCCAATTCAAAGGTCCCTTATAGTAAACCCGGATTTGAAAAGACTCTTTACCATACTCATCATCAACAATCTCAAACCTGAGTGGACCAACAAAGAAGTCGGGACCATCATGTTCCAGGATCCAACTAAAGCTGGATTCAATCACATTTTTAATTTCAGTTTCTGAAATTAGCGTTGTAGCCGTAAAATCGAGATCTTCTGAAAAACGATAATCCGGAAAGTAACACTTGCGCAAGCAGGTACCTCCTTTGAAAATTAATCCAAGCAAGTCCGGGCTTATATTTTTCATCCCAAGGAGAATCCAACCAAGACTGTAGTCAAGATCTATGACCATAGGATCAACTTTTTTAGCAGCAGCAGTACGTCGGACTTCAGCTTCTCGGATCATCTAATCATCTCGTGGGAGTAAACCTGGAACGTTTATCTGAAGTTGCCAACGTACTAAAGTTGGACCAATTTTGGGAGACCCAGGTTCAAGTGAGCTGATCCCTTTTGAAATCATGGAACGCCACTTATCGACGATTAATTCTCTTTTTTGAATTGGTAAAGCAAGCCTTTCCAGCAGATATCCCAGACGCTTAGCAACAGCACCACCGCCCCATTCTTCCAGATATCCAGTCAGCTTTTCCCAGTTGATCTGGTCCGAAACTGCGGACATCGCTTCAGCCAACTGTATTATTCCCCCGCTCAAATCCGGGCGATCCGCAGCATCGATCAAGGTCTTTTCACGATCAGTGACGCTTATCGATTGAGCATCGATC
>Ga0209510_1004459_pt1 | contig 12326 bp, 6 predicted proteins | sample BiotimSIPDNA_FD_185749 | JGI IMG/M metagenome (GOLD analysis project Ga0209510, IMG submission 185749) | Anaerobic biogas reactor microbial communites from Washington, USA - Biogas_R1 time_0 SIP DNA (SPAdes) (version 2) | ecosystem: Engineered > Bioreactor > Anaerobic > Unclassified | place... | reverse complement strand
TAGGCATAGGCTCTGATGGCGAGCGATTCACCCAGAAGGGCGTCGATCTTTCGCTGCTCCGCATCTGATGACGCCTGCATATCGGGCAGGTTGGCTATGCTCACATTGGCGTACTCAATGGCTTTGTACATTGTGGTGTAGGTAGAGTTGAGCATTCCTGTGAGGTTAGTGTAGTCATAGTTTGACATGACATACTTTGAATTAGATTCCGTGGAGCTGGATTCGTCGGTACCCATCAGCAACTGATAACCGAGCTCTTGTGTATGCAGGAATGGGTAAGCACCCACAACAGTCATCTCAGCTCTGTTGATTGAGGCGAATATGGAGGAGCTGTCTGCTTTCGACTCCGAGGGCATGTCCAGCCAATCCTGGCATGCGGAAAAGAGTGTGAAGAAGGCAGCAATGGCAAGAATATGTATTGTTGTTTTCATATCATTAAATTTTATAGATTGTCATTAAAATGTCAGGTTTACACCTACCACCCAGCTCTTGGACCGGGGATATGATGAATTATCAATACCCGGCGTGAGGGCGCTGCCCGATGCAGACACCTCAGGGTCATACCCGGTGTAGCGGGTGAAGGTGTGGATGTTGTTCAGTGTACAGTAGAGGCGTATATTGCTGACCTTGGCCTGCTGGACGAGCTGACCGGGAAGCGTATAACCAAATGTGATGGTGTTCAGACGCAGGTAGGAACCATCTTCCAGGTAGTAACTGCTGTGATCGCTGATAGCCGTTTTGTTGTTCTGAGAGATGTTCCAGAGTGTAGAGCTGTCATGCTGATTCGGGTTGAGAGCAGCCAGTCTTTCCAGATCGGTAGCTTCTCTGCCGGTCTGTGGGTCAATCAGCATGAAACGATCTGCCATTTTAGCCACGCTATTCTGGTTGGCCATGTAGGGACCGATAAAACGCTGGGTGCTCATGTTGAACACCTCATTTCCGTAAACGAAGTTCATGAACAATGTCAGGTCGAATCCTTTGTAAGTGAACGTATTGTTGAGTCCCCCCATGAACTTCGGTTGTGCATTGCCGATCACTGTACGGTCGTTCACCGAGAAAACTGGAAAACCGTTCGCATCTTTTTCGCCGGCGACATCCTTATATTTCACATCTCCCGGTTTTACCCCTGCACGTGCACTTCCCTTCAAGTAGGGCACATCGTCGTTGAGTATGTAGGAGCCATCACCATTTTGCGTGAAATCATTTGTGGTGTAAATACCATCGTAGATCAAACCATAATATTGTCCCAATGGTGATCCCACTTCTACCTTATATCCCATGCGCGAGTTGTAATCCTGAATAAAATAGTTCAGTTCACTGTCACCGTAAAGCGCCAATACTTTCGACCGGTTGAATGAGATGTTAAAATCTGTCATCCATGAAAAGTTATTGGTGCGAACATTCACGGTGTTCAGGATCAGTTCAACGCCTCGGTTGCGGATCGATCCCAGGTTCTGTATCTGGTTGGTATATCCGGTGGAACTGGGAATCTTATTCGATATCAACAGGTTGTCGGATTCGTTGTTATAAAGATCGACAGAAAGATTGATGCGACTCTTGAACAATGCCAGGTCGAGACCAAGATTGGTAGTGGTAGTTTTCTCCCATCGCAGATCAGGATTACCCAGTGTAGATCCAGGTACATAGGTGATAAAATCACCACCATTGTAACCATAGTGGCCTGATCCGTAATTGGTGGCATACATGTTGTTGTCGATGTTATTGTTACCGGCAGTACCATAACCGATGCGCAGTTTCAGGTTATCCAGGTAATCAAGTGATTCCATGAAACGCTCTTCTGAGATACGCCAGGCAGCTGACGCCGAAGGGAAGTAACCCCATTGCTTACCCCTTGCAAACTTTGAGGAACCGTCGGCACGCAGAGTTCCTGTAAAGAGATAGCGATCATTGTAATTGTAGAAAAGACGACCAAAGCCCGACACGATACCACTTCTCTCCTTCCCTGAGTTCCAGGTATAGGGTGATCCCATGCTCACATCGTTCAGGCTGAAGTTACCGTCGGAAAATGAACGATATTCGTTATCCAGGTACATGCTCTCCTCATAAAAGGTCTCTTGACCCAGCAACAGAGTGAAATTGTGCAATTCGTTGAGGTTGAATCCATAGTTCAGTGTGTTGGTGATCTGCCATGAAAAACGCTCATTGTTGTTGCGGTAGCCATAACCGTAAGGACTTTTATTGGCATTGGCCTGTTTGGTGCTGCCGTCATCCCAGTAATCCTGACGTACCTGCTGCCACATATAACTTCCGGAAGAACGGAACGTGAGGTCTTTCGTCAGATCGATCTCCAACCCGGCATTGACATTGGCCAAACGGGTGTATCGCTTATTGGTGATCGCCAGATTATCTAGGATTGGATTCTGTGCATCATAATTGGCATCGTTCATTATGTCACCGATCACAGTACCGATATCGGTATTTACCATCTCTTCATTGCTCCATCTTACACCTCCGGTTACCGGCTGTAAAATGGTTTGCTTCAGCTTACCGCCGAGAGACCCACCCCCATCGATGCTGGAGGCCTGGAAACTGGATGAGAAATCGAGACGAATCCCTTTCCAGAGCTCATGGTTGATCTTGCTGCGAATACTGTTCTTCTGGAATCCATGGCGATCCATGATGCCATCTTCTCCGGTATAATTGTAACTTAGGATATATTTTGTCTTGTCACTACCTCCCGAGACATTCACATTGTGATTATTGGTCAGACCGGTGTTCCCAAAGACCAGATTCTGCCAATCAATGGCAGAACGATTTCCATATTCTGAAGCAATACGGCCATATGCACCACTGTAGAAATCAGGAGAGTTGATGTCGCCGCCAAAAAAGTTGGCAAATGAATTGATCTCACCACGCAGTGACTGAAACTCATACTGATACTTCACATAATCCTCCACACCAAGCAGATCGAGTCTCTTACCAAGACGATCAAAGCTGACAAAACCGTTATAGGAGACCTCTGTCTTACCCGATTTACCCGACTTGGTGGTGATAAGGATCACACCGTTGGATCCGCGTGCACCATATATTGCAGTGGCAGATGCATCTTTCATCACATCAATTGTTTCAATGTCGTTGATGTCCACATGACGTAAACCGTTCTCCATCTGAAAACCATCCACGATGTAAAGCGGTTCGGTACCCTGTGTGATAGAGGTACCTCCACGTACGGTGATCTGAATGTCAGCTCCCGGTGCACCGCTCTGTTTGACCACATTGACACCTGCTACCTTACCGGTGATGGCCTGCGCAGCAGTGGTAACCGGTATTTTCGCGATCTCACTCCCGCTGATGGAGGAAGTAGCACCGGTCAAATCCTTCTTACGTGCGGTACCATAACCAATCACGACTAATTCGTCGAGCAACATCTCATCCGATCGCATGACGATGTCAAATTGACGACGATTGCCCACCATCACCCGTTGTGTTTCGAAACCCATGTAAATAAATGTCAACACGCTTGTTTCATCCGGCACATTCAAGGTGAAGTTTCCGTCAATATCGGTGATGGTACCCATTGTAGTCCCTTCCACCTGGATACTGACACCCGGAAGTGTCTCTGTTCCATCCGTAACATAGCCTGTAACGTTGATTCCATTTTGTGCAGCCAATGAACCACACACTGCAAAAAAGGTCCAGATTGAGAATAAATGTCTGTAGAATGACCCTCTCCCATTTTTCATGTTCATTTTCATGTTATTGTAAATTTTTAATAAAAAACGCAGGTTGTTGGATTGTCAATGGTCACCCCGGAGTGCTATTCCCATGGTATCCTGTCGGTACAACTGATCAATCGCAAGAACCCTGCTACTTGATGGAGACAAATGTATCATGTTACGGCCTGTATCGGCTGTAAAATCGTTCCGATACGCCCCACTGGGATACAGTACGCCATCTTTCACACACTTTCAACCCGACAGATCGTCACAATTCCAGATTATTGTTCATTTATGTCTGAACTTTGAGAGTGGCATCACCTTTTTTTATAAATTTGCGTAAATCCCGGTCTAATGATCCATCCATACCACCTGAAAATAATAGGGCTCATCTGCCTCACCCTACTACCATTGCTGTCGTACGGAAACGAAGGTATCCGGATTGAACATATCGATAGCAAGGATGGATTGTCGCACAACACGGTAAGGCATATCATCCAGGATCATCAAGGATTGGTTTGGATCGCCTCCGTGAATGGTCTGAACAGATACGACGGCTACAGCTTTTCTGCATTTTATCCCGATTTCTCAAGATTCTCACTGTCGGAGAACAACATACGTATGATGGTTGAAGACCGGCAGGGTTACCTCTGGATACAAACATCCTCACGCTATTTCAACTGTTACAATCTGAACAACGAATCATTTGTCGATTATACGGGTGATGGTGAAGCAGGTCAGTACCGCAGCATCATGGAAGCCTCAAACGGTGACATATGGCTCTGGGGCACACAACAGGGGTTGTGCCATGTGACTCACCGGGAGGCAGCTCTTTCAGGAACGCTTTATGACAAAAACAATATCGGCACCGACCATATCTCTTTTGTGCTTGAAGATGCAAAGGGTAACATCTGGGCGGGCACCGACAAAGGTTTGTTCCGTTATATCAATGGCACGTTTCATCGGCTGGGTGAGAAAATGAGCCGCTATCAGTTTCACAGTGCATTTGAAACGGAGACACAGCTCTGTTTCCTGACATACAATTCAGAGATTGTAGTCTACGACCTGCAAAAAAGACAGTTTCTGCCAGTGATCAATTATGTGCCTCAATATCCCGGATTCCGCATCCATGAATCAGAGATGATCGATGAGGAGCAAATCGTCATCACAGGAAACAACTCCATGTTACTATTTCACATTCCATCGTTGAGGGTATATCAGAGCAACTCCCAGAACAATGGGGAAACAGTAGGAGAGGGATACATTGTCAGAGACAACAAGAACAGACCATGGATCTACAACAAGTCGGGCAATGTATGGCATTACGATGCGGAGCAGGCTACATTCAACAAATACAGGCTGATTCCCGAACCGGTGCTCTCATTCATTGACAACGAAAGATATTCCATTTATACCGATTCGAGGGAGATCACATGGATCACCACCTATGGGAACGGACTATTTGCCATCGGGAAAGATGGAGCGATCAGTCACTATACCACCACGAACAGTGACCTGAGATCTAACTATTTGCTCTGTGTCACTGAGGACCACACCGGATGCATTTGGGTGGGAACCGAGAATGCAGGCATCGCCAAACTCACTTTCGCCGAACAGGTGAGCACACAGCTGATACCACCCTCACTACGCACAACAACACCGGAACAGACTGTCAGAAGTGTTTACGAGGACCAGAGCGGCAACCTGTGGATCGGTACCAGGAACGGTGACATCTACGCGTACGACAGCATTTGGAATAGAAGGGATCTCTTCAGCGGGATGCAAAAGGGTATCTATACCATCCAGGCTGATCGCGATGGAAACATCTGGATGGGCACCAAGGGAGATGGATTGAGAATCTTCCCGGCAGGTGATTTGTCGGGCAGGAGCTTTTCTTACCTTCTTTCGCAAGAGCGTGATGCCGGCGATAACAGCATCTACGCAATACTTTGTGACAGCAAGGGACGCATGTGGATCGGTTCCTTTGGCAACGGTCTGTTTCTTTGTACTTGGGAGAAAGATACGCTGCGCAGCCGCAGATTCAACCACATCTCAGAAAGACAAAGACAGATCAGGTCCCTGATACAGGACAGAAATGGTCACATCTGGTCGGGTGGCGAAAACGGGGTGGTCCTCTTTCACCCCGACAGCCTGATAGAAGAGGAGACCCATTACGAATGGTACTTCTTCGACAAGAAAGATCCGAAGTCGCTGAACAACAATATTGTAAAAGCACTATATGAGGACCAAGCCGGCCGCATCTGGCTGGGTACGGGGGGCGGTGGCATCAATCTGGCAACCAGGAGATCACCTAGGGAGCGATACAGCTTCACGCACTACACCACAGAGAATGGCCTGACAAACAACATCATCCAGGCAATCGTGGAAGATCAGAATCGTAAGTTATGGATCACCACCGAAAGCGGTCTCTCCAAATATGATGCGGATGAAGGTTTCTTTGAGAATTACAATTTCGTTGACCGATGGGAGAGCGATTATTTCTCGGAGTCGGTTGCATTGCGAAGAGCCAACGGAACTCTGCTGTTTGGAAGCTACAGCGGTCTTTATGTGATTGAACCGGATGCGTTTGAAAAAAAGGATGAACCGCTCTCAACGCTGTTGACCAGCCTGAGCATAAATGGGATGAAGGTCTCACCCGACAGTCAGGAGACCCCGTTGACCGAGAGCATTACCAAAACAGGCCACATTGGCCTGCGGCACAACCAGAACGCGTTCTCGATCGCGTTCTCCTCGCTTAACTACCAGGAGTTGCAAGCGAGCAGATACACCTATATCCTGGAGAACTACGACAAGGAGTGGAATCCGATCACACAACACAACGTTGCCACCTATAAGAATGTACCACCGGGAGAATACCGGTTCAGGGTGAAGAACGTCTCAAACAGGATGGACAATCCCGAAAAAGTGCTTGAGATCGTCATTAGCCCCCCATTCTGGCAATCACCAAAGGCAGTGATCCTCTACCTGGTCACAGGCTTCTTGCTGCTCTACTTGACAGCCATCACCCTGATGAAGATGAACCGGCTAAACAATGAGATCATTGTTGAAAAGAAAATGACTGCCCACCGACTACAGTTCTTCACCAATATCTCACATGAGTTCAGAACACCCCTTACCCTTATTCGGGGCAGCATTGAAAGCATCTATGAGCAGCAGCTCACGTCGGTGCTGAAGAAGCAGGTCGACACACTGAAGAAAAGCTCTGAAAAGCTGATGCGACTGATTGACCAGTTACTCGAGTTCCGGAAGCTGCAGCATGAAGAGTTGGATATGCGACCCGAAAAGATTGACATGGTGGGGTTTCTACGCGAAATACATGATATTTTCACCGAGACGGCAGTCAAAAAGGAGATTGCATATACCTTCCAGTCATCGACAGATAGCAGGATGGTCTTTACCGATAAGGGGAAGGTGGAGATGATCCTCTTCAACCTCTTGTCAAACGCCTTCAAACACACGCCACAACAGGGTCAGATCAAAATGGAGTTAGCTTTCAACGAGCCGGAGAAGCAATGTAGTATAACCGTGTCTGATTCGGGTGTCGGCATACCCGCCGACAAGCGGGATCTGCTTTTTCAACGGTTCAAACAAATCAACTACACCCCCACTGGCATTGGCATCGGTCTGCACCTCTCAGCCGAACTGGCGAGGTTGCTCAATGGCAGAATCGAGTACCGGGATTCTGAATGGTCGGGAGCCAGCTTTACACTCACCCTCCCCATCAGCATGGAGCTTATCGAACTCAACCACACTCATTTTCCTGTAGATCGAATCGTTTCAGAATCAGAGACGACTGAAGAGCCTACATCGACAACCGAAAACAGATATGGTGATCCGGATTCGTCTTATCGCCTCCAGGGTCCTAAACAGAAGATCCTGCTGATTGAGGATGACGAAGAGATCAGATCTTTTCTGGAAGAAAGGCTGAGTGTTTATTTCGAGTTGTGGTCAGCATCCAATGGTCTGAGTGGACTGGAATTATCAATTGAATCACCTCCCGATCTGATCGTCTGTGATGTGATGATGCCTGAAATGAATGGTTTCGAGGTGACAAGGAAGATCAAGGAGAATTTTGAAACCAGTCATATTCCAATCATACTGCTTACCGCCTACTCATCGCCTGAACACCAGCTTGAGGGGATTGACGCGGGTGCGGACGCCTACATCACCAAGCCTTTCAGTATCCAATATCTGATTACCCGTATTCGCAAATTGATTGAACAGCGAGAGAAGCTGCAATACAAGTTTGCACATGAACCGGGAATGGCAGGTGCCATCCCCATGCAGGCATCCGAGAAAGACAAACTTTTCATCGAGAAAATACATGCGGTGATGGCATCTCACCTGAGGGATACACAGTTTTCGGTAGATGATTTTGCGAAAGAGATGAACATGGGCAGAACCCTCTTTTATAAAAAGATCAAAGGGATCACCAACTACTCACCTAACGAATATTTTCGCATCATCCGTCTCAAAAAAGCGACGGAACTACTGAACAACAATGAGATGAACGTAGCTGAAATTGCATATGAGGTGGGATTTAATGATCCCGATTACTTCAGTAAGTCTTTTAAAAAACAGTTTGGCGTGACACCTACACAATATAGAAGCGGTGAAAACAAATAATTATCGATTCAAGTTTCGTATGTTATCTATCGGGTTAAATAAACGACTTATGAGGTCACTTCCCTAGCTTTATCCAGCCATCACATAGAGATGTAAAACATGAATGACTGCCAAAAGGTTGAAGAGCACCTCAAAACAATCAGATTGTTTTGAGGTGGCAAAAAAAAATTGTAAATTTGCCATATTACGTTATTCAAATCATCATCAAATATTCAATATATGAAAACAAATTATGAATTGCGTTACGCTGCCCATCCGGAGGATGCGAAATCTTACGACACGCAGCGACTGCGCCGTGATTTTCTGATTGGGAGGCTTTTTGCTGCCGATGAGGTGAACATGGTATACTCCATGTATGACCGCATGATCGTGGGTGGTGCCATGCCTGTGGGTGAATCATTACATCTGGAGGCTATCGACCCGCTCAAACAACCCAGTTTCCTTTGCCGACGCGAGCTGGGGATTTTCAACGTAGGCGGAAAAGGAAAGGTGAAAGTAGGTGAAACGGTTTTCACTCTCGACTACAAAGAGGCACTCTACATCGGCTCCGGTGAACGGGAGGTATACTTCGAAAGCGATGATGCTTCAAAGCCGGCCAAATTCTACTTTAACTCCACCAATGCACATAAGAATTATCCAGACAAGAAAATTACCAAGGCCGACGCCGTAGTAGCGGAGATGGGCTCACTGGAGGGATCCAACCACCGCAACATCAACAAGATGATTGTGAACCAGGTGTTGCCCACCTGCCAGCTGCAAATGGGGATGACCGAACTGGCGACCGGCAGTGTCTGGAACACTATGCCGGCACATGTTCACTCCCGCAGGATGGAGGCTTACTTCTACTTTGAGGTGCCTGACGATCAGGCTGTCTGCCACTTTATGGGTGAAGCCGAGGAGACCCGTCACATATGGATGAAGGGCGATCAGGCCGTGCTCTCCCCTGAGTGGTCGATTCACGCCGGTGCCGCCACCTGCAACTACACCTTCATTTGGGGTATGGGTGGTGAGAATCTGGACTATGGAGATCAGGATTTTTACAAGATTACAGACTTAAAATAACAACGAACAATGGTCAATTTTTCATTGGAAGGTAAGGTTGCTCTGGTCACCGGAGCCTCTTACGGAATAGGGTTTGCAATGGCCACTGCCCTGGCCGAAGCTGGAGCCACCATCGTCTTCAACGACATCAAACAGGAACTGGTAGACAAAGGTATTGCCAACTATCTGGAAAAAGGCATCAAGGCACACGGTTACGTATGTGACGTGACCAACGAAGATCAGGTAAACGAGTTCGTGGAACGCGTTACCAATGAGGTAGGGGTGATTGACATCCTGGTGAACAATGCCGGCATCATCAAACGAATTCCTATGCATGAGATGAGCGCAGCCGAGTTCCGCCAAGTGATCGACATCGACCTGAATGGTCCTTTCATCGTTTCCAAGGCGGTAATCCCCCATATGATCAGGAAAGGCCACGGTAAGATCATCAACATCTGCTCAATGATGAGCGAGCTGGGGCGCGAGACAGTATCAGCCTATGCCGCCGCCAAGGGTGGCCTGAAGATGCTCACCAAAAACATCTGCTCCGAATATGGTGAACACAACATCCAGTGCAACGGTATCGGACCCGGATACATCGCCACCCCCCAGACAGCACCCCTGCGGGAGAAACAGGCCGATGGCTCACCTCATCCTTTCGACTCATTCATCATAGCGAAAACACCGGCAGCCCGCTGGGGAACACCGGAAGACCTGATGGGTCCGGCTATCTTCCTGGCATCCGATGCTTCCAATTTCGTGAATGGTCATATCCTCTACGTGGATGGTGGCATCCTGGCATATATCGGCAAACAACCATAACCGAATAGTTCACAATCTCAACCAGTTGCAATGAAAAAAATATTTATTGGATTGTTATTGCTGACCACCCTTATTGGAGGCTGCTCCACACAGAATAGTGAAGTGATGCTAAGAGTGGAAAACTGCAGTATTGGTGACAGAGAGAACCAGATGGTGGAAATAGCCTGGGACGACCTTGCGGATAAACTGGGCACTGTAGCGACAGAAAACCTTATCCTGGTGGATGGTGAGGGGAAACAACTCCCCTGGCAACTCGTTACCAACGGTTCCGACAGCGAATGGATCATCTTCCCGGTTACACTCAAAGCCGGTGAAACAGCAACCTTCAGTATCACCGAAGGTGAGCCTGATTCTTTCGAACATCTTGTATATGGACGCTTGGTACCGGAACGGAAGGATGACTTCACTTGGGAGAACAACCGCACCGCATTCCGTGTCTACGGCCCTGCGTTGAAGGCCACGGGAGAGATCAGCAACGGTATGGACTTCTGGGCGAAGCGTACCGAATCGCTGATCATCGACAAATGGTACCGTGACGACCTTGCTGGTGTTGCCTCTTATCATGAAGACCACGGTGAGGGACTCGATTTCTACAAGGTTGGTAGAACTCTTGGCCTTGGAATGACTGCCCCTGTCCACAACGACACCCTCTGTCTGGGTGACAACTTCGTCACCGTCGAGATCATCGACAACGGACCGTTACGCCTCACCTTTCGCCTCACCTATGAACCCTATGCCGTTGGCGACAAAATGGTGACGGAATCACGCATTATTTCGCTCGATGCATATAGCCTCTTTAACAAGGTGACCCACATCTTTGATACCGATTTGGAGAAACTGAGCGTGGTCACCGGCATCGTAACCGATGAGAGTGTGACACCAGTCACATTCGGTGACACTGATGGCATCATTGCCTATGAAACACCCGGAAACGAAGCAAACGGTACTATTTATACCGCAGTCATCCAGCCGGAGGGTTATGAATCGGTTCAAATGTTCGACGGTCACTATGCCGGACTGAACAGCATCACACCGGGTTCATCCTATACCTCCTACGTGGGTGGGGGATGGAACAAGGCCGGATTCGGCAGCTTCGATGAGTGGGTTGCTTTCCTGAAAACAGAAAAAGAGAAAATAGATCAACCTTTAATTATTGACATTCAATAAGATGCAAAAAGTAGTTACTTTTGGCGAGATCATGCTACGTCTTGCCACTCCTGGATACCAGCGTTTCATCCAGTCGAATAGCCTGGGAGCCACTTTTGGTGGCGGTGAGGCCAATGTGGCCGTTTCACTGGCCAATTATGGCATTCCGGTGGAGTTCGTGACCCGTCTTCCACAAAACGATATAGCCGACTGGTGCATCTCAGACCTGAGAAAATACAACGTCGGCACCCGTGAGATCCTAAGAGGCGGAGAACGGGTAGGCATTTACTTCCTTGAGACCGGTGCTGTGGCACGACCCTCAAAGGTGGTCTACGACAGGGCACACTCATCCATCGCTTCGGTGCAAAAAGGGATGTTCAACTGGCGTGAGATTCTCAAAGATGCCACTTGGTTCCACTGGACAGGCATTACTCCGGCCTTGTCGCAGGGTGCAGCAGACGCCTGTCTGGAGGCGATCCAAACAGCCAATGAGATGGGTGTCACCGTCTCGTGCGACCTCAACTACCGGAAAAACCTCTGGAAGTACGGAAAGAAGGCATCTGAGATCATGCCGGCACTGGTGGAGGGATGCGATGTGATTCTGGGCAACGAGGAGGATGCAGAGAAGGTGTTCGGCATCAAGCCGGAAGGGTTTGAGGTTGAACATACCGGCGGGGAGGTGGATGCCGCAGCTTTCGAATCGGTCTGTACACAACTCATGCAACACTTTCCCCGTGCAAAGAAGGTGATCATTACCCTGCGAGGCTCCATCAATGCCAACCACAATACCTGGGGCGGCTGTCTCTATTCCGACAAGCTCTACCAATCGCGCCGCTACGACATCACACACATCGTGGATCGCGTAGGTGGCGGTGACTCCTTCATGGGAGGTCTGATCTACGGGTTGCTCACCTACAAGGATGATGACCAGCAGGCACTCGACTTCGCAGTGGCAGCCTCCTGTCTGAAACACACCGTTTACGGAGACTTTAA
>Ga0209510_1004454_pt1 | contig 12341 bp, 8 predicted proteins | sample BiotimSIPDNA_FD_185749 | JGI IMG/M metagenome (GOLD analysis project Ga0209510, IMG submission 185749) | Anaerobic biogas reactor microbial communites from Washington, USA - Biogas_R1 time_0 SIP DNA (SPAdes) (version 2) | ecosystem: Engineered > Bioreactor > Anaerobic > Unclassified | place... | reverse complement strand
TCTTGTTTCAAGAACTCTTTCCGGGTCAGATTCGCAGCATAGTTGATTCCTATCTTGAATAGTGGGATGGCTCTTCTCTTGTTTTTGGTTGCTGAGAAGACTCTCATGCGGCCATCTACTGAATGCATTCGGGTGTGAGCCTCCTGACCAGCCTGGTTGCGCATGGGCAATAGAGGATGGCTGAAGCCACCCACTCCGGAAGAGGGCATTGATTTCAAGTCAGAGGCAGCAGGTATGCAGAAGGGGGATGTCCCAATTCTTGTTAAAACTCTGAGGGGATTCCAGTTGGGTGGGTAGAGTGTTTGTTTATTGGAGTGGTGAAGTCAATGTTTTGGTGATGGCGTGAAGGCTGGCCTCGCTCCACTTCGGCCTCGCCGCGTCCCATAGCCACAGCGGCCTGCTGGGCGGCATTCTATAGCTTGTCGTCCAGTGGGAAACCACCATAGTCACAAGCCATGTCGGCTGCGCTAGTTCCAGCCTGATATGAAACAGCCTTTGTGAAACCGCTGCCAAGCAAGAGAGCAAGATGCTCGCTCTGAAAAACAGCCGCCAACCAGTGTTCGATATGCTTTTTCTGGAGCTCGATGCTTTTGCTGTCATCGGGGTCTTGGACATCAAGGTTCTCCTCGTTCCCGATGCGATAGACACGTTTTCCCCATGGCTTCATAGCTGATCTCCTAATTTTCAATCCCTACCACCGCCAAGGGCGTAGCAGAGTAAGACATTTCATCGTTGATGATGCCCGAATAACTCAGTTCGCGATGCAGCAACTCCTGCAGGCGTCCCTTCTTGTTGGCCGCGAGAGTTTGCCATTGCTCGGCGGGTGTTGTTGGTGACTGCATTCCCAGAATTTTGTCGTCCAAGTGCTCAAGCCAGGGTGCTCGGTCGCCCTCCGCATTCATCCCAATTCTGACAACATGGTGGTTGGCTTGGCCGTCTTTGCCGTGGGTGCTGATTTTCCAGAGGGTAAGCAGTCCCTCACCTGCTATCCCGTTTACCTTTCCGGCCAAGGCCCGTGGTCCTGCATCGACGGATGAATATTTGCGCATGAACTGATTGACGACCGGATGCTCCAAACCGACAAGCTGAAGAGTTTCTTCCTGAAGAGCAGCGTCACGCTCTGTCGTGAACACCATGTTCGGTTCACCATCTCTGACCAGAATCCACCTGCCATCGACCTCTTTTTTGAAATTCCACCCGGCGAGTCGGGCTGACCGGGCAAAGAAATTGACAAGGCGTTGCATACCACGCCCCTCATCGTCGAATTTCTGGTAGTCGCCAAGATTGAACCGGTCGAGTTCCTGGAAGAGTTCAAAGACAACCTGACGCGCCAGATTGGCATTGGTCATGGCAACCTCCAGTTCCTGGCGGGTTCGTTTCAGGGTCGGATCGCTAATGGCATCTTGATAGAGCCGGTCATAGCTCAAGGTGCTGCTGAGCTGACCCAACACCTGTGTCCTCAAATCCTCGGCGATCTGCCCCTGTTCATCCACCTTGCCCAAAGTTCTGGCGATGTCGTTCAGCTTTTCCTCAAGCAGCAGATAGATCTGGCCTTCAATGGTGTCTGCAGCCACGAGGTTATAGACCTGCGCGGTAGATTTCTGGCCATAGCGATGGATGCGGCCGATGCGCTGCTCGAGATCCATGGGGTTCCAGGGCAGGTCGTAGTTGAAGAGGATGCGGGCGAATTGGAGGTTGATGCCTTCCCGACCGGCAGCGGTGCAGACCAGCACCTTGGGTCCATCCTTCCGGCGGAATCTCTTTTGGGCGGCTGTTTTCGCTCCGTGATCTCCGCCTTTTAGGACATCGACACCTGCACCGGGAAAAACTTCATCCAGTTGTTTCTTAATGGCCTCGACCGTACCCAGGTAGGTGGCGAAGATAACGACTTTTTCGTTGGGGTTCTGCTGCCAGATCTGGCGCAGGGCATGAGCGAGCATTGCGGTCTTTGACTCGATGCCGTCGGGGAACTCGGAAAGAAGATCAAGTATCCGCTGCCGTTCTTCCGGCAGCGCAACCAGGACCAGCATAGCGGCCGATTCCTCTCCTGCACCGGCTTCATATTCAGAATCGGAATAGCTTTCAGCTGTCGAGGAAAAGGAGAGCGCTTCGTTTCGCTTTTTCAACAACTGATATTTTGCGTCAGCCAGGATCTGATCGGTCTGGGCGTTACCCACGGCGTCATAAGAAATGGAGTGGATGTCGTGAATGATCTGTCGGGCCTCCTCGAAGACCCGGTTCCGGCCATCCACATCCAGCAATTCGTCACGCTCAATACCTTCCTGAATGGTCAGCATCAGCAACCGGCGCTGAAGGGTCGAGCGGATAGCAGCAAAACTGCTGGCGGCGATTTTCTGAAACACCGTCATCACAAAACCCAGTGCCCGGCCTTTGTTACCTTGCTGAGCTGCCAGGTTGTAGCCATCCCGCAGATAATCCAGGAGCGCGTTGTAGAACTCTTTTTCGCGCTCAGACAGCTCAAACCCCTCGGTGTGGACCATGCGGCGGACGAACAACGGGCTGCCATTCTGGGCACAGGCATCGGCCTTGGTGCGGCGGATGACGACCGCATTGAGACGGTGCCGGTTGCGGATCATGTCCTGGTCGCTCTCGAAGAGCTCGGGACTTAGCAGTCTAATCAGCATCCAGAAGCGGAAATGGTCGCCTTGGTGTGGTGTCGCGGACAGGAGAATGAGGTCCCGGCAGTGGTCACGGATGGCTTCGGCAAGTTTGAAATTCTCGGTCCTCTTGACCTTGTTGCCGTAACGATAAACGCTCAGGTGATGGGCTTCGTCGAAGACCACCAGATCCCAGGGCGGGGCAGCGAGAAGTTTCTTCACCCGCGCCGGGCGCTTGAGCGTATCGACCGAGACGATCAGGCGATTGTGTTTGGCAAAGGCGTTGGTTTTTCGGTCGGTAACATCCCCCTCGCTGCCGAACACCTCAAAATCGAGATTGAAAACCTCGTTCAGCTCCCTACGCCAGTTCTCCACCAGCCCGGCCGGGACGATCATGATGGCCCGGGTCAGCTCGCCCCGGGAAGCGAGTTCGCGAAGGATAAGAGCGGCCTCGATGGTCTTACCCAATCCGACCTCGTCGGCAACCAGGAAACGTTTTGGGCGGGCATTGGCTACCCGGTGAACAAGCACCACCTGGTGCGGCAACAAATCAACCTTTGCCGAGGTCAGCGTCGCAGCGCTTTCCATCAGCGGCAATTCCTCAGCTTCCACCGCTAACCAAAGTTGTTCCAGCCGTTCCGGGGTTGCCGGAACCATGCTTTGGACGATCTGATCGAACCGGTCGGCCGCTGCCCGCAGCGAGTCGGCAGGCACCTGCCGCTCCCCATGGGCACGAAAGAAGACATTGATGTACCCCGTCGGCTCTCGACCGACGACGACGCCATCCCCCAGCTCGGGGTGGTTGATCTTCAGGCCGGGCTGTATCTCATGAAATGCGTGCGACATAGTAGCCAACGATGACCTCTTCTCCTGGCTGGTCGCCTTCGCGAACAACGCGCTTCATATTGACCGTGGCGCTGCCATCCCAGAGTCCTTCCGAAAGGCGCACCTTCTTGCGGTCGCGGCGACGAAACAACACCTCCTCTTCCAGCGAAGTTTCCTCAAAGGTCTTGTGGTGGGATGTGAATCCGAACACCACACCGCAATCGGTCCAGCGGTTCTGAAGATGGATCAGTAACGGACGTATCCGGCGGCACAGGAAGTCTTCCGTTTCCTGTGGCTCCATGGTTTCGATGACCGTCTCGAGCCCGGAGATAAGGATGGTTCGGCCCGGGACGGGGGGCTCGGCCGGAAGCCCCTTGGACCAGGATAGAGCTTGCCGCAGGGAGATCACCGCGCCGTCGGAAATGAACGGGCCGAGGCTCTTTTGATCGAAGATGACGCACGACCCTTTGCGCTGCCAGACTGTGTTGGTAATGGTGTCCATCATTCGTTCTCCTCCAGCAGATCAAAGAGCGTCCGCTGAACGGCCTGGGGCCGATCCTTGCGGGTCCGCCAATGCTCGACCAGTTGGGCCGCTGTCCGCGCCGCCATGCGGTTGGCGGAATTCTTGTCCACCTCGGCATACCATTTCAGGATTTCATCCACCGATTTCTTGATGCGGAAGTTCGGGTTGTTCAGTTCCGCATCGATCTTCAGCCCCGAGTTCGGATAGGCCGTGCCGATGAGGAAATGAGCCTGGTCAAGGTCGGTTTTGATCACCTTGCGGTTACGGCCGCGTTCGGTGAAAAAGGCAAAGCGCTCGTGGATGGGCACCACATGGACCGCCCGGCCCACGACTCGAATCCACCCCTTGGCTTCAAGATCGCCCTGGGCGATGCCGGTGCCACGCAAGGTCTTGTGCAGCTCGTCGCGATCCATCTCATTGCGGTTCTTGAACAGCCGCAGGTAGAGGCGGCTGGCCGGTTCCGCGCTGTCGGGCGGGCGCAAGCCACCGGTCTGGGTGGTATCTTCCAGCAGATCGTCCAGCAGCAGATTGATGCCGAGCAGGGCGTCGCGTACCTCCAGTACCTGCCCGTCGCCGGAGAAAACCTGGCCATAATGGCGTGAGTAGAATTCCAGGGATTTGCCGCGCAGGATCACCCGCAGATCCGATTCGGGCAGGGTCTTGCCGTGGGTGTGCTCCAGCAGGTCTTTTAACCGCACCGATTCGTCCTTCACCCAGCGGCGCATCCGCGCCCAGCTTACCGGTTCCGGGGCCTCGATACGTTTGCGGCAGACATGGATGATGTCGTATTCGATCTTGCGGCTACCGAAGGCTCCGGAATCGCCCTTGGTCTCGTCGCTGCGGATCGGATAGGTCGCCACCAGCACATAGCCCGCATCAAACAGGGCCTTGAGGATATCGATCCAGGCCTGATCCTCGTTATGGTGAAAGGTAAAGGCCATGATGCCGCCATCTTTAAGGCGGCGGCCCGCCTCGGCCCAGACGGCTGAAAGGGTCTGGCTGTAGAAATCACTGGAGGGTTGCGGCCGATAGAGCGGATTCGGGTCCTTCTCCGTCAGGGCAGCGTCGCCGGTGAGTTCCTGAATGCGGGCCAGATGCTTTGACTCAATGAAGGGCTCTTTCTCGTAGTCTTCCCGGTCGTCGGGATGCTCAACGGAATTGTCCACCGCCTCCATACTGTGGGGCGTGCGCTCCGGTTCGAAATAGGCCGCTTCGGGCAGGCCCGCATACCATTTGCGCAGGGGGAGCCGAAGCCAGACATAGAAGAAGTCAGACAGGTCGGCATAGAAGAGGTTGTTCCCGAACGGCGGATCTGTGATCACCAGATCGAATTGCTCGTTGCCCAGTATTGACAGGTCGGTGGAAGAGCCACAATAGGGTTCGTTGCCAGGAATAAGCGGATCTCCTAACTCAAGGCGCTGACTTTTCGCCTTTTCTGTTTCGGGCAACAATAGACATTCCCAAGGGTTATTTGCCCACTCAAGTCCTGAAATAACCGTGTCTTGGTTGGACTCAACGTTTCCTCTTCCTCTTTTATGAAAAACACAATTTTCAACCACCAATGCCTTGGGATGGAAATTTGCGTTGGACATCATGGGAACCAATTTGTCGTAACCGGTATCCCAAAAACAGAACATGTTCTGATTCCGCAGGTATTGCTGAAAAGCCCCAAGGGCTTGTTCCCTAACATCCAGCGGCCAAGCATCTTCTGGCGCTTCTGTAATAGCCTTGAGAAGATGGGTATGTACCAACAACTGGCGAGGATTGAACATTTTCCACCAATGGGTATATCCCCAGCCGTCGTTGACACCACCATTAGCCCGCATCATGTAGGCATCCCAGCAAACCTGACGGGGCCAATATTCTGCTAAATCGCCCTCCATCCGGCTGGCCCATTCCTTTTCAGTTTCGGCAAGTCGCTTGAGATCGTACTCATCTGGGGCTTTGAAGTAACGCCCTCCGTAGGTATAACCCTCAGACTCGCATTGCGGGCAATGGCATTGCAGGGTGTACGCCGCCACCGGGGCGGTGTGTTCGGTGGGACGCACCGATTCAAGGGTGTTGCCTTCACGGCCACAGGCGGCACAGGTGAAATGTGCTCGGCGCGGCACGGTCCCCTGACCGGTTTCAATCACCGCCCCATCGGCCAAGGTGACTATGTCGGGCAAGGATTTACCGCGCACCTCAATCACGCGCAAATGTTCCATCCGCTTTTCATACCAAGCTGCGGTCGTTTCAGCAGGCGCACCGGCCCAGCCGCCCAGCTCTTCACCACCGACAAGCCCCGTTGCTCCCTTCATCCATTCGGGATGGATAAGCAGGTACATCTGCACCGGTTTGCTCTTGAGGGCAAAGTCTTTCTTCTTGCGCCCCGTGGCGCGGAGGCTGGGCTGGGCATGGCGGTCAAAGACATCGGCCAGACGTTTCCCGGCAAAGGTGCTGCAATGGGGGCAGTGGAGGCCGGGTTCCTGTGCGGCCGCAGTTTTCAAGGCCAGCGCCCGTTCCCAGGTGTCGTTGGCGTTGCCCTTGTCGTAGTCGTTCAGCAGGCGGGCGAAATCTTGGGTAAGTTCGGTGAACGATGTATCACCTTCCACAATGATCCGCTCCGCACCAGGAGCCATGCGGGTTTCGCCCAGTTCGGCATGAAACATCGTGCCACAGCCGGGGCAGGTCAGCTCGGCGTAACCCGTTGAGAGCTTTTTCTCGGCAATGACCGGTGTGCGGAAAATCGGCGTGCGATGGCCGCAGCCCTTGGCCTGGCAGGGTCCATGTTTGGCCCAGAAGGTATAGATGACCTCCGGCCCTTCCCAGCGGTACCGGGAACGTTGGTCGGGCGGCAGCTCGATGGGATCGAGGCTGACGGTCTCGCCGGTTTCCACGTCAAGCCAGCGCCCCTGGTGGCCTCGCGGGCAGGTGGTGGTATAGAACGGCTGGATTTGCGGTTTGACCTGCCGTTCGATCTCTTCAAAAAGGGCCTTGACCTGTTCCGGGTCGCTGCAAGCCAGTTCGTTTTTGACGACGAACCAGGCCACCGGATTGAGGTCGACACCGGTCATCTGCATGCCGAGACGTGAGCCTTCCACCAGGGTGGTGCCGCCGCCCATGAAACAATCCAACACCTTCAGATGCTTGAAGGAACCTGCCTTCTGGTGGTTGCAGTAGTAATGGTCCCAGACAAGCTTGGATGCCTCATTGGGGTCGGCCGGGGCCTCGGTCGCCGCAGCAACCAGCATGGAGCGGAAAACGCTGGAACGACGCCGCGCCCACCATTTGGACATCTGGTAGATGGGCTTGCCCGCATTGCCTTCCAGATTGGAGAGCGCATTGATCTGCGCGATGGGAAAATCCGCTTCCAGGCAGGTTGGCTTGCGATTCGGATCGGTAAAATCCGGTATCGGCAATTTGACCGCCTTGCCGAGCTTGTCGGGAAGCAGCTCTGCCTGTTTGTCGGCTTTTGACTTTCGTCCATTTTTCTTGGGGGCTGCCGTGCTCTTCTCTACCGCATTACCCCAAAGATCGACTTGTTTTGCATTTTGATCGCTCATAGCGCGGGAAACTCCATGTAAGGCACGGCAACCTCGAGAAGGCTCATTCCGCCGTGGCAGACGTGAGGGAATCCCCCCTGTACCTTCCACTTCCGTTGGCCCATGACTACGTGCTGGTTATTATTCGTCATCACGATAGGCGGCATGAATCGCTTCTGCCAAGGCTCGGAAACAGCCTTGTTGCGGGATGCGCCGAAGGTCTTTCGCAATATTTCGATGGCATCCGGGTCCTCGACCTCCGAGGAAAAGCGCTTGCTGACTGCATAGCCATGGTCCGAGGTGATAATCAGACCCCGGCCCTGGCGCAGGCGATTGATAAAGTTCCAGAAGCCATCGCTCTGCAAGGTGCTGGTAGCAATGCTGGCGATCTGGTCCGGGAGCTTTTGCTGAAGGTGAATCAGGTCATCCAGCCATGAATGCCAGATCACCAGGTTTGGCGTCGGCGGGACCGCGCAGTCTTCAAAGGGCAGGCTCACCACATCGGTGTAACAGTCACCGCCGAAAAGAGCGAAGGTGCCGGGTTTGCCGTCGTTGGCCAATGCGCTTCGGGAAGGCAGGCCGAGGCTTTTAGCGAAGTGATTGGTGGTGGACGGGCATTCAGATCCCGTGACCTTAACTTGTACTGGCTGAATGCCTCGTGCTTCTGCTGCTCCCATAAGGATGGGAAGCTCGCGGAGCGACAGGGCATCGAGAATCAGAACAGCCTTTCCGGAACCTACTGCCCAGCCTTTAAGGTTGCCAGAGGTTTTCTCGGCGTGCATCGGGAATGCTTCCCACAGCTCCCATGCCGCTTCGGTCAGCAGTCGATCCGGTATAACGGTCGCATCATGAAGAGCGACCGGGGACGAGCTGGACCTCGACAGTGCATACATTGCTGAGAAGATCTCCGCCCAAGCGTCTTGGGGAGACTTTGAGTCGAGAATGATGCCGCTCCAATCCTTGCTCATTGCTCCCCTCCATCTTTGTAGGCGATCTCAAGGGTGGCTTTGAAGGTGGACGGAATCCGCTGCAGAATCTGTTTGATCTGCTGGGCTGTCAGGCCCGAAAACTCAATCCGGGCCGTTTCGATGGCCTGGCTGGTGGGCACGCCCCAGGTTTCAAAACAGCCGGAGAGGTTAATTCCGGTGGCGGGTTCTTCTGATTTTTTGGTCTTGATTGCCGGAATGGGGGCGGGAGGAATAACCCCACCGCCACCGATCGTGCCGCCTGGCTCGCGGGGCTCGCATATGGTTCTACCCCCACCGGTAGTAATTGGCGGATATGTCGTGCCGGTGCCACCCGCCGGTGGGATGGTTCCTCCGGTTCCTGGCTGCGTGGTGCCACCTGGGGGTGGATTGGGAACAGTGACAGTGCCTCCGCCTACAGCCCCGGGAAGGCCGAGCTGAATCTGCCTCATCTCCTGGCCGGTTCTGAAAGCCTTGCCCCTGATATAACGCAGGGCATCATCATCGGTGGCGTCTTCAGAACGTCGGCCGATCCAGGTGCCGCTCACATTGAGAACAAGATCGCCGGAGGCGGCTATATCCAATACAAATTCATAGATCTTCGTTTCACCGAGGAAGGGAATCGCCTCTCCGGCATTGGGTGGCGGCGGTTCGGTGAGGTCATCCATCATGGAGCCGACAAAATCGGAATCCTTGGCCCGCTTCAGGACAAACTGCTTGAACTCGGTCTGGTCGAAAAGATCGGAGAGAATCTTTGCCTCTACCGCCGTCGGGATATCTCCACCTTGCTCGGTTATCTTTTCGATCTCGAATGCGCAGTTCTGCGGTTTCTGATAATCCCATTTGCGCAGCACGGCGAACCGGTTGAATCTGGATTTCAGGGAAGCTCGTAGTGGGCGGTCGAAATCCTGATGCAAGGCGCGATAGGTTGTGTCCGAGCCCCAGCCCTCACGGGAACACAGGAAGCTGCACCGGGCTGAATAGATAAGTTCCTCATCGGAGAAAAGGCTTAGTGTGTCTGCGGCCGGGAGAAGGAATCGGATGGTGTTGCGCTTTTTCTGAACATGCTTGGCCAACCAGGCTCCCAAGGTGGCATTGATACCTGTTGGGCCGCCTTCGATCTGGTCGGGAACAACCAGCAGCACAGGTCTATCCCATTTTTCCGGTCTATCGGCCTCATCCACATCGTTCCAGGGATCGTTTTTCCAGTTGGGACCAAGAATAATGACCCGTGACGGCGGCGAGGTGGTCTCAGGGACAAAAATGTGCCGCAGGGTATTCCGGACGTGTTGCACATCTTTACCCGGGTAAACGGTCTGGCCCGCTGTTGGTACGGCCCCGATATGCCAGAGCTTGTTGTTCTTCGCGCAAGCGCGAACCTTGGAGCGCGGGTTTTCACTTACGCCGAACCAAAGCGGTCCCCCCGGAACTTCGTCGCCATGGATATTGACGCTGTTTTCAATGAGCAGCGCCAATTCGGCTTGAAAGGAATTATCGTCAATGGCCGTTCCCCTGGTGATATCCAGATGCAGGATTGCCGGTGTCCCTCCGGCATTTTTCCCGGGAGACATGGAACGCATCCAAATGGTGCTCGCAAGTTCACGGGCATTGGGAACATTGACGCCGGAATCTCGGACCGCTTCCAGATTTCGTTGAGCAATCTGGCGGAGTTTTTCCTGTCCGGCCTGAACTGATATCGAGTCAACAAGGGTTTGCACTTCGTCTGATTCGCCATCAACAAAAAAATCCGCAGGCGTGATGATCGGAACCAAATCGCCACGGGTTCGATAGACCTGGGCAAGAATGCGAATAAGGTCTCGTGTTTCCTGGGCCGCCGAGCTAAGCAAAATATGATCTTCAAGGAGGTCGAGAAGCTCGGGGCTGAAGGGCCAGCAGTCAAACGCCTCCTGCTGAACGCGCTCTTTTTCTGCTTCTGACTTATTGGTATGCAGCAATCTGAATCTTTCGCTGGCATAAGCGCCCACGGTGCTAATGATGTCGGGCTCAGAGATATTTCGACGGTTTTCAAACAGGCGATGCAGCAGGAGTTTCTGGCGATCCTGTTTGGCAGATGGCCCACGAAAATCTACAATGACCGGCCCTTGCCGATGGACCTGCTGAAAGGCGTCGTTTTGGTTGTTCAACACCGAGATGACGAAGATGAGGATTTCAGGCCGATCCTTCGCGATCTCGGAAAGAATCTGTACGAAATTGAAAGCGTACTGCTTGAGGAGAAGCCCAGATTTGGGGTCTTTGTCCGGCAGGCCTGTATACCAGGTTTGAAATTCATCCAAGATGAGGCAGGTCGGCTGGTCCTTGAACATTTTTTCCAGCAACGTCCGAGGCGGGAACGGCTGGGTCATGCTCTCAAATTGGCCACGGTAATACTGGCCCTTTGGGTGTCGGTCGAAGAGGAGATCCCAGAGAAGCGGATACTCATGGTTATGAACAGGCTCGGAAATCGGCACATAACCTTTGAGCATTTCGGCGTTTTTCAGCTCGTCGCTGCCGACCTTGCTTCCCCAATCCTTGAGCCACGACTCAACGATTTCAGGAGACTGAATGCCGTGATGCATCACCGCCATGATGTGCGATTTACCACGCCCACGATCACCCATCAGTACAATCGGACGTCCAGAGTTTTTGGCGCTGATCGCCTTCAATGCCGTCTGGACATCCGCTGTCGGATAGGTGATGGACAGAATGTAGTCCGGGGATTTCTGAGCCGCCCCCTGGTTATCACTCGTGCGAAGAGCAATAGCGGTCCCGGGCATGTGTGCACCGAGAAACTCGTCTCATAATTTCAATCCCAGCATTTTTGTCTCTCCTGATAATGTTCGCTTTGCATGCGGCCTACTTTGTGTTCACCGAGTCGTTGTCGGTTGACGAAGCTCCGCCAGCCTTGACCCAGGAATCGACCTCGTCTTTCTTGAACTTCCAAAGACGGCCCATGCGATGGGCGGGCATCGCATGCTTGTCGATCCAGCGGTATACGGTGTCACTACTGACACCGAGGTACTTGCCTATCTCGTCTACTGATATCCAGCGGTCTTCTATCTCGGCCATATCTCCAACTCCTCAAGGGCGATTGGTTTTCTTGCCACGCCAGAGGCGGTAACGGGGATGCTGGGCGGAGCTTCCCCAAGTTAAAACGTCCTTTGATATATTTAGGCAGGGGCCGATTGTCAAACGTTTTCGTCCGGATAAAGCCGCAAAGGTCTGCTCACGGGCGTAACCACTCGCCGCTGGCGACTCTCTCCGCGTAAGGCGGGCATGGCATCCAATAGGTCCAGGCTGGAATCAAGGTTCGCCCGCACAACACCGCCACCATCACCCGCTGGTACATGCTGTGCCCGCCGGGCCGAAAGCCTTCCAGCCGGTCGATGGGCGGCAGATCGCGCTGAGGATCGGTGAAGGTCACCAGCTCTCCATGGATCAGATCCCAGTCGCCGGTCGGGCAGCCGAAGCGCGGTGTGCCGATATCCTCCTGCCTGCGGGCGTCGGCCAGTGGATCGGCGGTGCCCTGAGACAGGATCAGCCCTTCCGGCACCTCAAGGCGTAGAGCACCACCCGGTGCTGGCGGTGGATTCGCAGGCAGAGCGGCTTGTTGCCCTTGAGCACGGTGATGGTGCCGGGGGCGAGTCGTGAGGCCAGCACGGCGCTCATCTGGCCGCGACAGAGGGCAAGCGCCTTCTTAAGGCCCTTTTGGTCGATGGGGCCTTCGGGCGCGAAGCGGTCGGCCAGGCGGAAGATCAGCTCGCTATCCACCTCGGCGTAGCGCGGCAGCCCGAGACGGCGGAACAGATAATCGGCGTTGTAGATGGTGCCGTTGTGGGTGCCGATGACGATCCCGGCCCGGATGGGATGATTGTTGCGATTGTTGAAC
>Ga0209510_1004446_pt1 | contig 12356 bp, 10 predicted proteins | sample BiotimSIPDNA_FD_185749 | JGI IMG/M metagenome (GOLD analysis project Ga0209510, IMG submission 185749) | Anaerobic biogas reactor microbial communites from Washington, USA - Biogas_R1 time_0 SIP DNA (SPAdes) (version 2) | ecosystem: Engineered > Bioreactor > Anaerobic > Unclassified | place... | reverse complement strand
GAGTTCGAGCGCCCGCGTCCGGTTAATACCTGCGTTTTCGACTTCATCCAGTAATACGATAGGGGTGTCACAGACGATCGTCGCGTCGGCAATCAGCAGCGCACGCGTCTGTCCGCCCGACAGCTCTGTCATCCGGACCGATGATCCTATAGGCTCTCCCGTGAGTTGATTCGCAAAGTCCAAGGTACGCTCAACTATGTTCCGTCTCACGGCATCATCGACACTCCGGATGCGTGCGTGGGTCTCGAGGAATACTCCCACCGGAAGATCCGACAGGAAAGAGGTGTGTTGCGTGATCAGCGCAATCGGATGCCGCGAGGGATCATTTCTGATTTCGCGGGTAGCCGGCGCGCCGTCGAACAACACCCTCCGTCCAGTGGGGGTGTTCGCATCAGCGAAAAGCTCGATATCATTGATGAGGGTGGTCTTTCCAGATCCGGTTGGGCCGACAATGCTCACCACATCGCCCATCTTCAGGTCAATGCGATTCACATTCTCAGGTTTCCCGGATCGTCCATACCCACCCATTAGGGTGATTTGTTGGATCATGGATAAACGGAATACATACATGATCCTCTGAATCAATACTATTTTGGTCTACATTTGGGTTTATTTTATTTCTAGTAATATTTATGACACAAAACGATTCTTCCCGAATCCGCTCAAAACGGCTTAGGACGGGGCGAGATCTGCCGATGAACAAAGACAGGAACTTCAGTCAAACCCCTACCATCTCTGCATCATGCCCATACTTTCCACCGACATGCTCAAAGAAGGAATGACACTCGACGCCCCTGTGAAAAACACGCAAGGGCAGGTGCTCTTCGGTAGCGGACACATTCTGAAGGAGAAACATATCACCATGATGATGGCATGGGGAATTCCGGAAGCGAGCGTTTCGAGCCCTGAAGGGGAGGACCCCGAAGAAACAAAACGCTACCAGCTGCTTCTTCTGAGAATGGAGAACGCCATTCGCCCACGCTTCCGACGCTGCGATCCCAGCCAATCGCTTGTATCCGAAACCATCCGGTGTGTGGCCGAGCTTATGGCCCGCAAGGAATCCGGCAACCCCTGATCATCTGGAGCTCTCGTCGCCATGTCTAACACATCACCGGAACACCTTATCCGCGATCTTCCCGCCCTGAGCTCACTGCCTGCGGTAGTTGAAGAACTTGAACGCGCACTTGACTCCGGAGAGGCGTCGATGGCCGATCTGGGCGAAATCGTTAAAAAGGACACGGACCTGACAGCACGTCTGTTACGTCTGGCCAACAGCAGTTTCTACGGATTCCCCAAAGGAGTGGAAACCGTCGCCGAGGCATTGGCTCTGATCGGAATAGAGCAGATGAAACAACTGCTGACCGGAAGCTCGGTCATGGAGTATTTCCACAACATTCCATCGGAAGCGGTTAACATGCGGTCATTCTGGAAACATAGCATCGCCACAGGTATCGCGGCGAAATTGCTCGCAGTTCAGCGGAAAGCCCCCGATCCGGAACTTTTCTTTGTCGCCGGCCTAATCCATGACATTGGACGATTGGTTTTCTACCTCAGAATGCCCGATGAAGCGTCGAGGGTCCTGGAGAGCTACGGCCGCAACCCGGACATTCCCTTGTATGATTATGAGAAACAGGCCTACGGGTTCGACCACGGGGATGTGGCCGGTGAGCTACTGAAGAAATGGGATTTCCCGAATTCACTGATCCATGCCGTCCGCTACCACCACCGGCCGGCACATGCCGATGTCTACTACACACACGCCGCATTGATATCCATTGCTGATTTTGTGGTCCACAGCCTGGACTTCGGGAATAGTGGAGAAGCATTTGTTCCTCCCATTTCTCCTGATGCATGGGATCGTTTGGATCTCCCGATGTCCGCTCTCAGAAACACGATCAAGGAGACATCCAGCCAATTCGAGGAAACCGTCGGATTGTTTCTTCCGAATCAGTCATGAATTCGCAGCCCATTAACGCCCGATTCCTGGAGCAAAGGATCAATCGAATCCACAACCTCACCGATGGAAGCGAGGACCTGATCGTAATCTTTGAGTCTATTGACCGTTTTCAGAAGGAAGTCCAGGACTGCAGAACTCAAAACGAGGCGCTCACTCTTCTCCAGAGCTACATTCACGGAATTCAGCTGTTTCACGAAACAGCTTTTGCGATGGTGGATTCCAACCACTTTTTTGAGCTTCAACTCTGTTCAAACCCCGATCATCTGGAGGCAACCGAAAGCTTTCTCACGGAACAAATCCGGGAAGGTCGATTCGCCTGGGCACTCCAACAAAACAGACCGATTCTTGTCGATAACCATCCGGACCTCCCTGGCAAGCAGGCCATCCTCCATGGCATGTCCACTCGGACCCATTCGATCGGGATGTTCATCGGTTTTCTGAGGAGCGACCATAGCGGCATGCGCAGTGCCATGCTTCGCATCCTTTCCGTCCTTATCGACGCCACCGTATTTGTATTGGAGAACCAGATCCTGCACAATGAATTGCGGGAATACAACCTGACGCTCGAAGGCACAGTCGAAGCGAGAACACAGGAACTGCGTTCGGCCAATCATCACTTATATCAGAGTAACCTCGAACTGAAGCGCCTGAACGAGGTAAAAAGCGAGTTTCTGGGAATCGCAGCCCATGACCTCAAAAACCCGCTCAGTGCAATCCTCGGATTCACTCAACTGGTCGCATTCTCACTCCAGGAAGCAGCGAACGGAGCGCCGTTGGATCATGCGGAGTCGATCGAGATGCTTCAGCAGGTTGAACAATCGGTTTCGCACATGGTCCAGGTGATCCACGAACTGATCAACTCGGAATCGCTCGACAGCGGTAAGATCCAGCTCAATACCGAGCCCCTTGATTTGGCAAAAATCACCCGTAAGGTCGTTGCAATCAATCAATCTAACGCCATCAGCAAAGACATCGAGCTGAGCTTCCGCGGAGAACCTGGTCTGATAGCGCAAGCAGACGCTCTCAGGATCCATGAAGCCATGGACAACCTGATCAGCAACGCCATCAAATACAGCCCCTTCCATTCGTCGGTGGAAATCTCGTTGAACGAACTAGTCGATTCGGGCGGAAAACAATGGGTTCGGTTCTCTGTAAAGGATCAGGGGCCAGGATTGACAGAAGCCGACAAGGGAAAACTCTTTCAACGATTTCAGAAACTCTCGGCACGTCCTACTGCCGGGGAGTCCTCGACTGGTCTCGGATTGTCGATTGTGAAATCGATTGTTGAACTTCATCACGGTGTAGTCCGGGTCGAGTCCGAACCTGGAAAAGGCGCGAATTTCTCGTTTGATCTGCCCCGGGGCCAGAATCCCGGCTGATCGATACGACTCACAAATACGTTAGAAAACCTTCACAACCATATCCATGCAAACCCCATCCCAAGCTCCCTTCCACAGCATTCGCAACGAATCTTTCGCTGCTGTCATACACAACAAGGGTGCTGAACTCAAAAGGCTTGTACACAAAGACAGTAAAACCGATATCATCTGGCAGGGCAGCCCTGATTCATGGACAGGAAGTGCACCCATTCTTTTTCCGATCGTTGGTAGACTGAAGGACGGTGTGTATGTTTGGGACGGTGATCAGTATTCGATGAACACACATGGTTTGGTGCGGCGTGCCACATGGGAAACAACCGAACACACTGAGTCGGCAGCCTCATTCCGGATTCATTCCGACGCCACCACCCGCAAGTGCTATCCATTTGATTGGGAACTAACCGCTCGTTTCACCCTGACTCAGGATGGAATACGGGTCGACTACTGCGTCAGGAATACGGACACGAAACCGATGCTTTTCTCGATTGGATCCCACCCGGCATTCAACATTCCATTTGCAGGAGGAAAGCTTGAGGACTACAAAATCACCTTTGAACATCCCGAGACATTTAAAGCCTACCGGATCACCGACGAGCTTCTCAGTCCCGTCTCGTATCCGGTCGCATCCAGAGAAAACTCGATCCACCTCACTCGAACGCTCTTCAATGACGATGCCCTTATCTTCAAAAACATTCGCTCGCGCCGCGTTTACATCTCCAACTCCATCAACAACTCCCGTGTGACGCTACGGACAGGTGGAGCCCCCGATCTGGGCATATGGTCGAAACCAGGCGCGCCTTTTGTCAGTATAGAACCGTGGTTCGGATTCGACGACTCTCCGGATGTTACGGGATTCCTGAATGAAAAACCCGGAATCCTCACCCTTCCGTGTGGGAAGAAGTTCGAGGCGCATTACGAAATCGAATTCTCAATCGGATAATCAACTGTTTCCGGAAGCCGGGAATCAGATCCGCTTCTTCTGACATGCGGACGGGAGTGGATGGGATTCGACTCCTGAAAAATCGTATAGACGGGCGGCCACCCTATCCCATGTGTGCAGATCCACGTGCCGGCGTCCAGCATCTCCCAATCTGGCACAAAGCTCCTCATCATCGATGAGACGCATCAGGTTACGCCTGAATCCATCCTGATCCCCCACTTCTGACAATAGCCCCGTCTCTCCTTCCAAAACCGCATCCCCCACTCCCCCTGTCCGATTTGCCAACACCGGAAGTCCATTCCGGGATGCTTCCAGATACACCAAACCCAGTCCTTCCACGCTGTCTCCAACTGGAACGCTTGTCATGGCAAACAGATCGGCCTCACAATAAGCCCTCAACAATTCGTCGCTACTCACCCCGCCCGAGAAAACGACCGGACATCCACATCGCTCTGCAGCCTGACTCACCTTAACGCCATAGTCATCCTTGACTACTTGCCCTACAAAACGCAGCTGAACCCGATTCTTATAGGATTCAGGAAGCCCTTCGACACATTCAATAAGGTAGAGTTGCCCTTTTCGGGGATGAATCCGACCGACACAAAGCAAGACCTTCCGCCCAGCCATCGAACACCGACCATAATCCCTGTTCAAAACAACACTACCGGTATTTGGCACGCCAAATCCGATCATGAGCTTCGGTGCCAGCTCAGGAATCCAGGACAGTATCTCTCTTGCATTGTATCCCGACAGAACATGAACACAGTCTGCAACCTTGGCCAGCCGACGGAATAACTGGCCCGTGACAGGATTGCTCCGCCAGCGCCTGATCTCGCTGCCATGCAAGGTCAGAACCAGATGCCGCCATGGTCTGATTCCCAATAACTGCAGGTAGAAAAACACTTCCATCGCAGCGGGTTCAACGACATGGACAGTGGCACCCGAGAAGCCCTCGCGTTCTGCCACAATTACGCGCGCCATTTTGAACAGACAGGACGGGTTTCGGGAACCCTTCACGCCAGGAACCGCAAACAGTGAATATTTGGATTCACCGACAGCCTCATCCGGAAGAATCGCGTTTTCCTGTGCCCAAACCGAAACATTTCGCCCCTGCCTGGCCACAGCCATCGCCAACTGTTCAGCCACCATTCCTGCGCCTCCCTTGCGGGGAGAATGCTCATGCGTGACCATTCTCAGCATCTTTGCCGTCTCAGACATCGAACCGTCCCGGAGTGATGAGGAATCAGCTACTCCAAATCACCATCCGCAATAGATGATTCCACTAACACTGGCATTTCTTGACCTTTTTTCCACATCCTGTGGGACATGGATCATTACGACCAACCTTCGGAGCGTCCCTTCTGACGGGTTCTGTTTTCACAGCAGGTTGAGGCTGACGTTGGGGGCGCTCCTGTTGGGAAGCTCCAGCCCTCGAAGAAGGTTGCGCCTGCGAAGAAGCAGATGGAGCAGAAGCTGAGGATGCTGTATTCGGGCCTTCTTCACGGGCCTGTCGCGACAAACGGGATAACATCGTCTGAAACGCCTGTATGTTTGCCGCAGTCCTGAAACAAGCGGAACAGACCTCAGTCCGGATCTGATTCATCATCTCCTCAAAGTACACATAGGCCTCACTCTTGTATTCGTTGAGGGGATCCTTTTGGGCATAGCCGCGAAGCGAAACGCTCCGTCTCAGATCATCCATCTCAGTGAGATGATCCTGCCAGAGCCTGTCAATCGAACGAATCACAACGTAGCGGGAAATACGCTTCAGTTCTTCAGAATCCTCAAAAGCTTCACGACTTAGAAACGCATCCCGTATTTTTCCCAGCGCAATTGAAGCCAACTCTTCGGACGACTTCCCAGCATAATCCTCGAGCTTCGCGGCAATTGGAAAATGGTGATTGAGATACTGAACAAAGGCTTCGACTCCGGAATGAGTCTGCTCTTTCCGATCCAATTCGCCGGCGACTTCGGCCCTTTCCTCGAGCTCCTCCCGGATCAGTTCAAACATGATTTCCCTTGGATCCTCTGAATGAATGGCTTCGTTCCGGATACCATAAACCACTTCCCGCTGGTTGTTCAGGACATCGTCATATTGAAGCAAACGCTTGCGGATGGCAAAATTGTGCTGTTCGTAACGTTTCTGCGCATTTTCGATCGACCAATTCAGAATAGGACTGGTCAGTGCCTCCTCTTCAGCCATCGAGTTATTCAAAACCTTGGATAAGGTCCCCGCATTGGCAAAAAGACGCATCAGATCATCCTCAAGGGACACAAAGAACTTCGATTTCCCTGGATCTCCCTGCCGGGCACAACGTCCCCTCAACTGGCGGTCAATTCTCCGCGATTCATGCCGCTCGGTACCGACGACAAACAGACCCCCGAGATCAGCGACGCCCTCGCCGAGTTTGATATCGGTTCCACGACCCGCCATATTCGTGGCAATTGTCACCGCGCCTTTTAATCCCGCTTTCGCGACAATCTCGGCCTCCTGCTGGTGAAATTTGGCATTCAACACAGTGTGAGGAACCCCGGATCGCTTCAACATCCGGCTGATCAACTCGGAAGACTCAACCGAAGCAGTACCGACCAACACGGGCTGCCCATGCCCATGAGCTTCTTCAATGTCCTTCAGAACCGCATTGTATTTTTGTCTCCTGGACTTGTAGACGACGTCATTCAGGTCCTTCCGAACACACGGTTTGTGGGTCGGAATCACCATCACATCCATCCGGTAAATTTCGTTGAATTCCGAAGCTTCCGTTTCAGCGGTACCTGTCATACCCGCCAACTTCTCATACATTCGGAAATAGTTTTGAATGGTGATTGTTGCGTAGGTCTTCGTCTCCTTTTCGATCGCAACCCCTTCCTTGGCTTCAACAGCCTGATGAAGGCCATCGCTCCAACGCCGTCCGGCCATCAGACGACCCGTGTTTTCATCCACGATCATCACCTTACCGTCCTGAACGACATACTCGACGTCCTTCTCATACATACTGTAAGCCCTAAGAAGCTGGCTGATACAATGGATACTCTCGCTGACCCTGCTGAAAGCCTCCTGTGCCTTTGCCCGGGCTTCTTCCTTCTGCTGGAGACTCAAGCTCGAATCCGCATCGATCTCCATAAAGATGCTTGGTAAATCCGGCATCACAAAGGCATCCGGATTTCCCGGACTCATTTCGTTGCGACCTTTTTCAGTCAAGTCCGCCGTGTGGTTGCGTTCCTCTATTGAATAATACAGACGCTCCTTGAGGAAATACCGGTATTCTTTCCTGAAATCGTTGTTCAATTGGAGCTCCGCCAACTCAATGTTCTTTCGATGCTCTGCGGTCTCCATCATCCGGAGCAATGGTTTGTTTTTTGGCATTCCCCATTTTGCAAGGACAAGAGCCTCGTATGGCTCAAGTTCATCCGGAGGAGTTTTTGAGTCTCCCTTTTTTAGCAATACGGATCGAGTGGAAGTCTCGCCTTCCGCACCCTCCAGTTGGGCTTTTGCCTTTGAAACAAGGTCATTACAAAACCGGGCCTGCTGCTGCACCAATCGTTGAATCCCTGGCTTGAACTCATTGAAAGGCATGGGCCGGTCATCCTCAACTGGTCCCGAAATGATCAAGGGTGTTCTAGCTTCATCGATCAAGATTGAGTCAGCCTCGTCAATAATACAAAAATAGTGGTCGCGCTGTACCTGATCCTCTTTGCGCGTGGCCATTCCATTGTCACGCAAGTAGTCGAATCCGAATTCGGACGCAGTGCCATAGGTGATGGATCTTGAATACATCTCCTGACGCTGAGGGGGAATCATGCCCGATTGGATGCATCCTACCGAGACGCCAAGTTTCTGGTATAAGTAGCCCATCCACTCCGAGTCGCGCCGGGCCAAATAGTCGTTCACCGTCACCAATTGGCAATTTTTACCAGTGAGAGCGTTCAGATACAAAGGAGCCGTCGCCACCAGCGTCTTTCCTTCACCAGTCGCCATCTCAGAGATGTAACGGTTATGAAGAGCCATACCTCCAATCAACTGGACATCATAGTGGATCATATTCCAGTCCAATTCCTGGCCACAAACCGATAGTTTGGATCCGCACAGGCGCCGGGCAGCGTTTTTAACTGCCGCAAACGCTTCTGGAAGCAGAGAATCGATGGACTCCCCTCCGCTGATGCGATTCCTGAACTCCCCGGTCTTAGCCATGAGTTCTTCATCGGTCAGTTGCTGATACTCTGCCTCCAACGCGTTGATACGCGCGACAACTGGCTGAGCACGACGAATAAACCTGCGGTAATGGCTTCCGGAAAGCCGCTTGAAAATGAAATTAAACATAGTGGATCAATACTCCTTCTTAAAATAGGCTATAGTCTTTTCCAGGCCCTGCTCGAGCTGCACTATGGGCGCCCATCCTAACACCTTTCGTGCCACCGAAATATCGGGTCTGCGCTGCTTCGGATCATCCTGCGGTAATGGTCTAAACTGAACACTCGACCGGCTTCCCGTCATTTTGAGAATCAAATCAGCCAACTCAAGCATCGTGAACTCTCTCGGATTTCCGAGATTCATCGGGCCAACGGTCTCATCCTGATTCATAAAGCGGATGAACCCTTCGACAAGATCGTCCACATAACAGAACGATCGGGTCTGCGAGCCGTCTCCATAAATAGTGATAGGAGCCCCTGCAAGCGCCTGAACAATAAAGTTTGATACCACCCGGCCATCGTCAGCCATCATTCTCGGACCGTAGGTGTTGAAAATTCTCACAACCCGGATGTCCACACCATTCTGCCGGTGATAATCGAAAAACAAAGTCTCTGCACACCGTTTACCTTCGTCATAGCAAGCCCTCGGTCCAATTGGATTTACGTTACCCCTGTAGTCCTCGGTCTGTGGGTGCACATCCGGATCACCATACACCTCCGAAGTAGATGCCTGAAAGATCCGTGCGTTGATTCGCTTCGCAAGTCCCAGACAATTAATAGCCCCCATTACAGAAGTTTTGACTGTCTTGATGGCGTTGTACTGATAATGAACAGGTGAGGCGGGACATGCCAGATTGTAGATCTGATCCACTTCGCATTTGAAAGGATCCACCACATCGTGCCGGACAAATTCAAATGCCGGATGGCTCAGGAGGTGGTAGATATTACGCTTCCGTCCGGTGAATAGATTATCCAAACAGATGACTTCATGCTTGAGTGCCAGCAACCGTTCGCACAAGTGACTACCCAAAAATCCAGCTCCTCCCGTTACCAAAACTCTCATAATCGAACGCAGGTTGATTCAGTTCCATGGCTGCGGAACTGATGATCCAAAAACCTCAATCCCATCAAGCAAGCGTTGAGATGCAAGACCTTTCTCAACCCAATAATTGCTAATCGACAGGGACAAATACCCGATCACTTCTCGATAACAACATCAACCGCAGTATCATTCATCCGCAGGGAAAATCTACCTTGTGCGATGTTCGAGATCACAGCCTCAACCCTCATGTTTCCCAGATTGGGGACAACCCTGACAACGGTCTCGCCCTCACGCAAAAGAGATCCTGACTTCATTTGCAGGTAACTCCTGCCTCCGCTCACAATCGCACCGGACACCTCCCTCTGCAAAAGCGAACCCAAGGCCGACACCCTGTCTTTGTCGGAAAACCGAGCCAGGATAAGGGGCTGCTCGAAAAAAAACGGATTCACAACCTCACTGATAGACGCTTTTAAATCCGAATCCTGATACTTTAGAAAATGCTCCAATCGCTCGATATAATCCTTTCGCACTTTCGAAGGCATAATCCGCTCAACCTTCGCCATCAACCCGTTGGACGAAACGACCAGCAAAAGCAACACCCAAAATCCATGTCTCATTCTCATACAATTATTCCAACCGTTTTGATCGCTACTTCTACTTCTTTCCAGAAACTGGTTTAGCCACTGTGTTTACAACCAAACGCATGGTCATGTATCCTTGCTCACGACGATTGTCTGTTGTAAGATCAAATGATCTCACATTTAGAATTACATCGCCCTGCTTTAGTACATATATCATATCGAGAATTTCAGTCAACAATCCCGATATGGTCATCTCAAAAGGAAGAATGGAATAGCTTCGCATTCCCCAAATATCCCCATCTCCCAAAACATCTTTCTCGGGTATGGATGCCATTTGATTGATCCCTGTCAGCTGAATACTTCTCAGCAAATCCGCGTGCAAGGCGGAAAACCCATCGAAATATCCGATGTTTTTGGCTCGCTGGTCGGCATCGGTCAACCTGGAGCCAAGACTCGAAACAAGCTCATCAATACGCTCCAGATCTTCCTTCATTCCGGAACCCTCACGGAAATTGATCTGAATGGTATCCAAATCCTCCTGCACCAACTTCAATGCATCTTCCGTCTGCTGCATCACGGGCATACGGAAATAAAGGATCGCACCCAAAAAAACAGAAATAATACCAGCCCACCATGCCAATGGATACTTCTGATAACTAGCCCTAATGGTTTCTGCATTGATATCCATACCGTTTCTTCACTTTTTCTTCGATACAATAACCCTTATTCTGAAGGAAAAATAGCCTGAACGAGGCTCCTTAACGGGGTTTCCCTCTTCAATCACACTGAGATCATATCCGCTCGCAATCGACAAGTTCCTGAGATTGGCTTTCAACGCAATAATATCCTCAGTGGTCTTTCCTTTTCCGTCAAGGTTCACAACGAACTCTTCTATACGGGCCGATGGATTCCAATCATTCGAATATTTGATGCTGTCGAAAGCCACTTCAGGATTCCTGAGATTGGAAAGGCTAACCATCAGCTCAATCACATCAAACGGCGCTTCATAAAACCGATTCAGATCGTCCACACTGTTCGCGTGAACCCGAAATCGGTTGATGCTTTCCAGAAGGGCATCGTTTGCCTTCATCCTATCTTCCCTGTCTGCGTTAGCACGCCGCATTTCAGACTTAAGAGACATGGTGGTCAATTCTCTATACCCAACAACCAAAGCAATCAACCCACAGATGCCACAAAAAACCACATTCACCAAGAACGAGGTCCGGACTACTTTGGTATCAGGCAACCTCTCAAGCAAACGAAAATCTGCGTGCCAACTGAGACCGTCCTTTTTGTTTTTTCCCAGACTAAACATATATCACAACCTTCCCATCAAAGCGATCATCGCAGGAATCCTGGCGTCCCGATCGTCAAGTTTAACCGACGAACCGATCTTAACACCACATTCCGAAGCTGCGAAAGCAGGATCAATGTGGAGCACTTCAACTCCCATGCTCTGGGCGAGGAGTTCAACGATCCAGTTTTGAGACGGAGGCAAAGTAGGAACATAAAGATATCCTATAGATTGACCCTTTGTCACCTCGTAGTAGCCCGAAATGGACGATAGCTCTCTGAGTAGTGGTCGAATCAGCGTTGATCCCATGTCTGAGAGGTCAAAAGTTTCGGAGTAGAGCAACTTCCTTGCAGCATCCTCATCCTTAAGATTGTTTTCCTCCTTGATCGCCTGACACATGGTGCGATCACCTCCGTGGATGACCCTGAAGGCATACTCTCCATCCGGAGTCATCATTGTGGCCAGTGAAGAATCACCAAATATCTCCAACATCACCACAAGACGTTTCTCGCCTCCCAAACGCTTCAGTGCCTTCCGAACAAGCGGAATCAAGGCTAGCGTGATACACTCCATTCGTTTGGGGACAAACCCGTTAATGACTACTTCATCTTGAATCAAGGCCAATTTCGAAATAGGAATTCCCGCAATCACATACTCTGTTTCGGGATCCTTTGTAGGATCATGCGGATTGCCACTCATACCTCCAAGCGCATGATAATAAAAAGAGTCATCGGTCACCTTCATCTCGCCTTTGATCACTCCTTGAATGTACTGAGGGTCCTTGGCTTTTTGCGGACTGGGAATCGTATTTCCATGCAACACAAATGCCGGGCTCGAAACGCCAATCACTCCCGTCAGAAATCCTTTCTTGCTCCTCACTCTCGCCAGTTCAAGAACCGGTGCATACACGCTCTTCGACGAGTCGAGATTCAGATGATCCGACAGGTTATTCAATGTGGCAGGTATGTCAGT
>Ga0209510_1004441_pt1 | contig 12363 bp, 17 predicted proteins | sample BiotimSIPDNA_FD_185749 | JGI IMG/M metagenome (GOLD analysis project Ga0209510, IMG submission 185749) | Anaerobic biogas reactor microbial communites from Washington, USA - Biogas_R1 time_0 SIP DNA (SPAdes) (version 2) | ecosystem: Engineered > Bioreactor > Anaerobic > Unclassified | place... | reverse complement strand
ATGCTGGGCTACTTGCAGGAAGATTCGCCGCTATGGAAGCGGTTGAGCCTTTACAGCGCGGACAACACAGCCAAACTGGCAGACGCGCTGACAGAAGGGGTTGCGTTTGGTTACAACCCTGCCAAAGTCGCCAAGACATTTGAGCGCATTATGGGCGGTGGGTTGACCGATGCAATGCGAATGACACGAACCTCGATGATGTACGCACACCGAGAGGCAAGCAGGGCGCAATTCATAGCCAACCAGGACGTGGTGGACGGCTGGACGTGGTGGAGTTCGAAAGACGCGTCAACCTGTATGGCTTGCTTAGCCAATCACGGCAAGGTGTTTCCGCTGACAGAGCGCTTGAACGGACATTACAACTGCCGGTGTGTTGCAATTCCGCACGTCAAGATTTGGAGCGAGCCAGAGCAGACCGGCGAAGAATGGTTTAGCACATTATCAGAGGCACAACAAAAAGAGATGATGGGGGCGCAAACGTGGAATGCCTGGAAGGGCGGGGCGTTCAGCTTCAACGACTTATCAGGGCACAGACACGATGACGTTTATGGCAACATGAATGCGCGTGTGCCGTTATGGGAATTATTAGGCGCAGAGCCGCCAATTCGCAATAAATGAACCGCGAGAGCGGAATTAATCGGAGGCAATCAAGATGACTAACGAAGACCCTAAAAGCGAGATGCTTGACGTTGAGGTGCAGGACACCAAGACTGCGGTTGACGAACAGGCTGAAAAGTTTGAACCGGAACGCGCTATGGAGTTAATCCGAAAGCAGCGTGAGGAAAACAAAGCCTTGAAAAAAGCGGCATTGGAACTTGAAAAGTACAAGCAGCGTGAGGAAGAGCGCAAGAAAGCCGAGATGACAGAGTTAGAACGGCTGAAGGCGGAATACGACCAAGCGCAAGCGGAACTCAAAGCCAGTCGCTTACGCACAATGCAAATTGAGGTGGCAGCAAAGGTAGGACTGCCCAACGCGTTATCTAACAGACTTCACGGTGAGACGCTGGAAGAAATGGAAGAGGACGCAAAGGCAATTCTCGAAGCGCTGCCCAAACAAAAAGCCGCACCGAATACGGGTGCTACAAATCCAGGCGAGCAAGCCTCGAAAGAGGAAACGCGTGCACAAAAGCTAACGCGGCTAACCGGTGGTGAAGTTGACATCTGGAAGGGCGGCGGAATCAACTGGGGACCTGAAAATCCTCAATAGGAGTAATACATTATGACTACTGCATCAACTTATGAAGACATCAAAACTTTGGTCGCAAACGTTTACGAACTTGCGCTGTTTACCGCGCAGGAAGGCAACGTACTTGCGCCATTGGTAACAACTTTCGGCGACTATCAGGGTCTCGCACCCCGCGTCTACGGTGAGTACAGCGGCGGCACTTTTAGTTCAATCGCTGGCACTGTGGATATGACCGCTTCAACCTTCAGCGCAACCGCTGGGGGCACAATCACGCCTTCAACCTATGGTCAGCAGATCTCGTTGACTATGAACCGCATCAAGAGCGATCCTGCCGGCGCACAACGTGACGCAGGTCGTTACTTGGGTGAAACCGCTGCCGCTCACATTGATACCAATCTTGCTGGCACGTTAGCCGGCTTGACCGGTGGCACTGTGGGAACAGCAGGCGGCACTTTGACTTGGGCAAACATCTTCAACGCACAAGCTATTATGCGCGGGAACAAAATCTACGGTCGTTACTCGGTCGTGATCCACCCGATGCAATGGTACTACCTGACCAGTGCGGCAACTGGCGTGCCTACTCTCATGCAGAGCGAGGATCTGAAGAACCGCTTTATGAGCGGCTTTTATCAAGCCTCTCTCGACAACATGGACTTCTTCGTTGACGCGAATATCACCGCTGGTACTGCATCAGTTGGTGCAATGTTCAGCAAGGAAGCCCTTGCCCTTGACATTCGTCAGGGGTTCACCATCAACCCGCAATGGGATGCCTCATTCGCCGGTGTCGGCGCATGGGAGCTCAACGCTTCGATGGTCTACGGCTACGGCGTATACCGACCTACCTACGGCGTACAGCTCGTGGGTAAAGCAACCTAAAAATTGACTTGATGGGCAAGGATAGAGCGTATACCTCGACAAACGGCATGCTCCACCGCTTCCTTGCCCTACTGGAGCGCAAGCTGGAGGCTTGAAAAAGACATGAGAATCAACTGGTTTAGCAATTCACCCGCAGCCTGCACTGGGTATGGCTGCCAAACGAAAATTTTCACCCCTCGATTAGCGAAACTGCTTGACAAGGGGCTTTCGATTACAGCGTTCTACGGTGTACAAAGCGGTGTACTGAATATCAACGGAATCAAGGTCTATCCGTCATTCAAGCACCCGTACGGGCAAGATGTTATCGGTGCTCACGCGGTTTGGGATCAAGCGGACGCGGTTATAACGCTATTGGACATTTGGGTGGTGCAGTCTGAAAACATTCCGATGCCCTGGTTCCCCTGGTTCCCGATAGACCACGAACCAATGCCGGCGAACGTACTCGCAAAAGCAAGGCAAGCGACTAAGCCAATTGTCATGAGCAAGTTTGGTAAGCGCATGGCGGAGCAAGCAGGGCTGGATGTGTGGTACGTGCCTCACGCGGTTGACACGAAAGTGTTCAAGCCATTAGACCGTGAAGAAGCACGTGATCACCTCGAATGGCCGCAGGATAAATTCATCGTTGGAATGGTCGCAGCGAACAAGGGCAATCCTTCTCGCAAGGCGTTCTATGAGCAGATCGCCGCATTTGCAGCCTTACACGCCCAACACCCTGACACGATGCTTTATCTGCATACAGATGCCGGTTTGAGCGGCGGTGACGTTGTGAACCTGCCGAAATTCATCAACCGAATGGGGTTGAAACTTGGCGAAGACGTAATATTCTGCGATCCATATCATTACGGACTTGGCTTCCCCGACGAGTACATGGTTGATGCTTATAACGGAATGGACGTGCTGACGAACGTTGCGCTCGGTGAAGGGTTTGGCATTCCTATTCTCGAAGCGCAGGCTTGCGGAACACCGGTGATTGTTGGCGACTGGACTTCGATGAGCGAGTTATGTTTTGCCGGTTGGAAGATTGACAAAGCAGAGGCCTTGCCTGTCTATCACGACTTCTTTGACGCGTTCCAATGGCAGGCGACCACAGCGGCGATCTATGACCGAATGGAGCAGGCTTACGCAGCGAAAGGTGATTACGAGTTGCGCAATCAGGCAAGACGAGGCGCGTTGCCTTACGACGCCGATGATGTGACAAGAAAGTATTGGAAGCCGGTTTTGAAAGAGATGGAGCAGATTGTCAATGATAAAGGCTCTGTTAGTTTCGAGCAGGTGGTAAAAGCATGAGCACGCTGCAATTAGGCTGCGGAATCAGACCGATAGAAGGTGCGGTCAACCACGACAAGGAAAAGCACTCTGACTTTGTAGACATCGTATGGGATTTGGAAGTAATGCCCTGGACTTGGGGCGACGAAGAGTTTGACAAGATTATTGCGCTCGATGTCATGGAACATTTGAGGGTCGAAGTCTACGAATGGCTTGACGAATGTTGGCGGATATTGAAGCCAGGTGGGCAACTGGTATTGCGTTTACCCGCTTGGGATCACGAATGTAGCCATAGAGACCCGACACATCGGACATTCTTTCACCCTGAAACCTTTTCATATTGGGACAAGCGTACTGAATGGCACAAGAATTACGGCTGGTATTACTACCGGAAGTCAAACAAATGGTGGATTCAAGAACACGTTGAGCCGCGAGACGCTGGTGCAAACTGGTTCTACATTCTGAAAAAGGATAGCGAGCGGATGGAGGAATAATGGCACGAACAGGAATGCAGACACTAATTGACACGGTACGCGGGTTCGCCAACGCCGCGCCGGACGAGTGGGAAGTCACAAGCGATTCGTCAATTGTGACCTATTGGAGCGATGAAGAAATCCAGCGCGTGTTAGACCGGCACAAGGTCGAGCACATCCGCGCGCCACTTGAACCAGTCACCTCTTATTCAGGCGGTAGTGCGGTTGTGCTGCAGTACCGAACAGAGATTGGCAACATCGAAGGCGGCACGTTATTTTCGGTTGAGGACACGTCTGGAACTGTAAGCGGATATACGGCTGATTATGCTCGCGGCATTGTTACGTTCTCAACCGATCAAAGCGGGAAGACCTTCTACTGGAGCGGCTTTGCATACGATCTGGACGCGGCTGCTGCTGACATATGGCGAATGAAAGCGTCTCACGTGGCAGGACTGGTTGACTTCTCGACAGACGGGCATTCCGTCAAGCGCAGCCAACAGGCGCAAGCCTATCTCAATATGTCGCAATACTTCCAGAGCAGGAGCGCAAGCGAGGGCGTGCAAACATCCAGAATTGTGAGGAACGACCTATGAGCATTGGCTTGACCGCACGGGAACTCGCACAAATGCAGGCGGACATCAACGACCTGCTGGAAAGTACGAATACCACCTGCGACATTTTGAGCGTGGCTTATACAGCGGACGGTGAAGGTGGAATGGCTGAAACGTGGGGCACGGCGACTGCAAATGTGGCTTGCAGGATTGACTATCGTTCCGGTTCTGAAAAGGTGACCGGCGGTGCGATCCAATCTTATAGCAAGGCGGTATTGAGCTTGCCTTATACCACCGCGCTCACGACCAAACACAGGGTCAAGCTCGATGATTTTGTTTGGGCTGTGTTGAGCGTCAACGAAGGGCAGAGTTGGGACGTGGTAAGACGTGCTGAATTGGAGCGTGTCGAATGAGCATAAGCGTTAGTGTTGACACGAGCAAGCTGAATGAGTTGCTTGCCAAAGTACCTGGAAACAAACAAACAGCAGTTAGGGGCGCGGCTTGGTACGTTCTGGGTGAATCGCAGAAATCTAACGCGTACAAAAATCGAACCGGTTACTTGCGTGGGAGCGGAAGGGTGAACGAATCCTACGGTGATTTTGTGAATGTCGAATATGGTGCTGAATATGCCGCTTACGTTGAAATGGGCACGCGCAAAATGGGAGCGAGACCATTCCTGAAGCCTGCGGTTGAAAAAGGCGAATCCAGGCTGATCCAATTACTGAAAGAGGGACTGTTGAAATGACATCACCTTACAACGCGCTCAACACGGCGATCTATACCAAGCTATCCGGCGGTACGGCTCTCACAAACGCTCTGGGCGGTACTTGCATTTATCACGGGGTTGCGCCGGAAGGGGCGGCCTTGCCTTACGTGGTTTGGAGTTACGCGGCTGGCGGCGCTGACAATTTCACCCCGCGTGAGAGCGTACAGCAGGTTGTTTACGTCAGGGCTTATGCAGACACCGCGAAGGAAGCGGCAACAATTGACGCGCATATCAACAACCTGCTATCAGGGACTTTATCCGTGACCGGCTGGAATAACTTTTGGCTGGCACGTGAAGAAGATTTTTTACTGCCAGAAATCGACGAGGCAGGAAAGCATACATGGGCTTGCGGTGCTTACTACCGAGTGCGCATGGACAAATCATAAAAGCTATAGGAGAACAAAATGGCTGAAATTACTGGAAAAAACTTAGTTGCAACTTGGGCATATAGCGGTGGTACGGTGGACTTGAACACTGACTTCCGCACGCTCTCGATCAACCCGAACATCGACCTGGCTGAAACCACTGCCGGTGCTGATACCGACAAAACCTACATTCCGACAATCAAGGACGCTACGATTGAGTGGTCAGGCTTGTACCAGTCGGCAGGCACGGCACTTGTTAGTGCGCTTGAAGCCGGAACAGGCGGCACACTGACCGTCTACCCTGAAGGTACTGCATCTGGCAAGCAGAAGGACATTTATCCAGCCATCGCTATGGGCGCGAAGATCAACGTCCCTTACGCCGATGTGGTTGAGATCAGCTGCACGTTCCAAAAGAACGGTCCAAAGGCATAGCACATGATCACGCTATCTAACGGGCGCGAGATTGAGTACGACTGGAGCGCGATCTCACAAAAGGAATGGCGCGTGCTGATTGACAAGGAAACCGACCCTGATACCAACGACATTATCGTTGGCAAACTGGTAGGAATGAGCGCGGACGAATTGGGTGATCTGAATCCGATTGATTACCGCAAAATTGCAATCGGCATTTGGGAATCGTTCAAAAAAGAAGCCGACCTCAACGACTCAAAAAACTAAGTGGGCGCGTCTACATGGCAGCCGTCAAGAAACAGGGCTTGCCGTGGGAATATTGGCGGTGGGAACTTGTGAAAGAAACAGGGTGGACGCTGGAGTATGTAGACGCGCTCTCGGTTGCCGATATGAACGAATGGTTGCAAGTGAGAGACGGCATGAGTAAAGCGAGAAAGACGTTGGTGAAATAACATGCAAATAGCGAGTCTTTTCGCAAGTATTGGTGCGGACACTTCCGGACTTCAGAGGGGTCTAAAGGATGCTGAAAATCAAATAAACAAAACCGCACAAGGCATCGAGAAAAGCGGCGAAAGTTTCAACTTTGCTGCGATGGCAACTGGGTTCAACCAGGCTCTCGAAATCGTGAGCAAATTAGGCGATGCAATAAAAGCAGCATATGCCGCCGCGAGCGAAGGTGCAGCGATCGAATATGCCGCCATCAAGTTTGGCAACCTGAGCGAGTCCATTGGTACTACGTCTGAATTGCTTTTGGGCGATCTGAAAAGCGCGACCAGAGGGATGATGTCAGACGCTCAATTAATGGGTTCTGCAGGCGATCTGATGGCTCTCGGCTTAGCAAAATCCCACGATGAAGCGGTTCGTTTGACTAACGTTGCCGGTGCGTTGGGCATGAACATGAACCAGCTCGTACTGACATTGACTAACCAAACCACGATGCGGTTTGACGCGTTGGGTGTAAGCGTTGACGGATTCAAGGAAAAAGTAAAAGCGTTAGAAGATGCTGGAATGAGCGCAAATGACGCGTTCAAAGAAGCATTCCTGCAACAAGCCGAAGGACAGATAGCTAAAGTTGGGAGTATTGCAGAAACTTCAGCCGGTAAGTTGAAGATGATGGAATCTGCGTTTGCCAATTTAGGCGATGCTATCAAGTTGCAATTAGCGACCACGTTTGCTGGGCTTGCACCGATAATGACCGAAATCGGTGATTCCATTACTGAAAATATTGCTGTCGGGCAAGACTATAAAGTCACAATGAACACGATCCAGAATTTAATGAAAACTGGATTAGTGTCAGGCAGGGAATACCGAGATTTATTGCGTGATATGGGTGTCCATAGTGGCATGGGTGCTATCACAGCAGATCAGCACAAAATCGCGCTTGATTTTCTGAACAGAACAATGCAAGACGCGAGCGGAAGTGCTCAAGGTTGGGCTGACGCGAATGACCGTGTTTGGGTGTCGCAAACGAATTCAACTCAATCTACGAACAAAATGACCGAAGCCGCTATTGCAAACCAGGTGAGCTTGAGCCAATGGCGGGAAGAGTTATATCAGACAGCGGCTGCATTGCGCACTGATCTTGCCGATGCTTATGTTCAAGTTTCGGCAGCCGAACAAGGTTGGCGTGAGGGAGTTTCCGGTGATCTGGCTGGCAGATTGGCAGATGAGTATAAAAACAACAAAATCAGTCTTGACCAATACAAGTCATCGTTGGGTTTGCTTGACAGCGTTTATGGCACGGCTAATTTGGCTGCGCTCGAATTCAGTCTTGGATTAGATGAACTTTATAAGACGCTCAAAGAAGACCCTGAAGGGTTTGCAGAGGCAGCGGGCGCATTTGAAGCAATGTTCATGCCGTTAGACGCGGCGGTTCAGGCATCAATGGGGCTGGTTGGCAACCTGCAGGCGCAATTATCTGCATTAGAGCGAACCTACAATGCCAAAGTGAACATTGTCATTGCGACCTATGGCTCGATGGGAAACCTGCCGATTAGCGGTGACGGCGGCGGTGGTGGCGGTAGTAAAGTGCCGCAATTTGGTCACGCAATGGGCGGTTACGAATTATCCGGTCAACCCTACCTTGTCGGTGAAGCGGGTCCAGAACTCTTTATCCCTGATACGAACGGACGTGTATATTCCAATTCGTCATCTGGCTCTATGTTAGGCGGAGGCAATGGCGATCTACTGGCAGCACTCGGAAGGTTGCCTACCGCGTCTGATATTGCAATGGCAGTCAGAGACGCTTTATTGATGGTGGGCGCATAATGAAATACGACTCGATAGCGTGCGAGTTCTATCTGAATGGCGGGTGGGTTGACCTGAATGACTACCGACTTCAAGCGGCTGGCATCACTGGTTCGATGGGAATACGAAGCTCGAATCCAATTGACAGAGTCGCTTCAACCGGACAATTGACGCTTGTACTGCACAACGTCAACAACCTGTTCACTCCAGGTCACGCCAATTGTATGTCGGGATTCCAGTCGGGGATGAAATTCCGGCTGCGGTTGACCTACGAGGGGCGGACTCGCACCCGCTTTTATGGCGTTGTGCCGCCTGATGGTATTGAGATCGGCACAACGCAATTCATGACGGTTACAAGGGTCAAGGTGCTTGATTACATCGAGCAGATGGCTATCCATCAACTCGACCTGCCGACCTATACAACGAACAAGCGGTTAGAGCAGGTTGTCGCGCTGATTTTGGCAAATATGCCGATTCAACCGCTTTCTGTATCATATGGTACGGGGCGGTCAACCTTCAAAAGCGTATTCGACACCTTGCGCGACAAGACACGCGCAATGCAGGAAGTCAGCAAAGCGACCTTGTCCGAGTTGGGTTATGTCTATATCAAGCAAACAGCTGATTCCGATGAAGTGCTGACTGTCGAGAACAGGGGTTTTCGTTCTGGCAAGGCATTAGCGCGAGTAAGTGTTATCGACAGCACAACTGCTGATACCAGAATTACGCAAGCCGGTGACACACGAATTACGCAAGCCGGTGATGTGAGAGAAACACAAGACGAATTTCCTACGGTTGACGCGGTGTTTGACAACAACTACCGTGGAGTTGAAGTAAAGCACGCCGAATCCTACTACAACCAGGTGGACTCAAAAGCATACCCTCGCAAGGTTGACGCGAGCGATGTAGTGTTGTTTGCGCTTGAGAGACCGCTTGAAATCGGCGCAAATCAGACTGTCACAATGAAGGGGCGGTTTCGTGACCCGAATCAAGAAGCGCAAACAGTCGCAGCTCTATCCACAGTTACGCCTGTTCCTGGCACGGATTACATCTTCAACACGGAAGAAGACGAATCAGGCTCGAACATTACCAGTGACTTGGAAGTGACAGCGGTGTATGGCGCGAATGGTGTCGATTATACGCTTGAGAACACCGGCGCGATAACAGGATACGTCACGCAATTGCAAGCCCGAGGCAAGGGGGTGTATATCTACCGACCAGTTGAGATATTGCGTGAAGACGAAACGTTGGTTGCGAATGACGGCGCACGCACGCTCAACCTTGACCTGCCTTACCAAGACGACCCCTTGCAAACAACTGATATTGCGGTTGCATTGTTTGACAAGTACAAGGCGAAACACACCACTATAAACAGCATAACGCTGATTGCGAACAGACTCGATACGAGCATTAAGCGTGCCAGTGCTGGCACACCTGGCGCACCTGGCGCTTATTACACAGATTATCTCATCAACGCATTTATGGACTTGAACATTGGCGACAAGATAAAAGTAATCGCGCCGAGCGTGGGGATAGTGCAGGATTGTTTTATCCAGTCAATTGATTTCACAATAACATCAGGTGACATTGTGACCTACACCTACGGATTACAAGACGCGATGTACGAGACCTACGATGTCTGGATTCTGGGCGACAGCATTTACGGCGTATTAGGCACGACCACGATCTTAGGCTATTAGGAGGCTAAATGGCATATACAACACCACGAACTTGGGTGACAGGCGAAGTTGTTACAGCGGCAATGATGAACTCGCAAGTGAGCGGTAATGTGGCTCACGTGTACGCACTCGCGCAAACAAAAACAGTAATGATTGAGGCGGTTGGCGTAGAAGAACCAACGTACAAAGGAACGGTGCACCGCTGGATTGTGCCGTCTGCATTGAGCGGAGGCGTGATAACTGCTTTTGACGCAGCCGTTTCGACCGCAGGCACGGCTGGCACAGTGATTGTGCAATTGGAGCGTAACAGGGGCGGTACTGTGAGAGATGTGCTCTCGACACGAGCGGTCATTGACGCTAACGAATACTCGTCTTATACCGGAACATCAGGCGTGATTAATTCAACCTACCGCGACTTGATGACCGGTGATTGGCTGAGCGTGGTACTGGATGATCACGGCGGAGGCGGGCAAAAGGGATTGTATGCCATTGTGACTGTGAGCGTCACGTGATTGTCAATACTTCAAACGTTAATTATGTCATAACGCCGACCTTCACCTTACCGGCTGGCACGAACCGCTATGTCCTGTTTATGCTCGCAGATGAAACTGACAGCTACGCCTACTATCCAAACATTGTCACAATTGCCGGAACAGTAGCGACAATGATTGTGCAAACAGAAGTGAGTGACACCGCTGCCGCAATGTGGGGCGCGAATATTCCTGACAGCACGGCATCAGGCGATTATACGATAACCTTTGATGGAACAAGTTTTCAACGCAAATTTATTGCGGTGTTTACCGGGGTCAGTAGAGATCCCGTGGTTGATTCAGCCGCTTTTCGGAATGGCGGCGCTGATAGTGACGGTGATACTCTCACCGTTGATTGCGTTGGCGGAGGCTGGGTGCACGACATTGTTTTTGCAAGCGCGGCAAAGACCGCAGGGGCAAACCAGGCCGTCATTTACAACACGACCGGTCGGCCTGGTGTCAGTTACAAGAGCGGACTCGCTCACGGCACAACCTCGATGGCTTGGACGTGGACTGACTCACGATCTGCTCACGTGGTTGTGAGTTTGCGCCCTTATCGCCCGACCGGCGGCGTAGTTATCTTTTAGGAGGCATTATGGCAAATAAGAAAATTACAGACCTGACAGAACTAACCGCAGCGGCAAGCAATGACTATCTGGAAATCGTTGACACCAGCGCAAACGCAAGCAAGAAAATAACGCGTGAAAATTTGTCAGGCTGGCACTTCCTGACCGCACCGCTGACTTCAACCGCGTGGGATGGTGACGCATTCAGCACGACTGCTAAAACTAAGATTGATTTAAGTGTGGTGTTTGGTGTTCCGGCTGGGATAAAGGCAGTGCTGTGTAATGTGGCGATCAAGGATTCCGCAAGCGAGGCAAACGATTGCTTCTTGTGCCTGTCGCCTAACGCCAATGCTTCTTCCGGTCCAAAGGTAGCGTGTTCCGGCTTGGCAAACAGCAAGTATGGTCGTGGCACGGTGGTTGTGCCTTGTAATGCTAACGGCGATATTTATTATCAAGTCGCAGCGAGTGGATCTGGCACGGCTACCATCTACTTAGATCTTTGGGGCTATTGGCTATGAGCGCCTTACCCTTTGGCATTGACATCAGCAAACACCAGGGCGTGAACGACTACGCCAAGATGAAAGCCAACACCAGTTTCGTGTTCGTGAAGGCGACTGAGAGTTGGGGTTATACCGACCCAAAGTTCTACGCAAACTGGACTGGACTCATCGGGCACAACCGAGGCGCATATTCCTACGTCTGGTTGTCAGACGATCCACTACGGCAAGCCAACCACCTGATAGACATCGTGACTCAAGCTGGCGTGGACTGGAAGTATGACCGGCTGGTACTCGACCTTGAGAAGTCAGGACATGGATTGTCAAAGGCAGAGGTATCAAGGCGTGTGCTCGTAATGATGGAACGTATCAAAGACGTGACTGGTAGATACCCAATTCTCTACTCTCGCAAGTATTGGGTTCAGGACAATATGCTTTTGACCGACCCACGACTTATCAATGCCGACTGGTGGCTGGCGTATTATCGGACGGCACTCCCTTATCCGCTATACACGCCAGAGATGCCGCCTCCACCGTTAATGCCAACAGGCGTAAGCAAATGGCTGTTTCATCAGACTTGCGAAAAAGGCAAGGGGCGTGAGGTTGATCGGTTGCGGGTGAAGGAGCGTCCGGCTGGCACAAGCTTAAAATCTGTCGCAATCAAAGATGACGGCGCAATTAACTTCACTCCCCAGAATACTATCGGCTTTCTGTTCTTCAAACATGACAGTCATTATGCGATTATCTCTTATGACACGTCACCAACTCCATTGTGCATTAAAGTATCCGCAAGTGCGCTTATTGATGTGGCAACTGTTGCATTGAGCGGCACAACTGGAACTGATGGTAGAATAACTATATCCGCTTATAACGGCAAGTTGTACATTGAAAATCGCACTGGAGCAACTATTACAGGAAGGTATTTGACATTATGAGCAATAATAATCAACCGT
>Ga0209510_1004431_pt1 | contig 12377 bp, 9 predicted proteins | sample BiotimSIPDNA_FD_185749 | JGI IMG/M metagenome (GOLD analysis project Ga0209510, IMG submission 185749) | Anaerobic biogas reactor microbial communites from Washington, USA - Biogas_R1 time_0 SIP DNA (SPAdes) (version 2) | ecosystem: Engineered > Bioreactor > Anaerobic > Unclassified | place... | reverse complement strand
TGGAAATGACGGAAGCGTTGCGCAAATCTGTCTGGAATGTTATGCTTGTATCAGATGAAAAACGAAAGGCCTCGTAAAAACGGTTCGGACTAATTTTGAAACTGGACCAAAGATCGGGGGCAGACCAGTGGATCCATAATCAATACCAGTTCCATGGTATCTCTTAATGCTCAGCCTAAGGGAGTTGCTTATCCTACCAGCAAATATGCTGTTAACGGAATGACACTTGCATTGGCGAGAGAGCTGGGGCCGGACAATATCAGAGTGAATGCCGTAGCTCCCGGGATTATAGCAACCGAAATGGTCGCCAATCTCCCTGAGGAGGTTCAAAGCAGAATCGTTATGGCAATTCCTATGGGAAGAGCCGGACTTCCTGAAGATATAGCACAGGGATTCCTTTATCTGGCTAGCGATATGTCAAGTTATGTTAGTGGCGAGGTCCTGTCTGTTGACGGGGCGGTCAGAATGTAACGCTGTAACCTATCACCAAAGAAATCGAATAACTAATTAAAAAATACCTGCGGTCATTCTGATTGCAGGTATTTTTATTAAGTTGATTTTATTATTCTCTTATTATCTTCGATGCTAAACGTTCCAAGAAATATATCACGTGGCGTCTATCATTCTCAGTGTAATTATCCAAGTGATATTTTTGCTGCAGATACTGTTGAAATATCATAATCAGTTCGGAATCTGTTATCTCCATCAATGACAGATCGTCATGTATTTTAGTCAATACCGCTTTCTTGTCACCATAGAGAAAAATCATGTTAGCGTCGGTTTTGTCGGTATTTGCAATGACCACCAGATAGTTCTTGTGCTTTTTCAGCAAATCCACTATGCCCAACAAATGTTGCCGGTATTCTTCAGGTGTATAGTATCTGCGCTCCATGTCGGTATCATAGGTGATAGACAATTCCGCTCTTCCATTTCGAATTACTTCCGGAGGCAGTACATTGATTATATCCGTAAACTTATCTTCTCCCATACCTTCCAGATAATCGTCTCGTTGGTTCATGAAAGGTTGTAGATTATCATACAGGTGTTCTGCTTCGTCTTTTATAAAACTGTTATAAAGCTGCATGGGCATTGATATGAGAGACAGAGAATAATTTTCCTGAATGATATCTCCGTTGATATTGTCTTGCATGGTCATGAAATGGAGAATTCGGTTCAATGCATCTTTGTTTTTATATACCAAGTCCTCCACCTTACACATGGACAGGTAATTGTTGAATTCTTCTGCGTAATATTCTATGACCGCCTCATCGGTAAAAAGATAACACAGGTTACTTTTGGATGGATTCCCTACTGAAGTAGACACCATTGTCCCTATACCGTGTATAACGACTATAGTTCGGTGATATACGCTTTCAAGTAATTGGGGGGAAATATATGATTCGACGATGCCGTCCATATAAACGGGTAGCCATAATGAAATAGATGAAAAAATATAATCCTGATCGATATACGGTCTACTGATACGCTGAAAATTGCAGCCTATATCTGATAACTCCCGTAATCTATCCGGAAGCGTTTTATAAAAATCCGCACTTTCACCCTTTAACACAAATTCTTCATCGGAATACATTTGAATCAATGTGGGTTCGCCTCGTTCGAGTGCCATGGACAACAGTTTGTCCATAGCTTTTGTTGTAGCTGTAGGACCCCAAAAAGTTCCCACAGAATTATATTTCGGCCCGGAATCTTCGTCTTCAGAATTATCCTGTTTTTCTTCTGTCAACCATTTCAGCAATTTCCCTGCAAGAACGGCACGACTCAAAGACCTTAAGGGGAAGAGTCCATCAATCTTTTCCGCTAAGGCTACTTGTTGGTAATCGTTTCTACTGGCGTCGGCAAAAAAATCTGCCATCGCTGAAATGTATTCTGCATTGCGAGTAGGTTTACGAGCCCCGGAACGCAGTCTGCTGATTTGAGATGCATCCAGGATAATCTCATCAGCCAGCTGTTTGTTGCTGGTATTCGTAAGCTTCATGAGGAAAGATAATTTATCCGCAAATGTCATACTATTCTGAATTCCCTTTCTTTGTCATTTTTCATGCCAGAAGAAGTTTTCGTATTGTTTTAAAATTTATACATGATATTATGAATGTGTTCACAAGACATGTATCGTAAAGTTGTTTTTCCGACGTGAAATGTCGATTATGCAAAAAGACCCTTACATGTAATGTTATCACAGAAAAATACTTAAATCAACGAACGTTAATGGAAATTCAAGGAGTAAAGTGTGAAAGATAATAGTACATAGATTAAGGAAAATACACAGAAAAAAATAGACCTACCAGAAATAGATCAAAAAATGTACCTTGAAAACTGAATAACATCACATCACTTTAGTAATAGCGGATATGTCGTAACCTTGTTCTTCGAGAAACGCAAATGCAGATTTCTCGTTCATTACAACACGTTTCGGCATTGGATTCTGAAACTCTTCATAATCGGATGGGTTAAAATGCTCTCCTGTCGTAATCATATGATAGATAGAAGTAAGCATCATCCTCGCAATGGCAATAATTGCTTTTTTGTGGCCACGTCTCTTCTTAATCTGAGCATATTTGTTTGTAAAATAAGGTTCTTTTTTATGCCGGATTGAAGCAAGAGCGCACTGCACCAGTAATGGTTTAAGGAACTGACCGGCTTTCGAAATTCGAACTGATTTTTTCTTACCGGCACTCTCATTGTTTGCAGGCGTAAGACCTGCCCAAGAAGTCAGGTGCTTTGATGACTCAAAGATAGTCATATCTGTGCCAATTTCTGAGACGATCAATGCTGCTGATAGTTGGCTTATTCCAGGAAGTTCTGAAATAAGCTCAATCATATTGTAGTATGGTTGAATTCTCACAAACAATTCAGCTTCTGTACGAAGAATCATATTGTCTAAAAATCTCATATGGGTAAGGGCTTCATTCATTTTGAATCTTTGGTCTGTCTCGATAGAGTAACCTTGAATTGATTCAATGATAAGCTCAGTTTTTTTCCGGGCAGACTTCTTAATGAGAGTTTTACAATATTCCGAATCAAATACCTTGGAAGAAAGAAGATGTTCCATAATACCGGACGCGGTTTTGCCAAACGGATCGGAAAGAACACTGGCAAGGCTGATATTAGAAACGGTCATACAATTTTGATATCTGTTTTTCTCCGATGATTTCATACTTACAAGTTTTGCTCGATAACGACCAAGTTCCCTTAGTGACCTGATATCCTTAGGTGGGATAAACGAGGAACGAACCATATCATGCTTAAAGAGGTCAGCAATCCATTTGGAATCTTTCTTGTCAGTCTTCTTTCCTTTAATCGCTCGAACGTATTTGGGATGAGTAAGAATGACATTCATTGACTCTTCGAGAATGTTGAATATAGGAATCCAGTACTTACCAGTAGATTCCATACAGACATCGAAACAGCTGTGGGCAGAAAGCCAGTCGCGAAATGCGTAGATATCCGAGTTGAAAGTAGAAAAGGTTTTCATTTGATAAGATGTGATGTTGTTCGAATCTGTGGTAGCGATAGTTGCGACAATTGTTTTCTTGTGTACATCGACACCACAGCAGATTGGGTAAATGATTTTCAATAAAATCACCCCTTTCAAAATAGTAAGAACAGTAGCATTGACTGTTACCGAAGCTTAACTTTTGACTTTGTTAAATACAAAGATAAGTGTACGGGCTCAATGTCCCACTAATTTGTGCTTGAACGGGTAACGGCACATATATTTATGCGGAGTTAAGTTGTTGGCTCACTGCCACTCCTCCTCCCGTGCTCTGTAGTGTACTACTGTTCTTAGATTATATTATAACAAAACTCGGGGTGGGAAACCTCTCTTTAATAACTAATTTGTGCCGCCGCGGGGCGGCGGAATGGAGTAATTTATGAAAACTATTAAAAACTTTTATGGCATGAAGATCGTTATTGGATCACTGTTCTTGACAGTTTTCAGCATGGCAATAATTAATAACACTGCGTCTTTTTACATGGAGCCAATATGCAAAACTTTAGGGTTTACAGTAGCTGAATTTTCAGCCGTTTACTCGATGGCTGCACTTGGAGCCGCAGTTGGTGCGATGCTGGCAGGCACACTTGTTCAAAAACTTCCCATCAGGCTTATGATGATTATCGGTGCTCTGGGAACCGGACTTGGCTTCGGTGGAATGTCAATGGCTACTCAGATATGGCAATTCTATATTTTGATGTTTGTCACCGATTGTTCCATGGCACTGATTACTAACATACCCATTGCAACAATGCTCAGTAACTGGTACATAGATAATCGCGGAAAGATGATTGGACTGGTCTTTGCCGGAACAGGATTGGGAAGCTTGGTATTTTCACCGCTGACCGAATTCCTCATCGGAAGCACCGGTTGGCAAACATCATTCCAGATAATGGCCGGCATTATTCTTATCACAGCATTGCCTGTGTGTATATTCGTCTTTTATAAAACACCGGCAGATGTGGGTCAAAAACCGTTTACCTTCCCCGAAGGCTCTCCTGAAGCTGAGAAGGCAGCTGCAGCAAGAGAAGAAGGTAAAGACTCCGGTAGTGCCGATGATATTGAATCCGGTGTACCGAGGAAAGTTGCATTCACAACACCTGCGTTCTGGTTGCTTGCAGGTTGTCTACTCCTGATGGGCATCATGTGTTCAGGTGTTATGGTACATATCCCTACATACCTATATCAAAACGATATGAATGCAGGCTTTGTTATGGCCGTGTTATCCGTTGGAATTCTCGTCGGAACATTCGGTTCAGGTGTTCTTATGGACAAACTGGGGTTGGTTAAGGTATTGATGCTCTGCGTTATTGCATACAGTGCCGGTATGGTCTGCCTTTACTTCGTTCCTTATACAGCAGTGCTGTCATATGTTATGGCTGTGTGTCTAGGATTGAGTGTTTGTATCGCAAAAGTAGGACCTCCAATGCTTACATCCACCATATTTGGAATGAAGGATTACTCTTTCCTTTATGGGCTGAACTATACTATATTCCTGGTAGGCTCGGTAACGGGACCCGTGTTATGCGGCATACTCTATCAGATTAATGAGAGTTACAGTATGGTCTGGATTATAAATATAATCTTTGCTGTAGGCATGTTCTTTATGTCTGTGGTTGCTACAAAAGCAGGCGGAGCTGCTCGTAGAAAAGCGGAAAGAATTGAAGAACAGAAGATAGCTAATTAGTAGGGCAGTGAACAAACAACCAATAATTTAGATTTATATTAAATAAATATAGATGGATAAACAAGTTTATTAAACCAATTTAAGGAGGAAAAAACATGTCAACACCAAAAAAAGCTCATGAGGTACATCCACACATTTTCTTGTCAGACTGGAACAATGTGAACCTCAGCCTGGTAAAAGGCGAAGGGATCTATCAGTACGATGTGCAAGGTAACAAATTTATCGACTCTTGCTCCGGTGCTGTAAACGCATCATTGGGGTATGGCCGCGAAGATATGGCGGAAGTCCTAAAAAAACAAGCAATGGAACTTGGTTATCTGACTCGTTTCACATCAGTACCACCTATATTGGATGAATGCTCAAACATGTTATCAGAGTACACCGGAATGGAACGTTTCTTTCTGACTTCAGGTGGATCCGAAGCAGTTGAGATGGCTGTCCGTATTGCAAAAGGATATTGGGCACATAAAGGTAAGCCAACAAAGAACAAGATAGTATCACGTTGGTTGAGTTATCATGGAAACACATATGCAACAGCATGCTTCGGCGGAAACCTAGCCAGAAAAAATGACATGTCAGCATATGCTATGGATGAAGGCCACATAAATGCACCTACATGTTACCACTGTCCTTATGGATTAACCGAGGATGCTTGTAACTTCGAGTGTGCTAACGAACTTGAAGATTTCCTCATCAACAAAGGTGCAACAAATTATGCTGCATTCTTATTTGAGCCAATCGGTGGAACAACAACAGCTGCAATGAGACCTCCAAAAGGATATCTCAAGAGAATAAAAGAAATCTGCGACAAATATGAACTGCTTCTTCTTGCTGACGAAGTACTTGCCGGATTCGGTCGAGCAGGAAAACCAAAGTCAATTGACTGGTATGACATCAAGCCGGACATCGCTGCTATGGCAAAATGTATGTCAGGCGGATACTTCCCTGTTGGTGCAGTTGCAACAAGTCCAAGAATAGATGAACTGTACAAGGAAGTTGGACACTATTATTCAGGATTTACATGGGCAGGTAATCCCATGGCATGTGCAGTAACCATAGAAACAATGAAAATCATGGAAAAAGAAAACATGATGGAAAACATAAACACACAGGGTGAATATCTGAAACAGCAGCTCATAGATTTGCGTTCCAAGCATCAACTCCTTGGTGATGTTAGAGGTGAAGGTCTGCTTATCGGATTTGAGCTTGTCAAAGACCACGATACACGTACATGTCTGCCTAATGAAGAACAGGCACTCGGAAAGTTCATGCGTAACGGATTTGCTAACGGTGTCATTCTTGAAGCGGCATCAGGAAAGATGAAGAGAGGTGTCGAAGGGGATGCTATTCTTCTCGCTCCTTATTACGGTATTACTCGTGAAGAAACCGATGAATTGTTGGAAAGACTGGATAAGATATTCTACGATACCGAAGCACAGATTCAATTTTAATTAAGCAAAACACTCCCAAAATTAATAGCCATTAATGATGCAATTGTATCAGGCGGTTTAAGAGGAAAAATGGTCTTGTCGCCGTTTTTCCTCTAAAACTTTTTTGGGAATGAATGCAATATAAGGAAGTAACTATACCGGGCTTTAACTCTGAAGTTATAAAGAAGGAGAGAAATGATAAACGAAAAAAATGTAAATACAGGAGTTGACAGTCTTGTCAGAACTAACGAGCGAATACAATATGGTGAAACAGTGGTTTGGCAGGTTACGGATACAGACGAATATGTCTTTTTTACGAGACCATTTGTCAAAAGAATAGTAGATGCCGGTGAAAGAGTCGTTTATTTTAGATACGGAAAACATGAACCGCTTCTTGAAGAAGGTCCGAGTGTAAAGGTAGTTAATCTGGATATGACGGAAGGGTTTGAAACCTTTGCAATGTCAGTTCACGATGTAATAGAAGAAAATGGAAATCATACTTATTATATCTTTGATAACCTGACGGATCTCCAACCTGAATGGGTATCGGATTTTATTATCGGTAATTTCTTTGTGGTGACAGCTGCGGATATCAGGAAAAATGATTGTGTTGGTTTTTTTTGCCTTATACATAATGTACATTCTTTTGAATCTATTAAAAGAATTCGTGATAATACCAGTTTACTTATTGATGTATTTAAGGATGACAAAGATCTTTATGTACACCCTCTAAAAGTCAGCGGAAGAAATTCTCCAAGCATGTTTTCTCCACATAAAGTAGACAAAAAAAATGGTGACAGAATAGTCCCTCTAACCAACGGTGTTGACGTTAGTCGCTTTTATTATCTTGCACCGGAAAGAGGAGATGTAGATAGCGTTCAAAATTTGGATTATTGGGAAAGATATTTTTTGAATCAAAAATATGAGTTTTCACAAAATATGGATGATACTACTCGTCGTGCCAAATTGAGAGAATTATTTAAGCTTGTACTTACACCTGATGAAAAAATATTGGATATCGCCGATAAATGTTTGGATTTTCAAGATATGCTGGAGATAAAAGCTCGAATGATAGGCATCGGCAGTATAGGTGGCAAGGCTACCGGAATGATTCTTTCCAGAATGATAATCGAAAAAAATCTTCCGGAAATAGCAAAAGTGGTGGAGCCACACGATTCATTTTACGTCTGCTCAAATCTTTACTATACATTCCTGGTAAACAATGATTGCTGGGAACTAAAACTTAAACAACGAAAGAAAAATGAATATTTCAAGACAGCTAAACCGCTGAAAGAAAAAATACTTCAAGGTAAATTTGCCGATGATATACAGGAACAGTTCAGAAGAATGCTTGAATATTACGGACAAAGCCCAATCATCGTCAGAAGCAGTAGTATGTTAGAAGACGGATTTGAAAACGCTTTCGCGGGGAAGTATGAATCTGTATTTTGTATCAACTCCGGTCCCCTTGAGGACAGACTGGAAGAATTTGAAAGAGCAGCGAAAAGGATATATGCCAGTACTATGGATGAAGCTGTTCTTGAATATAGGTTGCAACGTGGACTTTCCAACAGAGAAGAAAAAATGGGACTTTTGATTCAAAGGGTTTCGGGTTCTCTTCTAAGAAATATTTATATGCCGGCTGCCGCAGGAGTAGGTTATTCTTATAATTCTTATAGATGGTCCGAGGATGTGGATCCTAAATCCGGTATGCTTAGGATTGTTATGGGCTTAGGTACTCGTGCTGTAGAGATAACAGGCGGAGATTATCCAAGAATCGCTGCGCTTGGCAGACCTGAGATTCGCCCCCAATACGATGGCGAACCGTCTAAATATGCTCAATACAATGTAGACGTTCTTGATTTTGAATCCTCAGAATTAAAATCCATGCCTCTAGAAGAAATACATGATAAAGTGGATGACTGGTTCTGGTCTTTTATGATAGAAAAAGATTATAGAAGAGAAGCCCGTTTAAAAGAACTGGGCATCAAGAAAAAAATCAATTTTACTACATGTAATAACATATTGAGAAACAAAGACTTCATTCATGCTATGAGAAAAATATTGAATGAGCTGGAAGAAAGCTATCATTATCCTGTTGATATAGAATTCACCGTCAACATATCGGAAAACGGCAGTTTTGTTATTAACTTGTTGCAATGCAGACCGTTACAGGTAGGTGGAACAGGAATAAGGAAAGAAATACCGGCAAACATTAGCAAAGAAAATACATATTTCTTATTAAACGGAGGTACAATGGGTGGTTCATATTATAGTCCCATTGATATTGTTATAAGAATCGATCCGGGCAAATACTATGACTACCCTTATAAACAAAAATCATACGTTGCAAGATTACTCGGTGAAATTAATTTTAAGCTGAAAGACATGAAGAAAAATACAATGTTACTAGTACCGGGTCGATTGGGAACGACTTCTCCGGAGCTTGGCGTATCGGCTACATTTGCTGAGATAAGCAATCTTGATATCGTATGTGAGATCTCCTATGAAGAAGGCGGTTATATGCCCGAACTATCATTCGGTAGTCATTTTTTCCAGGACCTTTTGGAAAATGATATCTTCTACGTCGCAATATTTGATAACAAAGATACTACAATCCGTTATGATGCTGATTTTTTCAGTAAGGAGAAGAACTTGATTCACGAATATGTGGATGATTTGAGTAATCCTCAACTTGAGGAGATTATTAGCGTATATGATATGAGTGATAAGGGACTAACTCTTATAAGTGATATTGCTTCAGGTAAAACTGTATGCTATTTGGACCTTTGATTTTATAGATAAGTAAAATTGAAATATGGTATCTTGATATGTGTGCTAATAAGTGTTACTATGTACTCAATAATAAGTATTATTGAGTACATTTTTATTCAGCTTAAATTAATTTACTCAGCAAAAATAAAAGGAGGTGTGGGATCTGAAAAAAACATCGGAAATCGGGCCCCCACGTAAATTTTACAGATTAAATGCAGCAGGCAGGGAAGAACTTAATATGTTTTGGGAAAAATGGAATTTTGTCACATCGAAAATCAATGAATTAAAGGAGAAATAATATATGTTGGATTACTTAAAAAAAATGATCGGGGACAAAAAAGAATATAGGGAAATGATGGCACGTGTCAAAGCCTTGCCTGAAGATTACCGGTTTGTATATGAAAAAATCCAAAAATATATGTGGAATTTTGCAGCAGGCGATGGTTATGATATGCTAAAAATACAGTACGAACTAATTGATTTGTTTGAAGCCGGTGTAGCAGACGAAAAAGATGTGTTAGAGATAACAGGTGAAGATGTTGCTGCGTTTTGCGATGAGCTTATACTCGGTGCAAGAACTTATATAGAAAAATGGCAAAAAACGCTGAACAACGATATACAAAAAAAACTCAAAAACTAAAAATTAGAATGATAGAACTTGCTGTTATTCCATATAATACAAAGCAAAATATGTCTATTCAGAGGCTTTCAGCCGTTTAAAATATGGGATTTCAGAATTGATTGAGACCGTTTCAAAGATTGTGTAAACCTCCAAGCTGATGTAGAATAACGACACAGTTTGGAGGTTTTAAAATGCCAAAAAGAAAAGAAGAAACATTTGAAACAAAGAGGCGAAGAGAAAAAGCAGAAGCCTTGCTTAAAAATGCTCATGTAGAGGATCTAGGAGAACTGCAAGCTCTCATGAAAGAAATGATGAAGCAGGTTGTAGAGGGAAGCCTTGAAGGAGAACTGGAAGAAGAATTAGGCTATACCCGTTACGATTACCGCCAGAAAGACACCGACAACAGCAGAAACGGATTCTCCAAGAAGACCGTACACTCGGATATGGGAGATGTGGAAATCAAAGTTCCCAGAGATAGGAACGGTGAATTCGAACCGCAATTAGTTGCTAAGCATCAGAATTCGATCAGTCAGGATTTGGAAGCAAAGATAATTTCCATGTATGCTAAAGGGATGACCACCGCAGACATAGAATCCCACGTCAAGGATATGTATGATGTGAGTATCAGTGACAGCACCATAAGCAGGATCACGGATAAGATACTGCCAATAGCAAAAGAATGGCAGTCAAGACCATTATCAGAAGTCTACGCAGTAGTGTTTATGGATGCCATTCACTATCATGTTAGAAGCGAAGGACAGATAGTCAAGAAAGCCGTCTACATCGCCATAGGCATAGATTTAGACGGAATGAGAGATGTATTAGGCTTGTGGGTGGGAGAAAATGAAAGTGCAAAATTTTGGCTCAATATCATGAACGAAATGAAAAACCGTGGAGTAGAAGATATTTTGATTGCCAGCGTGGATGGACTCTCGGGCTTTGATAATGCAATAGAAGCAGCATTTCCAAAGGCAGAGCTTCAGCAGTGCATAATCCATCAGATTCGAAACTCCACAAAATACGTTTCATACAAAGATCTAAAGTCACTGATGAAAGATCTTAAAAAAGTATACCAGGCTTCTTCTGAGGATATCGCTCTTTCTGAACTGGAATCCTTTGGTGAAATTTGGGACAAAAAATATCCAAAGATTTCCGAATCCTGGAATAATAACTGGACGAAGCTCTCCACATATTTCAAATATCCCCAGGAGATCAGAACCCTTATCTACACGACTAACACCATTGAGGGATTCAATAGGCAGCTCAGAAAGGTAACGAAAAGCAAGACGGTATTCCCATCAGATGACAGCCTATTCAAGATGCTGTATTTAGCTACTCAGGATATCATGAAAAAATGGACCGGTCGCCGTCGGGATTGGGGCATGATCCATTCCCAGCTAATGGTCTATTTTGGCGACAGAATCGACGATTACCGCTAATTATCAGTAGAAAAGGTCATCGCCTTTAATAACGGCTATTTTAAGCATGACAAAATTTACTTGACCTTAAAAAAAATGGCTTTATACTGAAAGTACAAGGAGCAAGGACATGCTAGGCATCCTTGCTCCGAATAAATTATTTCTAAATTCTATATCAGTTTTTACAGTTTACACAGAACTTGAAACTCTCCCTGTTCTTGTATCGCTTTCACCTGCGGCGTTAGGCTTTCACCGCCTACATCATGTTTTAACAGCCAATCAATGATCTTGGGTATGTTCTCGTCAGGATCTTTATCCATATACCTTATCACTCGTCTAATGCCAAACGCCTTCATGCGCTCACTAAAAGTTAATTTTTTCATAAAATCGCCTCCTCGTGTCTATAGCACCGATAAGTATATTATACTACAATTGTCAGAATTTTAAAACATTTAAGATGCAAAACATCCGTCTGCTAACAAAAAACCGGTAGCCGAAGCATCGAGCTCCACGGCTGCCGGTTTTCATGTCATTTTTTTAAAAGCTTTTAGTCGTTATCGTAGTCATCGTCTCCGCCTTCGTCATCATTGTCGATGTCATCATAATCATCATGATCACTATCGTAAGCATCATCGTAATCATCATAATCATTATCCTGATCATCATAGTCATCATCTGCAGTGCTGCTGCCTTCATTATCATCTGTATCTCTGCTTAAGATATTACCTGTTTTCCCATCGATCTCAAATTCATATTCATTACCATTGTAACGGATTTCTATATCGTATTCTAATCTGCCGCTATCATTATCACTGTGAGCCTTGACGATATTGGCACTTGTTGACCCCGGAACCTGTCCTAAAGCTATGCTCTTCGCCTGTTCAAGACTTATTCCATCTGATGGTACTGCATCTGACTCACCGTTCCCAAG
>Ga0209510_1004413_pt1 | contig 12409 bp, 13 predicted proteins | sample BiotimSIPDNA_FD_185749 | JGI IMG/M metagenome (GOLD analysis project Ga0209510, IMG submission 185749) | Anaerobic biogas reactor microbial communites from Washington, USA - Biogas_R1 time_0 SIP DNA (SPAdes) (version 2) | ecosystem: Engineered > Bioreactor > Anaerobic > Unclassified | place... | reverse complement strand
TACCCTGCAGTGATGGGTCCAGAAGTATTTCTACCGAGGCGTAAAAGGCGTTCAGATCACTGTGGAAAATGGTCCTTTTGCCATCCGTTTTTCTCACCTCCTGAAATGCTTGACAGATGAAGTTGGAGAAGGTATAATGAAGCAAACTTCATCACGAGATGATGCTATCAGAAAGATGAAGAAAAGTCAACAGGTAAATGAAGCTAATGAATATAACTGCATTGGAGGCGGATAAATGAAGACCTTTTCGGACAAAATCAAACAGGCCCGCTCAGAATTGAATCTCAATCAGCAACAGCTCGCGGACATTGTAGGTATCTCCAAGCGCTCTATTGCCGCCTATGAGACCACGGATACCAAGCCCCGGGGAACGGTGGTAAAAAAGCTCGCCAAGGCTTTGAACGTATCGGTGGACTATCTGTTTCTGGACGAGATAGACGATCCGCGCTACGGTCTGGAGCGCTCTCCATACATTGAGACTGTCCGAGAGCGCTACGGAGGCCGGGCGGCTGCGGAGATGGAGGTCCTGCTGGAGCAGAACATGGCGCTTTTCGCGGGGGGAACGCTTGATCAGGAGGCGAAGGACGCCTTCTTCGAGGCGCTCATGAAGGCCTACCTCACATGCAAGGAGGAGGCGCGCAAAACTTACGGGCGCAGGGACAAATAAAAAATGACAATAGATTTTATCTGCTCGGAAGTTCATAGCCTCTGCGAAAAGTACGGTGAGCGCGACCCGTGGCGTCTTGCTGGAGAAATGGGAGTGATAGTACGCTGCGAACCCATGGGAGCCGATAAAAACGCCTGCAAGGGTTTTTTCATATACCAGTCACGCAAGCGGCTGGTCACAATAAACCGCGACCTGCCGGGGTCCGTCCAGCGCATAATCCTTGCCCACGAGCTGGGGCATGCCGTTCTGCACAGGGATGAGGCGCGTCTCCGCGCGTTCCAGGATTTTTCGCTTTATGAGAGCAATGCAAGATTTGAGTACGAGGCAAACCTTTTCGCTGCGGAGCTGCTTTTGGACGACTCGGAGGTTTTGGAGAGACTGTGTGAGGACGACCTGTTCTTTGCGGCGGCCAAGCGCCTTGCGGTCCCACCGGAGCTTCTGGACTTTAAGTTACGGATCCTCAGGCACAAGGGGATGTGCGTCGATTCCCCTATACTCTCCCGCAGCGATTTCCTGAAAAACGGCTGGAAACAGAGCTGAATCCGACAATGCCAGATTCAGCTCTGTTCTTTATTATTAAAGTGTGATCTCTCCCGCGTAATCTGTATCGAAAATGCGGCGTATCTCATCTATATCGGAGCTCTGTCCAAGCGCCCACATCAGCTTTGTGACAGCCGCCTCGGTGGTCATGTCCCGACACTGTATCGCACCCGTGGCGAGCACCCTGCGGCCTACCTCATACAGGGAAAAGTCGCTCTTTTCATACAGACACTGACTGCAAACCGCCACGGGGACGCCGTCCCTGACGAGACGCTCTATCTGGGCGGACAGGTCGCGGCGGAGAAAGTGCAGTCCGCCCGCGCCGAAGGTCTCCAGTACAACACCGCGATAGTTCATGGCCAGCAGACTGTCAAAAATTCTGGGGTTGGTGCCGGGGATGAGCTTCAAAAGGAACACGTCGTTGCATAGCTTTTCTTTGAGCACGCATGGCCCGCTGCATTTGGACGCTCTCTCGCTCACCAGCCTCACACCGTCGGCAAAAAACTCTCCCCGGTCAGGGGAATTGACGCTCTCAAAAGCGTCGAAGCCCATTGTTCTGACTTTTACCGCTCGGCAGCCGCGGATGAGCTTGTAGTTGAAAGCGACGGACACGCCGATAACATCGTGGCAGACTGCGGCAAAAGCGGTGGCGAGATTGCTGAGCGCGTCGGAAAGAGGCATGGATAAGGGGATTTGACTTCCTGTCAGGACTACCGGTTTGTCAAGATTTTGCAGCATGAAGGACAGCATCGAAGCGGTGTAGGCCATAGTGTCTGTTCCGTGAGTTATAACTATGCCGTCATAATGCGGCAGCGCCTCATATACGCTGCGGGCTATAAGCTGCCACTCCTCGGACTGTATGTTGGAGCTGTCAAGGTTCAGTATGGGGCGGTAGTCTATATCGTAGTATTCGCGAAAGCCGTCCAGAGCGACCAGGAGGGCGTTGGACTCCTCAATAGGGGAGAGCCCTGCCGCGCCCGCCTTGGAGGCGATGGTGCCGCCCGTCGCCAGTATAAGAATGCTTTTCACGGTGAATACCTCCTAAAACCGTATGGGTACGCTATATACGTCTAACAGAGACCTGAATTTTGCTTGCGTTTTCATAATTCCTATGATATAACTGGGAATAGCGAAGGGGGTATATAGTATGATGGTATCCACTAAGGGCAGATATGCCCTGCGCGTGATAATTGACCTGGCTCAGCACAAAGACGAGGGATACGTTTCGCTCAAGTCCATCTCCGAGCGCCAGAAAATTTCTCTCAAGTATCTTGAGATGATAGCCGCCTCTCTCAACAGAGCGGGGCTTGTACAGAGCCAGCGGGGCAAGGAAGGCGGATATATGCTGACAAAGCCCGCCGCTGAATATACGGTCGGGGCTGTACTTCGGGCGGCGGAGGGCGATCTCGCGCCCGTCTCCTGTCTGGACTGTGGGGAAAATACTTGCGAGCGGGCGGACTCCTGCATTACTCTTCCCATGTGGCAGAGGCTGGACGGACTCATTAACGGTTATCTCGACAGCGTCAGCATTGAGGACATGCTCAAGGGGGAGCTATAAAGGCCGGTCTCCGATTGACCTCGCCGCCTCACCCATTCTGAGGCCTTTATAATTACAGCCTGCATGATACCATAGCGGGCAGAAATGTCAAAATTCCAAAAGTTTTCTGTAAATAGAAAACTTTATTTTTATTGGTAATCCCTATTGACAAGATGGGAATTGTTCGCTATAATCCTATATAGTAAGTAGGAATAAACGAGGAGGGAAGAAAATGTTTGTTTATTCGGACAATGCGGCCACCACAAAAATGAGCAAAACGGCGATGGATACAATGTTCTCCATGCTTGAGGAAGTATACGGGAACCCCTCCAGCCTGCATACGGCAGGGCAGACAGCCCGGGAGAGGCTCGAGGAAGCCCGCAAAACCGTGGCCGACTGCCTGAATGCTGATGAGCGGGAGATTTATTTTACCTCCGGTGGCAGCGAGGCGGACAACCAGGCGATAATTTCTGCCGCAAAGGCGGGAGAGAGAAAGGGAAAAAAGCACATAATTTCCACAAAAATTGAGCACCACGCCGTCTTACATACGCTTGAGAGGCTGAAAAAGCAGGGCTTTGAAGTCACTCTTCTGGATGTGGGCAGGGACGGTATAGTAAAAGTCCCGGATCTTGAAGCGGCGATACGTCCCGATACCGCCCTTGTGACAGTGATGTTTGCCAACAACGAGATCGGAACTATACAACCTGTTGCTGAGATTGGAAATATCTGCCGTTCCAAGGGCATTATCTTCCATACAGATGCGGTACAGGCGGCGGGGCATCTCCATATAGATGTCAAAGCCATGAATATAGACATGCTCTCGCTTTCGGCGCACAAGTTCCACGGCCCCAAGGGTGTAGGTGCCCTTTATGCGCGAAAGGGAACCGCGCTGACCAGCATTATTGACGGCGGCGCTCAAGAGCGCGGAAAACGCGCGGGTACCGAGAATGTACCTGCCATAGTCAGCATGGCCGCGGCTTTCAAAGAGGCCTGCGGGAATATAGACAAAAACGCCGGCTATGTAATTGCGATGCGTGACAGGCTTATTGCGGGTCTTGAAAAGATACCGCACAGCGTTGTCAACGGCGATAGGGAAAACCGCCTGCCCAACAACGTGAATATGTGCTTCGAGGGCATCGAGGGCGAATCGCTCCTGCTGATGCTTGACGCCAAGGGCATAGAGGCGTCCTCCGGAAGCGCCTGCACCTCCGGCTCGCTCGACCCGAGCCACGTGCTTTTGGCGCTGGGTCTGCCCCACGAGGTAGCCCACGGCTCGCTTAGGCTCTCCCTCAGCGAGTACAACACGCCGGAGGAGATGGACTATATCATAGAGGAAATTCCGGGGATAATTGAATATCTCCGCAACATGTCGCCCGTGTGGGAAGAGCTGGAAAGCGGCAGGAGAGAGCATTTTATAGACTGAGAAAGAGAGGTAGCCACCATGTTATACAGCGAAAAAGTTATGGATCACTTCCAAAATCCGCGCAATGTCGGCAAAATGGAAGATGCGGACGGTGTCGGCGAAGTCGGAAACGCCAAGTGCGGCGACATAATGAAGATGTACATTAAAGTTGACGATGAAGGCATAATAAGCGACGTTAAATTCAACACCTTTGGCTGCGGCAGCGCCATAGCCACCAGCTCTATAGCCACCGAGATGATAATGGGCAAACGCATCGAGGAGGCTCTGACACTCTCAAATAAGGCCGTGGTGGAGGCTTTGGACGGCCTGCCCGCAAATAAACTCCACTGTTCCGTTCTGGCAGAGGAGGCCGTTAAGGCGGCGGTCAAGGATTATTACGATAAGCGCGGCATTGCCTATGACGAGAAGCTCTTTGCGCCCGGCGGCGGCAGCTGCTGTGAAACTCCTCTGGATGACTGCGAGCTCAGGCCCGAGGATATACATATAAAGCCTGCGCGGCAATAGCAAATTTATTCACCCTCCCATGCGATAATTTCATACTAGTGCTCCGTGTACAGATTGACGGGGCATGAACCTTTCCTCCTTTAAATTTGGGGTCTTTGGGATTTTCCTGAAGACCTCAAAAATTTGTCAAAAGATGGCGCAGACGTATTGACAATACCTAATCAGTGTGCTAACATATGCTCAGATGTTCATATGTTCACCGAGATGAGGAGGCGACAATACTGTGAAACAAGAACACAGCTATGAGCTCTGCGACGAGGGCTGCGGACATCCCGGAGCGGCGTCTGCCGGACTGCCCGACGAGGAGCTTTTATACGATCTTGCAGAACTGTTCAAGACCTTCGGCGATACCACCAGAATAAAAATACTCTACGCTCTGATGGAGAGCGAACTGTGCGTTTGCGATCTGGCAGAGATCGTAGGTACCAGCCAGTCCGCCGTATCGCATCAGCTGCGTATCCTCAAGCAGTCGCGGCTGGTAAAGTTTCGCCGGGAGGGGAAAAGCGCGAAGTATTCTCTTGCGGACGACCATGTGCACACCATGCTCGCGCAGGGCATGGACCATATCTGTGAATAGGAGAGATAAGCCGTGAAAAAGACATTCAAGATTAAAAATTTGGGCTGCGCCAATTGTGCGGCAAAGATGGAGCGCAGGATTAAAAAGCTGGACGGGGTAGACAGTGCGTCGGTGAGCTTTATGACAAGCCGCCTTACCATAGAGGCGGACGACGAGCGTATTGAGGAGATTGCGAGAAAGGCTGATTCAATATGCCGCGGAATAGAGCCGGGCTGCGCAGTCGAGCTGTAGGACGGGAAGCCGGCAAATGAATTCTGAACATAAGAAAATACTTATCCGGCTTGCCGCGGGGCTTTGCTTTTTGCTCGCGGCGCTGCTTCTGCCGGCAGAGGAACTGTTTGGCGAAAAATACGCATCTTTTGCAGAGCTTGGACTGTATCTGATTTCATATCTTATCGTCGGCGGAGACGTTTTGCTGAGGGCCATAAGGAATATCCTACACGGACAGCTGTTCGACGAAAATTTTTTGATGTCCGTTGCAACGATAGGCGCGTTTTTTCTGGCGGAGTACACAGAGGCTGTGGCTGTCATGCTGTTCTATCAGGTGGGAGAGCTGTTCCAGAGCATCGCTGTAAGCCGCTCCAGAAGCTCCATTGCCGAGCTAATGGACATTCGGCCCGATTATGCAAATGTCGAGCGTGAAGGCGCGCTGTCAAGAGTCGAGCCGGACGATGTTAAGGTCGGCGAGATCATTGTTATAAAGCCCGGTGAGCGAGTACCGCTCGACGGGGAAATAGTGGAGGGTGAATCGCGTCTGGACACGGCCGCCCTGACAGGAGAGAGCCTGCCGAGGGATGCCGGAGTCGGGGATGTGATCGTCAGCGGCGCCGTGAACCTCTCGGGAGTTTTGCGTGTCTGCGTCACAAAGCTCTACGGCGAATCCACAGTCTCGCGAATACTGGAACTTGTGGAAAATGCCGGAGATAAGAAGGCGAGAGCCGAAAACTTCATCACACGCTTTGCCCGTTACTACACTCCGGCGGTCTGCGGACTGGCGCTATTGCTTGCCGTAATCCCCCCGCTTGTTTTTAGTCTTGACTGGGGGGCGTGGGTCAGGCGCGGACTTATCTTCCTTGTGGTATCATGCCCCTGTGCGCTCGTGATTTCGGTGCCGATGAGCTTTTTCGGCGGGATCGGCGGCGCATCAAGACGCGGGATACTGGTCAAAGGCAGCAGCTTTCTAGAGGTCTTGTCAAAAACGGACACAGTGGTGTTCGACAAGACGGGTACCCTCACCAGCGGGAGCTTTACCGTTGTTGCGGTGCACCCTCAGAGTGTAAGCGAGGAGCAGCTTTTGGAGTATGCGGCCTATGCCGAGAGCTTCAGCGACCATCCGATAGCGCGGTCAATACTCTCTGCCCACGGCAAAGAAATAGACCGAAGCCGCATAAGCCGTGCGGGGGAGACACGTGGGCACGGGGTTTTCGCCGTTGTGGATGGGCGGACTGTCGTAGCGGGCAATGCTGCTCTTATGGAGGGCAACGGCGTAGGGTATCATGAGTGCCACATCGCGGGAACTACGGTACACATTGCGATAGACGGTAATTATGAGGGCCATGTCATTATATCCGATATGCTGAAGGACGATGCGTCCAGGGCTGTTTCGGAATTGAAAGCACTGGGCGTTTCCACAACCGCCATGCTGACCGGTGATATGGAACAGGTTGCGGCGTCCGTGGCAAAGGAGCTGAGTATAGATACTTACAGCTCGGAGCTTCTGCCGGAGCAGAAGGTGGAGGCCCTCGAACGGCTTCTTATGGGAAAAAGACCCAAGACCTCGCTGGCCTTTGTCGGCGACGGCATCAACGACGCGCCTGTACTGGCGCGCGCCGATGTGGGTATTGCTATGGGTGCGCTCGGCTCAGACGCGGCCATTGAGGCCGCCGATATTGTACTGATGAACGACAGACCTTCCGACATAGCAGTAGCTGTCCGTATCGCGAGAAAGACCATGGGCATTGTGCGCCAGAACATCTGGTTCGCGCTGGGTGTAAAGGTCGGGGTGCTGGTGCTTGCCGCTGCCGGTATAGCGAATATGTGGATGGCGGTATTTGCCGATGTGGGCGTCGCAGTTCTGGCCATACTCAACGCCATGCGCTGCCTTCGGCTGAGTGAATGAAGAGAGCGCCTGCTTAAAGCAGGCGCTCTCTTTTACTGTTTCAGACTCTGATCGTGTCCATGCTCGTTCTTTTTAACTGCCTTTTGTCTCGGTATGCCGGCTAGCTCTGTGTAGGATTGGGCCTCGGCATCGCTTCCGGGAGGAGTCTGAACGAGTCCCGTCAGCTCTGAATCGAGGGCGACAGAGCTGTTATGAGCCATGTTGTATTTGTCGCGTTTCCGTTTTCCCATGCGGTCATTGCTCCTATTACAATAAATTGGGACCGGAAGCCCGACAGCCCGTCGGGCTTTCTTCCATCTCGTGCCTAAGCTACAATGAGAGGAGCAACTGGCTGACCTATTACTCCTTGGGCTACCACGTCCGTTAAAAAGACTGTCAGCCATCCTCTTGTTGCGGCGTTCGGTTTAAGCAGGTTGAGCTGCCTCGTCAATGCGGCGAGCAATGTTCGTGTCACCCAATAGATTGAATCGGCAACGAGTAAAAGATGGAACCCGGTTGCGTATCATCTGTATTGGAGGAATGTACATGAACGCCGTTGGCATAGACGTTTCCAAAGGAAAAAGTATGATTGCAGTCATGCGCCCCTTCGGAGAGGTGGTGGTCTCACCCTTTGAAGTACGGCACACCGACAGTGAACTGAGCGAGCTGGCAGGGCTGCTCAAAAGCCTTGACGGTGAGACCCGTGTGGTGATGGAGTACACGGGTAATTACCATGCGCCGGTCGCGTATGCGCTGCATGAGGCCGGCATCTATGTCTCCGTAGTCAATCCCATGCTGATTCATGACTACGGGAACAACAGTTTGAGACGAGCCAAGACGGACAAGAAGGACGCTGTGAAGTTGGCCTGCTATGCCCTTGACCATTGGCTCTCACTGCCGGAATATCTCCCCGAGGAGGACACCCGGCTTATGCTGAAAAGTTGCTATCGCCAGTATAAGCAGTATGTGAAGCTCAAGACGATGCTCCAAAACAATCTCATTTCGCTACTTGACCTGTCTTTTCCCGGCGTGAACAGTCTTTTCAGCAGCCCTCCAAAGGCGGACGGCAGCGAAAAGTGGGTCGAATTTATCGCTGCTTTCTGGCATTGCGAGTGCGTTAGCTGCCTTTCACCTAAGGCGTTTACACAGCGCTACGAAAAGTGGTGCAGGAAAAACAGCTACAATTTCAGCGAAGATAAGGCTGCTGAAATCTACACCGCCGCCTGCGGGCATATCGGCATCATACCGAAAACGGATACTGCAAAGCTGCTGGTGGAACAAGCCGTCTTGCAGCTTCGCGCGACTTCTGCTGCGCTACTTACGCTCCAAAAGGAGATGCAGGCACTTGCATCATCCCTGCCGGAGTACCCGGTTGTGATGCAGATGTTTGGGGTTGGCCCGGTACTCGGTCCGCAGCTTATGGCCGAGATTGGCGATGTGCGCCGCTTTCACTCCAAGAAGGCGCTGGTGGCCTATGCGGGGCTTGACGCGCCGCCGTACCAGTCCGGCACAGTTGATGTTCGCAGCCGCAGCATCTCCAAGCGCGGGTCGTCTTCGCTGCGAAGAACCTTATTTTTGGTAATGAGCGTCATCCTTCAGCGTTCGCCGGAGAACGAGCCCGTTTACCAGTTCATGGACAAGAAACGGCATGAGGGCAAACCCTATAAGGTCTACATGATGGCTTCTGCCAACAAGTTTCTGCGAATTTACTATGCACAGGTCAAAGCGTATCTTGATGCGCTCGAAGACGCTTAACGCCTGATTTCCTGCCAATGGCCAGCCGCCGTTTCAATTTTGATTCGCTCTGCGGCTTGCTTTGCTGTACCCATTTTGACCTCAGTAAATTTGCTCATTTTCTACTTGACTTTGGTACGATAGAAGCGTAGGCAATGACCTATCATTGGGGTCGTATGTCTGCGCTTATTGTATAATAAGTGGACAATGGCCCGGCGAGCTTGACTGTGGATTTCGCATCCGATAATAAAACAGCCGGCCGTCTGCTTATTATCAGCATTCGGTTAAACAGGTTGGAACCAATGAGGCTTCCGTGTCACGAACCAAGATGAATTGTAATAAGTGCAGATGGGTGCCAAATATGCAGTGAAAGGCGCGATAAAATGATAAGCGTAGGGATCGATGTGTCCAAGGGGCATAGCACAATTTGCGTTCTTAAGCCTTATGGAGAGATTGTTTCAGTTCCATTCGAGGTTGAACACACGGAGCAAGACTTGCAGCAACTAGTAGAGCAAATACAAAGCTTTTCAGATGGTGAACTGCGAGTAGTTCTGGAAGCGACGGGTATTTACCATCTACCGGTTGTTGCCTTTTTACAGCAGCAGGGCATTTTCGTTTCTGTAATCAATCCCCTCAGTATGAAGAAGTATGCTTCAATCGCCCTGCGACAGGGGAAGACGGACAAAATAGACAGCGTGAAGATTGCGAATTATGGCATTGACAATTGGTATCATCTTGTTGACTATCAGCCCGAAACCGAAACATATCAAGAATTAAGGTTGCTCAGTCGGCAATATTTGCACTATACAAGTCTAAAAATCAAGGCAAAGGTAAATCTGACAAATTTATTGGATAAAACCATGCCGGGCATCAAACCGTTGCTTAGGAGTCAGACGGAGCACCCAAATCAAGAGAAGCTTTGTGCTGTTGTTAATCGATATTGGCATTTTGACAATATCACTCGCTTCACCGAGAGTCGTTTCGTGAAAGACTTTGCTGCTTGGGGAGAAAAGCAACATTTCTATGCTAACGAGAAAAAGGCGCGGGATATTTATGCTGTGGCGCAGCAGGGTGTTACCACCCTCTCATCTCACTTGCCTTCTACAAAACTCCTTGTACAAGCGGCAGTGCGTACGCTGAAAGAATTGGAGGCAACGCTGTCTTTGATTCTACAAGAAATGCAGTCGCTTGCTGAGCTGCTTCCAGAATATCAGGTTGCCATCGAGATGCCCGGAATCGGCCCTACATTAGCCGTTCGTTTAATCGCCGAGGTCGGTGATGTGCGCCGCTTCCATAGTGCCAATGCTCTCATTGCTTATGCTGGATTGGACTCGCCACCCCATCAATCTGGAATGCTTGTAAAAAAGAGAAGTATTTCTAAGCGAGGAAGCCCAGCCTTACGGAAAACTGGATTTGAAATCATCAGTAGTATACGGAAAACCAAACCGTCCGTTGATAATGCCGTCTACCTGTTCATGCTCAAAAAGCAAGAGGAGGGAAAGCCGGTCAAGGTCGCTAAAATCGCAGGGCTGAATAAATTCCTTCGCATATATTACGCAAGGGCGAAAGAAGCTTACTTAAACTGACGTCCCTTAGGTTGTACGTTCCAGGCCGACGGGAGTCGGCCTATTTGTCATGCCATATTATCACCGTCACTATTCTTAAAATAATGCTTGACAATGCTTTACAGGTTTTGTTAGCAGGTCTTTTTATAAGCGGTGTGATTATTATTTACGTCCGGAGGAATATTTATGCAGAAAACAGAGGAGCGGAGAGGCTTTTTTTATTGGAGACGGTTTAACGCGCTTTCTATAAAAAGAATAATAATATAAGCAATGCGGGACTTTCAGGGCTTTAATCTCTTTAAAACTTTAAAATAGATATATACAATAATTAACGCAGAGCATAAAAGAACTGATGCGGCAACTGCCTTTGAACTTGAAACCTTGTCGTCAACTCTATAGCCGCTTTTTGTGATCTCCATTGAGGCGCAGTGTATATCCACATCGCCGCCGTGCTCAGTACAGTTGCGTGAAAATACTCCGGTTATCTTGAGAGTGTCGCCGATATGCTTATAATCGCCGAAGTTCTCTATAGTTTCCGCTTCGGACACCGTCATCCAAATACCGATTGCGTTTGTGCCGTCGTTTATGTTGACCCACGCGTAATCTCCGCGATCCAGGACCTCGCCTATAGCCTCGCCCTCCACAGTCACAGTCTGATTATCATAGGTTTCGGCGCAGGTAACAAGACTGTTAATGTCGATAGTTTTTATGGCCTCCGCAGGGACGAAAAGACAGGCGGAAAACATAAACGTGAGCAAAAACTGCTTCAATGCTTTACGCATGTTTTTTAATTCCTCCGATCACAAATCCGAACAATGCAAAGACTGAAAGGAATTCCAACCTTCCAAGATACATTGCAAGGATATACTGAACCTTTAAAAGCGCCGGCGCTGCAGCACCCGTAACGCCGATGCTCAGGCCGACATTGCCTGTGACGGACGCCGCCTCAAACGCCGATTCGGCGAGAGGATAACCGTAAAATGTTCCGAGAAGCGTGGTTATTGCAAAGAGAACCACATAGCAAACAATAACCAGTGCGGAGGCCTTGACTGTCCCGTCGTCAAGTACATTGTCCTTGATATGATGGTATTTTATTACTCTGATGCTTCTTTCGGGCGACAATATCTTTTTGACGTCGGAGATAATTCCTTTAAACACAATACTCACTCTAAGCCCCTTGAAGCCGCCCGCAGTCGAGCACGCCGAGCCTCCTATGAGCATCGCGATGACCATGACAAGAATTCCGAAGTCCCCCCACTCGTTTGCAAACTGCGCTGCGTATACATTGCCAAAGCCGGTGGTTGTATGGGCGGACAGCACGTTATATACGATACGCCTGAAGCATGAAACGGCGTTTGTGTACACGCCCGACTGCGATAACTTCAAAACCGCTAAGGCAGACAGCAGAAATGAAGTAATGAAGAAGCTCTGGACCTCAACGTTTTTGATCATCTCCTTTTTTTTGCCCTGCCAGATCGCGTAGTGCAGTCCGAAATTCAGAGAGCCAAGAACAAAGAAAACAATTGTCATGACCTCATAAGCAAAGCTATGATAATACATCATGTTCTGCGTATTAGGAGCGAACCCGCCTGTGCTCCATGCGGATTCAAAAATGTAGAGGCCGTGCAGAAAAGCCGACAGAGGCGAAAGACCGATGACCATACCGCAGATCCAGAGCGCCAATGTTCCGGTGAACAGGTAGATTACGCTGATCTTCCAAATGATGCGGGTGGTGTATTTGACGTTCGGAACAAGTTTGATGTC
>Ga0209510_1004411_pt1 | contig 12415 bp, 15 predicted proteins | sample BiotimSIPDNA_FD_185749 | JGI IMG/M metagenome (GOLD analysis project Ga0209510, IMG submission 185749) | Anaerobic biogas reactor microbial communites from Washington, USA - Biogas_R1 time_0 SIP DNA (SPAdes) (version 2) | ecosystem: Engineered > Bioreactor > Anaerobic > Unclassified | place... | reverse complement strand
AAGTCCTTGTTGCTGTACCACTCCCTTGCCTCGGTCACTCACACCACTCCTCCCCATAAAAATAGCCGCCCCTCGGACGGCGGTTGTTCTATTCCTCCCTTTCTAGTAAAATATTGTCAAAGGAGGTTTTAAATTATGAGAAAATTAGTATCACTGATGTTAAGTATAGCGTTACTGTTGACGATGGCAGCCCCTGCGATGGCTGGTTATACTGCTATAGAAAACCTTAGAACATCGGGCAAAATGAGCGATGAATTTGTAAGCTCTATTCATGTAAACTTATTAAGTGTTCCTCAAGGTTCCGTGACTGCTTATGTTTATGAGGGCATAAATCAAACCCTGTCTACCTCAAATTTTGAAGTCAAGGAACAGGAACGGTTAACTGCTAAAAGTAAACTACACACATTCTTTTTTATAATTGGTGAAGAATACGGGCCAGATACTATAATGGGTGTTGACGGCGAAGCACAAGACCAAAGCGTAATAGGCTATGTATACGGCCCACAAAAAACAGAGGCCATAAACTCCTTCATTTCAGGAGTTGTAGAGTGTTTGGGTAATCCTCAAATCACCCAAAAACCTCGTTCTTCTGGAAGCAATGACTCTTCATCAAAAACCATTATTGAACCCGTTGATAACCCCGACGAATGGGTAACAAAATACTATCCTAAAGCGACATTTACCGTCTCAAGTACAACATATACAGTCGATAACCAAACCTTAGAAATGGATTCTACTCCCTACATTGCTAATGATCGTACCTATGTCCCTGTCCGTTACCTCGCTTACTCGCTAGGGGTAACAGAGGACGATGTTACATGGGATGGTAATGCCAGAAGAGTTGGCATTTCCAAAGACAACACTATTATTGCGTTGATTATCGGCAGTCCTTACATGTACGTGAACCAAAAGCCTATAAAAATGGACGTAGCTCCCGAAATCACAAGCGGCCGAACCTTCCTACCTGCCCGTTGGGTGGCAGAAGCGTTAGGCGCAGAAGTTGAGTGGGATGACACTTCCAAGCAAGCGATTATTAAGATGCCCATAGAAGAAGAACAGGAGGATTAAACCCCTGTTTCTTCCTCTGGCACAACTTCTTCGGGCGGTAAAGTTTCTAACAAAGCAAAGAGTCTGGCTTGTTCGTCCAGGCTCTTATTTTTTTGGAGTATGAGTCCTTCTATATTTCGGTCTGCATTAGCTATTCTAATGTCTTCAATTTCGATACGCTCCAATATTTCTTCTCTGGTCATGCTCATTTAATTAACCACCTCCATAAGACGTATTCCTGCATAATTTATTCTTGTAGCAGATAAACTCCATGTAAATTCTGCTCCCGTATTCGTACCGTTTTTCTTTTCCTTTACTATAAAATAATCATCTCCGATTTCAGCTACATAAATATCAACATCAGCATAAGGGGTTAAATGTATATGCCATTTACTATGTTCTGTATGGGGTTCTATACATTCCATGAAAATAGGGTCAATATCTATTTTACAAAAACCATTTTCCAAAGTTCCAAAACCTTCATCGACATATTTCTGCTCGGGACTTTCTCTAACCGCCAACCCTCTAATGCCATAGTTTTCGGTATATTCAATGTTATATTTTGTACCTCCCTGCATTCTAAAATCACCAGCACAATAAACCCCATCGCCAGCAGCAAGCATAAGTTGTCCGTATTTACTATAGATTGTCAATGTCTTGGTATCAGGCGCTGCATTTATCCACGCATACAATTCTTTACCAAATGCTGCATCCTCGTATGACCATTCAAATCCCGAAGCCCCGGCATTTGCATAAGGAGGGGTAAGGAAACGCATTACCTCGTATGGGACTGCTTCACTTGCACTCTTTTGAGCATATACAGCCAATTCATTGGGGGGTTCGAGGGCTATATAACGTGTAGCACTTTCTAAACCCGTCCTAATCAAACTCGAATATATCTCCCCGTCAACGATCTTAATCCCGTACTTCCTGACAGCATCTTTCAGCCAACTACCAACCAGCACCCTCAAAGCATCATTAGAATCATAGACTTTCAACCCATCCGTTTCAGCCTTGAGGTAGCCCGGCCACTGCTTCATGTCCTCGGATGTGTAAAACGGCACTCCCGTTTTATGCCAACCTGTGCGAATATTAACATCTCGATAAACCTTGTCAATTCTCAACTCGTCTACAAGCGTATTAATGGCATTAGCCCCGTTGCGGTCAGTGCCGATAAAAAGGTAACTGCCAAGTGCTGTAGGTAGCCCCGGGTTCTCGATGTAGCAGGCTTCTTCGTCGTTCACTACCAGAGACAAGCGGTCAGACTTCCAAGCAAGAGAAATGCTATCCCAGCCTGTTAGCGTTGATTTGTTTGGGCCGTAGGCGGTTGATGTGCCATCAGTGATATAGATTTTACCTTCATGCCCTGCCACATTACTGATACCTGCTTGTAATCCCTGCGTATTATCGGACTTCGGCAGGTCAACCAACACCGAACCATTACCCGATTCTGCAAGGTTTTTAGCTCTAAAACTAATCGCACCTTGGCTTGCTGATAGCCCCGTTGTTGATGCTTTGAGTACGCCGAGACGAGTGCCGTCAACGAAGGGGGTAGTGTGGTCTTTAGCTTCTATTTGAAAATAACACATGTCAATTATCATTGAAGGAGTTGCAGCAGTTACATACGGACTCCATATTCTTACATATGCCGTGTTTGCTGGCGCAAGCGCCGTCAGACTAACCCTAGTCCAATTTAAAGTTTGTCCTGATACAGAAGTTGACGACATACTTGTTCGAGTTCCTGTACTATCAAGAAATTCAATATAAAACACACAAACACCAGAATTATATTGTGGTATCTTATAATAAGCACTAGCCGTATAAGTTTTTCCTGCTGTAGCAGGTATTAATTTGTTAGGAGTTTGTACGGCACCCCTGCCTACATTAATTCCATCTACACGGATAGCACCTGTTCCATTTATCCCACCTGTTTTGAGCCAAGAAATAGATTCACCATCTGGTTTATAATAAAAATCATAAGCATCGGGAATGTTGTTAGAATCTACATCTTTGGTTACTGAGCCGTTAGGATGAATATTAGTTGTCCCTTCTTCAACCTTCACCGCGTGCCCAAAACAGCCTGTGTCAAAGTTAGCATCCCCTATAGCCGCCACGCCCTTGTGACTGTTCAAACTGCCGTCAAAGTGCCATAAACCTATACAATCGGAGTCTACGCCCATGCCGACTGCGGATGCACCCTCAATTTGACTGGGGTCGTAGCCGGGGGCGAAGGTGGTTTGGGGGCCAATCTGCACCAGCCCAGCGTCAATTATTCCTGCCGTGATAAGGTCAGCAGTAAAACCAGAGCCATCTCCAAAGGTGCGCCAGTTCCATCCACCGTTACCATCTTTTTGATTAGCTATAGCAAACATGCCCCCGCCCAGCTTCATAGCCTTCGTGGCCTGGTCATAGGTTGGGGCATCTAGAATCAGTATGCCGTCTTCTGCCGTTTGAAAGACATAGCTTTGGACGTTTTCTATCTCGTTCTGAAGGACTGATATTTTCCCGTCCAACCACTTGGTGTTGAAGGGCCGGTTGGCCATTTCGTTGACGCGCCGGTTGATATTCACCGTGGACTCAACGATTGTCGGGGCGAAACTGCCCAACACCACTTTGGTATTCGTCGGGTCAAAAAGATCCCTCTCAATCTCGATCACACGGGCTGACACAACCAACTCAGGTTCAAACTCCCGGTCAATGACCCGTACCATATCGCCCAGGCGTACCTTCTCATGCTCGTAACCGGTCAGTTCTTCGAGGCTGACTACATCCAGGCGATACGTCGCCCGGGGAACCTTACGCCTGCCCAGCTCGTCCCGCGTCTTTTGCAGGAGTTTTGCCGGGTCGGTTTCTTCCTCATCGATAAAAACATCAAATCTATGTCTTCCATTCCTTCCCCATCGGGATAGAGCATCATCATCGCCAATCCATTCCTGACCCAGAGGCTTTCCTGGAGCCTCGACATCCGCAAATGTCAGTCTGCGGCCGTAAGCGCCGGACTCTGTTTCCACTCCTTTTCCTCTGCCATAGAGAGCAGTCACGACCCCGGAGGAATCAACTTCGCGCTCAATATTCAAAATGTCCTTGGAGTAGGCAAACTGCTTGCCGGTGTCAGTACCTCGCATGGCAAGTAAATCAACATAGCGGGTAATGGTTCCACCTGAGATTACGCATCGCCAGTTGAGTTCGCCATGCCATGCGTTGGCGACCTTCTGGACAGCAGACAGGGCAGACTCATAGTAAGCAGATGTTGAGGATGCGCCCAGGTCGTCAACGATACCCACCTGCCAGCGGGTATTGTCTAGCATCCCGGCGAGAGCGGCGGTAGCGTCTGCAGAAGGCCGCTTGTCGGTAACGATATCGTCCAGTAACTCGTAGAAGATATGTTCGCAGTAAGCGGTTCTGGTTAAACCGTCCCCGTGAACGTCCACAATCCGCTTAACCTCGAAAACCTGCCAGTAGCTGTCCAAGTCACGGAAGGCTATCAGGTTGCCCTCTACCACATACTCGCTATGCTCACTATTTGCGGAAATAGTAAACTGGAAAGTGTTCTCACCGTTTAGCACTTCTCTATGGACAGCATTAAAAAAACTGCCCTTCGGCAGCGTTGTTATTAGTTTTTCGGTCGAGTCAAAGATATAAAGCATTTCAAGGTATTGTACTGCTGGGACTAATGGCTTTTCGCCGGGGACGCCATTGAACGGCCCCTGGTTAAACATTTTTGAATTAAACATAGATAACCCTCCCGGGTATAAAAATAGAACCTCTAATGGCTCTGGCTACTGCGCTTTAATAGTCTACTGCGAAGTAACTTCTTAATACACATTTTAATCCTAAGACGTCTTAACTAATACTCTATACCAAGTATCCTAGCAACTTCTCTCTTATACATCATAGGTATAAAATCTATGGTTAACCTCCCAGTTTCTACTGCTATGACATACATATTTAAAAACATTTCATTCATTATTTTCCCTCCTTTAGGTTTTCAATTTCAGATTTTAACATATCAACTTCACTCATTAACATACTTACCATTAATGCTAACATCCCAGCATCTTCTTCAATTTCTGTTTCTAAATTTCTAGGTTCTTCACGTTCGGAAATATCTTCTATTTTATATTTTTTAATAACCTTATCCTCTAATATCTCATAACCATCGTTAACTAGATATTGAGTTTCTTCATCGTACTCTGGTTCAACATCCTCTAATGGTAACCAACCTTCATCTAATAATACTTCTTCGTCTAGCAAATGATAACCACTTACTGTTAAGCCATTTTTTAATGTACCTGTTTTGGGTAAAGAGTGTTGTGTTATTTTTCCGTTTATTACTTGTACTAGTTTCATTTTATCACCTTCCTATTTTACAACAAATACTAATGCCGACGGTTTACTACTTGAATTGTTAAATCTATCTGCATCTGCTTGAGTCCTTGCATAACCAGTAGTAGCTCTAGAGTTATAGAACATATTAGTCATAGTAGTAACCTTAGAAGTATCAAATGAACTCAAATCAAGTGTAGTAGCACTAGAACCAGAGAACATATAACTCATAGTAGTAACATTCGAAGTATCAAATGAACTTAAATCGAGTGTAGTAGCACTAGAGCTACGGAACATATTACTCATATTAGTAACCTTGGAAGTATCAAATGAACTCAAATCAAGTGTAGTAGCACTGGAATTATAGAACATGTAACGCATACTAGTAACATTTTTATTATTAGAATCCACTCTAGTCACTGGGGTCGCTAAATAACTTCCTGTACCATAGAACATATACTCATAAGTTGTAACTTCTTCACCTTGTATTATGTGGGGAATTTCTATTTCCAATTCACTACCTCGATATACCCACCTATTGTTAACTTTCACAAAATCATCATCTTGTGCTAAATACACTTCTCCTATATATTCATTTTTTTCTTTCTTTCTACCCATCCTAACTCTATCAGCCAACATTAGAACTCACCTCCAAACATTCCAAGCCAATTAGTACCACCATCTATTGTCATAAATGTTAATACATAAGTCTTACTTGCAGTAGTCATATCTGGTATCTCTCCACCTTGCCATTTTACACTTGCAGGGAAAGTTAATGTTCTAACGGTACTACCCATATTTATTATCAAAGTAAACGAATGTGCTTGACCTGAAATTGCATTGGTTATTGAATATGTTGTGTTACCTGTTAATGAATGTGTAAATACATTACCTAATGATAAATTTATAGTAGTAGATGTGCCTGATAAAGTAACAAGTTTCTCTCTGTAGTTTTCTAGTACGCCACCACTAATAGGCATTTGTTTTACATTATCTACGTTGCTTAATCCTACATCAGACTTTGTTAAACTAGCTTTTGTGAAGTGTATCGCATCTTCAGCCTTATGTTCATCAACTTCTTCTTGTGTAGCTAGCGCATTATACATCCCTGCAGTCCACCTGTTTTCAACTGATACTCCAGGTGCATGTGCCGCCGCGGCAGTCCCCTCCTGAGCGCGCAGAATAGAGGAGAAGGTACTGCCAGATTTTTCAACAACATAGATGATCTCGTCCTCCACGGTTACCGCAAATGGCGCGTCGGGGAATATTGAACCATCCAAGACACTCATACTTGTAGCGACGTCTGTTATTACCCCGTTGAGCGGCGACTGGGCATTATTTGCGGCGTTTAGCTTTGCCATGTTATCCCTCCTTATAGCCAGGTCGGCGTGTGTTTCATTTTTGCGATACATTTACCGGTTGGAGTAATACTAAGATAGTTGGCGCCGGGCAAGATATTAAAAAAGTGGCTATTCTGCCAATCCAGCTTATCCATTGCTCTGATGCCGTTTATCAGGATCGCCCCGGTTCCGGTATCAATTTTAAGAGTGTCGTTCAGCACAAAATCATGTACCACCCGGACATATTCGGTACCCAGGGTGACCTTAAACTCGGTGGCTGCATCTGTGAAGGCCGCCTCTATGATCGCTGGGGCGGAGTAAGTGCCAGAGTTAGCTACTGTGGCCGAATCACCTGTGAAGGTGGTTGTAATTTGCTCACCGTAGGCGAAAGATTCACACCGGAAAACTACTGAAAATTTCCCCAGTACAAAGGCCTGTTCGAGGTCAATCTGATCCTCAATCTTACCGATGTAATATTTCCCTGGTTCATCATCAATAGTTAAAACCTCGCGTTCCTCAGTGTAAAGCCAGGCGGCTATTTCCCATACTTTTGCCCGAAATAAAGCTTTACTGGCTGGCATAAAACCGAAATCAACAGGTATAAATCTATCTTTCGGCTTGCCTGGGAATAAGATGCTGCCAGCTCTACCTGGGGGACTAACATAACTATCGTTATTCCCAGGGAGTAGAGGTCTTTTTACTTTCGCGCCCAGGCCGAAAGTCGAGCTATGCACACCATTAAATGTTATACCCATTACCTCAATCCCCTCCCCCTGGCGTTCTGTTGTTGCAGGTTATACAGCTCCCGGGCCACCAGCTTGATGTCCTGGTCGTTCCTAACGTACATATTCTGGACGGTGATCCCGCCAGCCATAGCCAGTTGATTTCCTCCCATAGCATCCCTGAGAGCATCCGCTATTAGTCCGGGCATCTTGTCCAAAGGAATGACTGCCTCGGTGCCAGCCTCCCCTACGCCGATTATTGAGGGTCGGTCAAAGATGCCGCCGGTTTTGTACCAATTAAGCGAAAACTTAGGAATATTTATTCGAGCGTCTCCGATTCCAACAGACCGCCAATCGACTTCTATATGAGGCAACTTAGGCTTAGGGATCGTAATTTTCAGATTAGCAAAGGTATCTTTGATTCGCTGTATGATATTGAGCACCGTATCTCTAGCTGATTCAATCGGTCTAGTAATCGCAGTCTTTATATTATTCCAGACCTCACTGGTTTTAGCTTTTATGCTATCCCAGTTTTCCGCGATTTTCCTACCCAGCAACACGGCCCATCCTGCAGGGCCTACAGCTATCAATAGGATTTCGTCTCCCCATTTTTTGAAGAAGTCTTTGATATTGTTCCAAGCATCTTCAAACTTTTGCTTGATATTATCCCATGTGTTTTTTACATAATCAGCAAACTCTCCCAGTAACTTTTTGGACTTCTCCCCGTTCTCTTTCCAGTTGTTATATATCCATACAATTGCCGCGCCCAAAGCCGCTATACCAGCTATTACCGCCACAACCGGCAAGGATATTGCTCCTATGGCTATAGACAATGTGCCAAGTAGTATCAACAACGGGCCTATAGCGGCGGCAAGTCCTCCCACGATAACGATGGCCTTTTTCATCTCCGGGCTTAGGTCGCCGAATTTCTTCACAATGTCGTTTAGGTTGGCCAATAGTGGAGTTATTACTGGCAGCAGAACCTCACCTATGTCTGTACTTAAGTTCTTAATCTCTGTTGCAAACGCCCTCATGCCCCCAGATGCACCCTCGGCCTCCCTGGCTGCTTGCCCCTGTGCGGCGGCGCTCTGTTCCATGATGAGTGCTAAAGTGGCGGCCTGTTTGGTGGCCAAATCCATCTGCCCAGTTCCGTCATACAGTCCCATTTCTAAGGCTTTAGTTTTCACCATTGCGTCATTAGCCGCCATGCCGTAGTTGTCCAGCATAGTGTTGTTACCCTTTAAGGCACCAGTTAAAGCTCTTACTGCATCGGCAGTAGTCCCGCCATACATAGCAGTAAGGTCGCCAGCTAACTCAATCAGGGTTTGGGCTTGTTTAGCAGCCTGTTCCTCAGTTAGCCCGCCGATGTTGACCAGCATAGTCCCCATCATATTGGCATGTTCTAAGGCTTCTGCTTCAGCTATACCATAGTAACTGTCCAGGTTATCAGCCCAGGACTTAACGCTATCTGCAGCGCCTTTAAATATCTGGTCGGTTGCTCCCATGGCGTCCTGCAAGTCGGCTGCCATTTTGAAACTTGCAGCCCCCGCTGCTACGAGCGGAGCGGTGACTGACATGGATAGGGTTTTTCCTATGTCGGTCATTTTAGCCCCGACGTTTTTGAGACTGGTCTGCGCTTTGTCGAGCTTATCTTTGAAAGTTTCGCTAGCCTTAGCAGTTTCGTTGAGTTGTCTTTCAAACCCCTTTAACTCCTGCTCGGCCTTAACGACCTCGCGCTGGAATGCGCGGTACTGTTCTTCGCTTATCTCACCTTTGCGAAACTGCTCATTAACCTGTTCCTGGGCAGTCTTGAGTCTATTTAGTTTCTCGCTACTGTTTTGGATAGCTTCACCGAGGAGCTTCTGCTTCTGGGCGAGCAGTTCGGTATTCTTCGGATCCATCTTGAGCAGGCGTTCGACCTGCCTGAGTTCAGATTGGAGGCTCCTAGACTTCTTATTTACATCTTCAAGTGCCTTGTTAAGTGGGGCAGTATTGCCCGCTATTTCAATGGTTATGCCCTTGATTTTTGCCACTTTCTCACCACCTGTCGAAGTCGGCCTGTGTGGCCTGTCTTACGGTTTCGGTTTCTTCATTGCCACTGCCGGTGTATATCTGTACGAATTTCAGTAAGTCGCGAACCCTCAGCAGGTTCATTTCGTCGAAGGTTAGTCCGGCCTTCTTGCCAATCGCCAGTAATTCCAAGTCCATCCTGTCCGGTTCGGTGTCGCTCGGCTCTCCGTTACTTTCTGCCTCCACGAAAAAAACCGTCGGTGGCCTCCTCGATCACCGTGGTCATTATGTCGGCATCGGCAAAGTCAAAGGAGTCCATGCCCGATAACCACGCCTCAAAGCTGGGGAACCCTTTGGCATCGTCGGCTTTAGCCATCGCCCAGATCAGCTGCAGGAACTTCAGCGCGTCAAACTGGCTCGGGTCAGTAGCCATAGCTTGCATTGACATAAGGTCGCCTATAAGGTCAGTATTAAACTCCTGTTTGTAAAAAAGTAGGGCCAGGGGGGTAGCCCTGACCCTTATTGTCTTTTCACCTATTGTTATCTCGCGCATAGATAACCTCCTACGATGTCTTTACAGTCAGGGTGTAGGTTACGCTATTGCCCTTGGTGTACTCAACAACTATCGGATAGCTTCCAACGGCCAGCGACAGCCCAGTAATATAGGCATGGGCAATGGTTACCTTAAGCGCATCAATAGTCAGGCTGACACCAGGTATCGGCGATCCGTTAAACAGCACGTTCTTGACTGCAGGGGTTCCATTGGAAGTAGCATCAACCACAACGTCAGCGGGGGTTGTTGTGATGAAGTCGGTCGGTTCTCCAGCCTTGGTGTTAGTCACTGCATCTTCCAGGTAGACTGTCGTAAAGAACCCGGTGTAAGAAGCGTCAGAACTTTGTTCAACTTTGGCTTTTACATTGCTGGTATCAACTGCAGGTCGGGCTTCAATTTCCAGCGTCTCAGACTTGGGTTCCTTGGTGCTTGATCTAGTAGTGCCTTCAATGTTAGGACGGTTGGCTAGTACATTATACAGGACGTGTCTTGCCTTTTTGTCATCGCCATCAAACTCGAACATAAGCGCGAACCGTTTCACGGTAGCGTTGGCGTTCTCAATGATCGCGCCGTTGTCATCAATGGTATCCCCCAGCACGGCAGTTCGGAAGCTATCGGGCACGAGTGCCATCTCCAGGCTGCCGTCATATCCATTGTTCACATTTTCTGCAAAATAATCTTCCATGTCATCGGCTGCAAATTTTACTTTTTCCCCCACCGGCGACAGCGACAGATTAACAGCACCCGGAATATGCACCGGGGTGGCGTAGCTGGGCACATTGTTAGTCAAGGTAATTACGCTGTAATAGACATTTTTTAGTCCATATTTCACTTTGTTGGACATTTCTCAATCCTCCTTAAATCTCGTAAAGAACCTGATACAGGCCCTCGGATTCGATATATGTTTCAGTCTTGTCCCAATAAATATCGTTGGCGTCAAAAAGACCCTCGATCAGGGCTTCTGATGTCGGGTCCTTGTTGGTTGTGTAAAGTTCCACCTGGAAGTTCTTCTCGGCATCATACACTTTGTTGTCTGCGCCAAAATTACTAGAATAACTGAACAGATATACGATATAGGGCGGGCTGGGCGGCGATACGAAGTGATGATAAGCCACCGGCAGATTAGTCGTCTTAAGTAGTTCATACAGTGTCGCCTCATCCACGTTTTATCGCCTCCTCTACCTCTCGAATAAATTGTTCAATTACCATTTCCTCTGCTGGCCGGATGTGCGGAATACCAGCTACCCGACCGCCTCCCTTCTTGGCGTGGCCATGTTCAAGCAGGTGCGTCAGGTAATAATGGTCTTTATTGTGTATTGTCAGGGTATTAGGCTGCCCTACCTGCGGATCGGTTTTAACCCGCCAGGATTTCGCATATTTGCCTTTGTCTTTAGGTGATGTCTCTTTGAGTCGCTTGACCGCCGACTTGCCGACTTTTTCACTGCTGAGATTGACTTTTTCAACTACATCCTGAGAGTATTCGGATAGGCCTTTTGCTATCTCCGCCGCCAGCTGGTCGATGTCGATATTAGTCATACTACCACCCCACAAACGCAGCGAGCAGGGCCGCTTGGTATGCTGCTCTATCTTCCGCTGTCATGGTTACGTTTTCGTCAGCCAGGATGGTTTCAACAAGGGCTTTAAGGTCTTGTACCAGTTGGTGGTCTATTAATTTTACGCTGCCAATTTCGTCAGCCAGGATACGTTCGCAGGTCAGGCGAATCTTGTCTCCGCGTTTCTCAGTGCGGATTATATTGTAGGTGTCAGTGTCGTGCTTCAGCTTTGGTTCTCCCTGGTACTCATAGGAATACAATTCGAACTGCTTCTCAGGCTTCAGTCCCGCTACTGAGGCGTTGTAAAATTCGCTTTGATTAACATAGAACTCGTTGGCGTACACTGTGCGCTCGGTAGTCAATGCAACCTGATTGCCAATGCTGTCCTCGGTCACAGTGACGGTGATCAGTTTGATTATCTGGCTATGTCGCATCAAACCACCGCCTCAGTGTTATAGTCCACCGATAGTACCAGGTGCTTTTTAAGCATCAGATAAGACTCGACCAACCTGTCAGCATCGGGGTTGTCATAACCGAAGTAAGCCTTGCAGTATGTGATTATGGCCCTCTTAATGAGCGGGTCGGCATCTACTGCCTTGTCTGCCACTACCCCTGCCAGCTTCAAGTCGGCTATGGCGGCATTTATAAGGTCCTGTATTTCTGTGTCAAAGTCGGTTGTGGTTGCGGCTATCCGCAGTGCCACCTTTACATCGTCCAGGATAGCCATCAAGCCACCTCCTTACTTTTTCTTAGTTTTCTTAACGGCCTTCTTGACTTCGGGTACTTCCGGGACGGCATTTCTTATTGGCTCTTCATACCGGCCACCAATAAGCCCCATGCGTCTGAGCTTGGCAGCGCGCCAAT
>Ga0209510_1004401_pt1 | contig 12444 bp, 6 predicted proteins | sample BiotimSIPDNA_FD_185749 | JGI IMG/M metagenome (GOLD analysis project Ga0209510, IMG submission 185749) | Anaerobic biogas reactor microbial communites from Washington, USA - Biogas_R1 time_0 SIP DNA (SPAdes) (version 2) | ecosystem: Engineered > Bioreactor > Anaerobic > Unclassified | place... | reverse complement strand
CGCGTTCACTTCCCTGGGCCATCCTGCCGCTCAGCTAATCCTGCCGTTCTTCTTCGCATTGGTGAGTACGCTGGTCAGCTGGCGCCTTTCGCTGATCCTGTTGGCACTGCTCTCTCTCTTCCTGATGCTGCCAATGATCATCCGAATCACACCGGACAAGGAGAAGGTTGCCACTGCTTCACAAAATGGTTCAGGAAGAGAGGACAAGAACCACTTCCTGCTGAGCCGCACCTTCTGGCAGATCGCTGCCAACATCTTCTTGATGCCCTTCCTCAGCACTGCCATCATGCTCTACCAGTACACAATTGCGGAGCAGAAGGGATGGGATCCCTCCTGGGTGCTCTTCTCATTCTCCTTCTTCGCCATCTTCAACGGTCTCTCCATCTTCTTCTCCGGCGACCTGATCGACCGTTTCAGTGGTATCAGACTCTTCCCATACTACCTCCTGCCAGCCCTGGCAGGATTTACCGCGATGACATTGTTCGACAACAAGTGGATCTTCCCGATCTTCTACGGTTTGCTGGGGATCTCTTCAGGATTGGGTAGCACCATCAAGACTGCGGTACAGGCAGAGGTGTATGGCACCGCCCAATTGGGCCAGGTGCGCAGCTATCTCTCCACCATCATGGTGCTGGGTACAGCCGCCGGACCGCCGGTGCTAGGTTATCTGCTCGACATAAGTTTTTCAATCAGCCATGTCATGCTTTCAGCAGCCCTGCTGACGGTAGTTGTCTTTCTTGTCAGCCTGCTGGTGAAAGTGAAGAAACCGGCTTAACGCCACCCGAAGAGCAGTGGAAAAAGGAAGGTGACAATCACTGTCCAGAGGGCATAAATTGGCAGATAACGGGCAAGGGTCAGCTCCACCCGCCCTATCTCCTTGCCCCTGAAAAGTACTTTCCAAAGGTCGATCGTCATGAAGATCATATTGACCAGTACCAACAGGTTGGCACCCAGCACCGCTGTCCGGTTCGGAGTGAAGCCATACTCACCAAGCCGGTATAGGATGGCCGACAAGGCGATCAGGTCGATGGCCAGGGTGACGATGGAAAGCAAGAAGAGCGTCCATTGGCTGAAGGGCTGCCGCTTGCGGTTCGACATGCCGGTGACTGTGAAAACGATGATTGCAGTCACTCCCAGCAACATCAGGTTGAATATCAACAGGAACTCCCGATCGGAATAGGGATCCTTCCCGGCAGCCACGATTGCAACCAGGAAGATCAGGAGTGTGAGCAGCACAAGGGGACTGAATATCGCAGCGATGACAGGTGCAATCCTGTTTGTCAGAGAGGGATAGCTCCTGATGATGAAGGTAGCCACGATGGGAGCTGCCACAAGACCAACAAGCGCCACGTTCTCCATGTAAAGATCCTCTATATGCATGTCAATGGCGTAGAAGAGTCCGATCGTGACGGCGGAGAGGATGCCGCCCGCAATCAGGATAAGCGCTGTCAGGATGGCCAGGTCGCCATTGTAGCGGATGTAACCGATCCGTCGCCCGGGATCTTTCCGATCGAACCCGATAAATATCAACCCATAAAATGACCAGAGCACCAGCGGCAGATGAATATAGGCCAGCAGAACCGAATCACTCCCCTCCCCCTCCGGCAGCAGGTTGATATAGAGTGCCGACAGCGTGTAAACCAACAAGGAGATGCCCCCAAGTAACCAGTTTTTATCTTTCCCGGCAAGGAAAAGATAGAGCGATAGTCCGGCAAAGACGATGATACCGATATGCTTCGCGTAAAAAGTCTCCTCGTCTGGATCAAAGCCCGCAAGCAGTGGTATCTTCACCAAAAGGGCGGCGAGCAAACAGCCCGCAAGCATCGGCAGCAACTCTTTCCACTCTGTCTTATGGTTCAAATCTGTTTCCATAATTTTTGTCTGATAAAGGTGATGTTATGAAATTGGTATCACTCTCTGCCTGTTCCTGGTTCAACACCAGGTCAGAACTGCAAAAGCTTTTCAATGGCATGAATGTGTTTCGTGAATGCTTTTTTTCCCAGAGGGGTGGCACTATAACGGGTGAGCGGCTTGCGATCCAGAAATAATTTAGAGAAGGTGATGTAATTGCTCTTCTCCAATGAGCGCAGGTGACTGGCCAGGTTGCCGTCGGTCACACCAAGCAGCTCCTTCAGTGCGGTGAAGTCGAGTTGCTCGTTTACCATCAGCGCAGACATGATGCCCAGCCGGATCCTGTTCTCGAACGCCTTGTCCAGATTTTTCAGAAACTCCTTCACACCCCTCCCCTTTGACGTTGAATCAACAGCCCATACACCATCTGAAAAAGGCCAAAGCCAACCATCCAGATGTAAAGGCTCTGACCGATAAAAATGAGAGCCAGCAACCCCAGTAGAATCTCCGCCAACCCCAGGTAGCGGATGTGGCTGAGGGTATAGTGACTACCGTTCACCAACGCCAGCCCATAAAAGATCAGTGTCATCGCCGGCAGGAAACCCACATATCCCATCCGGAGCAGAATCACACAGACTAGTCCTCCGGTAATCAACGGAATCAGCAGACTGACAAGTAGCCTTTCGGCTTGGGCATCCCACACTCGTTGGTTCTCCCTCTTGCTCTTGCGAATGGTAAACCAGAGGGCACTCACTACCGACAGCAGCAGGGTACCGCAGGCAATAAATACCAGAACCCGCATCTCATCGCCATTGATCACAACAGCCTCCCCCAGGAGATAATTACCGCGACTAAAAACCAGCTGCCCTGCCAGCAATGCTCCTGCAAACGCTATAAGACCGGTCGAGACCCCTGACAAACCACTCAACGAGAGAAAACGAGAAGAACGACTCATGATCTTCCGGATCTCACTCAAATCATTCAGATATTTTTCTTTTTCCATTTGAAAGTACTTTGTTTTGCAAAGTAAAACATTTGCCTTTAAACTGGCAAAAAAATTGAAGTGTTTACAACCCTGTTTTAATCTATTTTAAGTGTATTCCGATTTTCAGATAGGCAAGACATCGGAGGGTGAGGCTGTCTCAATATACAAATGAGATGGCCTTTTCTCATCCCACCCACTAAGATTCGCTTTATATGGCTTTTTACTGAGTCTTATTTCAGTCGTAACTGACTCTAATCTGGTTCGAATCTATTAGAACGAGATTAGAACCAGATTAGAACGAGATTAGAACGAGATTAGAACGAGATTAGAACCAGTAACGAAGAAAGTAGGTTGTTTCTTCCTGAAACAGGGCTACTCATACTGAAACGTATAAACAGAAAAAGGCCGTCTCATGTAATATTATGAGACAGCCTCAAAGAAGGTGGACACGCTGATTCTCCTCCAAATATAGGCAAAAGACAATCTGTTCATCCGTATAGATCAGGGTGATGGACAAGCAGGTGGAGAGTTTGAAAAGGGAAAGAAGATGGAGAAAATCTTGCAGCAGCGGGCAAGATCAGAATGGGTAGCCGATGGCGAAATGGAAGGCGAAGTCGCGTCCAAAGTTTGGTTTGAAGATTGTCCAGCGGGAACCCACCGGGAGTGCGGGGTTGTGGGCCTTCATGCCACCGTCCACACGAATGAGCAGGAAGTTGAGATCGAATCGTATTCCCAGGCCATAGGCTACGGCCAGCTCCTTATAGAAATTGCTCCACTCAAAGAGGCCGCCCGGCTGTTCGCTATACTCTCGGATGGTCCAGATGTTGCCGGCATCTACGAACCCGGCTAGCTCGATCAATTTGGTGAGCTTGCGACGGTACTCCACGCTGAAGTCCAGCTTCACGTCTCCCACCCTTCGCCCGAAATCGGAAAGCGTGGAATCGTTGTTGTAGGATCCCGGCCCCAAGGTACGGGTGCTCCAGCCTCTCACGCTGTTGGCTCCTCCACCGAAGTAACGTTTCTCAAAGGGCAGGATGGTGGAATTGCCGTAGGGATAGGCAACACCAATGGCGGCATGGGCAGCGATCGTGCGCTGGTCATCAATGCGGTAGGTAGGAGCGAAATCAATATCCCCCTTGACGTACTCGGCATAGGGAATTTTGAAGAACTCGTAGAAGCCACGGCTGTTCTGCTCACCCCCACCCAATCCTGTGACGATGCGGGGCAGCCATCCGGCTACCTCCACTCCGGAGCGGATGCGGAAGGGTATCTTGGGCATGGCACGTCGGCCGATGCGATTGTAATTGGTATAGGTTAAATTATAAGCTGTGCGGACGATCAGTTGCTCATCATAACTGTAACGAAGGATCGGATTAGCCTCTTCACTCAGGTAGAGTTCCTTAAAACGTTCCGACGACCAGGGCATTCGCACATAGGTGACGCCCATCGGTTCCAGCACATGCAGCAGCTTCCACTCCATGGAAGACCATTGAAAACGGGTGGAGAGGTTGAAGAATTGCCGGAAGTACTCAGGCCGTTTTTGAAAATTGGCACCTATGGCATATTCCGTTGAAGCTGAAGGCTGGTCCTGAAGTCGTTTCAACATCCAGGGGAGCAGCAGTTGCGGAATGGAAAGAAACACCTCTGCTCCATATTCATAGTAACTGTTGTCCAACAGGTCGAGACTGTCAGTGGGACGGATGAACTCGTAGGCGGCGTTGAGTCGCACCCTGAAAGTCTCCCCTCCCCTGAGGAAGTTGCGATGCTCGTAAGTGACATTGCTGGCCACCCCCAGATCGCCCGCCGAGTTGGTACCATCGACCCCGAACTGCAGGTAGTGGAGGTTGCCCGGGAAGAGGGTGATGCGCGAATCGATCATGCTTGAGTCGTTCCGTTGCATCCGCTGCATATTTATTGCAGTCTGGTTCACCGGTCCCATGCCATTGAGGGAGGAGTAGGTACGTTCCACAATCCTGTCGGAGTAGAGCCTTCCGGGGCGGATGAAGGTGTTGTAGTATACCGCCTTGGGCAGGAGGAAAGGTTCTTTTTCTGAGATGATTTGCAATCCCCGGTATAAGATAGTGTCGAGTTGATTGTGACGGGTGGAGTCTTTCAACATATCCTCGTTCACACCGTTGATCACAGTTACTTCACCAATCGTGTACTGCTTATGACGAGTAGTGTCACTGGGATTGTTCAGTGCCATTGTTACATCCACCTGGTGATCGCCCACCGTGGTGTCCGCCATGAAGTATAAATCATCTTTCACAAAGTCGTAATAACCCCTGTTTCGCAAGATAGTTGTCAGGTTCTCCCTTCCATCCTCCAATACCCCCAGATCGAAGAGGTCACCCTCTTTGATAATCTCCGGTCTACGGCTGCTTTGCAGGATGTTATGGATGGTGGTATCGGCTGAGCGTATGGTGTCGCGGAACGAGCGGATGCGGTGCGGTTCATTCCCTGTAACAAGGAAGGAGATATCCGCCTTCTTATCCTTCTTCACCACGGAAGTGTCTACTTCTGCATTGAGATATCCCTTGTTGTTGAGATGCAACCGGATCTGCTCGGCTGAGATTTCAGCAAGTTGCTCGTTGAAGAGCACAGGAGCTTCACCGTAACGAAGGAGCTGACGGTTGAGCCAGGTGGAGTCGTTGTCGGGGATGTTGTACATGTGCAGTTTGAACTTGCCAATCACCGGCATGGAGGAATTGGGGCGCTGACGCAGATAGGGTTTCAGTTCAGAGCCCCCTATACCGTTCACATCCGATTCAATCTTCACCTGGTTCAGGAGATAACTGCCTTCAGGCACCTTCTTCGTCACATTACATGCGACAAGCAACAGAGACATTATGACAATGACATATTTCCTCATAAGACGCTATTCTTTCTCTTCCTTCCTTCTGGTCACACGAAAATCGAACAGTTCACGGAACGAGCGGGCTTCCTTGGTCACCACCACCCCTACGCCCTGCGTGGTGGGTGTCCGCCGGTAGAAACGCTCGTTGGCACGGTTAAAAGCACGGATCATGAACCAGTTGTTGATGTCATACTCCAGTTCAAACTCGCCCATAAAAGCCTGCTGAGTGGCCAACATACTGTTGTCGCCATAGCTCAGGTTGGTGGTGATGCGCAAACGGTCATTGAGCAGACGGGTGGAGACATCGACCCCCATCCGCACATTGTCGAGTGTACCATCAACCGACTCCAGGTTGGTGCTGATGGACCAGTTATCGCTCAGCGCACTGGCAAAAAGTGCATCCAACCCCCTTGCGAGTGTGTTGGCTGCAAATCGGCTGAAGACTGAAGGACCGAAATTCATATCCGGTGATCCCTCGGAAGGGATGAAACTGCCGGTAGTGGCGAGGTAGGCAAACTGCAGGATCTTGGTCTCCTCCGTATTGATGAAACTGTTCACCCGTTGCTGAATATCATTCGAGCTCTCCGGCAACTCAATGTCGTATTGCAAGTCCATCGCCTCCAGGTCGCCCAGGATATGCAGCAGTGCATTCACCGGCACGCGGGTATTGGCCAGCTCGGTTGTGAAGGTGGGGCTGAGTGCTGCAAGGTCGGCTTTCACCGGCAGGTACGCGGTGATGTTGAACTGAGTGTTGAGCGGGTTGCCCTCCATGGTGAGACGGCTCCCTTCACGGATGTTAAAATCGATTGTTCGCAGGTTCTGCAGGTTGTAATGAAACTTTCCGCTGTTGATCACATAATCACCATACAGTCGTACCGGTGGAGTAGACCGTGAATTGAAATCCACGTTTACCTCTCCCTCACCACTCACTTCAAGCGCGTTGCCCGTAGTTGGGTCGAGCACCACCGCAGCCTCGAGCATGGGGGTGAGGTTGACCGTGGCACGCATTACGATGGGAATGCCTGATTTGAGGCGCGACTGGGATTTCGCATTCTCACCATTGTTCTTTTTCAGGAAAGCAAGCGAGTCGTTCTCCTGCGGGGTGTTGATGTACACGATGCCGCTGTACTCAGTGGCACGAGCCGTCTGAGGCAATACTACCGTAACATTCGAACGGCTGGTACTGTAAAGATTCCCGCTACCGAATATCCCTGATGAGGAACCGCTTACGGTTAGATCACCAGAGAGACGCAGGTTGCCGTAGGCCATCATATCTGTACGGTTCTCATTGTTGAGCAACATGAAGTCGTTCATCCTGATGGAGGCATTGTAAGCCATCCCCCCGAAGTTGGCGTGCGACAGGTTTAGGTTAACCATGGCGCTGTTGTTGTTCTGGTCGCGGATCACCAGGTTGCGCAATCCCACGTTGTCAGGGTTGATATCGATAGTATCCGATATGGAGTAGGCAACGTTGGTAAAGGCCACCCTCATCTCACCCTTGTCGATACCCAGCCATCCCCGGGTGATTGGGGCCGAGGGCTTGCCGGTAATGGTGACTTCTGAATTAAGCGAACCTGACAGTTCACTGAATATGTTAGTGGTAAGTGGTTGAACAGCTTTCAGGTCAAACTCCTGAATATGGAGGTTGACATTCATCGGCAGGGGACTCTTCTCACCAAGGGGAACATAACCTTTGAGATCGAGCAGTTGTTTCTGTCCGTTGACGAGGTAAGCATTCAGGTCAAGACCGGAGTAAAGGTTGTCCCAGTTGGCCTCAATGGTGAAGGTACCGATGGTATCATTGTTGACGGTGATATTTTCAATCCGCAGGTCCTCGGTATGCACCATCGGGCTCTCCAGCATCTGCCGCACATAAATATCACCATTGATGGAACCGGCAAATTGCGATATGTTGAATGCTGCAAGGATGTTTGCCAGCTCAGTGTTGTTGAAGAAGACCCTTACATATTCGGCCTCATTTTTCGATGCAACACCCTCTATACCCAGCAACAGCATGTTTTCTTCCCTCAATCCGAAGTTATCGATGGTGATCCGCTCCTTGCGATAGGTGATGACTGCATCGTTCACATCTACCCTCTTACCATTGAACATAAGGTTGGTGGGGTGTATCCGGATATCGGAGGCAAGCTGATCGGCTTCATCACGCAAGAAATCCATTGAGATCCATATCTCCCCATCTGCGTTGGTCTTTCCCTGCTCAAGATCAATAAAGATATGGTTGTCCAGCTTGTTGCCTGCAGCATCGCTATCCAGGCGAACATTGATGAAACCGTTATCCTGCACCAGGTAGCTGTTCACATTCAGTCCAATGCCGTTTGAAACGTTCGTCTGCAAGTCAAGGCGTGTTTCACGGATGTCGCTGTTGCCCATCATCAGCCGGGGCAGATACCCTTCAATCAACAATGGCTCATCGGATGCCATATTCACCGTTCCCTTCAATGTGGCATGCTCTACGTTATATGCCGGTAAGCCAAAGGCAAAGGAGAGATCTTCGGTGTTCTTTATCAGCAGGTTTAACTGGAAATTGTTATTCCGTGTCACGGATTGATCCTGCGCAGCAATCAGGGAGGGAAGATGAGGTTGCAACACCTGCATCAGCTCACGTCCGATGCTGGAGAAATAGTAATCACCACTCATCTCAGCCTCCAGGAAGGAAGAGTAGATCTGCAGCTTCTTCCCCTCACCACTGTCGCCCAATGCCTGCAGGTAGATGGGACCGGGGTTATAGATGAAATTGCTGTCACTCAATGACGTGTTGTCGATCACCAGTGTGCCGACCATCTCGTCGATCGTGCGACCTGTAAATTCACCGTCGAGGGTAAGACTTACTCTCGGATCTTTCCAATGATCCATCATGAGAAAAGGACGCAGGTCAAGTTGATCGACGCTTCCTTCCAGGTCGAAACGCAATTCCTCACCAAAAGTGATGTCACCCAATAAATCCAGCGTGTTGCGTTCACCCTCGCGCCTGATCTGTGCCGTGACATTGTCACCGCTATAGCTGCCTGTAAAATTGACCCCGGTATAATGATACCCCTTATAGTAAGCCGATTCAAGCGTGCCGTCGGCATCCACCGTAACCAATGACGGTTCAATTGTAAGCTTCACTTCTGAAGAAAGGGATGCATCCCCCAGGCCGGTCTTCTCACCAAGGATATTTGCCAGACGAATCTCATCAGCCCGCACCGGCCCCTCGAAGGTCATCAGCTTGAAACCGTTGCGGATTGCCCCCCTGCCGTTCATGCTCACCTCACCCTGTTCGGTTAAGACGGAACCCTCGTAACGGAAACTGTTCAATCGGCCATCGGCCTTCAAACGGAGATCCATGTCTCCCAGTGCCAGAAGCTGCTGTGGCGATGCAAAACCGGGAGGCCCTATACGGATAAAAGACTCCAGGTCCTCCTGCGACACAGAGAGATTGTTAATCAGCACTTGAAGATTGCTCCGTTCAAAATTACGGAAATCATCAATCTTTCCGGAGAGGTTGATATGGGTATCCTCGCCATAATGGAAAATGAACTTGTCGAGTCTTGCCTCCGGGAGTTCACCTTCGGCTTTTAGCTCGAAAGCGACCGGTTTGTTCAGATGTGACAACCTTGAAGTGAAAATGCCCATATCCCTCGGGTCACTCATCTCGCTCTCTGCTTTTACTGCAAACGCTTGGCTCTTCCGGTCGAAGAAAGCATCAGACACCTCCAGTTCGGTGTTGTTGAGATGAAGCTTCAGCTGGTCACTCTCAATCCTTGTACCCTTTCCCACAACTCTGGTCTTGAGATGGTAAAGAGTTAATCCGGCGTTCAACTCTGTGAATCCTAGCAAAGCGACTTCCGCCTGCATTTTTTCAATGCTTTCAAAATCTGCCTTTCCCCTGAAATTGAAGTGGTCCAAGTCGATGTGGTTTGCATTGAACTTATCCGGGGTAAAAGGTGCCGAATCAACATGGTAATGCAGTGATGCCTCCTTGATCAAAAGCTCCTCAGCCGTAATTCGCCACTTGCTCTTTTCTACTTTCACAGTATCTTTTTCGGAGGCGAAAGCATCGATTAGGAACTGAAAGTTAAATGGTTCGTCGGGCGAGGAACGATGCACCTTTGCCACCAGATTCTCCAGTCCCGCTTTCTCCACATAGATCTTTTTTTTCAGCAGCTCCAGTGCATGAATGCGCACAGCTATCCTGTCGGCATAGAGCAGCGTATCCTGTTGCTGATCCTCCAGGTAAAGTCCGTTCAGTTCTACCGTGTTGAACAGTTTGATGCGTATCCCCTCAAGTGACACCTCCGTTTCGATCATTGGTTTCAGTTTGCCGATGGCGAAGTCTGCAGCCTTCTTCTGGAGGGCAGGAACACTCAGTGCGATGTAAAGTATGATATTGACCAATATGACACTTACAACGATGATTGCGAGTATGCGTGCAGTTTTCTTTACCAATGTTGTGGAACCAATAGTGGGTTCTGACTTGATTTATTTCAGTTGCAATGATACGAAAAAATGGCTAATAGCACTTTGTTTCAATGCTATTTTTAACCTAAATAGACTCTTCTTTCATCTTTTTCCATAACAGGGAGCTGTCGCCATAGCTTAGAAAGCGATACTCCTCCTGCAAGGCATAGTCGTAAATCTTCTTCCAATCATCACCCACGAAGGCGGCTATCAACAATAGCAGCGTGCTCTGCGGTTGGTGGAAGTTGGTGATAAGAGCGTCAGGGAAGTGAAAGCCATAACCCGGTGCAATAATGATTTGGGTATTGGCCATCAGACGCTGCTCACCCGTTCTGTCAAGGTAGTTGAGAATGTTTTGCAGTGCACCGGACGGTGGAATTGTGACCTCCTCCTCATAAGGCTCCCACTGCGTCACGCTCAATTGATGAGGTTGCAGGTCAGGGTGGTCCTGCAACTTCCTGCCGATATAATAGAGACTCTCCACCGTGCGCAGAGAGGTTGTGCCCACCACAACCAGATTTCCCTGATGATGCAACAACTTCTCAATGGTCTCACGCTCCACCGAGATAAACTCGGTATGCATCTCATGATCTGCAATGGTCTCGCTCTTCACCGGCCGGAAGGTACCAGCACCCACATGGAGTGTAACCTCGGCAGTCTCTATTCCTCTGGCGTGAAGTCTCTCCATCACCTCCGGCGTGAAATGCAGTCCGGCGGTGGGAGCCGCAACAGAACCTTCAATGCGTGAATAAACGGTTTGATATGTTACCTCATCCTTCTCTTCGGTAGGTCTGTTCAGATAGGGAGGAATAGGCAACCTACCCGCCGCTTCCAGCAGTTCGGAGAAGGTGAACCGATCATCATCCCAGCTAAAACGAATCTCGCTCTCTGCTCCGTTTCGCGAGATCCTTTCAGCCTGAAGTGTCACCACTCCATTGTCGGTTGGCACCTTCATCTCCAGGGGTTCTTCTTTCCACCTTCTGGCATTTCCGGTCATACACTGCCAGGTACAGGATTTACGCTGCTGGAAGTTGATCGCATAATCGGCAGGAAGTGAAGGCGTGAGACAGAATATCTCAATACAGGCTCCACCAGGTTTGTAAAACAACAGTCGGGCATGGATCACTCTGGTATTGTTGAACAACAACAGACTGCCCTCAGGGAGCCTGTCGGGAAGTTCGACAAACATGCTGGAACTGATCTCTCCATCCTCGTACAGTAGCAGTCGGGAGGCATCCCGTTGAGGAAGTGGATACCTGGCGATTTTATCTTCTGGAAGTTGGTAATGGAAGCGGGATATGGGTAGATGGATAATCTCCTCTTTTTTCATTTTTTATAAACGCAAAATGGATTTTTCGTTTTAATTAATTCATTTATTCTGCAAAATTAGTCATCTTTGCAACAGCTAACAAACATAAGAGACCTCAATCGGAGAATTCCAACCCGAAATAGAAAGACTTAATTGTAACAGAAAGATCATACAAATGAAGAAATTATCGGTAGGTGACAAGGTGCGGTTTCTTAGCACAGTGGGGGGAGGTACCGTCAAAGGCTTTCTCAACAAACAGTTGGTAATGGTGGAGGACGAACATGGGTTCGACCTGCCGGTGATGATCTCTGATTGTGTGGTGGTGGAAGCCTCCGGCAACGAGAAACTGGGTCAGGTTGCCGAAAAAGAGGAACTGAATGCAAAAGATGAGTCAGTACAAAAGACACCCGAAGCAAGGGTAACCGTCACCGACATCCCGGAAGAGACCCGTGAAGGAGAACAGATCACAGCTTGCCTGGCATTCCTGCCCTCCGATGTAAAGAACCTCTCTTCTACCGGATACGAGTGCTACTTCGTGAACGATAGCAACTACTGGCTTTTCTTCAACTACATGAGCCGTGAGAACAACAGCTGGAAGAGTCGTTACAGTGGTAGCGTGGAACCCAATACCAAAATCTTCCTTGAAGAGTTCGGAAAAGAACAACTCAATGAGATAGAGAAGGTATCACTGCAGTTCATCGCATTCAAACACAACAAACCTTTTCGATTCAAAAACCCCTGCTCCGTGGAACTGCGTATCGACACAGTGAAATTCTACAAGCTGCACAGTTTCCGTGAGAACGATTATTTTGAAGATGATGCATTGCTCTTTTACATCATCCGAAACGATCAGCCTGAACGGGAGATACTGGTCTCCGCAGGCGAAATAGAGCGAGCACTAAGGGAGAAAGAAACTCCTGAAAGACGTCCTCGAATTCAACGTATCGAAAAGAGAGAGAAAAATGCTGTCTTGGAAGTGGA
>Ga0209510_1004392_pt1 | contig 12461 bp, 19 predicted proteins | sample BiotimSIPDNA_FD_185749 | JGI IMG/M metagenome (GOLD analysis project Ga0209510, IMG submission 185749) | Anaerobic biogas reactor microbial communites from Washington, USA - Biogas_R1 time_0 SIP DNA (SPAdes) (version 2) | ecosystem: Engineered > Bioreactor > Anaerobic > Unclassified | place... | reverse complement strand
TGCCTTGCTTGAGTTCAACTTTCATTTTCTTGTCCGCGATCACTGCAAGGGCGAAGAGACCAGCGGCGAACCAATATTCTATGTATGCATCTGAGATATCAGAGCCGTAGGCCATAAACCTTTGAATGAAATGGTCCTTTGGTAGATTGCATTCGAATTTTGGGCCTGCTGGTAGCGAATAAGCGTTAAGCTCTTCCTCAGAAATTTCGTTCTGGCTTGGATCGTCCGCGGCATTGAAAATGTGCACGCCCGTCGCCGCTTCAATCGCATTCGCTCGCACTCGCGTAAGTGGTGGCATAGTCGGTATGCCGTCGAATGAGTCCGCGCCCGGCTCGATTATGGCCTTGGCATCCTTCCAGCGCTTGCTTAGGCAGCTATTATGCCTGCACCGATAGGACCGCGCACCGTTAGGCCATCCAATGATAACCGCGCTCAGGTGGTGTTCTGGATTGAAAATGCACCGCTCCAATACGGCGACCACACATTTAGTGCCGCTTGGGTCGGTCCATGTCTTTGTATGGTGCACTGGCAAGTCATGGGCCTGGCAATAGGCAACGACATCAAAGCCCGGTCCTCCGATGCTTTGAGAAGGCTGCGATGTCTTCTCGGGCTCTGGCAGCATGGCCGCCAAAGCCTCTAATTGCTCCCTGGTGACAGTCTCCAGGGTCTCAGGCACTTCTAGCAGCTTGCTCATTCGGTGTGGTCTATCGGCGGTGGAGTCGCCTTTGCGGGCCATTGTGCCGTAAAGCTTCCAGATACGGGCCGGGTTTTTGCTGGTCACGTCTACGTGAATCGTCTCATCTGAAAACAAGAAATCCAGCGCTTCAAGACATCTAGTTATAAGTGCAATGTTTTCAGTAGTGTTTGCCAGCTCGATTCTTGCGTTCAAATGAGCGCCGTTGCCTGAGTCAGCCAGAACAAAAGCATTTACAGGCCATCCGAACTCTACCAATTTTTGCCGCACATCTCGGGCTTTTGTTATCGCCGCCTCGTGCTCTTCGTCCGTGCTGCTGATCCCCGCCGGTCTTTTTGCATCCAGGTCTATAGGCAGCCAATGAAGGGCGGCTATATCGTTGTCGCTGGTGGTGGTCTCTGCATATTTTACGTATCTATTGGCAGCACGGGCAAGAAGATCAGGCTTTACGGGGTTGATTGTGAAATATATTCCCGCGAAACCTTCATCTGCCAGACCAACCGCCGCGTCTGCCAGTGCTCCAGGATCATTGAAGTAGCCGGAGATGGTTTTATACCTGCCTGCCTTCGGTATTCTCAGTTCCAGCACTTCGCCGGGTTGCCTGAATACATGCCAGGTTCGCAGAATATCCTCGCGGTTAAATGCCGGGGCCATTAGCGCCGCCCCCCCCACTGCCTTGAGCTCACATGGGCAGGCCTCTTTCTCGGGATTGCTTTAATGGGGTCTTTGGCCACAAGGCCGTCTCCATCTACCTGGAAGGCAGCGAGCCCATGGTGCCGTCCCTCATCAGTCCACTCCAGCCATTTTTTCTCTTGTCTGTTAAGGCTGAGAATAAAGCTCGGTCTCGGAACGAAAAGCGAAATCCACGCTGGGAAAGCCACATTTTGTAGATAGCTCTCGCCCGCATGTGCGGCGCTCTGACCGCTAGAAGCGCTTACTGCTTTAGGCACTGCGATCGCACCCCTTAAAACGGCACTGGCAGTAATCGGACTTAGAATAGATCTCTGATAGATCATCGTCTTGCGTCCGTGTGGGCTTTCCGCAATCGGAGCAATAACAACGTTCCTTTGGGCAAAGGAAAGGCTTAAATAGAATAGCGTCGTATATGGGCATTGGAATCACTTCCTAGTCGTGGTTCAGTAGCGTCGTCGTCTGTGCCGCCGGATGCTGGTAACATCTGGCCTTTTCACATTTCATTCTGTGTAGCCTCTGCTCTTTTCTGAGATACAGATTCTCGCAGCTTCGCATATGCCGCAGCCTTCCTCAGCGGCCATTTTTTCCAAAAAACTGCGCTGCTCTTCAGAGATTCTGAGAGCCAGATCCTTATTATATCGTCTCATGCTATTCACTGTGTGAGGCATGGCATAAATACTTTGTGGTTAAAGTTTGGCATTTCCTAGTACTGTGATTCGGCTAACCACTAACCAAAAGGTTATTAAGTTTGGCTAACCTATGTTAAGAGTATGCTAACAGAGACCGAGACCAAGCGATTGATGCAGCCTGGAGAGCCCCGAGATAAGATGAATGACTTCATTGTAAGGAAAAAGCTCGCGAAGTGGCTGGATGGGCTGTATGTGGTATTCGTGGTGATCTTCGGCTACCTGCCCGAAAAGCAACTGAAAAAGCTGATCACCCGCGAGCATTTTCGATATCTAATAAATATCCTGCTGCATCTCTTCTCTATCTCCACCGTGCCAATGATCAAGAATGGTGATGAGTATATAGCGGTTGATCGCTACCGAGCGCCCCGGCCAGCAACCCAAGAAGAGATCTATCTAAACGGCTACATAAAAAGCATGATTCATGCTCTGTTCCGCCATCTGAGCCCGGAGGATGCAATCGCGGTGATGGATGAGGAGCTTGCCAGGAACCACCCCGAGCACACGATCAAGAGAAAGCGCAACCTGTGATTGAAAATATATTTACCCTGCCGTTCAATTCGCTTGCTCCCTCCCTCTTCAGGATCACCACCAAGAGCAATCGATAGCAAGCGACCGCCCACATTTTTATAAATATGCTTCCCACCCTGTAATGTATGATGGTGCGCTCCGGGATGAGTCCATTCTCATAGCGTATGGAATAATCGAGTTGGCAGAAATATAATCCTCCTGTTGATATAATATCATTTTTAATCTCCAGCCGACAGGCCGCACATTCAAAAGAGTATGCAACGGTTAGTTCTATGACATTTTTTCAGATTATGCTAAGAATGTAATAGAACTATATTTGGCAGAGAGACCAGAACAGCCTTATGTCCACCGTGGCCATAGAGCCATCCATGCCAGAAGTTCGCAGAGTCGTTTTGAGCATCGAGGTCTACGACGCATTGAAGGCTGAAGCGCTCATAAGGCGCAAGAGCCTGAAGGATACTCTCGCCTCAATGGTGATGGAGAACTTGAGCCCCAATGCCCGCGAAGTCCTCAAATGCATTCGCGACAAAAAGAGCCCAAAAGCCAATATGGACATAATGCCATGCGGCGCGGTGCCTGCTATCGATAAGCCTAAGAAATTGTCTCAGAATCCAGACGCATTAGAGCAGATCCGCCAGCTTTGGAAGTCCGGGCAGAAGAATCAGGCAGAGATCGCCCGACAAATCGGATATCATCGGGCCACCGTCTTTGATGCAGTCAAACGAATGATAGAGGCCGGAGAGCTCGAAAAATAGAGGATCATAGCCTCCTGGCCCACCTGCTCGACTGCCAGCAGCAACACCAGAGGGCTCACCCACATACACGGTACAAGAGCATTGTTGGGACTGTTGAGGCGTGCATTTTCATGCGGGCATCACACATCCCGAGAATGAAAGGGGCTCTCCCCCCCACCTGCTCCGGCTTGGCGTGCCGATCAGGAAACCGTGCCGCCAAAAAGGAGGTTCGCCCGAATAAGGGCCTGCCTCCACCGCCGCTTTACTTTTTCACGATTCGCTTCTGATCGCCGTTGGTGCCGGCGTACTGATCGGGTGGTCATAGGTCGCCCTCCGTCTGCCCGAGGAGTTCATCAGCGCGCTTGAGGGCCTGCTCCAGCCTATCCGCCCTGGCCTCCTGGCCTTCGGCCCGGAGACGCTCGACAGCAGCACGGATACGGCAATGATAGGCATCATCTGCGGGCATTCAGCTCCCCCTTGATCTCCTCCCTGATAGCAGTCAGTAGGGCGATCGACTCGTTGATGCTGTTCAGCCTCTTCTTGAGCTGCAGGGCCATCTCCTGCGAAGCTGCCTGAGGCGACATTATGCCGCCTCCGCCTTCACGTTCATGCCATCCAGCTTACCGCACATCGCCCCTAGCTTTCTATCCAAGTCCTTGAGCTGCTGGTCGAGCTGCCCCAGGGAAAAAATGAAGTCGTCCCGGGTCATTAGATCGCCTCCACCGGCCCATTCATGCCGCCAGGCCATCCCGGGAGGCTTGCCCTGATATCCTCGGACGGCCTTGCTAACCTCTTCACGGTGTTGTGGTGGGCCTCAAGGATCGCTTCTCCTTCTGCCTCAAGCTCCTCCCTGGTCTTCTTGGGCTGGGGGAAGTATTTCTTTGAGTGCTTGCAGGCCACGCCAGGATGATAGGTCGAGGATGGACAGGAGCAGGATCGCGAGGTGGTCACATAATATGCGTCCTTCTTGTTGCTCAGAACCAGCACCAGGCGACCACCATCCAGGCTAATCTCTTGCGGTAATGGATCGCTCGCGACTTTCTTGAATGCCAGAAGTGCTTTCACGGCATCGAGGCTTTGCGTTTTTGGGCTTTCGATTTGAACTAAGATCTTTCCTTCCATGATATCTTACCTCTGATTACCTAGTATGTTTTGTAAGTATAAGTATTCTTTGGTAGGATGAATTGGGATAAAGTATATTAAGAGGGAAAGGGTATAACATTGTGCATGGCCGAAAAAATGGTTAAGCTATCGGTGTCAGTCGGATCTGATGTAGTTGAATGGATTGATAAAGAGATAGAGAAAAGGGTTTACCGCAATCGATCCCATGCTCTCGATGTAGCCGCTCATCTCTTAATGGAGCGGGAACATGATTAGCTATTTAAACGAATAATGATATTTCGACCAGGATAATAGTAATAAAAAAAACTAGGTCCATCCAGGGGGCCAACCCTGGATAGATAAATCGCACAATGGAGCGATATGCCCCCACGAGGAGCAATGCGTATGAACAATATAGCCACAACGAGAATAAATAGCTTTGGGCCTTCGCCCGAAGACCAGGAACAGATTTTAGAGATAACCGTCTCAGAGCTGGATAGGGTTCTGAAAGAGGCGGGAGACTTCTTGAACCAGGCCGTCGCCCTGGTGGAAGAGGCTGGAATCCTCCGAGGGAGAGATCTCTCAAGGTGGACCGCCAGGGCCTCAGCCGGTCTGAAGGCCACAGGATCGCCCATGGAGAAGATTATGCTCGTATTTGCCTATCTCCGGCAACTGCTGGCAAAGCTCCGGGAAGCATTGAAGGCCCGGCCACGAGAGGGCGGGAAGGTGGTACAGGTGGTCTCAAAGATCCAGGCCCGAGCCCTCCAGATCATCGACTACCTCAAGGTCACTGTCCAAGAAGGGCCACATAGAAAGGAGATAGCCCTCGACAGCCAGCAGGCCAGGATACTATTCTCAGGAGCCGGAGGAGAGCCTGTCAGCCGCAAGGAGACCATCAGAGCCATGAGGAGAGCCGAAGTCCTTTGGCCTGCTCTGAGATGTGGCCATAGGCCCAATGATGGAAGGCAAACCACCAGATTAACCGCGAAGGTCGATGACCTCCGGGATTCTCCAGACTTCGCTTTGTGTAGCACCTGGCAACGGTCTGGAAGGAGAGCAGCCATAAGCCTATGAAGAGGAGTATTTAAAGGGATTCGGCCTTAATTCTATAAATCCGTGTAGGATAATAATGCTTGCAGCTTGCTTTAGTCGGTCTGCTAATATTATTTCGGTTTTATTTCTATTATAATAGCATCTTGATATTATTTCTTTGGCTGAATTAATCCAGTTATCGGACCGTTGCCAGGTGCAACGGATAGTTCTATGACAGAAAATAAAGGTTGGTCATAGAATAGATTCATCCTGTCCAATGGCCTCAGCCTTCATCGACCTGGCTTTCTGCAGGGCCTCCTCTCCACTCATCTTTCTGCAGCTTCCCAGGTGGACATTTCGGACCTTTCCGCCCTCTCTCCAGCTTGCCATCCAGTAGTGATAGATCTTATCCCCCTTCGCCTTCTCCATCACCCACGGATGCACTTCTTCCAGCCTCCGGGACCTGTCGGTCTCTATGTGGTTCCATCGCTTCGTGCCACAGTTTGGGCAATGCTTTGCTTGGAGCAGGCCGGTTATGAAATGGCACCCACAAATATCACAGTTGCCGCCGCTTAGGTTACAGGTAGCGGGCTCATCCCAATTGGTTGAACCACAGCCAGGGCATTTTTTTGTCTTATTGGTTGCGTTCCATTTGTACCCACATTTCAAACATTCTGTCATATGCTATAGTTCTATGACATACTACTTAAATCTTGTCATAGAACGCATTTCTATTACATTCTTGCGGGCTGTGTCATAGAACTAATTGGGCCCTGGTCCCCGCCCCTGTCAAAGAGCATGTTCTTGGAGATGGGGCTCTCCTGCTCTCCTCTATCGATCTCCAGCGTCGCCGCCTTCGACTTCTTGCCTTCCAGCCCACAGCGCCTTAGCTACATAACGTCCCTGGACGGATCTCTCTCCACTAGGTCCAGCAACCCGTTGAGGAGGGAGAAAGTCGCTCTAAGCGGCTCTCAGAAATTATTAAAATAGGAGGATTAATTCTTGGATAGCCCCAGTGCCCCAGCCTTCACCTTCCGGGCCTTCTGCAGGGCGGTCTCGCGATCCACCTTCCTGCAGCTCCCCAGGTGGACATGCCGCACCTTCCCGCCCTCTCTCCATGAGGCCATCCAATAGAAGTATGAGCGAGTCCCTTTCTTGGTGGTCTTGATCTTCTCCATCTGCCAGAGGTGCAGGTCTTCCAGCCTGGCAGCTCCCTTCAGGGCCTCAGCCTCGGCCTTCAGCATATCGGCATGGCTGGTCAGCTCTCGGGCCCTCAGTCTGGCATCTGGCAGGACCTCAGCCGCCTTCAGTGCGATGCTTGCATCTCTCTCCAGCTCTCGGGCCTCGGCCTTCATGGCCTTCATCCTCTCGCTCGTGGTGGTCTTGTGCATACAATATAGTTCTAGCACATTGTACTTAAGGCTTTCTACGATGTTATAGAACTAAAAGGAGCAAAGAGAAGAGTTTGATATTTCAATAAAAATATTTATCGAGGGAGCAGGAGGCCAAAGGTATAGAAACACCTCCCGCTCCCGGTTTTGGTAAAAGCTATACGAAGGTCACGCCAGCATACCGGCTGTTCTCATCGATTCCTGGATCTTTTGTAGAGTTGCCGGTCATTTCGGCATGGCAGCTAATGAAATAGCGGGATTCGTCTTGCCCGTCGATGATAAGGATTGGTCGAATATGCATAAAATTCCTCCGATAAAAATATTTTCAGGGGCAGAGGAACAGGTGATGAGCCTGCCCCATCTCCCCAACGGAGCATGACGCAGAAAGGAAGAGACTGCGCCAGGCTCCAGCAATTCGGCAAATGATAGATCATCCCACAATGGCCTGAGCTTCCCTCAGCGCCGCCTCCGCTCTCTCGCCCCAGGCCACGAGCTGAGCATCGCGCTTTTGCGGAATGCGATGGCCCAGACGGTCCACGTTGGTAAGTGTGTGTGGATCGATTACAGGAGTGCGCCTGCAGGCCTCTGCCGCCCAAATGCCACTGATGGTCTTCTCCTGCGTCTCGATCCCCGCTGCCCCCATCTCTGCAAAGATACCGTCCAGCTTGGCGACCATTCCATCAATTGCGTCCAACTTCTGCTGGAGAACTGCCTGCTCTTTTGCGATCGCATCCCAGCCAGCCGGATCAGCTACCACCAGTTCTATAACACCTCCCTTGCCTGCGACAGCTCCACAACAGGCCAGGGCTCGAGCTCTCAGGCCGGGAAGCTGAGCGAGCAAGCCCGGTTCACGATCGAGAAGCTTGTGGAGGTCGTCGTTCCAGGAACGATGATCCCTGTAGAAATCGCGAACTGCGGACATCTTCAGGCCTCCTCAAACGCGCTGCTCCAGTCGTCTTCCGCTTCCTCTTCCGTGTAGCCCCTGCGCTTAAGCTCCCTGCTAATCTCCTCTAAGGCGGCCAGAAGCTCATCGTCCGTCCTCATCTCCACCGGGCCATTTTGGGCTGTGAAGTGCTCCTTCGAAACCGGGAGGCCCATTGCCTGAGCAAGCGGGAGGCCATATCCTAAGCCGATAGCCTCGGCCTTCTCCAACTGCATGATCCTGCGGGCCAATGCCGCGCCTGCTGGCGTTTTTGTCGCCTTGGCTATGGCTATGGCCTCCTGCTGCTTGATGGATAGCTTGCTGTCGATACCCTTTCTGATTGTGTTGCTTGCTGCTAATACGTCAAGTGCTTCATAACATTTCTTCAATTCGCTCATGTATATACACCTTTTTATATAGTTCATCGATCATCGTTATCTGTGATTTATGCCGCCTACGAAATTGGCGCCATTGCCGCCGTGATGCCTGGCTGCATCTGCGAGCCAGTTCTGGCCGCCTCGGATGCTGCTGGAGTCTGCCCAGGCCGGCTTTCCTGTGGCTCCGTGGAAGGTGAGAGGGCCGGTGGGCTGCTTTCTGTATAGCCACTCAGCTATTATGAGCGGGATGCACGTTGCGCAAATCAAATCATCATGGGATCCCTGTTCGGCATCGAATCCCATATGGCCGCTGCTGCTAGTGTGGCGTTTGAAGCTGGAGATCTCCTGCTCCAGAAGGGGAAGGGCCTGGAGATCTGGTGCGTAGTCAAATCTGCGATGTTGCATCAGGCTCAGGAAATTGGAAATGATCAGAGTCTTGCTGATGTTGTAATTGCCGGTCACTGCATCGCGGCGTGCCGCTTCACCGCCCGTGAAGACTACGGGATAAAGCCGCTTGCCTCTGGTGCCTGCATCATCAAATATTTTTGATTGCTTCAGATAGTCTCGTATGGGTGCACCTAGGCCGCTTGCATCCATGCACAAATGAGGGCCGTCCTCAGTGTCGGGTGATCGCTCTGTGCCCAGCCGGGATACTGTGGATTTGATCAGCTCAACTATTATCGGATAGTCGACGCCTTTTATCCGGTCCAGCCCCTTCAAATGATAGACGTAATCCTTCAATACCGCTTGATATTCCATTTCGATAATAGCGAAAGACGTATAATCAAGCGTTTTTGCCAGGTCAACGCCCAATAAATATCTTCTGGTTATACAAATCACCTCAAATCTTCAGTGCGCTTACTGCTGGATTCGCCAAGGACCGGAAGAGATCACTGCTGAATACCGCGCCTTCGGCGTCTTGAAATTCGCAGTAATACTCCTGCAGGAATTCAGATTCGGTCATGTTCAGCCGCTCGTTATCGAGAAATTCTTTTGAGATCCTCGGGATATCGTCAGCCGTGACCAGGATCTTCAGCCATTCCGGGCCGCCTTCTGTCCAGATCTTATGAAAGTGTCCGGTCTTGCCGTTCGGTGTCGAAAGCAGGATTAAGCGGCCTTGATTCGTCGCCAGCATGGGCCGGACTGCTGTGTATAAATCGTCCTTCACTCTGCTGGATTCGTCCTCGATGATGAGGTCCGGAGCACTGTAGCCACGCAAAGTATCCTCCTGACCGGGGAGGGCAATGACTCTTGAGCCGTTGGCGAGCAGGACTGACAGCTTCGTATCCTCTACCAGTCCCTCGTGCTTTGGGTCCACGATGTTATAGAACTTCATGCACTTTCTTTGAAGCTCTCCCGACTGCCTCAATGTGGGGCTCACCACCAGGATCAGGGAGCCCGGAAAGAATATCGCCCGATGGACTGCGATTGCGGCGCTGCATGTGCTCTTGCCCGCCTGCCTGGAGATGTTTTCTATGACATACCGGGCCGGGCTCATCATCACCGTCTGAGCCCACTCATCGGGCTCAAAGGCCAGGACTTCCCGGCACCATCTCGGAGGATCCAGTTTGTACGCCTCATCCTTCAGGCTCATTTGTGGCCCCTCTCCAGCTCAATGAACTCCGCTGCAATCTGCTGCCTCAGCTCGGGATATGGAGCCAAGACTCGGGCCAGGATGTCGCCCACTTTCGACCATTCAGGACTATGATAGATGCTCACCTGCTGCAGGGTGATCTGTGGCTGTGCTGCGAGCCTGCCCTCCAGCTCTGCGATGAGCTTGAACTGCTCTCGCACCTCTCGCAGATACGCAACAGGCGCGCCATAGATGCGAGTATCCGCCGCCTGCTCTGCTTTATCGAGAAGCGACAGAGTTTTTTCCCGGATCTCACCAAGCTGCACCAGCAGGACGTCTGCTTTGGCGACCTCCTGAATATCATTCGATTTTAATAATTCTGTGGGAATGTGGCTCTCTTTATGTCTGGCAAGAGCATCTTTCGAAAGTCCGAATTGTCGCGCTATGGCGCGGTATGAATCGCTACAGAGGAGCAGCCTGTTGATTTCTTCAATGTCGTTGTGAGCACATACCGTGCATTGCCTGCCCATCTCAGCCCTCCCCCTGGCTCTGCGGTGTGTCGTATGCTCTCCGGTCATACTGTCGCCTGGCAAGTCGCCGCTCTCTGCGCTCGTTTGATTTTATGATATCGATCCTGGCCCCTCGGGTGCGGGCTTTGCCTTTTGCCATGGCCGCCTCATGTCGAAAGGATGATCTTGCCGTCATCATCGACCAGCACCGGCACTATGTCACCGGATGCGGTTTGGCCGCAAAGAATGCAATACAGCTCTCCATCATCCCCGCTCTCGATCGCTTTGAACTGGCCGCTTGATCTTGATTTTGCGTACATCATGTCATCGCCTCGCTTGATACTGGTTTGTCATATTCCTGCTGGCTGTACTTCCGCTGTCGCTGCTCCTGCTTCCTCTTTCGCCTGCGCTCCTCGTTCGTCATGTTCCGAAGAAGGTTCTGGCGGCTGGGGCCTTTTCGTCCCACAGTCACGCTACCGCCTCCTGCTGTCGATTCAAATCTTCTTCCAATAGATTCATCTGTATCGCCTCAATTTCGCAATCCAGCGCGGCTATTTGATCAGCCGTCACTGCTATGTTTTTTATCAGTTCGAGCCGCTTGGCTCGAAGTTGTTCCAATCTGTTCATCAAAATCATCTCGAGAATCGTGATAAGCCGGTTATGCTCCTGCCTCCAGCTTTGTCTGAGAATCCACTTTCTCAGGCTCCGAAGGCGGGCCTTCCATGTGGCAGGTAGCGCAAATGTAGCCGCTCTGCCCCTTATTGAAGTAGGGAGTCAAATCATAAGCGAAGGACCGCCCACATAAGCAACAGATCCGCTTCTTCATCCCAGACTTGAACCGCTGGAAGCCGGATTTTGGCTTCTCATCCTCGCTGTCTGACCAGTTGTCTTTTTTGTCGATTTTGTCCATTTTGTCATTTTTGTCACTATTGTCACAGAACTCTCCTTCACGCGAGAAACGAGATTTATCACGATTGACCTTATTGACATTAATGACTTTATTGACTGTAATGACATTATTGACAGAATTCAAGAGAATCCAAATCCTGGGTCGCCCCTTGCCTTGTGGATCGTCCGGGCGCTCTTCGATTTCTCCGCTCTCGATCATCGTATCCACGGCTTCGTCAAACTCGCTTTTTGTGAGCCGGGTTGCTCTGAGGACGTCCCTCTTCTGCGCTTTGCCGTTGTGTTTCTTGAGGTAGGCCACGATCTTATCAAGCCGATTTTTTTCAGCGTTCGCGCCCACTAGCTCGTAAACCGCTATCGCCGTGGGCATGAAATAGCTGTCCACTAGGCGGCAGGCTTCCTCAATGAATTCGCCCCTGATTGGCCTGGAAGGATCGAACCCTGGCATCCCCAGCTCAAATAACATAGCCAGTTTGATCACCGTTGGCGCTAGCCTGCTGTATAGTTGCATGGCGTTTCCGTCGTTGCTAGCGGTCCATTCCTGCTCGCGGACCCTCTGCCATTCAGTGTAATAGCGGGTCGCCTCCGGGCTGAAGTGCATGGCCTGGCATTCATGCAGCTCTTGCAGTTGGGCAGCGATCTCTGCTAGCTGATCCCTTACCACGCTCTCAAAGATGCTGTTGGCCGCTGTCCCTTCTTCCAGAGGAAGCCACTTGTCCTTTGCTCCCTGTGGGAAGAAGAATAGAAATCGGGCCATGAATCCAGAGAGAGTGTCGTTCTGTTCAGTATTGGCTCCTAAGCTCGCGTCCGTGGTCGCCCACAGCAGATTGAGATAAGGATCGTCCACCCGAAATTCCGTCTTAGTGCCTTTCCTCTGGCTGGTCCTCAGCTTTCGGTAAAAGGGCCTGGAGTCGTACAGTTGCATGAGGGAATCCTTAAACCCTCGCATGTAATCTTTTTTCATCAGACCCAAAACACCCGCAGCTTCATCTCTGATCCACGAAGCGTGATTGAACTCGCTAAGGTGCTCCGTGAATGCCTCGGGGCTGAATTCCGTGGGCACCATCGCAGGCAAGAGAGACGGCTTTACCTGGCAAAGCATCGCCTCCGCTTTATCAACTACTGTCGATTTTCTTGCAAGGCTTGATTTACCATTTATCGATATGTATAAATTAGGGTAAATGGTGCCTTGCTTGAGTTCAACTTTCATTTTCTTGTCCGCGATCACTGCAAGGGCGAAGAGACCAGCGGCGAACCAATATTCTATGTATGCATCTGAGATATCAGAGCCGTAGGCCATAAACCTTTGAAT
>Ga0209510_1004385_pt1 | contig 12476 bp, 9 predicted proteins | sample BiotimSIPDNA_FD_185749 | JGI IMG/M metagenome (GOLD analysis project Ga0209510, IMG submission 185749) | Anaerobic biogas reactor microbial communites from Washington, USA - Biogas_R1 time_0 SIP DNA (SPAdes) (version 2) | ecosystem: Engineered > Bioreactor > Anaerobic > Unclassified | place... | reverse complement strand
GCCTTTCATCTCACTGGAATCGACCGTACCAATCATGAGGATTGAATCAAATCTGCCGATCGTAGAGATTGGGCAATGCACGCTGGCATCCGAAAAGCGCACGGGAGGCCGGTGGATGTGTCCGCAAGGCAGATTTCGGACGAAGATCAGAGCGAAGTTCCAACATCTTTCGGCGGGCCTAGTCCTCGCCGGCTCGAGTCGCCAGGGCTTGGAACACGGCCAAGTCGATCTGGTCGCTGATGGTCCTCACCGAGCCGTCGCACAGTACGAAGCTCGCACCGCCCGGATGAAAACTGCCGAAGTCCGCCAAATCGTTCGGGACGTGGTTCGGCACCCGGTTGGCGCTGCTGACGACACGGGCCGCGTTGCGATGTGCGCCGGGGACCGCTCCCACCCAGGTGGAATGGTCCAGGCGGGAGCCATGTTCTCCGACCAGCAGCGTGTTGCTCAGACCGTCGAGGACATCGGCGAAGCGCAGCGAGCTGTTCTGAAAAAAACAGCCGTTGCCCGAGCCTGCAGCCGTCTCGACGACACCCGTGCCGAACACGCCGACGTAGTTGGCGCGGGCCACGTCGAACAAGGCCGGACCGCCGGGGCCGGCACCGGGGCCGCTGCCGGGGCCGGCCTGGTACAGCGTGAAAAGTTTCTCTGACGGGTCCGAAGGGCAGAGAAAGGCGGGCACGAGCGACTCGCGGAGCGGCTTGTTGCTGGCGTGGTTGATCTGGAATTGAGGCGGGCCTTCGGGACCGCCCGCCCCGCCCCAACCCCCGGGTCCGCCTGGCTGCGATCCGGCGCCGGAGCCCGCCAGCAGGTTCTGCTGCTCGGTGAACTGCAACAGCATGGCAGCCCAGCCCCAACCGGGCTCGCCGTTGGGCGGGTAGGCGTACCAGCCGGGCGGAAGCCTCTGAAACGTGTCGTGATGCGTTTGCAGGGCCAGACCGATCTGGCGAACGTTATTGGTACACTGAGCGCGCCGGGCAGCCTCGCGAGCGGCCTGGATCGCCGGGAGCAGCAGGGCTGCCAGAATGGAGACGATGGCCAAGACGACCAACAACTCGACCAGCGTGAAACCATTCGGTGACCGGGACCGCAACCGCAACACGACATACCTCGCCCGTGAAGCGCCGCGGCGTTGTCTCGTGCGACAACCCGAGCGTCTCACACAGGACCTGTGAGTCAGAAGGAAGTCAACAACCAAGGTAATTTACCAGCCGCGTTGGGGGCTGGCCATTCGCCAAGCGTAGCCGCGTCGCACGTTCCGGCTGGAACGCGGCTTGGGCAGCCGTACAATGCTCCACAGGGGGTCAGGGCAAGCCGTATGCCCGGAGCGGAGATTTCGGAGGGTTGCGGGGGCGGGTACTGCGTTGCCGGGGCCGGAGTCCACGTGCTCTCTGTCGGGGAAGGTGGATGGCGATGAGGATCAGTCTGAAATTGACGGCGGCCTTTCTGGGCATCGCCTCGCTGGTGGGCGCAGCGGGGTACCTCGCCCAACGCACGACGGGCGAAGTGCGGTTCCAGGTTCAGCGACTCAAGGAAAACGCCGTGCCGCGGATTGCCGGGGCCTCGCAGACCACGGCAGCGCTGTACGCGATCCATCTGGCCGCTCACCAACTGGTGGCGGCCGAGCGGCGGCGCGCGGACACCGCGGGGGCGGCATCCGCCGCGGCGGGCCCAGCCGGCTCGGTCGAGGAACACCAGGCGGCGGCCGAACAAGGCCTCGAAAGATTGCGGCTGGCGGCCGCCTCGCGGGCCCGTTGGGAAGCGGCGAGCGAAGCAGCCGAGCAGGGGACAGACGCTCCGCCACGGTCGGCATCCTCCCTGCAATCGCTGCAGGCGAAGTGGATCTTGCAGCAGCGTCTTATGGCCGAAATGCGCCGCACGCTCGCCCAAGATCCGGACCGTGCCGAGCGGTTCCTGGAGGAACAGCTTTGCCGGCACTTCAGAAGCGAACTCTTGCCCTTGCTCGTCGCCCAGCGCGACCAGGCAGAACAGGAACTCACGCAGGCGATCAACGGCGTGGAGCGGTCGCTGGCCTTGGCGGACAACCAGCGCGGGCTGCTGACCGTGGCCGCCGCGGCCGGCGCCGTCTTGATTGGCCTGTTCATGTCGCGCTCGATCGGACGCCCGTTGCGGAGACTGCAGCGGGCCGCGGAAGCGTTGGGGCGCGGCCGTTTCGAGACGCGGGTCGCGCTGGACGGCCGGGACGAAATCGGAGTTTTGGGCCAGGCACTGAACCAGATGGCAGCCGATTTGCAGGAGAAAACCGTCTCCCGAAGCTACCTGGAAAACATCCTCCGGTCGATGCGCGAGATGCTGATTGTCGCGGACGGTGACGCCAGAATTCGCCGCCTCAACCCCGCCGCCTGCTCGGAACTGGGTTACGGCCCCGCCGAACTGATCGAGCGGCCGTTGCGGGAACTCTTTCTCGCCGACGCCCTGCCGGCGGAGTTGGATTTTCCCCAGTCGCTGTCGCACGGAGCGGAAAGCGTGCTGCGGACCCGTTCGCGGGGACCGATCCCCGTCCTCTGTTCGGTCGCCGAGATGCGCGACGAGACGGGCCGCCGGGAAGGCTTCGTCTGTGTGGCCTGGAACATCTCGCGGCAGAAGGACACGGAACAACGCCTGCTGGCCTCGCTGCGGGAAAAAGAATTGCTGCTCAAAGAAGTCCACCACCGCGTGAAGAACAACTTGCAGGTCATCTCCAGCTTGCTCAACCTGCAAGCCCAGGAGCTCAGCGACCCGCAAACGATCCGGCTGCTTCAAGAGAGCCAGGGGCGGGTCCGTTCGCTGGCTTTGATTCACGAACAACTCTATCGCTCCCGCGATCTCTCCCAGATCGACTTCGCCGCCTACGTGCGAGAACTCGTCGAACATCTCGCCCAGGGGATGGGAAGAGCGGCAACGCGAATCAACTTCCGCTTCGACCTGGAGCCCGTCCAGTTGCCTCTCGATCTGGCGATTCCGTGCGGCATGATCGTCAACGAACTAGTGTCCAATGCGCTGGAACACGCCTTTCCGGAAGGGCGTTTGGGCGCCGTTCGGATTGCCTTCCGCGGGGATGCCGCCGGTTACGAACTGACCGTCGCCGACGACGGGGTGGGCTTGGCCGAGGAACTGCTGGCGGGCAAGCCGGGGACCTTGGGACTGAAGGTTGTCCAGGCCCTGACGCGGCAGATTCGCGGGCGTCTCGACTTGCAGCCAGCGGCTGGTGCGGTGTTTGCGATCCATTTTGCGGCCTCGCCGCCTCTAGGCCCCACGCCGCATGATTCCTGAGCACAGTGGTGCCTTCCAGCCCAACGGGAAAGGACGCAACGAACGATGGAACCTACGGAACCTGGCACGAATTTGGATGTTCCGACAACCGCCAAAGAGCCACCGCGGCCAGTCCGAGTCCTGATTGTCGAGGACGAGCAGATCGTCGCCATCGATCTCGAAGGCCATCTGGAGCGACTGGGTTATCACGTCGTGGCTTCGGCCGCTTCCGGCCAGGAAGCGTACGACCAGGCCGGCCGGGCACAACCCGACCTGATCTTGATGGATGTCCGCCTGGACGGTCCGCTGGACGGGATCGAAGCCGCCCGGCGGATTCGCCAGCAGTGGGACGTGCCCGTCGTGTTTCTCACGGCCTATTCCGATGCGGCCACCCTGGAGCGTGCCAAACTGGCCGAACCCTACGGCTATCTCGTCAAACCCTTCGTGCCGAGTGACCTGAACGCGGCAATCCAGATGGCGCTCTACAAAGGGCGTGTCGATCGCGCCCTGCGCGAACACCACGAGAACCTGCACGCGATCCTCGACGCCCAGCGCCAGGGCACCGTCATGCTCGACGCGGAACTCCGCATCCGTTTCGCCAGTGCGGCCGCTTGCCGCATGGCTGACGTGAAGGAGGGAACGGCCGAGGGCCGGCCGCTGGCGGACTTCCTGCCCCTGTCCCCGGAGCAGACCGCCGCGCTGTCGGACATCTCTGGCCGTCCTTCGGGACAACGCTCAAAACTGCCGCTGGTGCTGGAAGGCGATGGTCCCCGGCCGCAGAGTGTGGAAATTGAAATCCTGGACGATCCGCGTCACGAGGGCGGCCGGATCCTGTTTCTGTACGACGTCACGCCGCTGGTCGACCTGCGGCGTCAGTTGGAAGCCGGCGCAGCACTGGGGGACATCGTCGGCAGATCTCCCGCCATGCGACAGGTTTTCCAGCTGATTCAGGATGTGGCTCGCGTCGATTCCACGGTGCTGATCGAGGGCGAGACGGGCACGGGCAAGGAGCTGGTGGCCCGGGCGATCCACCGCCTGGGACACCGCCGCGACAAACGTTTCGTGGCGATCAACTGTGCAGGCCTCAGCGAGGAGTTGGCCGCCAGCCTCTTGTTCGGTCATCGCCGCGGGGCCTTTACGGGCGCTGTCGGCGATCAGGAGGGGCTGTTCGAAGCTGCCCACGGCGGGACCTTGTTCCTGGATGAAATTGGCGATTTGCCGATCCGCGTCCAGACCACGCTGCTGCGCGTGTTGGAGGAACATGCGGTGGTCCGGCTGGGAGAATCGCAACCACGGGCCGCCGACGTCCGCATCCTCGCCGCGACGCACCGGGACTTGGCCCGTGAGGCGGCCGAACAGCGGTTCCGTCAGGATTTGCTGTACCGCATTCGCGTCGCCCGGATCAAGTTGCCGGCCCTCCGCCAGCGCCGCGAGGATCTGCCGCTGCTGGTCCGCGCCTTCCTGGCGGACCATGCCGCCACGACGGGCAAACGCGTCGACGGGATCAGCGACGAGGCGCTGGCGATTCTGCTGGAGTACGATTGGCCAGGCAATGTACGGGAACTGCGCAACGGTTTGGAGTATGCGGTGATCCGCATGCGCAGTTCGATCCTCCAGGTTGATGATCTGCCGCCCGAACTGCTGGAGTTCAGCCCTCAAGCCGACCCACAACCAGCCGACCAGGAGGATGCCAACACCGCCGACGCAGACCGCTTGCAGTCGGCGTTGCGTCGGGCCAGAGGAAACCGCACCCGGGCAGCCGCCCTGCTGGGCATCAGCCGAGCCACGCTCTATCGCAGACTCCGCGAATTGGGACTGGACGAGGCCTAGCTGGGATCGTGCCTCAGAAACATGCCTCGCGTGACGCTCCTGAGACACTCGTGAGACACTTTCCAGGATTCCTGGTCGTCACGTGCCGCGCGCGGTCGCCTCTGACTCGAATCCGCTACGCCCGAAACCTTCCGCGGAAACACGGCGTCAACCACGGCCCTCCACAAGCTGTCAAGGCTGCTGTCGAAGTTGCGGACTCGACCCAGAGCCGTCGGCACATAATTTGCCTGCCAGATGTTACTGCGGGAGGTTTCCATCCCGGCCGCTGCCGTCGGCTTCTCCGGCGAATCTTCCAAGTGTTCGACTTTTCGTGCGGTTTTCGAGGATCTCTTCTGAAAGGATGGACAAATGAGAGGCAAGATGTTGTGGGTAGAAACGTTGGAACGACGGGACTTGTTGGCTGCTCTCTGGAGCGGCTCGGTTGGCGAACCCGTTCAGACACAAGAGCGTGTCCAGGTTCAAGAGTGTGTTGAGTGTTGCCAGGACCCGGTGCAAGCCCAGGCCCAGACGCAGACGCAACAGCAGGACAGCGGCGGCGAGGGCCCGGTCCAGAATTCCGTGCAGGAGCAGGAGCAGGAGCAGGCCCAGACGCAGACGCAACAGCAGGACAGCGGCGGTGAGGGCCCGATCCAGAATCCCGTGCAGGAGCAGGAGCAGGCCCAGACCCAGACGCAACAGCAGGACAGCGGCGGCGAGGGCCCGGTCCAGAATCCCGTGCAGGAGCAGGCCCAGACGCAGACGCAACAGCAGGATGGCGACAGCGCTGGCCCGGTCCAGGACCCCGTGCAGGACAAGGCCCAGGCCCAGACGCAGACGCAACAGCAGGATGGCAATTGTGACGGGGCCGTCACTGATGCAGCCATCGAAAGCCTCGTGGCCGACGACGCCGATCCACTTCGTCAGCGCAGCGGCGAGCCGGCCCAAGACGATGGAAACTTCGTCCAGCAACGGGACGGCACGAGCTGGTAGGAATCTTGGCGTGAAGGAAAGCCTGGCGTGCTGCGTCTGATCCGTGAACCAGAGAAGAGGATCGTTGTCGATCGTATCTCAAGACTGTTTTTGGAGGAATTTGACATGACCAAGCTTGTTGCTTCGCTGGCCGCCTTCCTTGCTCCCGTGATCCTGGCTACGGCCGTCCACGGAGCCGACGCGACCGTTCCCATCGTCGTCTCGCCCAGCACGATCAACCTGCAAGCGGCGGGCGAGTGGGTGACCGTCCATGCAGAAATTGACTATTCCGCCGTCGAGGGGGCGAGCGTGACGCTTAATGGGATCCCCGTCCAGGCGACCTTTGCGGACAGCCGGGGCGATCTCGTCGCAAAATTCCTTGTCGGCGATGTGAGAGCGATCGTGGAACCCGGCACGGCGGAGCTCACGCTGAGCGGTACGACCCGCGACGGCGGGACCTTTTCCGGCACAGATACCGTGAAGGTGATCAACGTCAGCGGGAAGAACTAAGGCAGCCCGCAGAGTATCGGTTTCCGGCAGGACGAGCAGCGCGGTGAACCCCACCCCGCTGCTTTTGCGTCCACGTCAGTCCTTCCCAACACCGCCCCTGCCAAGCACATATCTGCTCAGTTGGTGACGGGCCAGCCGCCGCCACACCCGGTGCCTGCAAACAGGTCGGGTGTGGCACGCGGGCGTCGCCTGGCTTGTCGGCGGGGTGTGACGCTGCTACGCTGAGAAACGTCAGGCCGTAACGTCTGCGGGCATCCTGGCGGGCAAGCGTAACAAGCATCAGGGAACGAGGACGTGAACCGATGAGCAAAACCAAAGTCGCTTTGTTGGGCGCCGGCTTTATCGCCGACATTCACATTGAATCCTATCAGCGTTTTGTGCCCGACGCCGAAGTCGTGGCGGTGTACACCCGCGATCCGCAAAAAGCTGCGGCCTTTGCCGCTAAGCACGGGATCGCCCAGTGGTACGACGATCTGGAGCAAGCGATCACCCAGTCGGGCTGCGACGTGGTGGACATCGGATTGCCCAACTTCCTGCACCATCGCGCCGTGTTGGCGGCGGCGCGGGCCGGCAAGCACGTGATCATCGAAAAGCCGCTGGCGCTGAATTTGGAGGAGGCCGACGAGATGATCGCCGCCTGCCGGGCGGCGGGGCGCAAGTTGATGTACGCCGAGGAGCTGTGTTTTGCGCCCAAGTACGAGCGGGTCCGCAAGTTGGTCAACGAAGGCGCCGTCGGCAAGATCTTCCAGATGCGGCAGTGCGAGAAGCACAGCGGGCCGCACACCGCCTGGTTCTACGACATCGAGCAATCCGGCGGCGGCGCGATCATGGATATGGGCTGTCACGGCATCGCCTGGTTCCGCTGGATGCTGGGCGGACGGCCCAAGGCGGTTTCCGTGTACGCCCACCTGCAAAACGGCCTGATCCACCAGGCCCGGACGAAAGCGGAAGAGAATTCGATGGTGACGGTCGAATTCGAGGGCGGCGCCATCGGGGTGGCCGAGAACAGCTGGGCCAAACTCGGCGGCATGGACGACCGCGTCGAAGTCTACGGCACCGGCGGCGTGGTCTACGCCGACCTGTTCGTGGGCAATTCCGCGCTGACCTACAGCGAAGCGGGTTACGGCTACGCGATGGAGAAAGCGGCTTCCTCGAAGGGCTGGAGTTTCACGATCTTCGAGGAAGCCTTCAACCAAGGCTATCCCCACGAACTCAAGCACTTCATCCAGTGCGTGCGGGAGAACCTGGATCCGGCCGTCACCGGCGAGGACGGCCGGGCCGTGCTGGAGATCATGCTGGCCGCGTACGAGTCGGCGGGTACCGGCCGGAAAGTCCTCTTGCCGTTCGAGCCCAAGGTCAAGAAGCCGATCGACCTGTGGCTCGGCGCGTAGATCACGCATCCGGTGCGGGACCACGGCGTCTGGTCTTGCCGGGACGGCCGGCCGCGGCGCACCGGCCGCAGTGAGTGTGCCTATGTCACCAGCGGGCGAAAGCAACTTGCTCTTGGGAATTCTCGCGCTGCAGATGGACTTCATCAGCCGCGAGCAATTGATTGCGGCCACCAGCGTTTGGGTCCGGGACAAATCGCGGGCGCTGGCGTCGATCCTGCGGGAGCAGCACGCCATCGATCAGGCCGTTCACGACCTGCTCCAGGCGCTGGTCTCCAAGCACCTGGAGTTGCACGACGGCGATCCGCAGCAGAGTCTGGCGGCGTTGAGTTCGCTGGGGTCGATCCAAGACGACCTGCGTTCGCTGGGCGACGAGGAGCTGTCTCAGACCCTGCCGCTGGTCGCCGGCGCGAAGAGCGAGGACAACGACCGGACGCTGTCGTGGGCCGCCGGAGAGGTGTCGTGGGCCGCCGGAGAGGTGTCGGCAGGCGGGGCGCGTTTCCGCGTCCTGCGGCCGCACGCCAAAGGCGGACTGGGTGAAGTCTTTGTGGCCTACGACCGGGAAGTCAACCGCGAGGTGGCGCTCAAGGAAATCCTGCGGCAGCACGCCGACGACCTTCGCAGCCGGGCCCGCTTTACGCTGGAGGCGGAAATCACCGGCAGACTGGAGCACCCCGGCATCGTGCCCGTGTACGGGCTGGGCTGCTACGGAGACGGCAGGCCTTTTTATGTCATGCGGTTCATCCGGGGAGAGAATCTGAAGACCGGCATCCAGCGCTTCCATCGGGACAACGCAAGAAAGTCCGCGGCGGAGACGTCGCTCGAATTCCGCAAACTGCTGGGACGCTTCGTCGATGTCTGCCAAGCCATCGAGTACGCGCACAGCCGGGGCGTGCTGCACCGGGATCTGAAGCCCGGAAACATCATGCTGGGAAAGTACGGCGAGACGCTCGTGGTGGATTGGGGTCTGGCCAAGGCGACCGGACGGGATGAGCGGCATCACGCCACGCCCGACGAAACCACCTTGGTCCCCGGATTGTCCGACAGCGGTTCGGCGGAAACGGCGCTGGGATCGCTGGTGGGCACCAAGGAATTCATGAGTCCCGAGCAAGCGGAGGGCCGGTTGCGGGATCTCGGACCGGCCAGCGACGTGTACAGTCTGGGCGCGACGTTGTACACCTTGCTGACGGGTCAGACGCCGTTTCGTGGCGAAACGCAAGAGGTGCTGGCGCAGGTCCGCCAAGGCCGGTTCCCGCCTCCCCGCCAGATCCGGCCCGAAGTCCCGAGGGCCCTGGAAGCGATTTGCCTGAAGGCCATGGCCCTGCGTCCCGACCAGCGGTACGGTTCGGCCCAGGAGTTGGCGGCCGAGATCGAACGCTCTCTGGCGGACGAAGCCGTCCAGGCGTATGCCGAGCCGTGGCTGGACACCGCTCGCCGCTGGACCCGCCGCCATCGCATGACTGTGGCCGCCGTGGCCGCCCTGCTGGTCACGTCGTTCGTGGCCTTGGCCGTGGGCTACGTGCTGGTCCGCAAGGAGCGCAACGTCGCCCAGGAAAACGCCGCGATGACACGGCAAGTGGTCGAGCAGTTCCTGATCCGCATCGGCGACGACCGCTGGTCGCTGCTTCCCCAGTTCGAGCCGTTGCGCGTGGAAATGGTCGATCAAGCGGTCGGCCTGTACCGTCGGTTGCTCGAACAGCAGCCGCGCGACGTCTCGCTGCGATTCGACGCGGCCTTGTCCTTCCGCCGCTCGGCCAACCTGTATCGCATGGTCAATCGCTTTGACCAAGCCCGGCAATTGTATCGGGATTCGGCGGCGCTGATGGAAGACATCCGCCGCGAGCAGCCGCGAGACGAGTTCTTGGCGAACAAGTGGGTGGAGTTGCTGTCCGACGAAGCGGACTGGGCTCTGCGTGCCGAGGGTGCTGCGGCAGCCGAACCCAAGTGCCGCGAAGCGTACGAAGTCGCGAATCAGACCCGGACGGATTTCCCCGCTTCCGTGGCGGCCCGCCTGGGCGAGGCCCGCGCCCAGTTGAGTTATGCGGAAGCCCTGCAGCAACGGGGCCGGTACGCGGACGCCGTTCCCATGGCGCAAGCGGCGGCTACGACGTTCGGCGAGTTGTCCAAGGAGTTGCCGAAAGACCTGTTCTGCCGAGCAAGCACCGTCATCGCCTGGAACAACCTGGCCAACATGCTGCGGGCTGCCGGGCAACTGCAACCGGCGGAAAGAGCGCAAGCACAGGCCGTCGAACGCGGCCGGGCCAACCTTCGCCACGCCCCAGCCGAACCGAACTCGCGCTTCGTCCTGGCAGCGACTCTCGTCGAACAGGGCCGACTGTACCGCGTGCAAGGCGGTCGTGAAAACGAGTCGCGAGCTTCGTTGGACGAGGCCGTCGCGATGCTGGAAACGCTGACCCGGCAGTCGCCCTCCACAGCCACCTTCGCGCGGCGGTTGGCCGATGCCCTCGTCGCGCGGGGCGAACTGGGCCTCGTTACAGGCCCCGCCTCAGCCGCCGTGACGGATGCCCGCCGTGCGGTGGAACTGGCCGAACAACTTGAGCAACAGTCTGGCGGCGTCGCCGGTTACCACTCGCTGCTGGCGTTCGCCTACACGCTGGCCGGCCAAGCCGAAGGGAAACTGGGAAACAACGCCGCGGCTCGTGCCTTGCTGGCAAAAGCCCAAACGCGAATTGCCAGCGCCCGCCAAGTCAATCCCGCCGATCCACAGTTGATCGAGAAAGCAGCCGAGATCGAGTCGCTGCTGCGGGAAGTCCGCTCCACGACGGATGGGTCTTGACCCGAAGGGCAGAGCCGACCACTCCGCCCGTCCCGCCGCAGCGTGTACCGGTTACGTGTCGACAGGTCTAAGGTCTGTACACAACCCGTGAGATGCTGAATGAGTGGATGGGACCACTCGGCCACTGGACGGTCACCGTCAGGTCGCCGATCAGGTCGCCGGTCCAGTCGTCGTTGCCAATGCGTCCATTGGTGCTTTTCTTCTGCGGTTTACCCGATATCTTCAGGATCGAGGGGTCGTGATTGTCTCTCTTGGCAGTGGCATCCCATTCGACGTGTTCTTGGAGATTGGGCAGGCCATTCTCGTCCCGCAGGACGCTGACCACCTTGACCTCCTGAGCGTCCCCTTCGGGAAGACTTTCTCCAAAAACATCGAACTTCTCGTTGCCATCGAGTTTGAACCTCAGGATACCTTTCAGCTTCGCCATGTCCGAACTCCTGTAAGAGGCGAAAAAAAGAAGGTAATCCCTGTGTGCCTTGTCGGATTTGACGGGTCGGAGGCGGCAACGTCGGATTCCCTCGCCCGTTCCCTCCTTCGACATGAGGCAATTGAGTGGGATCATCGCTACTTCGACGCTGTGGTCAAGAAGCTGAAGTCACTGCTTGACTAGGCGTCTGATCGAAGGCAACGCAAGGGCTAAGGATCGGCTACGACGCGGGTCACGCGGGCGGCGCATGTGACCCAACCATCATCCAGGACGCGAACGCCGCCTCGCGTGCACCCGATTGTTACGTCCCTGACGGGGGAAACGATTACCGCGATGCATCATCCCAATGACAACAAGTCTTGATTGTACCACGGGCACAGCACTTTCGCACGACGGCGACGGTCACTTCGTTTCTGCGACATTTGGTTCGTGGACCGGTTGCGCACCCGCCATGTTTTGCCGAGCATCGCCCAACATTCGTCGAGCTTCGGCTTCGGTCCATGTCAATTCCCAGGGCATTCGACCATCGGTTGTCCAGCAGCGACTCGTGGCGTCCCAGCGGAGGAATCCATCATTCGGCCCCAGGTAGATATGTAAGCCGTACTGCCCAGCGTCCCACGATTCATAGGCAAAGTAGCCGCGGGACGTGAACGGCGAAGTGATCCCTCCGTCCTTCAGTGTTGGTGGGGCCCCGCGGTGCCGTCTCGAGTACGCCTCGATGCTGTCAACCAGAGGCACTCCCGACTTCACGAGTTCCCGTATTTCCGCGATGTCACGACGAGACCAGCGGAATGTCAACGCAGTCGCCGCCAATGCAATGTTGACGACGAGAAAGCAGAGAAACAGGAACCGTAGACTAAACGTCAGTTTTCGCGACAAGTCTTGCCTCAACGCGACAGGGGACGCCGTTCGCATTGCCACGTACCACCGACTCGGTTTGTCCAGGACGTAACGACAGCGGTAACCCAGCGGAAACGGCGCCGGGAACGCATCCATCAATCAAGAACCAAATCGCCGTTTCCGCTTGGGTTCACCGCTTAGTTACCTGTTCAGCATTAGGCACTTGGAAAGAATTCATACGCTACGAACCAATGCCACGCAAGGACGTACACGCCGACGGCGAGCCCCGGAACGATCAGACGAAGTCCCCGTCGCCAGAGAGTCACGGAGGGGAAGAACAACGAGACTACACTCGCAACCGCAACCAATGTAGCCAACCAGAAGCCTCCCAGCATCAGAAACAGCGACAGGACGCGAGGTCCGTTTATGAAAGCCATGGCCGTTTCGTCACTATGCCAATACTGCACCGGCCCGTAGGCGCCTG
>Ga0209510_1004379_pt1 | contig 12501 bp, 8 predicted proteins | sample BiotimSIPDNA_FD_185749 | JGI IMG/M metagenome (GOLD analysis project Ga0209510, IMG submission 185749) | Anaerobic biogas reactor microbial communites from Washington, USA - Biogas_R1 time_0 SIP DNA (SPAdes) (version 2) | ecosystem: Engineered > Bioreactor > Anaerobic > Unclassified | place... | reverse complement strand
AAGCGGGGCGACATAGGCAACACCTCAAAGATGTATGCCAGGGCAGTCTTCGGCGAGATGCCTTTTGATGCCGTTACTGTAGCACCCTACATGGGAGAGGATTCTGTTACACCGTTTCTTTCGTATCCGGGAAGATGGGCAATAATCCTTGCACTCACATCCAACAGGGGAGCTGATGACTTCCAGTACCATACCGATAAAGGCCAGCGACTGTTTGAGAGAGTGCTGACAGTGTCACAGCGCTGGGGCACTACTGATAATACAATGTACGTTGTAGGTGCTACCAGGGCAGAGATGCTTGCCGATATCCGCAGGATAGTCCCGGATCATTTCCTCCTGGTTCCCGGTGTAGGCGCACAGGGTGGCAGCCTGGAGGAGGTAGCCCGTTATGGCATGAACAGCCAGTGCGGGCTGCTGGTAAACTCATCCAGGGGCATCATCTATGCTGACAGCAGCGAGAATTTTGACTCCGTTGCAGGAGAAAAAGCCCGTGAGATGCAGGAGGAGATGGCCCTCTACCTGGCAGACAGGTTTTAGATCTGAAGATCAGTCGTCAGTTGGCAGTAAAAGATCACTGCTGACTGCTGACCGCTGACTGCTGACTGATTTCTGCCTTCACCATCGTCCTGATAGGAGGAATGAGAAATGCTGCAACACCCAGCAGGGAGATGCCGCAGCCGGAGATGATGAAGGCGTTGCCTATACCAATGGCGTCAGCAATGAATCCGGTGGCCAGAAGGCCTATCATTGATGGCAGCAGAGTAATACTGGCATACAGTGAGAAGACCCTTCCCAGTGCAGCCGGTTCAACCATGGTCTGCACTATCACTGTGAATGACCCTGAATACATGGTCATGGAGATCCCTCCTATAACTGTCACACCGGCGAACCATGCAAATCCTGAGGGAGGCAGTATTCCCGAAAAAACAAAGGTAAGTCCGAGAACCAGGTAAGTCAGGTTGATAAGAACCACCTTATAGTTATTAAGTCTTTTGTGTCCGATGATGGCTCCGCCTATCAGCATCCCGATTCCCCATGCTATCTCCACAATGCTCATCATATAGGTTGTGCCGTTGAAATGCTCCAGGGTCATCAGCGGAAAGAGTGCCGCCACCGGCATGATAAAGAACATGGCTGACAGTGCAAGGATGAACAGCCACAGCAATCCCGGCTTGCTGTATATCTCCCTGAGCCCTTCCAGCAGCTCCCTGCCCAGATGAGGAGCCGCTTTCTCTCCCTTCTCAGGATTGGGTATAATAACCATCAGGAGGGTTATCACGGCTATGATTGCTCCTGCCACATCAATGAGCAGGATCCAGTGCAGCCTGAACAGGCTGATAAGGAGGGCGGCCAGGGCGGGGCTGGCTATGGTGCTTATTGAATGGATCATGTTGTTTATCCCGGCTATCTTCATCAGCTTGTCCTGCGGCGCCAGCAGCGGAACAGAAGCCTGCATGGCCGGCACGTGAAAGGCCATGCCGGCAGATCGCATCACCAGCAGGAGATAGACATAGAAGATCTTTGGCTCCGTGATAAAAAAGAGCGAGGCAAGCAAAAGTGTGCACAGCGCAATGAACAGGTCTGCAAAGATCATTGTACGCTTGCGGTTCCAGCGGTCAACAAATACACCGGTAAATAGTCCCAGTACCATCTGGGGCAGCAGTGAGGCAATGGTGGCATAGGCCAGCACCTCTGCCGAGCGGGTTTCAACACTTAGCCAGAAAATGACCGCATAGCCAACCACATAACTGCTCAGGGTGGAGAAGAACTGGCCGGTGAAGATGATTGTGAAGACTCTTTTCCAGTCTGATTTTTCCTGTTTCAGATTATCCATTTCCCTTTAACAACAGAACTGCAAATATAATTTCTTTACTATCATCTTGTTGTATCTTGAAAATTACTTCTGCTGTCAGTTTGTCGCTCATTCTTTTGCTGGTTTATCCGTTTGTGCTTAAATTTGATAAGCTGCATTTCTAAAATTTCCGATCATGAAAGAAGAGTTCCTCCACTGGCTGTGGAAAAACAGGCTTTTTGAAGAGGGGAGCCTGTGTGACAGGGAAGCCGGGAAGATTGAGGTGATAACCCCCGGGGATTACAACCGGGATTCCGGGCCTGATTTTTTCAATACCCGGCTTATCATCGGCAGTACCGGGTGGGCGGGCAATACCGAGATACATATAAACGCATCGGACTGGTACCGTCATGGTCATCACACTGATCACGCCTATGACAATGTGATTCTTCATATAGTGCACAATGAAGATGCAGATGTTTTTACAGCCTCCGGGCGGCGTCTGATCACCGCCCGGTTGCAGTATGACCCTGCCCTCTGGGAGAACTACCTCGGATTTGTCAATAATCCTTCCCCTCTGCCATGCAGCGGAATCATAGGGATGGCTGACGGCTTGATTGTCAAACGATGGCTGTGGACGGTTGCGGTTGAACGCCTTGAAAGGAAGAGCGATGAGATCAGGGAGGTTCTCGTGAAGACTGGCAATGACTGGGAAGAGACACTCTACCGGCTTGTCTCACGCTATTTTGGCTTCCGGGTCAACACTGATCCCTTTGAGATGCTGGCTTCCCGCCTTCCGCAGAAGATCATAAGAAAGCATTCCGATAACCTTCTGCAGGTTGAGGCGCTGCTCTTTGGTACGGCTGGTCTGCTTGACGAAGCTCTCTTCCGTGAGGCTGTCAGGGACAGTTATTACCTGCTCCTTACCAGGGAGTACCGGGTGCTGAGGATCAAATATTCGCTGCAGCCTGTTGACGGCTGGCTCTGGAAATTCCACAGACTGAGGCCCGCCAACTTCCCTACTGTGCGTTTATCGCAACTGGCAGCACTGCTCACGCATAGCGAAGGGCTTTTCTCCCGCATCCTTGAGTGCCGTGATAATGACAGCCTTCGTAAAATGCTTACTGTCAGCGCGTCCGGATACTGGAGCTGCCACTACCAGTTCGGGAAGGAGGTGGAGTCAACAGCAGGAAAAGCCGGCCGGCAGTCGGTAGACCTGCTTATCATCAATGCCGTAGCGCCATTGCTCTTCGTTTATGGCAGAACAAGACAGCAGCAGGAGTGGTGTGACCGCGCCGTTGACATTCTTGATTCGCTGCCGCCGGAGGAGAACAGTGTGGTGACCGATTTCGCGAAAGCAGGGCTGAAGCCCGAATCGGCGTTCGCCTCACAGGCCCTGCTTGAACTGCGGAACCTGCGATGCAGGTTCCACAGGTGCCTTGACTGCGCCATAGGATCATCACTCATCTCCCGGGGCAGCAAGATCAGTCGCTCAAGCTCACTCTTCCTTGAACCCTGAGCATCCTTCCGCAATATTTCCGGCAGCTTATCAACAGGAAAATAAAGTTTTCAGCAGGCGCAACTTATGGCATGTTAGTTGCGTCTTTTAAACAGGAACCTCTCCTTACGGATCCTCCCGCGGACCTGAGCGAGAATACCGGTAGTCAGATGCAAAAAATTATTCAAATTGTTTGAATTATTACAAATAAGAGTTGTATCTTTGCGATCCAAAATTGGAGAATTTATTAACAATCTATTGGATAAGGATATGTATTTGACTACGGAGAAAAAACAGGAATTTTTCAAGACTTTCGGATCTTCAGAGATGGATACAGGCAGTGCTGAGGGTCAGATAGCTCTTTTCTCCTACAGGATTGCTCACCTCACGGAGCATTTGAAGAAGAACAAGAAAGACTTCAGTACTCAGAGGGCGCTGATCAAGCTGGTCGGAAAAAGAAGGCGGTTACTCGATTATCTGAAAGTAAAAGATATCAGCAGGTATCGTGAGATTATCAAGGCGCTGAACCTGCGTAAGTAAAGAAAAAAGGCAATTTCAGATTGCCTTTTTTAATTCCTGAAGCAGTATTTCCCTTTTTATCATTTATCCCGCACTAATTTGAGAAATAAATGTATAAGTTAATTGAAAAAAGCATTGACCTTGGCAATGGCCGGTCAATCGTGATTGAGACGGGCAAGCTGGCAAAACAGGCTGATGGCGCGGTGGTTGTAAGGATGGGTAAGACCATGCTTCTGGCAACAGTTGTTGCTGCGAAAGATGCCAAAGAAGACACTGACTTCATGCCTCTCTCGGTCGAGTACAAGGAAAAGTACGCGGCATCGGGCCGTTTCCCGGGTGGTTTCCTCAAGAGGGAAGCCAGACCCGGCGACAATGAGATATTGATCTCACGTCTGGTTGACAGGGCATTGCGCCCGCTCTTCCCGGATGATTATCATGCAGAGGTTTTTGTAACCATCAACCTCATCTCTGCCGAGAAGGACATCATGCCTGATTCACTGGCAGGACTGGCTGCTTCGGCTGCACTGGCAGTATCAGACATACCCTTCCACGGACCAATATCCGAGGTCAGGGTTGCTCGTGTTGACGGACAGTTTATTGTTAATCCCACCTTTGATGAGGTGGAAAAGGCTGATCTGGATATCATTGTTGGAGCAACCTATGAGAACATAATGATGGTTGAAGGCGAGATGAAGGAGGTCTCCGAGGATGTGATGCTGGAGGCGCTGCGCATAGCACATGAAGCTATCAAACCGCAGTGTCTGGCACAGAAGGAGCTCTCGGAGATGACCGGAAAAACGGTCAAGAGGGAGTACTGCCACGAGAAGAATGATGAGGATCTGCGCAAGAAGATATGGGATGAGACCTATGACAAATGCTATGCACTTGCAGCCAGCGGATCCGACAAGAAGACCCGCACTGACGGCTTTGATGCCATCAAGGCTGAGTTCCTTGGACAGTTCCCCGAAGATGAGCCGGCTGATGAGATGCTGGTGAACAGGTACTTCCACGATGTGGAAAAGGAGGCAGCGCGCCGGCTGGTACTTGATGAGCACAGACGGCTTGACGGACGCAAGACTGATGAGATACGCCCCATATGGTGCGAGATTGATCCTCTCCCTGCAGCCCACGGCTCAGCTATCTTCACCCGCGGCGAGACGCAGTCGCTTACAACAGTTACCCTGGGGACCAAACTGGATGAGAAGATGATTGACGAGGTTCTCAAGCAGGGATCGGAGAAGTTCACCCTTCATTATAACTTCCCGCCCTTTGCCACCGGCGAAGCCAGACCGGCGCGCGGTACCAGCCGCAGGGAGATCGGTCACGGCAACCTGGCCCACAGGGCACTCAAAAACATGATGCCCCCGGAGGAGACCAATCCTTATGCTATCCGTGTAGTATCGGACATCCTGGAGTCAAACGGCTCATCTTCAATGGCTACAGTCTGTGCCGGCACGCTGGCACTAATGGATGCAGGCATTAAGATTGCCAAACCTGTCTCCGGCATCGCAATGGGATTGATTACCGACAAGGACGGAAAGAAATTTGCAGTGCTCTCCGATATCCTCGGTGATGAGGATCATCTTGGCGATATGGACTTCAAGGTAACCGGCACCCGTGACGGCATCACCGCCACCCAGATGGATATCAAGGTTGACGGGCTCTCATTTGATGTGCTTAAGCAGGCTCTTGAACAGGCACGTGCAGGCAGACTCCATATCCTTGACATCATGGAGCAGACAATACAGGAACCCCGGCCGGAACTCAAACCTCATGCACCGAGAATAGAAAAGCTCTACATACCGAAAGAAATGATTGGCGCTGTAATAGGTCCCGGCGGAAAAATCATACAGGATATCCAGGCTACCACCGGGGCAACAATAGTGATTGAGGAGACCAACGGTCAGGGAATGGTGGATGTTTTCGGAGAGAACTATGAAGTGATCAGGGCTGCCATAGACAGGATCAACGCCATCTGCGCCGTGCCTGAGGTGGGCAAGGTGTACATCGGCAAGGTTAAGACAATCACCCAGTTCGGGGCTTTCGTGGAGATCCTCCCGAACAAGGACGGGCTGCTACATATCTCGGAGATGGACTGGAAGAAGGTTGGTACAGTAGAAGACCTCTTCAAGGAAGGTGATATTGTTGAGGTACAGCTCATTGAAATCGACCAGAAGACTGGCAAACTGAGGCTTTCACGCAGGCCCCTCATACCCAAGCCGGAAGGATGGGTTGAGCCGCCCAGGCGCGAACATACTGAAAAAAGAGATCATCAGGGATCACGTGACGGGAACCGCGGAAACCGTGAGCATCGCTCACACGACCGCCGTCGCGACAATAACCGGTAAATATCATCCGGTTAACCATCCGGGATCGTTTTTTAGAAGAGGCATGCAACAGTGTGTCTCTTCTTTTTTGGTTTGCATTATGGCTGCCAAATGTTAATTTTGATATTGAATGCAATGAGGAGACCGGATGGAATCAATAAATTATAATTATATTGTTATTGAGGGAAATATCGGTGCAGGGAAGACAACCCTGGCCACAATGATCGCCGGGGAATATAATGCCAAGCTCATCCTTGAAAGGTTTGCCGATAATCCTTTCCTTCCTAAATTCTACAATGACCCGGCACGGTATTCATTCCCCCTGGAACTCTCCTTTCTTGCTGACCGCTACAGGCAGCTCAAGGAGGAACTGGTGGAGCAGGACCTGTTCAGAAGCTTCACGGTAGCTGACTACTATTTCATGAAATCACTTGTCTTCTCATCAAAAACACTGGAGCATGATGAGTTCAGCCTCTACAGGCAGATCTTCTATATAATTTACAGCTCCCTGCCCAAACCGGACCTGTACGTCTATCTGCATGTGCCTCCGGAAAGGTTGCTGAAGAATATAGCCCTGCGCGGCCGGGAGTATGAGAAATCAATAACTGCAGAGTATCTCACCGGCATACAGGAGAGCTACTTTAACTTTTTCAGACAGAACCCCGAGAACCGATACCTGGTGCTTGACGTGTCTGATATCGACTTCGTGGCAAATCATGACGACTACATAAGGGTCAGGGATACAATTTTTACCACTCAGGTATCTCATGGCATCAATCTCCGTGATTTCTGATTTTTTCACATGTAGTTGCATGTATTGACTAAAATTATCTTAAATTTGCAACCAAATCAGAAATGTCGTATAATTGCTTTATTAATCGTTACTGATCGCAACTAATAAAAAACAGATTATGAAAAATTTCACCAGACTTTTTGTCATTCTGCTTGCTGCTGTACTGATGTCAGGTTGCAGCAGTCTCGACAAGATGAAGAGAAACGCCAATCTCGTCACGTATGAGATTACTCCAAAGGTTCTTGAAACTCATGCAGGTATTGTTGCTGCCCAGCTTAAAGCCACCTATCCGGAGAAGTATTTTGACAAGAATGCCACACTGAAGATTACCCCCGTTCTGGTATATGAAGGTGGTGAAACAGCATTTGATGAAGTGCTCTTTGCACAGGGAGAAAAAGTTCTTGCAAACAACAAGAGTGTTGCATGGACAGGCGGCTCCGTCAACTGGTCAGGTGATGTAAACTACATACCTGAGATGAAGGTCTCCGAGTTCCTTCTCCGTATCGATGCAGAAAAGAAAGGCAAGACCCTTTCCTTTGATCCCATCAAGCTTGCTGACGGCGTGATTGCCACGTCAACTCTGGCTGAGATTCATCCTATGCCCATGTCGCTCAAGGATAACTACCAGCGTATTGTTCCCGAGCAGAAGATGGCTGATATTCTTTATAACATCAACCAGGCAAATATCCGGACCTCTGAGCTTAAATCCGCTGACATCCAGGCTCTCAAGGATTATGTTACCCTTGTTATGGAGAATGAGAGGATGGAAGTCAAGGGTGTTACCAACAGCTCATACGCTTCTCCTGATGGCCCGCTCACACTCAATGAGAGACTGTCTGAGCAGAGGAGCAAGGCTGCTGACAAATATCTCCAGAAGGAGTATGGCAAGATCCCCGAACTGGCTGAGCTCTTTACCACCCAGACCACCGCAGAAGACTGGGAAGGTTTCAAGGCACTGGTTCAGGAGTCTTCAATTGCTGACAAAGAACTCATCCTGAGAGTGCTCTCAATGTATCAGGACCCCATCGTTCGCGAGCAGGAGATCAAAAACATGTCTACCGCCTATGAAGCTCTGGCAAAGGATATCCTTCCGCAGCTCAGAAGGTCAAAACTGATTGTTGACGTTAACCTGATCGGCCTCAATGATGAGGAGATCCTTGCTGCCATCAAGAGTGATCCCTCATCACTCAGCCTTGAGCAGCTGCTCTATGCCGGCACCCTGACTGAAGATCCTGCAGAGGTTCTCAAGTACTACCAGCTGGCTGCCGAGAAGGAACCGAAGTGCTATCGCGCATGGAACAATATCGGATGGACACTCCTGGAGATGGGCAAGGCAGAAGAGGCCATGGAAGCCCTTGAGAAAGCCAAGGCTCTCAAATATGATGACGCAGTCAAGAACAACCTGGGCTTTGCCGCCCTTCTAAGTGGTGACATCAAGGCTGCAGCAGAATACTTCAACTCAATGTCAGCCGCCACTCCCCAGTCAAAATTCGGATTGGGTACCATTGCTATCACTGAAGGCAAATATGACCAGGCGGTCAACCTCCTTGGTGACACACCTACAATGAACCTTGCTCTTGCTCAGCTTCTGAAGGGTGATCTTAACAAGGCCAAGACAACCATGGAATCAGTTGAACCGTGCAAATGCGGAGCTCCTTCATACCTGAAGGCTGTCATCGCAGCACGCCTGGATGATAAGGACGGAGTTATCAACGGTCTTCGCGAGGCTATCGGTTACAACAGTGACTGGAAGAACTTTGCACAGACTGACCTTGAATTTTCCAGGTTCTTTACTGATGACCTGTTTATGTCAATAACGAAATAATAAAGACATTTTATAAAAAAACCCTGTCAGATCACTGACAGGGTTTTTTTTATCCTTTCCTGCGGCCCGCCAGTTCCCACAGAACTATGCCTGCACTGACAGCCACATTGAATGAATGCTTTGTTCCATACTGAGGTATCTCCACACTCAGGTCGGATAACGCAACAACCTCTTCGCTCACCCCTTTTATCTCATGACCGAAAACAAGTGCATACCTCTTCCCGCTTTCAGGTATGAAATGGTCAAGCGGAACTGACTCATCAGTCTGTTCAAGCGAGATGACTGAATAACCGCTGCGCTTAAGCTCCTTCACCGCATTAGCACTGTTCTCAAAATATCTCCACTCAACCGATTCGGTGGCTCCAAGGGCAGTCTTGTGTATTTCCCTGTGTGGCGGTGTGGCCGTTATGCCGCAAAGCCATATGGCTTCAACAATAAAAGCATCGGCTGTACGGAATATAGATCCTATGTTATTGAGGCTGCGCACGTTATCCAGCACAATGATGAAGGGCGCTTTCCCGGAGGACTTGAATTCCTTGATGCTCTTGCGGTTCAGCTCATCATTTGTCAGCTTCCTCATTCAGTGAATTTTTGTCAAATTTAATTATAAAAAGAGTAAATTACATACCTGAATAATACGGCATGGCATTCTGACCTCTTAACTTAACCTGATCCAAACATGAATATCCACGAGTACCAGGGTAAATCCATTCTGCAGGCACACGGTGTGGCTGTCCAGGAAGGATTTGTTGCTGAAACCCCGGAGCAGGCTGCAATGGTAGCTGAAGAACTGAAAAAGAAGTATGGCACGGAAATTTTTGTTATCAAGGCACAGATACATGCCGGAGGCCGGGGCAAGGGCGGAGGGGTGAAGATAGCCAGGTCACCTGAAGAGACGGCAGAGGTTGCATCACGCATGCTGGGGATGACCCTGGTGACTCCCCAGACAGGCCCGGAGGGGAAGGTGGTCCATAAGGTCCTGGTAGCCCGTGATGTCTATTATAAGGGCGAATCGGAGATCAGGGAGTTCTACCTCTCTTTGCTGCTTGACCGCAGGAAGGCATCCTATGTGGTTGTCTACTCCCCCGAGGGAGGAGTGGACATAGAGGAGGTGGCCTCCCGCAACCCTGAAGCCATCTTTACCGAGGTGGTTGACTCCACCTGCTGTCTACATGAGTTCCAGATGAGGACCATAGCTTCAAACCTGGGGCTCCATGGAAAGGCCTACCGCGAGATGGTTACCTTCCTCAAGGGACTATGGGAATCATTTGTCAATTCGGATGCCTCACTGATGGAGATCAACCCGCTCCTTAAAACCAGTGACGATAAAGTGCTGGCTGTTGACTGCAAGGTGATCATTGATGACAATGCCCTTTACCGCCATCCTGAGCTTGTGGCCATGCGTGACCTTAATGAGGAGGACCCCACCGAGGTGGAAGCATCGCAGAGCAATCTAAATTATGTCAAGCTTGACGGGGATGTGGGATGCATGGTCAACGGTGCCGGACTGGCCATGGCTACCATGGATCTCATACAGCTCTCCGGGGGCCGGCCGGCCAACTTCCTTGATGTGGGCGGAGGAGCCAGCCCACAGACAGTGGAGGCAGGCTTCAGGATAATATTGAAGGACCCCAATGTGAAAGCCATCCTGGTGAATATATTCGGTGGCATTGTCAGGTGTGACCGCGTTGCCGCCGGTATCATCGAGGCGTATAAAACCATAGGTGACATAAGTGTCCCGGTAATAGTCAGGCTGCAGGGCACCAATGCAGAAGAGGCCAGGGAGCTGATAGACAGCTCAGGGCTGAGGGTCATTGCCGCGGCCACCTTCAATGACGCAGCTGAAAAAGTGAAGGCTGTCCTTAGTTAGTAAGCCCATTTTTGAACCGTTGATAAATTCATTTCACGGCTGGGGCCTTTCTCCCGGTTTATTCTTAATTTGCCGCCGTTTCATGCCATGAAGTACCTCTACGCTGATATTATCATTCCTGTTGCACTCGAAGGCTTGTTCACCTACAGCATACCTGAGTCCATGAGGAAGGCTTTGCACAGGGGCAGCCTGGTGACAGTGCCTTTCGGAAGAGGCAGCGATTCAACCGGGCTGGTAGTCAGAATACATGATTCAGCCCCGGAGGGAGTAACTCTGAAAGAGATAACAGGGCTGCTGCCGGGTGAGGATTCGGTCAATGACCGGCTCACAGATTTTCTGCTATGGATGGCGGATTATTATATGGCTTACCCGGGCGAGGTGATGAAGGCGGCCATTCCGGCGGCTGAATATCTTCCCGGCCGTCCGATGAAGCGCCGGCGCAGGGAAAAAGAGCGGGAGGAGGATGAAAGTCATCCTCCGGCGGCGCCGGCTGACCTCAATGAAGTCCAGAATGAGGCATATGAACGGATCAGGGAGCTCTTTGCCGCCCGTGAGACGGTTCTCCTTCATGGAGTCACTTCCAGTGGCAAGACAGAGATATATATTCACCTGATGACTGAGCAGATGAAATCAGGGAGGCAGGTGCTGTACATGCTGCCGGAGATAGCTCTGACAACGCAGATCATTGAACGTTTAAGAAGATATTTCGGTAATACCATAGGTGTGTTCCACTCCCGCCTGACACCTGCAGCGCGACGCGAGGTGTGGAAGGGCGTTAGTGAGGGAAGCCTCAGGGTTGTGCTGGGTGTGAGATCATCGCTCTTTCTTCCCTTCAGGGACCTGGGGCTGATCATTGTTGATGAGGAGCATGACTCATCCTACAAGCAGTATGACCCTGCTCCCCGTTACCATGCTCGTGATGCCGCCATGATGCTTGCCCGCCTGCATGGAGGCAAAACCCTCCTGGGATCGGCCACCCCCTCTCTGGAGAGCTATCATAATGCACGGTCAGGCAGATACGGACTCGTTGAGCTGATGACCCGCTATGGCAATGTGATGTTACCGGAGATGATCATCGCTGACACCAGGAGTGCCGGTAAAAAGAGAGGATCGGCAAAATACTTCACACCCCGCCTTCTGGAGGCCATAGAGGAAGCCCTCAGCAGAGATGAGCAGGTAATACTTTTCCAGAACAGGAGAGGCTTTTCGCCATTCCTTATGTGTTCTGAGTGTGGCCATGTGCCGGCATGTACCAACTGCTCGGTGAGCTATACCTACCATAAGAGCATCGGGAGACTGGTCTGCCATTACTGCGGAAAGAGCGTAAGGCTCCCGTCGGTGTGCCCTGAATGCGGTTCAACAGGTCTTACAACAAGGGGTTTCGGCACTGAGAAGATCGAAGAGGAGATCAGGCTGCTCTTCCCCTCGGCCAGGGTGGCCCGGATGGATCAGGATACAGTAAGAAACAGAAATGCAGCCTCGGGGATACTGGGCAACTTCGCCGCAGGCGAGACAGACATACTGATAGGTACGCAGATGATCTCCAAAGGGCTTGATTTTGAGAGACTGACGGTTGTTGGTATCCTCGATGCCGATAACATGATGCACTTCCCTGATTTCAGGGCGCATGAGCGAAGTTTCCAGCTTATAGCCCAGGTGAGCGGACGGGCAGGGAGGAGGACAAGAAGAGGCAAGGTGATAATACAGACGGCTGACCCTGCCAATCCGATACTGAGGCAGGTGCTGAAAAACGATTTCAGGTCAATGAGCGTCTCCCAGCTTGAAGAGAGATCGCTCTTCGGCTATCCGCCCTTCGCCAGGATTATCAGGATAGCCATCAAACACCGTGATCTGGATGAAGTTAATATTTCTGCAAC
>Ga0209510_1004361_pt1 | contig 12535 bp, 7 predicted proteins | sample BiotimSIPDNA_FD_185749 | JGI IMG/M metagenome (GOLD analysis project Ga0209510, IMG submission 185749) | Anaerobic biogas reactor microbial communites from Washington, USA - Biogas_R1 time_0 SIP DNA (SPAdes) (version 2) | ecosystem: Engineered > Bioreactor > Anaerobic > Unclassified | place... | reverse complement strand
GTTCGAGATCCCATGAAGAGTCGCCATCGTCATCTTCCTTGAAGGCGGACCAGTTGCCGGTCGGGTCGAGGGACCATTGTTGGGCGAACTTGAGTGTGGAGATAGCGTCCTTGCCGCCGTTGATCGTTCCGCGATCGAACTCGGTAAGACGCTTGACTCCATCGTATCCGTAGACTTCGTCGTGGTACGAGCTCAGGTCGCAGGTCTGCTCGCGATAGGTGCGATTGCTGGCGCGGTCGTAGCCGTAGAGGATGCGATCGGCGTCGGCCGACGAGCCATAGTCGTACCAGCGGCTGTCGACGATGCGGCCGAACCGATCGAAGCCGTCGTAGGGATCGTCGCCGGCGCCCATGGCCAGGTCGTAGCGGAGATCCGGCTGGGGGTAGTCCGTCTTCACGAACGTGTTGCGACCGAGATAGGAGTAGTCGACCAGGTGGGTGGAGCCATCGTCATCGATGAGCGATGCCACTCGCGAAAGGGCGTCATCCGTGGAGCCCGAAGAGCCGTAGTTGTAGTTCAACTCGCGGCCGTCCGGATACGTCATCTTCGTCAGGCGGATCGTGTTCGACGAGCCGTCGGCGTAAGCGTACTGGACCTTGAGCGACGTTCCGGTATTCACCGCACCCGCGTGCTCCTGGTACTCGGTAATGAGCTGTCCAAAAGCATCGTACACGAAGGCCAGATCGTTGACAATGGAACCTGACCCTACGGTGGGGTTGTCGTAGGAGGTAATCTTGGCCTTCCGGCCGAGAACGTCGTATTCCGTCGCAATTCGGCGGACGGCGCCGTCGACGCCGGAACCAAGGGCGGTGACGCGGTCCTGCGTTTGCCGACCCAAGGCGCCGAAATCGAAGGCGTGGACCGTTTCCTGCTGGTCCTTGACTTCGGTGATACGCTGCTGGCGGTCGTATTTGAACTCGATGCGATCGTAGGTCGAGTCGGCACCGTTGCCGAGGGCCGTCGTATCGTCCGAATCGGGATAGATCTCCGCCCGCTTGAGCGTGCTGGTGGCGATCTCCGAATCGGTGAGCGTCGTGCCGTAAACGTAGGTCGTCGTCTGGTCGCCGGTGGTCGGGTTCTTGGCAGTGAGGGTCTCCAGATTGCCATCGGCGTTGTAGGTCATCTCGACCGTCACGTCTTCATCCGGATAACTGCCGTTGACGACGCCGTCGACGTAGTTCTGGATGGTCTTGATCACGCGTCCGGCGTTGTCGAAGACCTGCCGATCCTCGCGCCCTGCGGGGTCGATCGTCTTGTAGGCCTGGCCGGCGTCGTCGTACTCGGTCGAGGTGACGAGGATCGTGTCCGTGCGATTGGGCACGACTGCCGCTCGATCGAAGGTTGCGCCGCCGTAGGTACCGTAGTTGGCTACGGCCACCTGGCGGCCGATCTCGTCGGCGTACATGGCCACGTTAGTGACGCGAGCCTTGGGCTGGCTGCCGGAGGGAGTGGTCAGGTCACCCGTGCCCGTGGCGTTGTGGAAACGCTGACGGGTCGTGGTTTGCAGGACGCTGCCCGCGTCGTCGTAGGTCATCTCCGACTGTTCGACGATCGTGTCGTCGCTGACGCTCGACGCGTCGGCGTAGGCCGTCTCGTCGGTGTCGTGGCCGAGGTATTGCTTCACCGTCCGGCCGAGCGAGTCATAGACCGTTTTGGTGAAGGCCTGGCTGCCGGCGGGCTGCTGCTTGACGGCATGGCCGGCGGCGTCGTACCAGATGTTGCTGACGAGCGAGTTGCCGACGGCGCCCGTGTCGACGTTGACGGCGTAGCGCTTCGTCTGGTAGACGCGGCCGCGATCGTCGTAGAAGGTTTCGCTACGGGCGAGCAGGCGGTCGGCGCTGCCGGAGATCTCCAGGTAGGGTTCCTGCTTGACGGCCCGGTCGAGGTTGTCGTAGGTCGTCTGGCTGTAGACGGTCCGCCCGGCGTCGTCGGCGGGCGAGAACGCCTTGAGCTGACGGCCGCGCCAGTCGTACTCGAAGTCGGTCGTGTGCCAGGTGACGGCGTCGACATGGCGGGTTTCGGAAACGAGGTGACCCGCTCCACCGCCGCCGCAGGAACAACCGGCGGCGCCGTCGCAGTATTCCCGCTCGGCCACTAAGCGAGGCTTAGGAGCAGTATCGTGGTACGCGTGCCGGCATGTGGCGGTTCCGGAGCGAAATGTGGGTAACGGATATTCTACCCGCATGCGAGACCATGTTCTTGTTCGGGTCGGGCGTGCCCGACGACGAGGAGGAGGACGAAGCTCCACTGGTCGAAGGTGACTGCGCATAAGAAAACCGGGAAGTCCGGTTCGCGGTGAACGGGACTTCCCGGTGGTGAGAGTTATTGGTTGTCAGTTTGTCCGATGTCCGGAGTTGACCCCGTGCCCCCCGTGTCCCCGTGCCCCGTTGACTGAAGCAACAACACGGTCGGCAAAATCACCGATAGTGACTCCTTCAGGAAAGGTGATACCGAGAATACTGTCCTCATCACCAACTCCGACAACACAGAAAGCCGCAAGGCCCAAAGCGAAAAGCCCAATCGTCGAGAGCGTCCAGCGAGCTAACAAGTTTGCAGTGAACACCACGTACACGAATAGCAGGCTGGCCGTTGCGAATAGCGGTATGGCCGCTATCCGCGATTTTCTAAGCGACGATTTGCTACAGCCGAGTTCGACCGAAACAGTGAGCATCTCTACTGGGAAGGAACGCAGATATGGAGCAATCGCCTCGAAGAGGGAAAACGGAGGAATGTCCGCAAGCAGGGATTGTTCTTCATAACGCGCCTGTTCGTCCTGCGACAGACGAGCCAGAATGTCAGAAATCACTTCCTCCTTCAGTTCTGAGTCTTGCATCTTTCCCGCCTCGCGTACATCCAACACTGCCGCGTGTTGTGCGACAAAAGTGGCATAATCTGCCGCCCTGTCAAAGACCGGCGGGTATGAGGCTCGAATACCCCAATACAGGGCATTCATGTTACTGTTGAAGTCATGGCAGCCAACGATGTCCATGAAGTCACGCATGCTCGTGCCTGGCGCCACATCTTCTGGGCCCAAGGTGGCGTAGTTAAATGGCTTGCCTCGCCGAACATCATGCTCGATTACATAGGCTTCCGATGGTGCGACCCAGTTCAACATGGTCAACTCCCTCATAAACTCCCCGCTTCGCAGTGCTGCTCGATGCGCCGCGGACATACGTTTGAAAAACGCTCAAGCGTGCGATGTCAGAATCGCTTGCCGCGAAGGTATTCGGAACAGCACCAGAGGTAAATCGGACATTCAAGTATGATCACGAACTGAAACACTCGCCCAGTTGCACGAATGCCAACGGACAGCTTCGAAGCCAGCGATTTCGAGAGGCCGAGTTTCATAAGTCGATTTCTCACCGCGTGCATTGCGGAACGCCGAGCGACTAATGCCTCATACTCACTGAGCCTACCAGCATCATGAGCCGCAGTCACCCTAAAGGAAAGACGAGTCGGTTTCGAACTGTAAGACCCCACTGTTCCGTCATAGGGATTGGGAACCGCTGTGAAATCGTAGGCCCATTTTCCGTATACTAGACTACCCGTCACAGCACGAAGTAGCCATGTTTCCACTCGATTGACACAACTCACTACATCCCCAACTGCTCCGAGTGCTTCCCAGAAAGGCGAAACCGTGTCGCTCGGTGCGGCACCGACTATATCCCATTCTCCGGTCCAACTGACATAGTTGGAGCCGAGCGCATTGGACGAACAGACGCTACTGCAGCAGGTGGTAGCCAACCCTACGCAGTTGGTCTGCTGCCAGTAGTAGTCGACAGACCCCTGAAACCCCCCATACGACACGGCCTTGCACCTACAGGTTATGGGAACGAGCCCAGTCGAATCCACGAGTCTCGTCGGAACGTTCAGGACGTATCGGTGACGATTGACGTCGCCCGCTGCAAATCCAATCGGATCCCGTTGCACCCAGCATCCCAACTCCGGCTGATAGACGCGGTGGCGGACGAGGTAGAGGCCCGTGTCTTCATCGCGGCGGTAACCGGCGAAGTAGTGTTGCCAGGCGTCGAGGTCGCCGGAGGCGGCGGGGCAGGTCGAGCGGATTTGGCCGTAGGGTTCGTAGACGACGCGGGCGAGGGCGCTGCTGCTGAGAACGACGTTCCAGTTGGCGTCCTGGTAGGCGTAGTCGTGGACGGAATTGACGGTGCGGCAGACGAGATCGTCGATGTAACGCAGGCCCCAGGTGAACTGGCGGTCGGCGGTCGACAGGATGTTGCCGCCCGATTCGAGCCGCTCTTCGATCGTCTGCCACGCGGCCGTGTGGTAGAAGTGCCGGGTTTGGCTCAGGGAGCCGGGGGCGTACTTCTTGCGGACGACGAGCCGCTTGGCGCCGTCGAAGGCGTATTCGGCCACGGTGTTTTGGCCCTCTTCCAGCTTGACCAGCCGGTTCCAGGCGTCATAAGTGGCCGCGTACGACTGGGTCGGGTCGGCCGGCCGCGGGATGGTCGTCATGTTGCCGGCCCGGTTGTAGGCCGGGGTGATCCAGCCCGGACCGGTGGTTTCACTGACGTCGGTGATTTCGTTGACCGCGTTGGATGTGCGGGTTTGTTCGAGGTCCCAGGTGGAATCGCCGTCGTCGTCTTCCTTGAAGGCGGACCAGTTGCCTGTGGCGTCGAGGGACCACTGCTGTTTGAAATTGAGCGACGAGATGCTGTCCTTGCCCAGGCTGAGCGTGCCTTCCTCGGATTGGACGGCTGACATACCAGCCGAAACCATCGCGCGCATCCTACTGCCTCCGCAACGTGCCAAGAAATGGCTCACGCCGAGATCTTGCCAGCTTCACTCGCCGGAACGCTTCTCATTCGTGCATTTGGCTATCGATGGGTCTTCTGACCTTGCGTCAGGCACCCTTCGCCACACCTACCGGGCCGAGTCCTGCACAACTCGCCTGCGCTCCTTTCCGACTTCCTCGGCGTCCGCCACATACCACGCCCCGTCAATACGTCGCAAGTGCACGAGGCTGCGAATTTCGAGCGAGTGCGATTCTGACGCAATTATTGGGTCTCGTCGTTGCTCCTTGGCGATCCCAGGATGTTGCACCGTTGATGCCGGGTCTCGCGACTTCTTGAACGCGAATTCTGCGACCGCCACATCTCCTTCTACGTCCAGGCTCTTCAGATCGCCCAAGTTCTGTCCAGGCAGTTCGTTCCTCTTCTCAACACAGCGACACAAAGATTCCATGAACAAGGAAACATCATCAGTGCTTCGCCGGAATTGTGCGAAGAGAAGCTCTGGATCGCTGCGTGGGATTGAATTCTCCCACTTCACCGACTTCTCAAGAAGCTCGTCGAGAACCTCCGCGTCCGCGAGAGAGTACTCGCTTAGAACCGCCTTCAACCCCACGTCGCCTTTCAGCTCACAGGCAAAGAGAAACCTTTGAATCATGACTCCCTTCCGATAGGTCGTTTGGCATTGAAGCCACGTTCGCCAGTCCTTTGCTTCGGCAGCACGACAGTACGTCGAAAGCGTTGCACGTGCAGTAGTAAGTTGCGGCTCATCCATTTGTTTTCTACTGGTCTCGTCAGAAAACGACTGAGCTGCCGGCACACAAAGGAGCACGCAAATGACTGCTCCAGCATGCACGCCGTGCAATAGTGCCAGAGTCTCTCCATTTCGGGTTCCCATTCGCTTTGTCGTTGTGTTCATCCATCTACTCCTTTTGTGAGACGGGACGCAAGCCTCATGTGCGTCCCGTCTCATGTTCACGTTGTGCACACGTTCTGCCCCAAACTCACGACAGAGAAGACCGTGCCTACGTTGACCCGAGCTATATGTTGAACGGTACACCAGCGTTGCGTCCGAACCACATCATCTGCAAGTACGCCGTGTTGTTCTCCCGATTCGCCCCAACATCAGAGTGAGTTGTCAACCCACCGTCATTCCGATAGATTTCGACAATAGGCTGCAGGCCGAATTCGGTGGGAAACAGCAGTTGCCGATCTCCTACGTGTTTTGTCTTGATCAGATGTGCGGCCCAACGAATGTTCGGCGTCAGACTTCTCGCCCAATCCACAAAGGGCGGTCGAATCGGTGAGCAGAAGATAGCATGCACTCTGAATGGATCCATCCGACTCACCGCATCGAACAACCCTACGAAATTGACGGGAACTGGCCGATGCAGGTCGCAACATTGAACATAAGGCACGAAGCCATTGCCACACTGCTGCCAGAAGGTCTTCACGCCACAACAGCAGCCCACATCATTCAACAGTTTCGCAACGGTTGCCACAATCACTGCACCTCGGCTCCACCCCACCATGTCAATTTGATGCTTCTCTCCCCGCCTCGCGCGGTTGCAGTAGTCGACGCAGACTGTCGTCCATACCGCACGTGTGATCTCAGGTGAATCGGCCCCAGATATGATATCTTGCGGGCCGCGCCAGCCGGCGTTTTCACCCATGTGCTTCTGCATAACATACCAGACGTTCGTTCTGTCCTGTGGGGTCTCTGAAGTGCCATCGACCCCGTATAGCTTCTGGCCAAAGGGATCCACAAATGCGATCGGGCTGTCGGCAACAAACCGATACAGACCGTGGTTCACGCCGTCAACGTACGTGGCAGGATCGCGTTGCACCCAGCAACCCAAGTCGGAGTGATACACCCGGTGGCGGATGTGATACACGGCTGTGGCCTGCTCGCATCGGTAGCCAGCGTAGAGAACTTCCGCATCGTAGCTGCTTGATCCTCGCGTTGTGAACGTCGGCATCAACACGCGCGGCGTGCCGTAGGCCGAGTACGCATACCGCTCCTGCACGTCGCCGCTGGTGTCCGCCAGTGCCGTCACATTCCAGTTGGCATCCTGCAGGGCGAAAAGTCGCTCATCGAGGCTGCCGTTGGCATCCGTGTCACGATCCCGGAGGACCAGTTCGTCGATATAACGCAATCCCCAAACGAACTGGCGATCTGCGTTCGCTGAGATCGTACCGGACGATTCGAGGCGCTCTTCGATCGTTTGCCACCGGGATGTGTAGTAGAAGTGACGCGTCTCGTCGAGCTCGCCGGAGTCGTACGTCTTCTGAACAACACGCCGCTTCGTCGCATCGTACGCATACTCACTGACGGTATCCTCGCCCTCCTCCAACTTCACGAGTCGGTTCCAGGCATCGTACGTTGCGTCGAAACTGCTCGTCGGATCGGCCGGTTTGGGAATGGCGGTCATATTGCCGGCGCGGTTGTATGCGGGCGTTGCCCAGGCCGGGCCGGAGGTCTCCGCGATGTCGGTGATCTCGTTGACGACGTTCGACGTACGCGACTGATCGAGATCCCAAGACGAATCGCCGTCGTCATCTTCCTTGAAGCCCGACCAGTTGCCGGTTGGATCAAGGCTCCACTCTTGAGCGAACTTCAGTGTCGAGATCGCGTCCTTGTTGCCGTTGATTGTGCCGCGATCAAAGTCGGTGAGCCGATTGACTCCGTCGTAGCCGTAGACTTCGTCGTGGTACGAGTTGGAATCACAAGTCTGCTCGCGGTAGGTACGATTGCTTGCACGGTCGTAACCGTAGAGGATGCGATCGACGTCTGCTGACGAACCGTAATCGTACCAACGAGAATCGACGACTCGCCCGAAGCGATCGAAGCCGTCGTAGGGATCGTCGCCGGCGCCCATGGCCAGGTCGTAGCGGAGATCGGGCTCGGGATAGTCCGTCTGCACGAACGTGTTGCGGCCCAGGTACGAGTAGTCGACGAGGTGCGTCGTCCCATCATCATCGATAAGCGAAGCCACTCGCGAAAGGGCATCATCCGTCGAGCCGGCCGAACCATAATCGTAATTGAGCTCCCGCCCGTCGGGGTAGGTCATCTTCGTCAGGCGGATCGTGTTGGACGAGCCGTCGGCGTAGGCGTACTGGACCTTGAGCGACGTTCCGGTATTCACCGCACCACCGTGTTCCTGGTACTCGGTGACAAGCTGCCCAAAGTTATCGTACACAAACGCCAAATCGTTGACAATAGAACCTGACCCCACGGTGGGGTTGTCGTACGAGGTGATCTTGGCCTTGCGGCCGAGAACGTCGTATTCCGTGGCGATTCGGCGTACGGCACCATCCACGCCGGAGCCGAGCGCGGTGACTCGATCCTGCGTTTGACGGCCCAAAGCGTCGAAAGCGAAGGCGTGGACCGTTTCCTGCTGGTCCTTGACCTCGATGACTCGCTGCTGACGATCGTATTTGAACTCGATCCGGTCGTAGGTCGAGTCGGCGCCGTCGCCGAGGGCCGACGTATCATCTGAATCGGGATAGATTTCCGCCCGCCTGAGCGTGCTGGTGGCTACACCAGAATCGGTGAGCGTCGACAGTTGACCGTCGGCGTTGTAGGCCATTTCGACCGTGACGTCTTCATCGGCGCCGCCAGTGGCGGGGTTGCCGTCGACGTAGTTCTGAATCGCCTTGACCACTCGGCCTGCGTCGTCGAAGACTTGCCGGTCCTCACGCCCGGCGGGGTCGATGGTCTTGTAGGCCTGGCCGGCGTCGTTGTACTCGGTCGAGGTGACGAGGATCGTGTCGGTTCGACTCGGAACTACCGCAGCACGATCGAACGTTGCTCCACCATAGGTGCCGTAGTTGGCCACGGCGATCTGGCGGCCGAATCGTGCATAGAGAGACCGGGAAGTCCGGTTCGAGGCGAACTCGGCTTCCCGGTGGTGAGAGTCATTGGTTGTCAGTCTGCGTCGTGGTCAATTCGTTCGATGTGTGCAGTTGACGGAGTTGACTCCGAATCCTCATACGCCTCGTTACCTGCAATATGTGCTTCCAGGTCCTTGAAAAACTGCCCCAGTGTTCTTGTGACTTCTGCAAAGTCGGCCATTCGCTCGCCGCGCGAGGTCTCCTCGCTCATCACATGGTAAACCATTAGATCGTATTGTCCAATGGTGGTGAATGCGTGCCTGCCATCGCCGCCAGGACCAAAGCCCGTCTGAATGAAGAACACCTTTCGCCCATCCGAGCGCGTTTCGATCGCGCAGATCGCGGGCATGTCCAGATGTCTCTCACCCATGGCTCTGTCGACCTCAACCTGGGCTTCCTTTTCCATCGCCTCGCGGCTTTCGCCAAACAGCACTCTTGCCTTGTATAGTCCAATCACGTAACTGGAGCGTGTTTTGCTCGCGGCGCTGTACACGTACATCCAGAGTGGCTTGCCCCAGGCATCGCGGAAAGGAAACTCCTGACGCCTTAAATCGACTGGCTTCGAAAACCGAGCCCACTCTGTGACTTGCTGCGCACTGGGGGCAGGCGGTATCCCAGACATTGAAGCGGGCGGCGCGTCAGCGTTTTCGCGCGCTGTGCCAGTCGCGCTCGCGTCAACTCTCTCCAGACGCAGGAAGAAGTCGTCCTCGGCGCTCCCGATTGTGAGTGTTGATCCGTGAATCGAATATGGCACTGTTGACGACTGCCCTTTCGCAGATCCCGCAATTGTTAGCGTGCCATCATCAGAAACGACGTATGTGCTGGGAAGTGGGCGCTTCGATCTGTCGCCATCGGGGAGCGAAACGTCAAGTGTTCCGTTAGCACGAAACGTATAAACCACACCGACCGCTGCAACAGAAGGGCAGTCGTCCGATTCAATCAGACGCCACTGGCCAACGACTTCGCCAGCCGGAGCAGGTTTGACGCCGCTTGGCTGTCTCGCGTTGCATCCGAAGCACGCGACAAGAAAGAAGACAATTGGTCCGACATCTTGAAATCTCATAGCGAGCTCCATTAGATTAACGCGGTTACGTTTGCGGGCAAGCGAGTCTACCACCACTATGTAGTCAAGATGACGTACGAGCGTGGACGCCACTTTGCCGCGTTCCTTCTGCCGCGCGGGACGCCGCCGCAATCCTCTTGGCCTTCACCGACAACCCGGGACTCCGCAGTTCACGAGGGACCAACGAAGTCCCGCGGCTGCCAGCCTCACTTGCACGACTACATCTTGTCAACAGCCTTCATTATCAGGGCGCAGTAGGATTAACCCCAATGCACCCAGTCGAACGTTTCAGTAATTGTGAGGTCACAATTGGTCGTGAACTTCACCCCGACCTTTGCGTCCTGCAAGACTTGCGCACACCATACCAAGCCGCGCACCTTGTCCGTTTTCGGGTTGAATTCGAAATCGTATTTGTCGTTCACATTTACGCTAATGGTCACTTCTGCTGTGCATCTACAGAAGTACTGCCCAAACCAGAGCTTCCATGGCTCAATGTTGCACTTGGGGCCACACGAATACGTACCTGTAGCAGTGCGTTTGTAGTAGAAGTGGTGTATGCCAAGCGCCAAATCGGGGCCAAGAAGCACATCATAGGTGCCTTCGAGGCGTTTGCCAGCAGTATCACGTATGGGGCCGGTTTTGTTGCACTGCCCAATGTTGTTGCCAACGAGGTAGTCCTTTGTTTCGAGTATCCATTTCGCATCTCCGCTGAGTTTCTCGCGGCAACTGTCAGGACAAGCAAGGCCGTCCTCCGGTTTCGGGTCGATCCCAAGGAATATCCGCAGCAATGATGCGGCGCACGGCAGCACATCATGCACGCCAGGGAATTTTGCAGCTTTCGTCAACATGTCCTTGCAATATGTGACGTCGTCTTGGTTGAAGTCAATGGCAATGGCGCCAGTCGGATCCAATCGCGTTAGCGGTTGGTTCCTGACATAGGCATAAGCATGATCTGCGTCTGAATTCGGCAACGGATCTCTGGACATGAAGCGACCTATCTCTGCGCAGTAGCAACGCTTGCGGTAATGGCAAAGGCCAGTCTCCCCGTCGTGCTCGCGTCCAGTGTACAGGACCGCGTTGTCGTAGCTCGAAGTACCTCGCGCGTTCAACCAACTCGCGTCGTAGATGGCCACTCCTCCGTACGCATCGTAGATGTACCGCTCCACAACATCACCACCGTCGTCAGCTAGCGCGGTGACATTGAAGTTGGCATCTGCCAGATAGTAGATCCGTTCGTCGTCGCAGATACCGTCGTGATCGGTGTTTTCATCGCGAAGGATCGGGGAGTCGACATAGCGTGGGTTCCAGGCAAATTGGTACTGCGGCTCAATGCTCTCGGGCTGACCGGTGTTGTTGTCAGTCTCGCGGCTCTCGAGAACCTGCCAATTGTCGTTGTAGAAATGGGTGCTCGTATAAAATGATGTTCTGCAAATTGCCGTTTCGTGTTATGATCCGCATCGAAGTTGGTGATCCACTGGAAAGACCCACGCACACGGAGGTGGCGAGAATGGTAGCGGCAGTTACGAAGCGGGACGGCGATTCGATCACGGTTAGCGTCACGGTACGGTTGGACGGTCCCATGCTTGAGTCTGAAGAAGCGATCCAGGACGCTCTGAATGAGGCCGGGATGCTCCTGGAGCAGGAGAACCTCGAACGCTTCGATACCGACGGAAGTCCGATTCAAGTCGGGCCAGTACGGCTGACCAGCAAAGGCCGCTCGCCACAGGTCTACGAGACGCCCTACGGGCCGGTCCAGGTCGAACGTCACGTGTATCAGACTGCGCAAGGCGGGAGAACATACTGTCCGTTGGAAAACGACGCCAGGTTGATCCTCAACGCCACGCCCCGTTGGGCAAAGGTTGTGTCGTACAAGTATGCCAGTTTGGGCGCTGACTCGGTCGTGGATGATCTCTGGGAATGCAACGGCCGATCGATTTCTAATCGCTACTGCAAAATGCTGGGCGACGCCGTGGGCACGTTCGCCACGGCGAAAGAGGAAGCCTGGAACTACGAGTTGCCGGACTTCGACCGGGCCGTTGCATCCGCGGCGGTGGGAGTCGATGGAACATGTATGCTGCTTCTTGACGAAGGCTGGCGAGTGGCCATGGCGGGGACCATCGCCCTCTACGACTCCGAAGGCGAGCGACTGCATACGATCTACATGGGAGCGACACCGGAGTACGGCAAGGAGGCGTTTCACACGCGCTTCGTTCACGAACTGGACCGGGTGAAGATGCAGTATCCGGACATCTCCTATATCGGTCTCGGCGACGGCGCGGCCGACAACTGGTCGTTTCTCTCGCCGCTTACCGACCGCCAATTGGTCGACTTCTATCACGCGTCCGAATACGTCGGCAAGGCGGCTGCGGCGATGTTCTCTGGCAAGAAGCGTGCGCAGGAGAGAGCGAGGTGGCTTGAGGATCGTCTTCATCGATTGAAGCACAAACAAGGTGCCGCCTCGCGCCTGCTGGAGGAAATGGAAGAGTTCGCTGCCTCGCACACGATTCGAGGGCAGCAACTCCTTTCCGGCCTGAAATCTGCCATCACCTATTTTCGGAACCAAAAGTCTCGCATGAACTACAGCTATCACGTCGATCGATGCCAGCCGATTGGGAGCGGAGTGACCGAGGCCGCCTGCAAGGTGCTGATCAAGCAACGGTTCTGCAAATCGGGTTCCCGTTGGAAAGAGGAAGGAGCATCGGCGGTCTTATCCACTCGCTCCCTGAAACTGACACCCGGCCGTTGGATTGCCTTCTGGAAGCGTATTTCCCAATACGGATATAGCCATCAGCTTGCATAATTCAATAACATCATATTATACGAGCACCCG
>Ga0209510_1004344_pt1 | contig 12574 bp, 16 predicted proteins | sample BiotimSIPDNA_FD_185749 | JGI IMG/M metagenome (GOLD analysis project Ga0209510, IMG submission 185749) | Anaerobic biogas reactor microbial communites from Washington, USA - Biogas_R1 time_0 SIP DNA (SPAdes) (version 2) | ecosystem: Engineered > Bioreactor > Anaerobic > Unclassified | place... | reverse complement strand
TTGTGGCTGATTGAAATAGGGGAGATTGTTTGTTTTGTGTGTCATATTTTTTAATTAATTCTTGATAATAATCACTAAAATTGCTATTATTTGTTCGACAAAGTCCCCATAGCTCAATTGGATAGAGCGTTGCACTCCTAAGGCAAAGGTCGCAGGTTCAACTCCTGCTGGGGACACTGTTTTGGGGCCCATAGCTCAATTGGCAGAGCGCTTCCATGGCATGGAAGAGGTTAGGAGTTCAAGTCTCCTTGGGTCCACTTGTTTTCTTCAGGTACTTTTTAGTGTATAATTAAATTATGAAATCACCAATTGTTAAAATAGCAAAAAAGGTTTGTCCCGCAGTAGTAACTATTGTTGCCTCAAAGGACTTGCCCAAAATAGATGACTTTTATTTTCTTCCATTTCAGGGAGAGAAAGTTGCATTTCCTAAGAGTGTGAATAATGAAAAGCAAAAGACGAAGATTGGGGGTGGCTCGGCTTTTATTGTTTCCAAAGATGGATATGTTTTAACTTGTAACCATATTGTTGAGGAAGACGATGCGCAATATACTGTAATATGTGACCCTGATCATCGATATGTTGCAGAAGTTCTTTCTAGAGATCCATTAACTGACACAGCAATTCTTAAAATAAAAGACAAGGAAGATTTTCCTTTTCTTAAATTAGCTGATTCAGATAAAGTTGAATTGGGAGAACCAGTAATCGCCGCTGGTAATCCCTTAGGAGAATTTGAAGATACTCTTTCTGCTGGGATTGTTTCAGGACTAAGTAGAAAAATCACTGCTCACAATGAGCATCTCAGTGTTAAATCAACTTGTTTAAGAGGTCTTATTCAGACAGATGCGGCAATTAATCCGGGTAATTCAGGTGGACCACTGATTAATATGGATGGGGAAGTTATTGGAATTAATACGGCAATGGTAATGGGAGCAGAAAACATTGGCTTTGCTTTGCCAATTAACTATATTAAAGAAGATTTAGCTGAGATAAAAAAGGAAGGTAGAATCAAAAGACCTTACTTGGGAGTAAAATATGTGATGTTAAATGAGCAAATTGCTAGAGAGAATAAGTTAAATTGTGCTTTTGGAGCATTAGTTGTGAGAGAGATGTTTGGTGAGCCAGCGGTTGCAAAAAACTCAAGTGCAAGTGAAGCAGGAGTTAAAGAATATGATATTATTTTAGAGGTAAATGGGAGAGATGTTAATGAAGATAATACGTTGAATGATATTTTAAGTGATTGTGCAATTGGGGACAAGATAACAATGAAAGTATTAAGAGGGGATAAAGAGATTACTTTAGAAACAATATTAAAAGAGAGAAAATAAAAAGGTATGCCCGAGAGCATGCCTTTTTATTTTAATATTAAAATATAACGCCCCAACACTCAAAAGGAGTTCGAAAAGATATCCACGATGATTTATTAAGGGTTAATATTGACGGGTGAATATTAACCCCATATAATATATACATGAATAATATTTCAAAAGAAGCAAATAAAGTATTAGAATCAATTAGGTTGTATGGCCCCGTAAGATCGGTACAGCTTGTTAGTATTCTTAATATTTCTATGAAAACTTTGTATAAACATTTATCAACACTACTTGATAATCAACTAATTAAAAAGATTGGAACAACTCCAAAGGTTTTTTACACTATTAATGATGTTTCAGAACTTGAAGATAATTTTTTTAATGAAGATGAATATATAATTGAGAAAAATTATATATATGTTTCTCCGAGCGGAGAAATAGTAAGGGGAGTCAATGGTTTAAAAATTTGGTGTGACAAGAATAATTTTGATTTTGAAAAAGAAAAAGCCTTGTTTATAAAAAAATATAATCAAATGAGTAAGTTTAAAAAGAATAACCTTATCTCTGCTAAAAAATTTATTCTTTCGGGCAAAAAAGATTTGGCGTTGGACGAAGTTTTTTTTAGTGAATTTTATTCTTTTGATCATTTTGGAAAAACAAAACTTGGGCAGTTAGTTTATTTAGGAAAAACCTCACAAAACAAAAAAATAATTATTGAAATTGCGAAAATAATAAAACCAGGAATTGAACATATTATTTCAAAATATGATATTGGATTAATTTGTTTTATTCCACCAACTATAGATAGAAAGGTACAGTTCTTGGATGTTCTAAGAAGTAATTTAAATTTAAAAATGGATGAGCTAATTGCTACAAAGGTTGTGGGATCTACCAGAATTGCACAGAAAACATTAAGAAAGCTAGAGGATAGAATAATCAATGCAAAAGAAACAATAGCAGTTGATCCCAGGAAAAAGATTAAATCAAATGTTTTAATTATTGATGATGCGGTTGGATCTGGTGCCACCCTTAATGAGGTTGCAAAAAAGATAAAGAAAATATCTTCAAAGGATATTAAAGTAGTTGGTTATTCAGTAGTTGGTAGTTTTAAGGGGTTTGATGTTATAAGCGAGGTGTAGTTTTTTAAGGGAAATAAAAAAGACATACTCGAAAGTATGCCTTTTTATTATTATTGACTATGGTTGCAGTATTTCTTCTGATTCACCGTTAATTGAGATTACAACTTCGTTAATATCGTCAAATTGAAGTAATGTTCTTTCAATTTGATTTCTAATAGCCATTACGGATGCTGAACCGGCAACTCCTTCTTGAAGTTTTTCGTTAAAGTCAACTATTGCAACTCCATCCTCAATGGTTAAATCATATACTACTGTTCCGGGGTTAATCATTGAGAAGATACCTCTTTCTGATTCGTCTTCTGTTGGTCCATTAAGTAGCTGATTTATTGCGGCAAAATGAATTGAGATGCCTGGTTCATAGGGAATTGTTCTTTTAACTTCAACTAACTCTTCTGCTTGGCTTTCTATATTAAGAAAGTATACACTTATTTCCTTGTCTCCTTCAAGGTTTTCTTCAAGGTACTCACCAATCATTTCATTAGTTATTTCATTATATTTTCCATCTGTAATAGCACTGACAACTTCACCATTTTCTACAATAATTTCCATAATATGCGGGGTAATTACTGTTGCTGACATTTGACCAGTTCTATCTCCATATCCAGCCGATGTTGATTGAAAAGCAAAGTATATTTTTCCTTCTCTTGTGCCTAAAAATGCGAGATCTTGACCGTCAAATTTGTAAGTAGGAGAATTATTAACTATCCAATCTTGGGCTATTTGTTGTGGATCGATTGGTTCTTCGTCTGTCCCTAAAAAGAATATGAATCCTATTAGAGCAACTATTAGAACAATAATCCATATAATATTTTTGCTCATATGTTTTTTTATTATTTATTATCTTAATAACATATTACCATATAATAATTAAAAGGGGAAGTATTTACAAGAAATAATAAAGTGGTATTATAAAAGAGGTAATTAAAATGATGTTTGATCTGACAGAGGGATTAATAGATGGTTACTATCCTGATGAGCCAACAGGAAAAGTACTTCTTCAATGTATTGATTATAGAATTGAAATTGAACACGTTAAGGAATTGATTAAATTAAGAAAAGAGGTGGAAAAGATATAATTTATTATAAAGGGCAATGCCCTTTTTTATTATGAAATAATTATTAAATTAGAGTTGCCAATTTTCCTTTTTAGAGTTACGATATATTAGTATAGTGATGTTTAATAAAATATATGGTTAAAAAAATAATAACAATTTTATTTATTTCTTTCTTCGTTTTTGTTGATAAAGCATTAGCTGTTTGTCCTGTTTGCACAGTTGCCGTTGCCTCTGGTGTGGGAGCTTCACGTTCTTTAGGGGTAGATGATTTGATAATTGGATTGTGGGTTGGAGCACTTATTGTTTCAATGATTTTGTGGACTATTGATTGGCTAAACAAAAAGAATATCAATTTCAAGGGTAGAAACGTATTAACTGTGATAGCATATTTTGCTTTAATTATTATTCCACTATATACAATGGATATAATTGGTCATCCATTAAATAGTCTTTGCGGTTGTGGGCTAGATCACCTATCATTAGGGATAGCAGTGGGGGCAATTGTATTTTGGCTTGGTGCTCTATCCTATGAATATCTAAAAAAGAAAAATAATGGTCGGGCATATTTTCCTTTTCAAAAAGTTGTGATGCCTATTTTACCAATAATAATTTTAAGTATAATTTTTTACTTTTTAACAAAATAAAAATATGGACAAAAAAATAGAAAATATAGAAGAATTTATCAAAAAGTTTGATGATATGAAAAAGCAAGACAAGATGGACTTGTCATCAGACCAAGATCTTACAATCGCAATAATGAATCTTGTTTCAATTGAGGAGCACTTCTTTTTTACGGGAGCTAAATTAGGTAAGACAGAGTATTACGATATGATTAAAGATGTGCGAGAAATGAGAAAAGAATTATTGAAGAGGATAGTAAAGGAATATGAAGGGGAAGTGTGGTGTATCTCTAAACATTTATTAGCGGCTAGTTATCGTTTAATGGAGGTAGGGACAAAGCAGTTAGGAATAGGAAAAAAGGAAGAGGCCTACGATCTTTTTGAAAAGGCCTACAATCTTTATTCTCTTTTTTGGGGAATCAATTTGAATCTTCTTAATGTAGGAGATATTAAAAAGATAGATGATAATGCAATTAACAAAGAGGACAAAGAAAAAAAAGGGTTTATGGGCAAAATGGGGGAGTTAGTTAAAAAAGTAATTGATTGTTGCATTGAATGAAGATGTAACAATTATTTCCTAAAGTATAATTAAAATATTAGAATATGAATCGAGAGAGGTTTAATTTTAACAATATTGAGAATAGCGAATATGAAGAGATAAAAGAGAAAGAATTTATAGAAAAAATAGAAAAAGCCCCCCTTTCATCTGATCTTAAAATTGACTTATTATTGCTTGTCTTTGATAGAAAAAAAGCTACGTTTTTAGGTGATATTTGTGGAGTAGAATCAGAGGAACAAAAACAAAAATTAATAAAAGAATTTAATGAGGAATTGAATATACTAACCAATCTCTTAGATGAATTGAATCTTCCTTATAAAATAATTAGGGATATAGAAGATCGTAATGATACTATTGGATTTTCTGTTGTGGCTGCAAAAGAAATTGAAAATTTAGATAAAATAGAAGAAGCTGTAAAGAATAACAATAATATGGATATGGGAATAATGTTTGGATATCCGAGAACAGCTGTTGAAGCATACGGAACACAAGATGTTTTAGATTTGGAAGCTGATTTACCCGAAGAGTACGCAGATTTAAGAAAAGAAGGAATGCTTCCTTTTTTAAAATTTGCTCCATCAAAATTACATTGGAAAGAAGAACTTGAATGGGCCAAGGATAATAAAAAAATTATTGAAGAAAAATCTCCAAATACTATTGATCAAGCCATTGAAGAAACGGAGGAATATTTAAATAATTTAGAAGAAGAAAGAGCTGAAAGGAAATAAAAATACTTACTCAGGTTTTTAATCAAGGTTATTATTTAAAAGTATGGTTTTGTGGTTTATTTTGTTATAACTAAGCCAATTATTAATTTTTTCTTGACAAGCGAAATATCCGTCTCAAGTTTAGCAACTACATATTATCAATTCATATATATTGTTAACAGGTGGGTTATTTACGTGACTATTTAGAGCTTTTGATTGGAAGGAAATAGAGAGAAATGTAGAAAATTTAGTATAATTTGGTAGAATAATATCAATGCAAGAAATTTTTAATAAGAAAATCGAAGGACATAAAACAGTATATGTTTTTGTAGATGCTTCTAATATATGGGCGGCTCAAAAATCAAATGGGAAACTTTTAGATTATAAAAAAATTCAAAAAAAATTAAAAGAAATTTTCAATCCCAAAAAATTAGAGATTTTTTATTATTCTGCTTATCCTGCCGACGGAACAAGAAATTATGATTTAGATGGAAGGCATAAGTTTTTTACTTTTTTAAAAAAGGGATTAGGTTTTAAAGTCATAAAAAAGCAATTAAAAAGAATAAGAACAGAAAATGAAATAGGTGAGGAGGGGATTAAAGAGAAAGGAGATATGGACGTGGAAATTTCAATTGATATTATGAGCAATATAAATAACTATGATACGGCGGTTCTTTTTAGTGGTGATTCAGATTTTAGCATTAGTTAGTTATTTAAAAAATCATAATAAAAAAGTATATATTTTTTCTTCTAAAAATAATATTTCTACAGAGTTAAGAACGTCAGGAGATGGTTATTGCGACATACTAACTATTAATGATATATGGAGGAACAAATTAATAAATAAAAACACCCTCCGTTAGGAAGGTGTCTCTTGGATGTAATACCCTAACGGTTCAAACTATGAAGTGAACCGAAAGACAATTATATAGTATTATGATATTAAAAAATTGTCAAATTGCTATAAGGTTATTATAAATTTATTTTATTTGCTGGGTTGGTTACATGACGCATTCAGATTTTTTGATTGGGAGGAAATTAAAGAAAACACAGCCATTGACTTAAATTGTATATTAGATATAATTTAAATATACACGCCTCAACCAGCCGAAAGGTCCGTTGAGGTTTTTATTAAATAAATCATATTTATGAATCGAATTTTACTCATAGACGGAGAAAATTTAAAAGGGAAAATTAAAACAGTTTTTGAAAATCAAGAAGAATTTGCTCACATTAAAAATATTTTCAAAGTATTGAGAAATCAAAACGATTAATAGAAGAGCAAAGACCATTGAAGACGCATTTAGAAAGGAGTGGTTTCAAAGTAACTATGGCTGGAAATGTATGAGGAAATATTGATAAAAATGGTATTTTAATTTTTAAAGAAAAAGGAGTAGATGTGCGAATTGGAGTAGATATGATTGCTTTAGCTTGTGATAAAAAATTTGATTCAATAATTTTAGGCAGTTCTGATTCTGATTTACAACCTGCCATTAAAGAGGTTATTAAAAGAGGAGTAGAATGTATTTATCTTGGATTTGAAACAAAACCAAATAAAGGAATGACTTGTAAAACATCAAGGACTATTCTTATTAGGAATTCAGAAGTTCTAAAATTTAAAAACAAAAACATTGATTAAAACGTTTTTGTTTTATTTGCTGGGTGACTAACGGGATTTGAACCCGTGCAAACATCTCCACAGGATGTTGTGCTACCATTACACCATAGCCACCATGGAATGTGTCCCCGGCGCGAATCGAACGCACAACCTACAGATTAGAAGTCTGTCGCTCTGTCCTATTGAGCTACGGGGACATACATATTTAATAACAAAAATATTAATAAAAGGCAAGAAGATATTTTGACGAGAAAAAGGAAAAGTGATATAAGTTAATGTGTAACGGGGTATAGTGAAACGGCTATCACGAGTCCTTTGGGAGGATTTATTCTGAGTTCAAATCTCAGTACCCCGAATGTAATTGCGAGTGTAGCTCAATGGCAGAGCGACAGCCTTCCAAGCTGTATATGAGGGTTCGATTCCCTTCACTCGCTCAAATGAAAAAAGTTGCCGTCATAGGTGGCGGAGTAATAGGTCAATATATTTCTTGGAAATTAAGCGAGACAGGTTATAGTGTTTCTGTTTTTGATTATAGAAAAAAAGAATGCTTGAAAGATAAGGCATGTTCTGTTTTGGTTTCAGAAAGAATAAAGGATTTTGTTCCTATTACTGATGATATTGTAGAAAATACAATAGAGTATTGTGATATTCACTTTTCTAAAGGAAAAACAACGCTTCAATTTAATCCTTCTCATTTGGCGCTTAACAAAGAAAAATTAATGAATCTACTTTTGGAATTGAATGAAAAAAGCGGCACAAAGTTTTTCTTTGAGACAAGGATAAAGTGTATTCCTAAGGGTTTTGACTATATCATCGGATGTGACGGAGCGAACTCTACAATTAGAAAATTGTTGAAACTTAAAGATCCAAAATTGAAATTAGGAGCTCAGTGGTTTCTAAATCAAGAAGATAAATCAAGGACAACAGAAACATTTCTTAGAAAAGATGGTTTTGCTTGGAGGATTCCTCGAGGTCAAAATATTGAGTGTGGGTTTTTTGGTGAGAGTACAGAAAGAGGAAAAGATATGTTGGGAGCATTGATACCTGTTCCAGGTTTTCCTTTGATTGATGCAGGATTGATTTTTTCAAATGAAGATAATATTGCCTTGTGTGGAGACGCAATGGGATTAACAAAACCATGGAGTGGGGGAGGAATAATATGGAATCTTTATGCCGCTGATATGTTAATTAGTAATTTTCCTAATTTTAAGCAATACAAAAAGGAAGTAATTAAATTCTTTTGGTGGAAAATACTAAAAGGAAAAATATTGAATGGTATAGTCAATTTTTTTGGAAGATATTTTCCCTATATCATCCCTAAAAAAATAAAGTACGACAACGATTTTTCGGTTGCTTTTACTTCTAAAAAGTGATAGAGTTACCTATATCAATCTATGTTTTTATTTAACGAAAAAAAGAAAAAGATAGATAATTTAGAAGATGCAGTTAGGAAAATTGAAGAACTAGAGCTAAAAATAGAAAAGCTCTCTTTAGAGATTGATGAAATGAAAAAAGAGAGTGAGTCATATATCCAAAAAGTTAAGTTGGTAAGGTATAACCCTTTTAATGAAATGGGTGGAGACCAGAGCTTTACATTGTCAATGTTAAATAAGAAGAATAGTGGCATCATTATTACTTCAATTTTTAATCAAGAAAAAAGCAGAGTATTTGGAAAAGAAATAGTTAAGGGAAAATCAAATTATCAGTTAAGTAGCGAAGAATCAAACATTATTGATGAAATGAAAGGATATGGAAAAGAAGAACGAAACAATTAATCGTCCACCGGTCGTTGTTATATTGGGACATATTGATCATGGTAAAACAACTTTATTAACTGCAATAAGGGATTTTAAGGTGTTAGAAAAAGAATCTGGTGGAATTACTCAGCATGTTGGTGCCTATCAAGTGATTCACGATGGACGTAAAATTACTTTTATTGATACTCCAGGCCACGAATCATTTTCTGCAATTAGGGCGAGAGGATCAAACTTGGCAGATATTGCTGTTTTAGTTATTGATGCAGTTGAAGGTGTAAAAAAGCAAACCAAAGAAGCAATTGAACATATTAAAAAAGCAAACATTTCAACTATCGTTGCTCTTAATAAAATGGATAAACCAGGGGCTGATCCTGAAATGGTAAAACAGCAATTATTCAAAGAAAATATTATAGTGGAGTCATACGGAGGAACAATTCCATCGGTAGAAATATCAGCTTTAACTGGGAAAGGAATTACTGAATTATTAGATATGATTTTATTAGTCGCAGAAATGGAAGAATTAAAATCAGAAATGGATACGGGAGAAGGAGTTATTATTGAGTCATATATGGATTCACAAAAAGGACCAACATCAACTGTTTTAATTGAAAAAGGAATCATTAAAAAAGGTGATTATATTGGAACAGAATCATCTGTTGGCAAAGTTAAAAACCTTAGTGACTTTTTAGGTAGTGAAATAGAAAAAGCCGAGCCATCTGATCCCGTTATCATTATTGGTTTTGAAAATGTTCCTATGGTAGGGGAGAGAATGTATGTTTATCAAAGTATTGATGAGGCGAAATCAAAGTTAAAACAAAAGAACAATAGAATTAAAATTGATGATGATTACAATGAAGACAAGAAATACCTTGATTTAATAATTAAAGCGGACGCATTAGGATCAATTGAGGCGATTAGGGAGATATTGAATATTTTACCTCAGGAGAAAGTTGGAATAAGAATAATTAAAGCAGAAGTTGGCGATGTTTCAGAGACTGACGTTAAGCTCGCTAGAGGGAGCAATGCAGCAATAATTTCTTTTAGAATGAAAACAGACAAAATAGCAGAGATTACAGCTGAAAAAGAAAATATTAAAATACATAAGTTTGATATTATATATGAATTATCGCAAAAAGCTAGAGAGTTGATGGAAAGAAAACTAGTCAAAGAAAAAGAAAGAACTGAATTGGGCAAAGTCAATGTTTTAGCAATTTTTAGAACGGAGAAAAATAGACAAATTGTCGGGGGAGATGTTACAGAAGGGGAAGTAACAAAAGGTGCAATGCTTGAGATATGGAGAAATGGAGAAAAAGTTGGCTCAGGAAAAATAGTTGAATTACAATCGGGGAAAAAAGAAGTTGATGTCGTTAAGAAAGGAAAAGAAAGTGGAATACTTTATCAAGGTAGCGAAAAAATTAAGGAAGGCGATGAATTAGTTATATATAAAGAAGAATATATTAAAGAACAATTATGAATCCAAGAAGAGAAAAAGTTAATAATTTGATTAAAAAAGAATTAGGTAGTATTCTCTTAAAAGAAATAGATATTTTTCCCGGGACATTGATGACATTGACGAGAGCTGAGTGTTCGCCTAATTTGTTTGAATGTAAGGTTTTTATTTCTGTAATTCCTGAAGACAGTGCTGATGATATAATGAAGATGCTTGATAGGAACGTATATAATATTCAGCAGATAATGAATAAAAAACTTAAAATGAGACCGGTTCCTAAGATATTATTTTGTAAAGAAACGAAAACAATAGAGGCACAAAAAATAGAGAAGATATTATCAAGTATTGAAAAAAAAGATTAAAGTTGCTATTCTTGCCTTATGGCGTGGTGGCCAAGCAGTAAGGCAAGAGTCTGCAAAACTCTTATACGCGGGTGCAATTCCCGCCCACGCCTCCAATCTTGCCTCGGTGCTGGAATTGGTATACAGGGCGGACTTAAAATCCGCTGGTCTTAGACCTTGTGGGTTCGAGTCCCACCCGAGGCACACAAAGAAAACACGCTCTTTATTAAGCGTGCTTTTTCTTATATCTCTAATATCTCAATGTATGCCTCCCTTATTCCAAAGTCCTCTGCTTCTTGTGTGGTAGCAAACCATATATCTACCCAGTAAGGACCTTTTCTGTGGTTCATTCTATCTTCAACGATAAAAACCTTATCTCCAAAATATTCAGGTATTTTTATCTTCGTTCCAAAAGGTAGCATATTATTTGCGACAATACCTTCTTTAACATGAATACCGGAAGCAGTTGTAAAGGGGTCTTCGTCTGTTTGCCAAACAGTTGAAGAGTATGCTGTGACAACCACTTTAACTACATTTGACTTTTTCTCTTCTACTCTAGAAAAAGTCATTAAGATATTGTTTTCGTTTATTTGATTTTGTTCCGTCAATTCCACACTTGGTTCAATTATCAAAATTGAAGCAAAAAAGAAAAAAAGTGCAATTGCCGGGATGAGGATATATATTTGTTTTTTATGCATATACTAATTCTGCTTAACAGGATTGAGCATATTGTCACCTATAATATATATTTTGTCAATGGTTTTTTCCACATAGTAAAAATATCTTGATAATATAAAATCTTTGTGTTATAAAGAATTATATGGAAAATCAAACATTACAAAAGTTAAGCGACGCTGTTTCTATTCCTCGTCCAGGAGAAATTATTGACGGGAAGATTCTTGCAATTGAGAGCTTATCTATATATTTAGATATTGGACCTAAAAAAACAGGAATAATATATGGTGCTGAATATCAAAATGCTAAAAACATATTAAAGAATATTAAAGTTGGGGATACTATTTCTGTTAAGGTTGTTTCTCCTGAAAATGAAGATGGTTTTGTTGAATTGTCACTAAGAGAAGCTGCACAAGAATTGGCTTGGCAGACAATTAGAGATAAAAAAGAAAAAGATGAAGAGTTTGAGGTTAAAATAACAAAAGTAAACAAGGGAGGACTAATGACTGAAGTTTTTGATATCCCAGCATTTTTACCAACATCTCAACTTTCACCTGAAAATTATCCTCGCGTTCCCGAGGGAGACAAATCAGAGATATTAAGAAAATTACAATCATTTATTGGTCAAGAAATTAAGGTTAAGATTTTAGATTTTGATGAAAAAACTGGACAGATTATTTTAACCGAGGGGCCAAAGGAGGGGGGAACTGCTCAAAATGCAGTTAGCTCCTTAAAAGTGGGAGATATAGTTGAAGGAAAAATATCAGGAATTGTTAATTTTGGTGCTTTTGTTAAATTCAAAACAGAAGATGGTTCAGAGATAGAGGGCCTTGTCCATATTTCTGAATTGGACTGGCAGTTAATTGATAACCCATCTCAAGTAGTTGAAGTTGGTCAAGACGTTAAGGCCCAAGTAATAGAAATAGCACAAGGAAGAGTTTCTTTATCAATTAAAAACCTTAAAAAAGACCCATGGCAAAGTTTGGATTATAAAACAGGCGATATAGTCAAAGGAACAGTAACAAGATTTAATCCTTTTGGTGCTTTTATTCAAATTATTGACGAAAAAATAAAGGACAAGGATGCAAAAATACAGGGACTAATCCATGTTTCTGAGTTTGGCTCTGAAGAAAAAATGAAAAAGGCCCTTGAATTAGGCAAAATATACGATTTTCAAATTTTAAGCTTCCAACCTCAAAGACACTGGATGTCATTAAAAATAAAATAGCATTATGAAGAGTCCAATAAAAGGTCTCCTAAAAAACATCTTCGTAGTTATTTTGATATTCCTTTTTATAGGAGCTATTTTTGGTCTTTTTAGTATGCCAGAAGAAAGTATTCCT
>Ga0209510_1004341_pt1 | contig 12577 bp, 6 predicted proteins | sample BiotimSIPDNA_FD_185749 | JGI IMG/M metagenome (GOLD analysis project Ga0209510, IMG submission 185749) | Anaerobic biogas reactor microbial communites from Washington, USA - Biogas_R1 time_0 SIP DNA (SPAdes) (version 2) | ecosystem: Engineered > Bioreactor > Anaerobic > Unclassified | place... | reverse complement strand
CACTGCCATTCGGGCAATCACTGCCATTGGAGGCCCGGCAGCGGTTGATCTGTTGCTGAGCGCGCCTTTACGGGCCGAGACCATTACCGGTCTGGGCCGGCTGGGATCTCCCCTGGCGGAAAAACTGCTGATGAGCCTGGCCCAAACCGGCAACAAAGAGCAGCTTCCCCTGGTCTGGCAATCCCTTTCCCGATGCGGAACCATGGCTGCCTTTGACGTGATGGCCAATGCTCCGGCGTACGATTTTCTGCATTACCTGGAGCGGGTAGCCACGGCCGATCCCAAAAGGTAGCCAAGTCCGATCCCAAGAAATCCACCCGGGTACTCCGTTCCCTGGTCAAATCCGGCAACGATTCCCAGGTAAGGTGCTTTGCCCTGTCCCTGCTCCTTGACCTGCAACAAGAGAAAGAAATGCGGAACGTCCTGCGCGCCCTGAACGATGCGGACCGTTCCTACCGCAGAACCGCCCTGGAAGGCACCCGCACATTCCTCTCGCCGGTGGTCAACTCGGCCGTAATGAAAAAAATGAAACGCCTTTCGGCACCGGCACTTGCCGATGTGCTGGACTGGCTGGGAGCGCAGCGCAATCCCGCCCTGATCCCTTACATTGCAGATCCCTGGCTGGCCCACGAAGACCTGGAAGTGGCCTCTGCCTCGGCCCGGGCCATTTTGAATACGCCGGGAGAACACAGTCCGCAGATCCTGGCCGGGATGCTGACAAGCCCCGATTCCCTGAGGACAGACCTGGCACTGGAGTGCCTCCTGGCTTCGGAAGGTGATGTGGTGCAGGCCGTTTTGAATGTGTACCCCCACACTTCAACGGCAGGAAAAACAGTGGCATTGGCCTTGCTGGGAGCACGCAAATCCCGGGAAAACGAGCCGTTGGTGCTGGAAGCCCTCAAGGATCCCGACCCGGAAGTTCGCCTGGCCGCCGCCCGTGCTTTAAGCGGTGTGGTCCGTCCGGAAAACCGGGAAACGTATTTCCGCCTGCTTGAAAATTCCCCTGAGGAATTAACCGAACCCCTGCAACAGGCCGTTCTGGCCAGCTTGTTCGGATACGGGGCAGAAGAACAATACGACCTGTTGATGGCCCGGATGCAACAGGCCGGTGCGGGATCGCAATCGCTCTATTATGCTCCCCTGGCGGGGACCGGTACCAAGAGGGCCGTTGACTTTTTAAGCGACCGCTATCTGGAAGAAGGGAACATTCAGGATTACATTGCCCTGATCAACCAGTGGAACCCGGCCGGTGCGCAAAAGGTGATCTTTTTGCGTAAAGCGCTGGAACGCGTAAATAATCCGGAAGATATAACGGCTTTACTTGGGCAAATGAGAAATACCGGCGCATTCCAGGCCATGGTGGCCTCGGCCCCCTACCTGGAATCGGGCCATAAAGACATTGCCCTGACAGCGGCTATGAACATATACCGGCTGGCGGTAAACCACAGCGAATTTCACGGTCCGCTGGTAACGGAGTGGATGGAAAAAGTGCTGCGGATCCTGGAAAAAGCCGATTACACAGACAGTATATACGACATTCAGAACGTGAAGCAATACCTGGCAGAATTGCCGGAGGAAATAGGCTTTGAGCGCATTTTCAATGAAAAGGACCTGGAAGGCTGGCAGGGTCTTGTGGGCAATCCCGTTTCCCGCAGCAAAATGGACCCGAAGGAACTGGCCCGGGCACAGGAAGAAGCCGACAAAGTGGCATTCAGCCAATGGGTGGTCGAAGACGGGAAACTGCTGTTCCTGGGCAAAGGCGACAACCTGTGTACCAAAAAGGCCTACGGAGACTTTGAGATGTACGTGGACTGGCTCCTTTACCCGGAAGGCCCCGAGGCCGATGCCGGGATCTACCTCCGTGGGTCGCCCCAGGTGCAGATCTGGGACACGGCCCGTGTTCATGTGGGTGCCCAGGTGGGATCCGGCGGTCTGTACAACAATGCGAAAAACCCTTCGGCTCCGTCGCACGTGGCCGACAACCGGTTGGGTGAATGGAACAGCTTTTTCATCCGCATGGAAGGGGAACGCGTTACGGTGTACCTGAATGGAGAATTGGTGGTGGACAACGTGATCATGGAGAACTACTGGGACCGCTCACAACCGATTTTCCCTTACGGGGCCATTGAGCTCCAGGCACATGGAAGCAAGGTCGCCTACCGCGACATTTACGTACGTGAACTGGATCGCCCCCGGCCTTTCACTTTGTCTGCAGAGGAGGAAGCTGAAGGTTTTGAGATTCTTTTTGACGGAACCACATTGCATCAATGGACCGGCAACAAGACCGATTATTTCACACGTGACGGCGTATTGGAGGTTCAGCCTGCCGATCAGGGATTCGGAGATCTGTATACCGTGAAGGAGTACGATGATTTCATTTTCCGCTTTGAATTCAAGCTCACGCCGGGAGCCAACAACGGGGTGGGAATTCGTACACCCGGCACCGGAGACGCTGCCTACGAAGGCATGGAGATCCAGATCCTGGACCATTACGATCCCATTTACCAGCCCTGGTTGCTGGATCACCAGTACCACGGATCCGTCTACGGGGTAATCCCTGCCCATAACCGCGATGCCCTGCGGCCCGTGGGAGAATGGAATCAGGAGGAAATCTACGTCAAAGGCACGTACATTCGCGTTACCTTAAACGGGGAAGTCATCACGGAAGGTGACATCTCGGCAGGCCCCATAGACGGCAGGGAGCATCCCGGGCTTGAGCGTAAGGGAGGAAAGATCGGGTTCCTGGGACACGGATCCAGGTTGTGGTTCCGCAATATCAGGATAAAGGAATTGTAATTTTCGGGAGCTATTTTTTGGTCAGGATGTATTCCCCGTTCAGGGATTGTCCGTCAAAAAGAAGGTTTCCGTCGTAATACAATACCATGGTGGTCGAGTTCAGGGAACGGATCTCGACCACATCGTTTACAGTGGTACTGCCTACTATTACCCGGACGTATATATAAATGCCGTCCAGCGTGTAGGTGGGAGTAAACGACGGAGGGGATCCGGGAGCGGAATATCCCATGGTCCCGTCTTCCCGGAATGTAACGGTGTAAGCGGGTTCATCGTTGTAACTCCACGTTCCCAGCAAGTCGGATACGGAATAATGTTTCTGGCAGGATACGGTTAGCGTTGCAAACAGAGCCATTGCCAGCAGCCCCTTGATCATGCGGATTCCTTGTTTCTTCATTGGTAGTATATCTTATTTTAGTTCGTATTCAAAAACAGCCAGCACCGGGTAATGGTCAGAGACGTAAGGAACGCCAAAGTCATCGGTTACGGTACGGTAGGACAGCGCTTCTGCACCGCGGTAAAATATATGGTCTATGGGAGCCCCGTTGTACGAACCCCATCCGTTGTATGTGGATAGGGTATCGGTAAGAGGTGCCTCCTGTCTTGCATCCAAAAAGTGTGCCTTAACCGGCTCAAAGAGCGGATCATCAATAGTCGCATTGAAATCCCCGGTAATAAAAATGATGGGAGCGTCCACGGTAATCTCGGCTATCCTGTCCATCAAAAGGCGTGCGGACTCTTTTCGCGCCACCTTGCCTATGTGGTCAAAATGCGTATTGAACAAATAAAAGGAGTTCCCGGTTTCCTTGTTTTTAAAAGCGCCCCAGGTAACGATCCTTTTGTGTGCGGCATCCCATCCCAGGGAAGGTATATCTGGCGTTTCACTCAGCCAGAAATCTCCTTCCCGCAACACCTCGAATTTGTCCTTCAGATAAAATACGGCCGAGAATTCCCCCAGGGAATCCCCGTCTTCCCGTGCCACTCCCAGTTTGGCGTAAGCCGGGAGGCTGTCCAGCAGGTAATGGATCTGTTCCCATACCGGTTCCTGCACGCCAAAGACATCGGGTTGCAGTGTATTGATCATTGTGATGGAAGCCGGTTTGCGGATATCCCAGTTGTGCTGCCCGTCATCCACCAGCGACAGGCGGATGTTGTAGGACATGATTTTCAGTGTTTCAGGTCCCCGGGAACAGGCAGTCGGGAATAAAAAAGTTCCCGCTGTCAAAAGAGACAGTAAAATTTTAATCGGCTTTATCATATTCAATGGCAATTTTTAATTCGTTCCTCCGTACATATTCGCATCGCTGGCAGGCTCTCCGTTCACGGTGCCGGTATTGGTACAGTTTTCAGGTGCAGGCCCCGATACAAAGAAACCGCAAAAGCCGCCCACAAAGCAATTCACACCTAACTCTGTATTAATATATCCGCTAACGGGTCCGGAATTGGAGCAGCTTTTCAGTTCGCCCCCGGAGTAATAATCGCCCCGTCCGGTCACTCCTATCACACCGCCCACAAATTTGCTTTTTCCGGTCCGGCTTATACGTGTGACAGATCCCGAATTTACGCAACCTGTAAGATTTCCGGCTTCGTTGAACGCACAGATTCCGGCTATGGCAAAATACGTATCGTCCATTTCCGTTTCCGTACCGGTTATGGTTCCCGAATTCGTACATTCGTTGATTTTTCCTCTCAGGTTTTCGGCCACAACACCTCCCACAAAGAAAGATCCCGTAACGGTTCCCGAATTTTCATTCATTTCCAGGGTTCCGCCGCTGGTATTGGACGCCACCACACCTCCGGCACTCTTGCGCCCGGTAACAGATCCGCTGTTGATGCAGTTTTTCACCTTGTAAAGGGTAGATCCGGATGTAAAACGGGCAACGACCCCTCCGGCCGAATAACCCGATACAATGCCACGGTTCTCACAACCGTCAACCGTTGAAGATGACACACCGGCAATTCCTCCGGATACGGTTATGTCCGTGATATCGCCTTCCGTAATGCTTTCTTCATCCTGAGAACCTTCAGCTATGCCGTTTAACGGGGTGGTAATCGTTCCCGTATTCAGGCATTGTTTTAAAACGCCTTTGGTATAAGCTGTAATTCCACCGGCAATCCAGGTAGAAGTTACCGGCGCATAATTTTTACAATTGATGATATCGGAACCGGACCCATCCACCATGGCGGCAATGCCGGCGGCAGAACCCTCAGTGGCATTGATAGCAGCTTGAGCTTCGTTCAAGCATCCTTCCACAGATGCATTATCGGTAAGTGTACCCGCAATACCCCCGACACTCGAATTTCCCGTAACTGTACCGCTGTTAGTTCCCTGACTGATAGTCAATAAAGCACCCGAAACAGATCCGCATATGCCTCCTGTACTGTGTAAGCCTTCCACCTCTGCCGCATTACTGCATCCCGTTACCCGGTAAGCGTTGTCCCCGTAAAAATACCCGGCAATCCCGCCCACTGCGGTTTCACCCCGGATCATTCCGGTATTATCACAATCCAGGATATCCGAAGAAATATTTCCACCGGCAACACCTCCGGTCCAGGCAGATTCCTCGTCTTCAGTTCCCCGGGAAGTGATTGCCCCGGTATTGGTACAATTCCGGAGAGTGCAGGTAAGGTATTGCACCCCGCATATTCCTCCCAGGTTGTCCGACCCGGTAATACTCGATTTGTTTTCACAATTCTCAATCCTACAGGTCACCCTGGAATAACCGCAAATGCCTCCGGTGAAAGAAGCGCCTTTGATAAAGGCATCTGCCAGGTTTGCACAATCAGTGATCAGGGATCCATCGTACTGATCTCCGCAGATTCCCCCTGTCATATTACCCGTTCCCTGCACGGCACCTCTGTTTTGTGAATTCCTGATAGTAGCGTCTATACCGGAATAGCCGCATATTCCGCCGGTGGATTCGATCCCTTTGACGACCGCCCCGGCTTTGTTTTCACAATAACTGATAACAGACGTTGTTTGCGTTCCTGCAATCCCTCCGGTTTCGTACAATCCTTCAACCGAACCACTATTGGAACTGTAGGAAACAACAGCCGGATTATGATACAGATCGGTAGTCATTACTCCGGCTATTCCTCCTGTGGATGCACTGGTGCTGTTACCGGAAACTTTGATGGAGCCGCGGAAATGACAATTGTTTACGGTCCCGCCGGCAAGGGTTCCGCAAATGCCGCCGGTTGCCATGTATTGATAATCTCCGGGAGTAACGGTGACGGAACAGGACTGATCCAGGATCAGATCCCTTATTTCAGCATTGATAACCGAACCGAAAAGACCGGTAGATCTGTAGGTCGTCCCTGTTATGTTAAGGTTACTGATCGTATGGTTATTCCCGTCAAAAGTTCCGGAAAAACTGCTGTTCCTCTCATTGAACAACAGGTAATAGGTATGTTCCCCTATGGGAGTCCAGTCTGCAACGGAAGACATATCCAGATTGGCCAGCAAATGTACGGTACTGTCGCTGTCCATCCATGGTCGGAGGTCTTTTTTGTCGTTGACATCATCCCGGAAAGCGATCAGGTCTTCAGGAACGGATATTCCCAAAGGACGTTGTGTGACGTGCAAAAAGGCTATGGTATCGTTTACCGTCTTGAATGCAAGTATGGCCGTCCTGGCCTGGGTGCTTTTTGAGGGATCGGCAATAAAAGTAAACGGGTATTCTCCCCGCCCTCCCGCTTCCTGCCCGGGGGCAAGATTGCACCAGGCAGCATTGCTGCCTTCGTAAGTCCAGGTAGTATCTGAAAAAAGAGAGAAATCATAATTACCGCCCCTGCAGGGAATTTCAATGTCGGTAGTGCTCAATGTGAGGGTATCGGCAGTCACGGGCGGATCGGGATCGTCAGGACCGCTTTGATAAGTCTGGAAAACGGTAATCACCGATTTTATACTGCTGTTGGATTTTGACTGTATCACCACGTCTTGTGCGCGGGCTGCCCCGGAAGTATTTTTTGATACCGAAAAACGCAGGGAAACAGTTTTGACGGATGTTGAGACCGATGAAAGATTGGTAGTACACCATCCTTCCGGAATATCTACCGTCCAGGCGGAATTGGACGTGACAGCAACCGTATCTACCCCTCCTTCGCTGTCAAAATGCAGTTCCTGCGGATGAGAATTGATGTAATAGACCGTGTCTTCTTTTTTACAGCCTGTAAAAGCCAGGGTCAGAATCAAGAAAACAATGGGAATAGAAAAGATTTTTTTCATTTTGCACAAAATGGAAAAGTATATTGCAAAGATGCGTAAAACCTGCTAAATGTTGCGCTATACCATTAAAAAAATGTAATTTCGCTTTTATGAAAAAGGGTTGGCGTCTGCTGATATTTGTGACCGGATCGCTTGTCTTGTTGTCGGTCATACTGACAACTGCCGTTGCCCTGATCCTGTCTCCTGAAAGGCTGACAGGACTGATCAACCGTTATGCCAACCAATACCTGGACGCCACGGTTACATTGTCGGAAGCATCGGTCAATGTGCTGAAAAATTATCCCAATGTTACCATTACTCTTGAAAACGGTCAGATAATCGTTCCGTCTCCCGATCCTGATAAAGCATGGGAAGATTCGCTGCTGACCTTCAACAAGATTGAAGCCGTAATAAGGCCGCTATCCCTGCTAAGGAAAAGACTTCAGATCCCAAGCCTTTACCTGGAGAACACCTCCATCCGTCTTTTTACAAACACCGGCGATCGCTCCAACTGGGAAATCTTCGCCGACAGACCCGGGGACACAACCTCTGCCGGTTTTACTTATTCCATAGGAAAACTGAGTGCTTCCGACACCCTTCATTTTGCTTACGAAGACCTGGCAGACACGGTGATCTACCGCGTTAGCATCCGGGAAATGACGGCTAAATCCCCTTTGACCGGGTCTGCTCTCCAGACAGATATCGATTCCTATTCCAATACACTGATCGTGGGAAAAGACACGTTGTTCAACCGCATCCCTTTTTTGGTCAAAGGATACATTACCCTTGAAAACAATTTTGACGACTATTACTTCAGGGACTGTGAAACGGTCCTGGGCAATGTGCCGCTTTATATAAACGGGTTCATGGGATTGCGCCCTGACAGTCTGGAGTTGAAAGGCCTTTTCAAGGTAGATTCCACATACTTTGAAGACTTGTCCTACGCCGTTCCCGATATGATCCTGCCCCAGGACCTGATTCAGGCCCCGGACATGCCCTTAAGGATGGAAGTACAATTGAACGGAGCCTATTATTACGGAAGCGGCGAATTTCCGGTATATTCGGCACACCTGGAAGCAGGCCCCGGAAGCTTGTCCTATGTTCCTTTAAAACTGGTGTTTCCTTCTTTTCAGGCAAAAATATCGTCCTCCTTTGACCCTCAAAAAGGAGATGAAGGAACACTGAGCGTTCACGGGCTGGATGTTGACAGTCCGGCATTGAAGGTTTCCCTGGCGGGAACCGTCTCTTCCATGTTCCGGGATCCTTCGGTAAAAGTCTCGGCAAAAACTCATTTCGTTCTGGACAGTCTTGGCTCCCTTTTAACCGATCTGCCCCGGCATACCGCAAAAGGTGATGTAAATGCTTTATTGGAGGCTGATTGCAAAATAAGCGATCTGAATTTTACGGGATTGGGCAATCTATTGCTAAAGGCGGATGTTTCGACCAAAGGATTCAGCCTGGACATTCCTTCGGACAGTATCTTTTGCCGTGCCGGTACCACCCGAATACGGGCGGCTATCGATCCGGGGAAAGCGCTGGATGCGGATCTTACTACGGACAGCCTGAAGATTCTTTACAAAGGCCGCGAGCTGGCCGATATATCACAGACCGTGCTTACGGCAAAAAGCACGCCGGGCATGTTTACCAGGGATTCAACACGCGTACAGCCACTGGAAGGTGTCTTGAATGCCAAACATTTGGCTGTTTTTATCAACGACACCGTACGTTTGGGGGTTGACCAGGGATTCCTTGCTTTTACCCTGCGTGCGGATGATCAGGATCAGCGGATTCCTTTTATTGATGTCCGTCTGGATGCGACCCGCGTCCATGGTGTATACGGCATTCACACAGCAAGCTTTTCTGGTTTAAATCTCAGTGCCGGATTGACATACAACCAAAGGTGGGTTCAACGCAGGGATTCACTTATCCGTACATCCTTAAGATCTTCCGACCGCAGGCGCAGCAAACGCATCCAACACGAATTTTCCTATGCCGACCTGGATTTTGATCTGGACCGTGAAACCCGGGGTTTATTGCGAAAATGGGACATCAACGGGGCCTTGCAGACTTCCGGTATAACATTGGCAAGTCCTTTATTTCCATTGCATACGCAAATGTATTCGTTAAAAATGACTTTGAACGGAAACCGTCTGGAAGTTACCGATACCCGCATCAAAGCGGGGCGTTCGGATCTGCTGCTGAACGGATATGTGGAAAACATCCGCAGGGTGTTGCTGGGCATGGGCACACTGGAGATGAATTTTGATTTGCAAAGCGATACGCTGGACACCAACGAGCTTATCAAAGCCCTTAGCATTAAGAATGAATCCGGGAGCAGCGACCTGCTGATCGTTCCGGGAAATATCAACCTGCAGGTGGTTTTGGCTGTTTCCAACGCCTATTACCGTCATCTGCAGATGACCAATCTTCACGGGTTGTTGCGCGCCGCAGACAGGTACCTGCAACTGGACGGCCTGGAAGCATCCTCCAATGCCGGGGATATCTCCATAAATGCATTGTACGCCACTCTGGATAAAAACAACCTTCAGGCAGGTCTTGATATTGAAATGAAAGATGTTTTATTGGAAGAAATCACGCGGCTGCTTCCTTCTATGGACACGCTATTTCCCATGATCAATTCTTTCCGGGGCCTGGCAGATGTTCAATTATCTGTAACCTCGGGACTTGACACGCAAATGAACCTGAATTTTTCCACGCTCCGTGGCGCCTGCAGGATAGCCGGTTACGGCCTGGTCCTGCTGGACGGTCAGACATTTTCCGATATCTCGCGCAAGCTGATGTTCCGTAAAAAGGCCCTCAACTTGATCGACAGCATACGTGTAGAAGCCACCATGGCCGATAACCGGATAGATGTTTTTCCCTTCATCATGCAAATGGACCGATACAGGGTAGCCATTGCCGGGTCCCACCATATAGACAGGACCTTTCATTACCATATCTCCATGCTGCGGTCACCTGTTCCGTTCCGTTTTGGTCTGGATGTACGGGGCACTCCCAAGGATTACGACATTGACCTGGGGCGCATGCGTTTTACTGATGAGCGGATCCCCGTACTTTCTTACCGGATAGACAGCATCCGGGTGAATCTAAGGGAAAGCATCCGGAGTTATTTTGAAAATTATACCTTTGACTGATATGAACACAATAGCCTTGATACCTGCCCGGTACGCATCGCAACGTTTCCCGGGAAAACTGATGCAGAAACTCGGGGATAAAACAGTTATCCTGCAAACTTACCTGGCCGTGGAAAACACCGGTCTTTTCCGGGAAGTAGCCGTCGTGACCGACAGTGAAGAGATATTTCGGGAGATCACCTCCCACGGAGGGAAAGCCGTCATGAGCCACCGCCATCATCTTTGCGGCAGCGACAGGATTGCCGAGGCTGCCGGGGAGTTTCCCTTTGCCGAGCTGATCGTGAACGTGCAGGGCGACGAGCCCTTCACCTCGGCAAGTTCCCTGAAAGCCCTGCTGGAGGCTTTCCATTCACCGGAGGCACAAAGCATAGATGTGGCTTCCCTTATGGCTCCCGTTGGCGATCCGGCCGCATTTGAAAATCCGAATGTTGTCAAAGTGGTTACGGATCGCCACGGGTTCGCGCTCCTGTTCTCCAGGTCTCCCATTCCTTATTCCCGCGATCCGGAGGAATTCCGTGCTCCCGTCTACAAACATATCGGGATATACGCCTTTCGCCGTGACGCCCTGCTCCGGTTTGCCTCCCTGCCTCCCGGTCCGCTGGAATTGTCTGAAAAGCTGGAAAACCTGAGGTTTCTGGAATACGGGATGAATATTAAGATGGTAGAGGTCGCGAGTAGCGCCCGTGGCATTGATGTGCCTGAAGATCTGGAAAATGCCCGGAGAATGATCAGCGGCGACCTATAGTGACACGCCTTACTTCTTCTACACCCAGGACTGATTCCAGACGCTTGATGATGCTGTTGATCTCTTTGGCCGACCTGACTTCCAGATGAATGTCACTGTCAAACAAAGAGTCCCTGGTAGTCATGGTCATGCTGTTGATGTTCACGCCCCACTCTTCCGATATGATCTGGGAAATTTCAAAAGTGATTCCCCTGCGGTCCACCCCAAAGACATGCAAATGCGCCGGGTAAAAAGTGCTTTCATCAGCTTCAATATCCACATTTACAATGCTTTCACCTTGTTCTGTAGACAACTTGATGGCTCGTTCACAATCCCGGGTATGCACAAACACTTTTCCGCTTCCGTCCTGGGCTTCAAAACCGAGCAGTTCGTCTCCGGGCAACGGGGAACAGCACTTGGCAAATATGTACCTGGAAGGTTTGACAGATATGTTTTGCTTGCGCAAGGCACTTCTTATGCATGATTTGGCTTTGTAGGTTACAACGGCATCCAGCCAATCCTTCTGGGGCATGATATTGGAATCCGTACCAATTTCAACCCTGTCTCCCCTTTTCAGGACTGTTTTGATGGAACACAACATGCCGTTGACCCGTGCAAACTGGGAATGATTACCGATCTCTGAATGGATCACGTAGGCAAAATCCAGGGCAGTGGCGTTGCTGGGCAACAGAACCTGCTCCCCTTTGGGAGTGAATACACGGATGTCGTCGTTGTATAAATTGGCTTTGACACCTTCCAGGAAGAATCCGTCCTTGTTGTTGAAGCCGTCGTGGTAAACCATATCCTTGAGCGTCCCGCGGAACTCTTCCACCCAGGCATCAATGCCTCCAATACCCACATTTTTATGACGTTTCACAATACAGCCGTGAACAGAAGCTTCTTCCATCCGGGCACTTTTTATATGAACTTCAGCCCACGTCCCGTGTTCGGTCATGAACATGCAATGGAGGGCTTCGTAGCCGTTGGCTTTTGGATTATCCACGTAATTGTGGAAACTGCCCACTCGTTCCAGATAGAGATCCGTAATCAGGGAATAGATCTTAAGGCTCTGGTTCTTCTCTGATATCTCGCAATCGCCTGTCATCGGCTGGAATACGATGTTGAATACATAGACACTTTCCAGGCGGTTGAACGGGACCTGTTTCTGCTTCATATGACGCCATATGGAATAGACACTCCTGATGTCCTGGGAAATAACTGCATCAATTCCGCTTTCGCGGAGTTTTTGTTCAATGGGAGCAACAAAACGGTTCCTGATGCTTTGGGTTTCCTGAGCGTAGTCATCCAGGATTTTTTGTATGCGCGAATATTCTTCAGGTGAACGAAACCTGAAACTGAGGTTTTCCAGTTCCGTTTTTACCTTGTAAAGTCCCAGGCGGTTGGCCAGCGGGGCAAAGAAGAAATCGGTTTCCCCGGTGATTTTCATTTGTTTGTTCAGGGGCATCTCGGCCAGGGTGCGCATGTTATGCAACCTGTCCGCCAATTTGATCAATAATGCCCTGATGTCGTACTGGATGGTCATCAACATCTTGCGGATGTTGTCCACCTGCATGGAAAGCTCGTACTGTTCTTTTTTTTCTTTGGTCAGACCTTCCACCAAAAAGGCAATGTCTTCACCAAAAAGTTCCCGGACTTCTTCCACGGTATGTGGTGTATCTTCCACCACGTCGTGAAGCA
>Ga0209510_1004337_pt1 | contig 12595 bp, 9 predicted proteins | sample BiotimSIPDNA_FD_185749 | JGI IMG/M metagenome (GOLD analysis project Ga0209510, IMG submission 185749) | Anaerobic biogas reactor microbial communites from Washington, USA - Biogas_R1 time_0 SIP DNA (SPAdes) (version 2) | ecosystem: Engineered > Bioreactor > Anaerobic > Unclassified | place... | reverse complement strand
CGATGCCTTCTGCGGTCACGGTGTGGGAGCGGACAACCGGGCCACCTTCCAAATCCAGAACATCATAGATGTCGGCGAGTGCCCAACGGGCAAGCCTGCGGCCCACATCATGCTTATTGCGGGGGTGGATGTCATCGAGTTCTCCGAGATCAATCGCCACCGCGAGACCAACCTTGGGGGTCTTTTGACTAAAACGAAGCTGGCTGTCGCGCACACGTGACCAACCGGTGTCGACAGGCTCTCTCGACAGTTTCATGAAGTTGGCGAGTTGCACGATCCCGAGTGGCAGCTCCTGCTGCCCCCAGCGCGATTCCCAATCCTTGAGCATGATGCCGAGGCGCAATTCATACAAATCCGGATCCCAACCAACGTCCGACTCTCCCTGATACCAGATACTTCCCTTGATAGTGTATGGACTGACCGGAGCGAGCATGCTTTTGGCGAGAATACCCGGCCGGTTTGGGCTGGCAGGACCTTCCGGCTCCTCCGGCCCATTGACATTCCAAGGCCCTACCGCCGGTGGACGTTCGTCCTCCACCTGGAAACGCCACTCGCCTGCAAGCGGCAGCTTCGCTCCATCGGGATTCACCAGAACCATCGCATCCGGACCTCCGGTAAACCCGCCACCGCCCGCCTCGTCGAACAGCCGCACCGCGATCACAACCGAGCCATCCTTGGTCAGTTTGGCGGGCACCGGATAGACGCGCGGAATCGAGTACGGTTTATCCTCACTGCGCATATGGGAGCCCACTTCCTGTCCGTCCACAAAAGTCATGTCAAGGTCATCAATCGGCCCGAGCTCGAGCGACAGTTCCTTGTTTTTGAAATCCTTAGGCAACGCCACCTTCAAGCGGTACCAGATTGCTCCGTCGATGTTCCCGATGTGATTTTCGATCATGTTCGGGATTTCCACCCGATCCCAGCCCGAATCATCGAAGTTCTCCTTATGAAAAGCCGAAGCCTCCTTGCTGATCCCATTGTCCACATTGATGACCAGGATATCATGTTCCTCTGCGTAGGCCTTGAGCGCCTTCTCCCACTCCGCGTGTGCCTCCTCGAAGTTTTCCAGTTGAGCATTCCATTTCCGGACCCGTTCGGCCGTATGCGGATTGGAGAGCAGCGTCTCCTCACGGACCCATGCCGCGATCGGGGTGCCGCCCCAACTGCTGTCGATCAAGCCGATCGGAATATCCAACACCTGCTGGAGATCCTTACCGAAAAAATACCCGATCGCGCTGAAAGCCGCGGCTGCGCCCCCATCGCAAACCGCCCATTTGTCCCCGCTCGAAAACCGCGGTTCCTGAACCGTTACCCGGTTCACCTGAAACAAGCGGATTGCGGGATTGCCACCCCCCGCGATCTCGATGTCTCCATCGGCGGCATCACGCAAGGTCCAGGCCATATTCGACTGACCGGAGCAAAGCCACACATCCCCCACCAGCACATCCTCAAAACGCAACTCGGTGGACCCGGACGACACTTCCAACACCCGGCCTTCGGAAGAAACGTCCATGGGTTGAAGCTGGAGCAACCACTCACCATTTGAACCGACGACTCCGCTGACCTCCTGACCGGCAAATACCGCCTTCACCTCAGCACCCGCGTCCCCGCGTCCCCAGAGATTAACCGGAGCCTCCCGCTGGAGGACCATGTGGTCGGAAAACACACTCGGCATCTCGAGTCCGAAGGCGGCCGAACCCGCACACAGACTGAGCAAAATACACAATACACGGTTACGCTTCATATTCCGGAACAATTGGGTTAAGTCGGGGTGGGATCGTCTGGACGGGAATAACATCAACATCCGGGGCATTCGAATCCCTGATTCATACTACCGGATACGCCAAGCTTCGGATTCGGTCAATAGAACTTTTTGATTAAACCGTGCGTTCCGGACTGCCACAATGCACGATTCGGGCTGGCGTTGGGGACAGCGCCCGACGATCGCTTCGACTATTGCCCCGTCGGCCCCGCTTGATTTGGCAGGAGTACCGCCCGCAGCACAAGCGGAGCACGAAAACCGGTGGCAAACAACAGGTATCCGGCTCCCATATTGAAGAGTCCGATGGCAAGATCCATCGCGGAACCATCGATCACATCCCGGAAATCCAGCAAAACCCACTGCTCCAGAAGCAGCCGCCAGATCACCACGATGGCGATGGCGTGGATCACGGCCAGCAAGGGACCATGACGCCCCTTGAGGATCACGCTCCAGACCATTCCCGGGATTACAAACACCCAAAAAAAGAGAATGAAGAGGAAACCAAGCGCCAGAAAAGTGGCGGCGACCAAGGCCTTAAACGTGGTTTTCAACAATGGCCCCATGGCGATTCGGGTGCAGTCAGAGGCGGATACGGCCTGAATCCAAGCCGTCCAGGAAATCCGCGTATGTCCGGCGGACGCCTTCCTTGAGCGAGATCCGGGGTTCCCAGCCCATGCCGCGCATGACCGAAATATCCATGAGTTTGCGGAACATTCCATCGGGCTTGGTCGGATCGAAAGCCAACTCTCCCTGAAATCCAATCTCCGCTTGGATGGTTTGGGCCAACTCCAAAATGCTCACATCGCTTCCGGCTCCCACATTTACCCAGTGCGGCGGATTCTCATGCCCGAGAAGGTGGGCAACCGCGTCCGCCAGATCATCCACGTGAAGGAATTCGCGCATCGGGCGTCCCGAGCCCCAAAGGACCATCCGGGAATCCCCGCGCACCTTGGCCTCATGAAAGCGCCGGATCAGTGCCGGGAACACATGGGAGTTTTCGATGTGATAATTGTCCCCGGGACCGTAGAGGTTGCACGGCATGGCGGAGTGATAACATACCCCATACTGCTTGCGGTAGTATTCGCAGAGTTTCAACCCGGCGATTTTGGCGATCGCATAGGGTTCATTGGTAGGCTCAAGCGGACCGGTCAGCAGAGAATCCTCACGGATCGGCTGAGGATTGTCCTTCGGGTAAATACAGGAACTTCCCAGATTCAGAAAACGGGCGACCCCATTCTTCCACGCGCCGTGAACAAGATTCAGGTTGATCGCGAGATTCTCATGCAGAAACTCGGCGGGATACGTGCTGTTGGCGTGGATCCCTCCCACCTTCGCGGCGGCATTGATGACGCAATCCGGTTTCTCCTCCTTAAGAAAACGATCCACTTCGGCGGAATCGCAGAGATCGAGCTCACCACGGGTGCGCGTGATCAAGGTGACCGACTCCGGCCATCGCGAACGGATCATGCGACAGATGGCAGAACCAACCATTCCCCTGTGCCCTGAAACAAATATCCTTTGGTATCTCATGAATGCATCGTTCTATATGGAATTCATACTTGCGGAAAGCAGGACCTGAAGAACACACGTTAACCCTCGAAACCAGATCCCGGAATGTGAGCAATAACACAACAAAGAAGGGGCTCAACCCGAAAGTTGGAACCCCTCCCAAATCAAACTATCGCCCAAACGGGATAAACCCAGACAGTGGCGTCAAGAGAAACGCTCGAAAGCGTCCACAAGATGATCCCGATCCGTCTTCCCGGGGTTGCGATTGCGGACACGTTCGTTGATAGCCGCACTCGCCTCACTGCGGGTTGGCCGGTCTTTCTGGATGAAAACCCCGAAACTACCCGGCCACGACTCGTCGGCCAAACGGTATGCCGCGACCTCATCTGTCACGTCATGACGTGCCTCATCCTCGGGAGTTCCATCGAAGCGTTTCTCCTCAATGATCTTGAATTCACCGCCCTTGCGGGGGTTCAAACCCTCAAAGCTTCCCTTGTTGAACTGGGTGCATTCCGACAAGCACTCGATAACCGAGAATCCCTTGTGTGCCTGTGCACGCTCGAGCATCTGCATCACGTGAGCGATGTTGCTCGCACTGGTCCGGGCCACAAAAGTCGCGCCGCTACTGATTAGGCGCTTCATCGGGTTAATCGGCTCGTCAATCGAACCGAGCGGGTCCGTCTTCGACACGAAGCCCTTCGGAGACGTCGGGGAAGTCTGTTTTTTGGTCATCCCGTAAACCGTGTTGTCCATGATCAGGTAGGTCATGTTCGGGTTCTTCCGGGCGGTATGATCCAAATGGTTGCCACCGATCGAGAAACAATCGCCATCTCCACTGAATACAAACAAATGCAAATCCGGTCGTGAAAGGCTCAACCCCGTCGCAAACGGCAGGATGCGTCCGTGCAGGAAATGCACCCCGTGCGTATTCACGAAATACGGAAAACGCGACGAGCACCCGATACCGGATAGGGTCACGATCTTCTCGCGGGGCAACTGCAACTTTTCAAGAAGTTTGAAATAGGCTGCCAATATCGAATGGTCACCGCAACCCGGACACCAGGTCGGCTGTTTTGCCGCCAACAGCTTTTTGGTGATCTTTTCAGGCAGTTGAATTTCGGGATCTATGGAAAGAATCTCACTCATGGTCTTATCTCAATTATTGGGGGATGTTGTCACCATATCACCGGATCATGCGTCCGCCAAAGCCTTCAGGATCTCGCGAACCTTGAAGGTCTGGCCATCCGTCTTTGCAATCGAGCGAACGTGGTCGCATCCGGTCACCGACCGGATGAGGGTGGCGAGTTGCCCCGCCCCATAGATCCCCGCATCATTCAATTCCACGGTGTACACCTGCTTGAACCGCTCCAGAACCGTGCGAATTTCACGCTTGAGCGGATAGAGGGTGCGAAGGTGCATGTGGCTCGCCTTCTTGCCTTCAGATTCCATGCGCACAACAGCTTCACGGGTCGCTCCAAAAGACGATCCCCAACTGATCAGCAGAAGATCACCCTTGTCATCGCCCAGCATCTCCGGCATGGGGGTCGCTTCCTCGAGCATCTGGAACTTTTTGCGACGCTTCGCCGTCATGGTCATGTGATTGGCCGCGCCTGGATTGGGACCGCTCAAGGTATCGTGCTCCAGTCCTGTCATCACCGGATAACGCCCGCTCCCGATCCTGCATCCCGGAGGCGCATGGTGCGTCAAAGCATCCGCCGGATACGGCACAAAATCAGCCGGACGATCCTCCTGATCGAGCTTCGGCTCAACATAGAAGGTATTCCAATCCGGCTTATCAAAGGCCTCAATCCGGGTGGATAGACCTTGGTCGGAGAGAATCACGACTGGGGTCGAATACTGCTTCGCGATCGCCGCAGCATCCTTACAAATCGCAAAACACTCCTCAACATCGCGGGCAGCCAACACCACGCGGGGAGCATCGCCGTGACTCCCGTAAATGGACTGCAGCAAATCACTCTGTTCCACCTGAGTCGGGATCCCTGTGCTCGGTCCACCCCGCTGTACATTGACCACCAGCAACGGCATCTCCGCCATGGTTGCCCATCCCAGGCACTCCATCTTCAGCGACATCCCCGGTCCCGAGGTCGTCGTCACGGCAAGATTTCCACCGTAGGACATACCAATCGCTGCCGCGGCTGCGGCCAGCTCGTCCTCGGTCTGAAGAAAGATCCCGTTGTATTTCGGAAGTTCGTCGATCAGAACTTCCATAATCGAAGTCGCCGGAGTGATCGGATACGATGCACCATAGCGAACCCCAGCACTGATCAAGCCATAGGCGACCGCCGAGTTCCCGTCCATCGTAACCGCTTCACAACTGTGCTTCGGATCATCCAAATGGATGTTGGGACGCCGCCCGCTCCATTCGTATTCCAAGCCCGCCATCAATGCGGTGCGCACATTCTGAATGACCGATTCATCCTTCTTGCGGAAACGCTCAAGGGCCAAATCCTCAACCTTCGCATCATCCAATCCCAGCAAGCGGGAAAGCATCCCCAGCAGGAACATGTTTTTGCCCTTCATGGCATGCCCACCCAGAGCGGATTCCAAAAGATCGGTGATGGGCAACGCATAAACCTGCGTTCCTTCAGGAGCGACTCCATCAGGCTGACAGTGCTTTGAGTCACACAGGAGTATCCCACCGGCCTTGAGCAGTCCGATATGACTCTGCAAACTATCCTGATACAAAGCCACCAGGACGTCCGCCTCATCCCCCGGAGTCAAAATCGACCGGTTTCCGATCCTCAACTGATAGATCGAATTCCCGCCGGCTACGGTTGCCGGGATCGTCATATAGGTCATGACCCGGTATCCCGAGCGACCAGCCAGTTTGGCCAGTAGGCTTCCCATCGACTGAATGCCGTCTTGGGAATATCCTGCGAGCCGAATGGTAATCTCTTGCTTTTTGGACACGTTCAGATTAGCTTGTGGTTTGAATTTGGGTATCTGGATGATCCTTCGGCACCACGAAGGGGCGTCCCGGAACAAATCAGAGCGTTTGATGATGAATAACTCAAAAATAAGCAATTCTTTTTTGATCATCAAAAGTCTTAATCCTGCAACCCCTGTCCGAGGAGGCGTCCGTTGACTCAAAATTTGTCCAACGGCCTTCCCGATCAAGACTTTATCGCCCGACACGGTTGTCGGGCACCATCTGTTAACCCTGAGCAACTCTCAGCAACTGTGTACTCATGATAGCGACAAAACTCAAAACCTACCTCGACGACAACGGCATCAAATACGTACTCATCCGGCATTCTCCAGCCTACACGGCGCAGGAGGTTGCCCAAGCCGCCCATATTCCGGGCGTTGACATGGCAAAAACCACGATCATCAAGCTGGGCTCCAAACTGGTGATGGCCGTTCTACCCTCCAGCTATCACATCAATTTCCAGCGCTTGGCGAACGCGCTCGGGCATGACAATGCCCACCTCGCCAGCGAAGAGGAATTTCACGAGCGTTTCCCGGATTGCGAACTCGGCGCGATGCCTCCCTTTGGAAATCTCTACGGGATGGATACCTACGTTGCCGAAAGCCTCTCAAAGGAAAAGGAGATCTACTTCAACGCAGGAAATCACATTGAGTTGGTCCGTATGTATTACGTCGATTACGAGCGACTGGCCAATCCACGGGTCATCAGCTTCACGGACCGGCTCGACGCGTTCCCGCTTCATCGCTGAGCAGCGATGGAGTATCCCACCCCGGACAGCCGTAAGCCTGGGCTTCCGCCCTTGAAAAGGAATCCGGCAACATCCCAGCGAGCCATCCGGGGAGGGTTTTTCATCCAATTTTGAATCCTAACATTCCATTATCCCATGCCCCTTAATAGAATACGCAACTTTGCCCTGGTCGGACACCGGGGCTCAGGTAAGACAACCCTCACCGAAGCCATGCTCACAACCAGCGGAGTCATTTCCCGCATGGGCTCAATCGAGCAGGGTAATACGGTCTCGGACTACCATCAGGACGAGCAAAAACGCAAAATCTCAATCCACGCTTCCATTACCCATACCGAGTGGCTCGACAAAAAACTCAACATCATCGATACCCCGGGATACCTCGATTTCATCAGTGAAGCACTTTGTGCACTGCGCGTAGTGGATTTCGCAATCGTCACCATCGACGCCAGCAGCGGAATCGAAGTGGGAACGGAGCAGGTTTGGGAATACGCAACCTCATTTGGATTGCCCAAGGTCATCGTGGTAAATGGCTTCGACAAGGAGAACACCGATTTCGAAAGCATGCTCGCCAAAATCCGGGCCCGCTGGGGCAATCGGGTTTTTCCGATGAACATCCCCATGAATCCAGGTCCGGGATTCAATCAGGTGCTCGATGTCATGCGCACCGAAGTGGTGACCTACGCGAAAGACCAGTCCGGAAAATTCACGGAAACAAAAGCCGAAGGCGATTGGGGAGCAAGGGTCAAAGCACTCCACAAGGAACTCATCGAATGGGTCGCCGAAGCGGATGATTCTCTCATGGAGAAGTTTTTCGAGTCAGAAGGCTTGTCAGAGGACGACCTCCGCGGTGGCGTGCATGCGGCAGTCCAATCTCAAAGCTTCATACCGCTTTTTGTGACCTCTGCATCCAACAACATCGGAGTGGCTCGCCTGATGGACTTCATTTCCAAGTATGGCTCGTCTCCAGTCGATCGTGAAACGGTACTTGGTGAGGACGGCGGCGGAAATCCGGTGGAAATCCACCTTGAAGACAAGGATCCGGTGATTTTCGTATTCAAGACCATCGCCGAACAGCATGTCGGGGATCTTTCGTTCTTCCGCGTATATTCAGGACGTGTCGAAACGGGAATGGACCTTTTCAATGCCGACCGCAGTATCAACGAAAAAATCGGCCAACTCTACGTTGTGAACGGCAAATCACGTGACCTCGTGAAATGCCTTGAAAACGGAGACATCGGAGCGGTGGTCAAGATGAAGGACACCCATACCGGCAACACCTTGTGCGCACCAGGCCGGCAGATCCGGCTTCCGGAAGTCGACTATCCCAGACCGAATATCCAGAGTGCGCTCCACCTCACCAATGCAGGGGACGAGGAACGCGTCGGGGCCGCTCTGTCATCTCTCCACGAAGAGGATCCGACATTCCATTTCCGGAATGATGAGGAAACCCACGAAACCATCATCAGCGGACTGGGCGACCTCCACCTCCAGGTTGCCTGTCAAGCCATGGCCGAACGCTTCAACGTTCGTGTCGAGCTCAAACCTCCACGTATTCCCTTCCGTGAAACCATCCGGGGGAAGGCCGAGGCCAAATACCGCCATAAAAAACAAAGTGGTGGCGCGGGTCAGTTCGCAGAGGTCTGGATGCGCATCGAGCCGGCTCCACGCGATTCCGGAATCGATTTCAAGAATTCCCTCGTCGGTCAGAATGTCGACCGCGTGTTTGTGCCTTCTGTCGAAAAAGGCGTGAAGAAAGCATGCAAGACCGGAGTCATGGCAGGCTACACCGTTGTGGACGTCAAAATCGACTTCTACGATGGGAAAATGCATCCGGTCGACTCAAAGGATGTGGCATTTCAGATAGCCGGCGAAAAAGCCTTCCGCGAGGGTTTCATGGCCGCGAAACCTTGTCTGCTTGAACCCATCCACCGCATCACGGTCAAGGTTCCGGAAGACTGCGTGGGGGATGTGATGGGCGACATCTCGGCAAAAGGTGGGCGCATCCAGGGAATCGACTCTGAAAACAGCCTGCAGGTGATCACCGCGCTCATACCTCAACGCGAACTCTACCACTATTCCACCAGGGTGCGTTCGCTGACCGGGGGTCGCTGTCTCTATGCCGAAGAGCTCGACCACTACGAGGAAATGCCAAACGCGGTGGCTCAACCCATTATTGCGGCATTCAAGCCGGAAAGTGCGGATTGACGACCCACGCTTCTCCCGTTCTCTCCTCCTTGTATAAGAAGCCGGGCGTAAAAGCCCGGCTTCTTATTTGGCGTCAAACCGGACAATGCGCCCAGCGTGCGATCCCCGATCATCCGGCTTCAGGCTGCAAGAGGGTTTCACATACATCCTGCTTGATCCCAATGATCCGGAGACTCTTCTGGCGGGAGTGTTCGCCCTTAAGCAAAACCACACATGACCTGGAGACCCCAAGCCTATCGGCAAGCCAGTGAATCAACTCCCGGTTCGCGCGGCCATCTTCCGGAACGCCAGCGACTTTGATTCTCCAGATTCCTCCATCTTTTCCAACAACCATTGTTTTGGGCGCGTTGGGAATCACCTTGATGTCCAGACTCGCATGCGGTTGATCCGCCTGCGGTATCTGTCTCATCTTCATGCGACTATCACCCTTTGACATGCCTGAAAAGGATAGCACAAGCCCTTCCACAAAGGGAAGCACATCCTTCCAGCAGGACCGAAAACCCTTTCTTTCCAATCCAAACTAGTCGTGAATTTCGCGTAAACAATTCTCCAATTCACTCATAATCCAATCCTTACAAAACACCTTTTCAATATTCCGGACAATCTCAGCAAAACCACGGCCTTTTCGAATGAACAACTTGCAGATTTTTTTGTCACAATTCCGACACAATTCCCAGTGGTCATTGACGTGCCATCCAGATCAGCCTTAATGTACTAATAGTCCGTAAAGACGCTTTCTTCAGAGGCTAAGGAAAGCGCTCGTCTTCATGCCAATTCTATAAGTTGACGGCCGTTTTTTTTCCCAATGCGATTGTGAATAACTTGTGGAGAACATTGTCTTGAATGACCCTGACCCTATCCGCTTAAAGTCTTCGGCATGAACCTTCCCGACTCACACAGCCGCTTGCCAATTGCCCCGTTTTCAGGAGGGCGGCCCACCCCAACAGAACCGAGTCTGTAATCCGCTACCCTTCAAAACCTTATGGACTCGACCCACACAGTCTTCAGCTACTGCTTTGCCCACCTTCCCACCTCAGGGATAAAGATGGGCGATACGCTGAATTCCACAGGACTCTGTGGAATTGGGTTGATGGTTCTGTGAATAACCTCAAGATCCTCGCATCCGATGCCTTCCTACGATACCGCAATTGCCATGCCTAAACTATGGTCCGATCTCGATCGCGAGATCCGACACTTGTTTAGCGAAGACATCTACCGCGAATGGTTTCAACCACTGGTTTGCACGGACGCTACCGGCGACTCGCTCACCCTCCGCACCCCCACCGAGTTTTCCTCATTGTGGATCAGCCAGAACTATCTGGACATCCTTCACACGAAAGCAGCCCAGATCGCAGGGTGTCCAGTGTCGATATCGCTCCAATCCGACACTCCGGATGATATGGTATCGAGGGAACTGCCACCCTCATCGATCGAAAGACCCCGGGCAGGAACCGGAGCTTCCAGGATTCAGGATCGTTCGTCAAAGACGAAAGACAAAGAAACCATTCCCCTCAATCCAAGGAACACCTTCGAAAACTTTGTGATCGGCGGTGGAAATGAGCTCGCCCATGCAGCTTGCATGGCCGTTGCAAATTCGCCAGCCCGGGCTTACAATCCGCTTTTTATCTACGGTGAAACCGGCCTCGGAAAGACCCACCTCATGCACGCGGTGGCCCATCACGTCCAAAAGTCCCGCCCCGATCACAAAATCGTCTACATTTCGTCAGAGAAATTCACTAACGAATACATCCGCGCGATTCAGGAGAACAGTGTGTCCAAGTTCCGCAGGCATTATCGCCATGTGGACGTGCTCCTGATCGACGACGTGCATTTCCTTTCCGGAAAGGAACGCATCCAGGAAGAATTCTTCCACACGTTCAACGACCTCTTTGAGGCTCAGAAACAAATCGTTCTGACATCGGATCGTCCCGCCAACGAGATTGCAAAACTTGAAAACCGTCTGGTTTCCCGATTTCAATGGGGTCTGGTCTCGGACATTCAGAGTCCGGACATGGAGACACGATTGGCGATCCTTTCAAAAAAGGCGCACTCCCTTAACGCCAACATTCCGGGTGCCATTCTAGCCTTCATTGCTGAAAGGGTCTCCCGCAACGTCCGGAGACTCGAAGGCGCCCTCACCCGGGTCATCAGCTACGCATCCCTCGTTAAGCGGCCGCTCGACATTCCAAAGGTCGAGGAGCTCCTGCAAGACATTCTGCATGAGGAGATTCAAAATCAGGTCAGCATTGAGAAGATCCAACGCAAGGTGACCGATCACTATAACCTGCGCATGCAGGACATGATCAGCAAACGCCGGCCGAATGCGATCGCCTTTCCACGGCAGATTGCGATGTATCTCAGCAGGATGATGACTGGATGCTCCCTTCAGGAAATCGGAGATGCTTTCGGGGGAAGGGATCACGGAACCGTGATTCATGCGTGCAAGACGGTCGAGAATATGATGGAACAGGACAGTTCTGTTCGCCAGAACGTGGACTATCTTATCAAACAGCTTTCCCGGGATAACACCTGATCATCATGAAATTTACGCCTCAGCAAAGCCAGCAGATCGCACAATGGGTCTCCGAAGGGATTTCCCTCGGAGAGATTCAAAAACGCATACGGGACGAGTTTCAGCAGTCCCTGACATTCATGGAAGTGCGTTTCCTCGTGGATGATCTTGGCCTTGTTCTCAAGGACAAAGTGGATGAAAAAACCGCAGAAGCTCCTGAGCCCACTCCTGCGCAGCCCGAAGAAGCATTGGGAGACGGAACAGTAAAAGTATCCGTGGACAGCCTCATCCGCCCGGGCGCGCTCGTCAGCGGAGACGTTATCTTCAGCGACGGAGTAAAGGCAACATGGTATGTCGATCAGATGGGCCGGTTGGGGCTTTCACCTTCCCAAACCGGATATCAACCAAGCCAGACTGACATTCAGGAGTTCCAAATGGCCCTTCAAACCGAACTTCGGAAAAAAGGGCTGTAAGCGGGGTTCGGCCCTTTAAGACACGAATTCCACGCCGGCACGCACCAAATGGGGTGGATGATCCATCATCAACCCCACAATCCGCTCTCATCCGGGATTGTGCGAGCCGGGAAACGCCGGCCCGGAGCTGGGACGGGCTCTGCGATTCGATCGCTTGCGGTTACTCAAAAGTCCATGATTCGGAGAAGTCGCGACACTCACTGTTCCGGATGAAAGACTCCTGTAGCGGACAGCCAATCCCTCATGATGATATGGTTGATCCTCCCACACCGTGATACTCTTGCGAAGGTGCAGCTCGATTGCACGCAGCACAGTGAGGTCGAACTCCGCGCATAGCGATACAGCACACCCCGAGGCGCCAGCCCTCGCTGTCCGGCCTACCCGGTGCACATACGAGTCCGACTCCTTGGGCAAGTCATAATTGATCACCCACTCA
>Ga0209510_1004329_pt1 | contig 12616 bp, 10 predicted proteins | sample BiotimSIPDNA_FD_185749 | JGI IMG/M metagenome (GOLD analysis project Ga0209510, IMG submission 185749) | Anaerobic biogas reactor microbial communites from Washington, USA - Biogas_R1 time_0 SIP DNA (SPAdes) (version 2) | ecosystem: Engineered > Bioreactor > Anaerobic > Unclassified | place... | reverse complement strand
ACTTTTCAACCTTCTTCCTTGCCCTATAAATTGTTGTTTATCCTCTAACCTATATATGTCCGCACCCCGGCAAATTTGGACATAAAAATCTAAAAAATAATTTTAAAGTGGGCGCTGGTTATAAAAAAGGAGCTGCCATAACTGTGGCAGCTCCTTGACACATTTTTCAGGATCAGTAACGGAAATATAACCTCTGCCGCCGAACACGGGGGCGTTAATTATGTAACTACAACGGTGCTCTGACAGGCAATATCAATTCCGACATTCTCGGCCATTTAGGAAACCTTGCTAAAATAGAGTAATAAATACTTGATTTATATGATCCCCATAAATTTTTTTAAACTTTTTACATTCTCTTACTCCCATATAGAATTGGTAGCGCCTCCCAGGTCTTGTAGTCAATGTATAGTTTATTATGTACAATTGGTCAACTAAAAGCTATCACAATTTATTATATGTCAGGGTTTTATTCCAAATGGTCAGCAAAAGCGATCCCCACCCATAATTGAGTGGGGATCATTGTATCAGCAATGGTTGATTTTGTAATGCCCAAACCGGACAAGTCTTACATTGGTACAACTAAAACAGTATCTACACATTTCAAGCCATTTGTCAACTCTACTAGTGCAGTTACAGCAAATAATATTTACTTATTTATCAGCCTCGTATATTATATACAGAAGGCAATCCGAGCAGAAAATGGAACGCCTTTTGCATAAACATTAAATTATTTATTTGGAGGTCGAAATGAAACGAACAAAGCTTCTGTTATTATCTCTATCGGTTATTGCAATGCTGTTTGCGGGCGGCTGCGCTTATACAAACGCGCATAATGATGATTTGGCAAGCTCATCTGAATCAGCCTCCCAATCGCCAGAAACGACAAAGCCTTCTGCCCCCTCGACAGATGATGCTTTAGTAGAGAAACTGACGAGTACTGACAATGCGCCTGATGAGAGCTTCATCAGTGCTGGCTATGCCACAGAACAGCTTTTGGAGCAGTACCAATCCTACGACGAGTTTAATGAATCCGAAGATATAGAATACCAAGTAAAGGTCCTTTTCAAGGTAGGCACCGAGGTAAAGGACGTTAGATTTTTAGAGATCTTTTTCGATGAAAACGGAGAGAGTGGTGATGTAAATTTCTATGTGAACAGAATCTTGTATTCAAAAGATAAAGTATCGCCTGAAAAGCCCCTTGTAGTTGGGACGGTTTTTCATGGTGATTTTCCGACAAGGGGAATATCCTTTGTAGATGAAAATAATACGACGAGATACTATTCTTTAAATATGAACGGCAGGGACGGTTCGCTTATCCTTCTTGAATTAGTTCCAAGGGAAGACGCTTGAATTTTTTTATGCTTTCCTGTTTTATTATACAAAATCCTATAAAATGCAATTTTTAATGTCACTTTTTCCTTCTTGAAGACATAAACAAATGGGTCGATATACAGAGTGTGCTATAATAACTATACGATAGTTATTATAGCACACTGCTTTCTACGGGAAAAATGCAATATCTCTCTAAGACTGCATAGAAACATTTTGGGGGCACATATATGAATAAAAATGCCAGAGCACTCCACCGCACATTTTATGATCCTGAAATAATCTTGAACAGATGTATCAAAAAAGTGCCAAAACAGATACGAGTAAGCTTTGTATTCACATTTATTTTCGCCTTTGTTGTCCATATGTATATGTTTACCAACAAGTTTCCGAACCACGACGATATCGGACACCTTTTTGGCTCAGAGTACGGTGCGGCATCCGGAAGATGGCTGTTGCCCTATGTACTGAAAATCCATGGCACATTCAGCATGCCTTGGGTGATCGGAACCTTGTCGGCTCTGTTTTTGGCCGTTTCCGCCGCCATCATTGTAGCGGTCATGCGGATCAAGCGCCCATCCACAGCGATCATCGCATCAGCACTACTTGTATCATTTCCGGCTGTCACCGCAACCTTTACATACATGTTTTCTGCCGACGCCTATTTTTTCGCGCTGCTGCTTGCCTGTCTGGCTGCCTTTTTTACGGACAGATACCGCTATGGCTTTTTAGTCGGTATAGCAGCTCTGACCCTGTCTTTGGGAATATATCAGAGCTACTTTTGCGTGACGTCGGTTTTGCTGCTGGGAGCCTTGGTTCTGCGCACTATAGAGTGCAAAGAGACGGCAAAATCTATTATGCTCAGGGCCGCGAAATGCCTCGTCTCACTGGCCGGCGCGTTGTTTTTCTATTTTATTATCGTAAAATTGACGACACGCGATATAGAGCTTGTAGATTATATGGGGATCTCCGACATGGGCAGTATCGAATTGTCGAAGCTGCCAAAGCTGCTCCATGATGCCTATTGGTATTACTATCAGTTTTTCATCCAAAACAATACTATGGCGCACTTTTCCTTCCTAAAATACGCCTTTATCCTCACCGCTGCAGCTACGGTGTACCTTGGAATTCTGCTCATCAAGAAGAACCGTCTTGACCGAAATCGCATATTTATACTGATTCTTTTTGTCATCCTTTACCCACTGGCAGGAGACATTATTTTTTTGATGGTTCCGGATGGAACAGTGCATATACTTATGGTCTATGGAATTGTCTGTATCCTTATCGCGCCTTTGGCACTCTCGGATACTTATTACGCGGCACTGTCTTGCAGCAGCACAGATACAAAAGCCTCTCCAAAACAAATACCATACCTGGATGCAGCCTGCTGCTGGGTAATCATGTTGACGATGGTGCTTGCCGTATACGGCTATGCTGTATTCAGCAATGAGGTGTATTTGAAAATGGATCTGTCCTACAAGCAGGCGTACTCCTACTCTACAAGGCTGATTGGCGCTATAGAAAGTACGGAGGGCTATGATATCAATATGCCAATCGTACTTTTAGGGGACGCTGTGTGCGGTATCAGCTATGAGCCGACCCCCGAACTCGATCGCCTGGAGTTGACGGGGGTCGCGGATATGAAGGCTTTAGTAAACAGCTATACATACGGCTATTTTCTAAGGCGTTTTTTAGGTGTCCCCAATATCGTTTATGCTAACCAATCCGATATTGCAAAAGCATATCTGGAAAACGAGGAAGTCATTCGTATGCCAGATTACCCGACAGATGGCAGCATCAAAGTACTAGACGAATATATTGTAGTTAAACTGGGCGGATAGTAAAACCAAAAATCAGTGTGTAAACAGGAGGGCAAGGATCAAAACAGCTCCCAGAACTGAGATAACGGACGTCAGGCACCCGCTGTTGGAGGAGGGTTTGCGTCCTCCTCCGTCGCTTTTTTTCTGTGTCTCGTCAAAGGACTGCATATAGTGTATGTACCCTTCAGTACCTTTTCCGAAATAACCGTAGTCATCGTTTTTCATTCGAACGCTCCCATCCGCATATCATTTGCAATCTTCAGTCACAGTATAGCATGTGTATTGCGGCAACATGCTCCTTCATCTGCTCAACTACACGCTCGGGTGCAAGGACGCGCACGCCGGTTCCAAAACCGCAAAGCCAGCCGAAGAACTTTGGCGAAACAGCTACATCGGTATGCACGCAAAAGTGTTCGCTGTCCGCCGGTATTGTGATCACATCTTTTCCAAAACGGTCGATTACAGCGCCGGCAAGGCTGTTTGAAAATTCCAGAGTCACCCGCTCCTCTTCACCCGTGAACATGCCGAAGTGAGTTCTGGAATAAGCGGCAAGATCAAAGTTTTCAAACTGCTCCCTCCCGTCCCTTTTCTCTCCGGTAACGGATATCTCTATCATCTTGTCCACACGAAAATGCTTAATAATGCCGGCGCTGCTGTCAAATCCTATCATATAATAGTTTTCGTCGTCCCACATAAGGGCATAGGGGCTTATGCAGTATTTCGCTCCGTCGTGCCTGTATACGCGCTCCTTGCTGACCAGATATTCAAAATACTTGAAGCATATTTTGCAGTCAGTGGCGATTCCATTGTGTATCTCGTCCACATTGTAGTATATTGACTCGTTCATATTCTTAATCCGGTTTTTTACATATACCTGTCGGTGGAGGAGCTGCGCTTCATAAGTGCTTGCCAGGCACTCGATTTTTTTAATAAGCGTTATAGTTTTTTTCTCTGTAATGAACTTTGAAGACTGCACGCTGTCCACTAGCAGCTTCAGCTCGGGCAGCTCAAACTCGCGGTTGGCAATATAATAACCGCCGTTTATTCCCCTCTGCTGATTTATATCCAGTCCGAAAAGCTTAAGGGCCTCGATATCCGAGTAGATGCTCTTTCGCTCAGCAGAGATGGCGTTTGCATCGAGGTGCGCAATAATTTCGTTAACAGATACGGGATGCTGCTCGTCGGACTTTTCAAGCAGCAATCTCATAATATATAGAAGCTTCAGCTTCTGGTTTTGGCTCTTCGGCATAATTTTCCCTCCTGTATTAAAAATATATACTTACCGGTGTCCAACAAACCGTACAATTACAGTATAAGGCAAATACTGGAATATACAAGAGTTTCCAAGATTTCTGGGCCTGTTATTGTGGACGGCCTTTCCCTTCGTCCGTGATGAACAACATAGCATCTTTGCGGAGAGCGTCTGGGTATTTACGAATAACGGGGCGTCCGGAGATGCGCATAAAAGGCAAGTTTAACAGCGAAAGGCCGCGGCGAATAACGCCGCGGCCTTTCTTTGGGAGAATGAAGGGATATAGATTAAACTGCAATCGAAGCAGAGATCACAGCTTAGTCTCCGATTGATGCGGTCTTTATAATGAACTTGACGCTTCCCTCTGCCCCGTCCGCAATACCGGAGTAGTTTGTATAGCCTTTTGCTGCGTCAAGCATAGAACCGATCTTAGGTAAAAGCTCTGAAATCTCAGAGTCGGAGAGGCTGCCGAGCTTAGCGCTGAGCTGGTCAGAAAACTCATGCATGCCGTCGGATAGTTTCATTGCACCGTCGTGAAGCTGTGTGACGCCGCTCACAAGACTTGCACCGCCTTGTTTGAGCTGTCCCAGCCCGTTCGAGACCTTTGAGGCACCTGCCGCTGCCGAAGATACTCCAGAAGTATATGCGTTCAATCCGGTGTAGAAGGCGGCATAGCCGTCAAGTGACGCCTTAAGAGACTTGATCGCAGAGTAAGAGGCGTTACCTGCAAGACCGTTGTTTACAGCATCGGTGATCTGCGACTGAACCTCGTCTGAAGCCAGCTTCTGTGCGACATTGGACTCTATAGTTCCTTTGATTTCATCTGAGGCCATTTTTTCATCTACATACTGGTTCACGATCGCGGCTCCCTCGCCGCTCTGCAGATACATTTCCGCCTGTTCCTCTGTGTAGCCCTTTTCAATTGCGGAAGCCTTAACGGTCTCCTTAACCCCCGCAGTCACCTTCTCGCGCACCGCCGCCTCTACTGCGGGTCTTATTTTAGCTTCCGCCGCGGCCTTTGCCTGGGTATACGCTCCTCCGGAAAAGCTGTCGAGCAGACCTCCGAGTACCGAGGAGTAGTTCTCGGGAGTAAGTGTAACCTCACTGTGGCCGTTTGCCACAAGCGCCTCATTGAGCTGTTTCTGCGCTGCTGCTGTCAAGCTTGAGAACACCTGATACGCGCCTGATTTAAGATTGGTACTGTTTGAATCTAAAGTGGACAGACCCGTTGAAAGTTCTGTCGCGCCGCTGTAAAGGGCGTCTATTCCGCTTGTCATTTCCCCGGATTTTTCAAGAAGCTTGGAGAGCCCGTCATATAGGGCGGAGGACCCGTCGACAAGCTGTGTCACAGCCGAGGAGGCCTTATCGAGAGCTTCCGTGAGGTCATCGACGTCCGCAATCTCATCAGTGTCAAATTCATTGGCAAAATCACAGGATGCATAGGTCATCGTCGACTTAAGGGCAAAATTAGAGGCGTTTGCAGTAACCTCCACATAATCCGGGATGTCGGAGTCGTTTTTACTGAGATCAAGCGATTCTCTTATGCCGGGCAGCGCAAATCCCATGACTACACTGCGGTCCCCGTCATTAATAATCTTGCCGTTGGATACGCTGATGTCGGAAAACACACTGTTGTCAAGCGCCATGCCGGTGATCGCAAGAAACGGAACAGCCGTATCTCCCGCGTCGGATATGACGCTTTTATCAACACTGTAATCAAAACGCATGACCACTTTGCCGCTCTTGCCAGCAATTTCATCCGCACTGACCTCTTTCCCGTCAAGCGTATAGCGGACGGAGACCTTTACAGGCAAGGTCCTGTCTGTCGTACCCTGGTAATAGATATCATTGCCCTGCGCGTTCCACGATATGGTTCCGTCGGAATTTTCTTTATATTCCTCAATGCCTTTTACATTTTCGATGTCTTTAAGGCAAGATTTATCTATCAATTCACTAGAGCCAGAGGTGTTCTTAAGTTCATCGCTGACTATTACTTTCTGTACAGCCCCTTGCGCATTTGCCATTACATAAACTGTCTCATTTTTATGTACCGCATCTCCTCCAGCCGCGTGCAGAGCTTCGTTAGCCGCCGCATTCGCAGCACTAGCCGCATTCAGCGCATCATCGCAGGCCTTTCCAACATCGCCGCTGGCAGAAAACGCCACCCCGCCGACTGTTCCGCACACTATGCACGCGGAAAGCGCTATTGAAATCGCCTTTGTTGTCTTATTCTTAATAAGCTTCATGTTACATAACCTCCGTTATTTGATCGACCGATTTCATACCTGCCGTGGATTTGCATATAACTTTGTCAAACAGTGTAAGGAATGACGGGAGTATAACAATAACCGACAGCATACTTGCTATTGCACCGCGGGATATCAGGCTGCACATTGAACTTATCAGGCTGACATCGGAGTACACGCCGACGCCGAAAGTAGCAGCAAAGAAGCCGAGTGCGCTGACCAGTATAGACGGTATAGAGAATGAAAGTGCATTCGTTATCGCTATATTTTTTGATTTGCCCTCCATGCGCTCCTTCTTATAGCGTGTCGTCATAAGTATCGCATAGTCGACTGTTGCTCCAAGCTGTATTGTGCTTATGCAGATCGGCGCTATAAACGGCATTGAATAGTCTGTGTAGTACGGAATACCGAGATTTATGAAGATAGCAAACTCAATTACAGCTACAAGTACCACCGGAAGAGATATACTCTTCAGGGTCAATGCAATAATAATGAATATTGCCGCTATCGATATAATGCTTACGACCTCGAAGTCCTTGTCCGTCACTTCGATCAGATCCTTAGTACAGGGGGCCTCGCCGATAAGCATTCCGTTTTTGTCATAGTCCTTTAGTATGGAGCATATACTGTCGATTTGGTCGTTGCACTCGTCTGTTGAGACTTTGAAGGACGAATTTATAAGCAAAAGCTGGTATTTATCGCTCTTAAGCGCCTCGCTGATCGAATCCGGAACTATTTCCGACGGTATTGTGCTTCCAAGAATGGAGTTTAGGCCGAGCGTATACTTAACGCCGTCAACGGCGTCAATCTCATCGCACATCTTCTTAACATCCCTCGCGGGAACTTTTGCGTCCATCAAAATCATGTGCGTAGACGAAATATCAAAGTCCTCCTGCAGCTTCGTGTTCGCAATGAGGAATCCTATATCATCCTCAGAAATACTTGAAACATCTTCGCCGGTCAGGATATTGGTAAAGTCGTAATAAACCGGTATGTTTCTATACCCTATTGTTGCGGGAATCGCAACAATAACGAACACTATAATAAATACAAGATGATATTTCACGACAAAGCCTGCAAATTTGCTCATATTCGGGATTATTGATTTGTGCCTTGTCCTCTCCAGCGGCTTATCAAAGAGAAGAATCAGAGCCGGCAGAGTAGTAATGCTGCCTATGACCCCCAGAAGTACGCCCTTAGCCATGACGATACCGAGATCCAGACCCATAGTATAGCTCATAAAGCACAGGGCAATAAAGCCGGCAATAGTGGTTGCGGAGCTTCCTATAACTGCTGTAACGGTGTCGGCAACAGCAGAACCCATCGCCTCGAGCTTATCTCCACAGCCCGACTTTTTGTCACAGTAGCTGTGCCACAGGAATATTGAGTAGTCCATTGTAACGGCAAGCTGCAGCACCGCGGCAAGCGCTTTTGTTATATAGGATATCTCGCCGAGAAATATATTTGTGCCCATGTTCAGCAGGATTGCCATACCGATACTCATTAAGAAGATGAAGGGCACAAGCCATGAGTCCAAAAGAAGTATCATGGCCGCAAGAGCACAGGCGACCGCAATACCTACATAAATCGGTTCTTCACGCTCGCAAAGCGCTTTAAGATCGGTGACAAGCGCCGACAAGCCGGAAACATAGCACTGCTTGCCCGCTACGCTGCGCACGTCCGACACAGCCTGCATCGTATCATCGTCAGACGTAGATGTGTCAAAAAATACCGCCAGAAGCGTTGCGTCGCCGGAATTGAAGGAATCGTAGTATTTGTCCGGCAGCATTTCCATTGGTACGTTTGTACCGAAGACGCTGTCATACCAGATAACCTGCGAAACATGGTCGACATTTTCTATCTTTGACTTCAGAGAGGATACCTCGCCGCTGTTCATTCCCTCTACGATAACGAACGAAAACGCGCCTTTTCCGAACTCATCCAGCAGAATATTCTGTCCCTTGACCGTGTCCATGTCCTCAGGCAGATAGTCCAGCATATCGTAGTTTATCCTGGTCCGCTGCATACCAATAAACGACGGTACCATGAGGATTACAGCGAGTATAAGTATTAAGGTCCGGTTTTTTACAACAGCATGACCAAACTTTTCCATTTTCTCTTCTCCCATCTTGCCAGGTATTTATCCTTTTTCAAGTACCACTAAGGATAGCTCGCAATTACTATTAAGACAATGGCCAAAAAAATAACCGTGGTGAAAAACTCACCACGGTGTGGAAACTGGTGCAAATTTAGCCAGAATCGAAAATGTGTGCTTATTGTTCGGCAAACTTCTGAAGCGTATACTTCATGCTCCCATCAAGAAGCCTTAAAAAAAACTTCGTAGAATTGTCATATCGCTCCGCCATATCGTTTGCTATCCAGTCCATAGCAAGGCCGACGATACCATGCGTGTATGTATCAACTATAAATTCAAACTTTTCTTCGGAAATTTTCACGCCTTCGCTCTGAATTCGGAGCAAATCACTTATATATGGGCGAACCAGACTTTTTATATAGTTCCCAAGATAGTTCCTATAATTGGAATAATAGGCATTCATCACAATTGCCCTATTCTCCTGTAGGTAGTTGAAGAGGTCGTTAAAGCCCTCTTTCCATGTGTTGTATGTCTTATGAGCCCCGAGTACATGATCCGCCTCATCGATACAAAGCCACTCGATCAGCTCATATATATCCTGGAAATGATAATAGAAAGTGTGTCGGTTAACTCCGCAATCTTCAACTATATCCTTTTAACCGTTATTTTATCTATAGGTTTTTCCTCCAGCAGTTTTTTGAGAGATGCCGCGAGGGCGCGCTTTGTGATTTCAGACATTTTTTCACCACTTAAATAAAAATAAATAAACTCTATATCCCCTGATACCATTCTGGCGTTTTTGCTTAAGGCTATTTTAACACAGATTCCCCCTAATATCAACGCGTCAGGCAGAGAAGCGGAAAGACCGCCATTGCTTATACTGAAATTTTCCACAGCCTTCCCAGCTTTTTTTGCCCCGTAAAATTTATATAAACGCTTTTATTAAAACTGCCGGCCGACCACGAAGGATCGTCCGGCAGTCTTTAATTTGGTTTTTGTACTGGGGTAGATGTCTATCAGTTGTCTTCGCTGTAATGTGTAGCCAGCGTAAACTGGTCCACCAGACTTTTGAGAGTATCTGCCTGGCTTGAGAGCTGTTCGCTTGCCGCCGCGCTCTCCTCCGAGGTCGCGGAGTTCATCTGAACTACGGTAGACACCTGCTCCACTCCTGTGGAAATCTGGGTTATTGACTCGGACTGCTCCTGAGCCTTCTCGGAGATCTCCCCGACCAATGTGGTGACTTCGGTAGCCAACTCCGCAACCTTGGTAAAGTTTTCGCTCGTTTTGCCGACAAGTGAAGCGCCCTTTTCCACAGCGGCGATGGAGCTCTCTATAAGGCCGGTCGTGTTCTTCGCCGCCTCCGCAGATTTCTGCGACAGATTCCGGACCTCGTCGGCGACGACCGCGAAGCCCTTGCCGGCCGCGCCCGCCCTCGCCGCCTCGACCGCAGCGTTAAGGGCGAGTATATTGGTCTGGAACGCGATGTCGTCTATAGCCTTTATGACCTTCTCAATGTCTTTTGACGTTGAGGAGATCTCGTCCATAGCCTGGCGGGTGAGCTGCATCTGGTCAAGGCTTTCCTCCATTATTGTCTTTGACTCTTCGGTAAGTGCACTTGCCTTCTGGGCACCCTCGGCATTTTCTTTGACATGCTGTGAAACTTCCTCTATGGATGAGGAGAGCTCCTGAATACTGCTTGCCTGCTCGGTTGAGCCCTGGGCGAGACTCTGAGCGCCGAAACTGACCTGTGCGGAGTCTGCGGATACCTGCTCCGCAACCAGCATCATTTGCTGGAAGGATTCTGTCAAATCGCGTTTCAGGCGTCTAAACGATGACAAAATATTCCTGTAGTCACCGGCATAGAGCTTGGGATTCTGAGAGAGAACATCGAGGTTTCCGGTCGAGATCTCGGAGAGAAGATAGTCAATATCGTTGATTATGAGGCTTGTGTTTTTCAAGGTCCCCTCAAGAGATTGCTGAAGAACATACAACTCCGAGGCCTTCACTTCAAAATTGCTCAGCGGAGAGGAGACATCGCCCGCAGCCAGCTTTTCCAGTCTGTCGGCAAAGACCGATATCGGCCCCACCACCTTTTTGGCAATAAACAGTGAGCCCATAATGCCTATTACAACAAAGAGTATAGTAAGGATTGCAGAGATAATGACTGAGCTAACAACGCCGCCGGTAAAATCGCTTACAGGTGCAAGTATACACACAGACCAGCCATTGCTGTTCTCTATGGGGGCGAAAGCCAGGAACTTATTTACACCCTTGTATTTATAGCGTTCAAAGCCTGACTCACCCGCTCGCACTCTGCTATGGAGGTCTGCGAGCGATTTAACAGACGTATCTGTATTTGCTAATTCCTCGACGTTCTCCCTGCTTTTCACAAGTTCGACATCCGGATCTGCTATGGTGTAGCCATCCTTGTCGATTATATATGCCCTGCCGTTTTTACTGATATTCAAATCCTCGACAGCGGAGTTGATATTGCTCTGAGGCGCCGAAAAAGCGACAGCTCCGATCACCGAGCCGCCTTCTTTTCCGTCCTTCCAGATGGGAGCGGCGACAACTATTACCCATTCGCCGGTATCCGGAGTCGGATTCGGTGAGGCGACAATTGATTTTCCTGTTTTACATACACTATAAAATTCGGCCTTTGAATAATCCATGTTCACCTGAGGACAAAAACCGTTCTCATCAAGGGTATAGCCCGCATATAAGCCGTATTCCTTGACCTTCTGCGCGAGCAGAGCATTGACGTCTTCTGGATTTGCCTCCGGATCATATAGGACGCTGTTTGCGGCGATTTCTTCTACAACGTTTTGCAGTCCCTCCATCTTATTTGACATTGATTCTTGGGCAATGCCAACTGCGGCGGTCATAGAGTCTGTAAGACAGCCTATGGTACTCTTATAATTCAGAACAGAGGAAATTACGCCGAAAATAAGAGCCATAGCGGCTATAACAGAGACAAGCGGAAGCGATATTTTCGCTTTTAGGCTTTTTTTCTTTTTTTCTTTTATTGTTTTAATCTTCTCATCCATGACAAACATCCATCCTTTTTCATTCTTTATATCGCTGCACAACTGTGTACAGCTAAGGTACAAAACAAAAAACTTTAGTCTTACTCATTTTTTATATATATACTACAACTTTATTAATCCACAAGAGATGATCGCCAATGTCTTTACATCCTTCCGACTGTGAGAAAAGGCCGAGTGATATATATTTTCTGCCATAAAAATCCCCCAGTCATATGATTGGGGGATTTTTTTATGATTTCCACTATTAAGAGCAAACTTGAGACTCTGTTTTTCGGCCTATCTAATGAGCGCCGCCACCCTGTCAAGGATTTCTCCGGCAGTGTCGGCCTTGCTCATCAGCGGGAGCTCTTCATTGCCCTCCTGCGTAATTATTGTCACAATATTTGTATCGCCCTCAAATCCGGCTCCATCGATCTTTACATTATTGGCTACGATCATATCAAGGTTCTTCTCTTCGAACTTCCTCCGCGAATTTTTGACCAAGTCGCGCGTCTCCATAGAAAACCCGCACAGGAATTGACCCTCTCGTTTTTCCCTCCCGAGCTTTGCAAGTATATCGTCTGTGCGCTCCAGCGGTAGAGATACGGTCTGTAAATCCTCCCGTTTTTTCAGCTTATCCTCGAAAACTGTGGCAGGGCGAAAATCCGCAACGGCGGCGGCCATTATTATAACATCAAATTCTGCAAATCGGCTAATTATCCCATTATACATATCCTTAGCGGATACTACATCAACCGTTTCAACAAAGGGCGGTGCAGAAAACGCCGTTATTCCGGACACAAGCGTAACTGAGGCTCCCCGGAGTACGGCCGCTTTTGCAAGGGCAT
>Ga0209510_1004324_pt1 | contig 12621 bp, 12 predicted proteins | sample BiotimSIPDNA_FD_185749 | JGI IMG/M metagenome (GOLD analysis project Ga0209510, IMG submission 185749) | Anaerobic biogas reactor microbial communites from Washington, USA - Biogas_R1 time_0 SIP DNA (SPAdes) (version 2) | ecosystem: Engineered > Bioreactor > Anaerobic > Unclassified | place... | reverse complement strand
CTGCCGAAAAGAAGGAACTGACCCAGGAAGAGAAGGAATATAAAAGCCTGCGCAAGAAGGTGCAGGAGAAGCTGGTGAAGTTTGCTACCCGCATCCCCATCTTCATGTACCTGACCGACTACCGGGAGAGCAGCCTGAAGGATGTGATCACCCAGCTGGAGCCCGGCTTGTTCAAGGCGGTTACCGGCCTGGAGGTCAAGGATTTTGAACTGCTGGTGTCCCTGAATGTCTTCAACGGCAGCCTGATGGACGATGCCATTTTCAAATTCCGTCGTTATGAGGACAGCAGCCTCAACTATACCGGCATCAACCTGCACGAGGATGAGATGGTGGGCGGCTGGGACACCAGCATCACCCGGGCGGACTTTGAAGAGATGTTTGCAGAACAGCAGGCCAGCATGGAGGTTTTGCAGCAGGCCTTTGAGGACATCAGCAGCCTGCCGGCCGCTTTTGCTGACGAGGATGAGGAAGAAAGGGAGGAGCCGGTTCCCAGCAAGGGAAAAGCTGCCGGAACAAGCAAGAAGGCAAAGGTTCAGGCACAGGAGAAGCCAGCAGTCACGACCAGCAGTGGAAGGTCCGGGCTGTGGTTTGATGCCCCTTCCTTTGGGAAGAGGAGAAAATCCCGCACAGATATTGGTCAACAAAAAGACCCGGCCCAATATGATTGGGTCAGGCCAGGTGTCCAGGTGGTGCATCAGAAATTTGGTCTGGGTCGGGTCATCCGCATGGAGCGGGACCTGTGCATCATTACATTCTCAGGTGGCACCAAAACCTTTGAGTTCCCGGATTCCTTTGAACGGGGCATCATCGGCAGGCCGGAGCAGGGATAAAAATCTTCTTAGTGCCCCTTCGCCCACATCTCCCGGTGGAACATCACCAGCAGGGGGATGAACTCCAGCCGCCCTGCCAGCATTAAAAAGGTGAGCAGCACCTTCACGTGGGGGGAGAAGATGTCAAAATTGCCCGAGGGGCCCACCAGGTTCAGGCCCGGGCCGATGTTGGACAGGCAGGACACCACGGCGGAGAAGCTGGTGGCAAAATCGTGGCCGTCGGTGGAGGCGATGAGGGTGCCCAGGAAGAGGATGCCCATGTACAGGAGGAAGAACACCAGCACACTGCGCAGGGTGTCCTCGTTCACGGGTTTTTTGTCCATTTTTAGGAGGCGCACCTTCCGGGGGGCGGCGGCCTGGCCGATTTCCCGGGCGCTGGCCTTGGAAAGCATCACCACCCGGCTCACCTTCATGCCCCCGGCGGTGGAGCCGGCGCAGGCCCCCACCACCATGAGGAGCAGGAGCAGGATGTGGGTGAACTGGGGCCAGAGCACATAGTCCGTGGTGGCGTAGCCGGTGGTGGACATGATGGAGGCCACCTGGAAGCTGGCGTAGCGGAAGGCGGTTGCAAACTGCCCGTACCGGGGCAGGGTGGTGAGGGTGACCGTCAGCATGGACAGGGCTGCCAGGATCCAGTAGACGCGCACTTCCTCCGAGTGGAAGGCCGCCCTGCCCTCCCCCCTGAGCAGCTTGAAATACACCACAAAATTCATGCCGAACAGCAGCATAAACAGGGTGATGATGCCCTCGGCCAGGGGGTTGTTGTAAGCCCCCACCGACTGGTTGCGGCTGGAGAAGCCCCCCGTGCCTGCTGTGCCCAGGGTGTGGATGAGGGCGTCAAAAAAGGGCAGGCCGGCCAGCATCAACAGCACCAGCTGCAACAGGGACAGCACGGTGTACACGGCGTACATCAGCCGGGCGGTGTCCCGCATCCTGGGCACCACCTTGGAGAAGGTGGGGCCGGGGCTTTCCGCCCGGGCCAGCATGGCGCTGCGGCCGCTGAGCTTGGGCATCACCGCCAGGGTGAGGATTAGGACCCCCATGCCCCCCACCCAGTGGGTGAAGGAGCGCCACAGCAAGAGCCCCCGGGGCAGGTGCTCCACCCGGCTTAGGATGGAGGCCCCGGTGGTGGTGAAGCCGGACACGGTTTCAAAGAGGGCGTTGATGAAATCCGGAATCATGCCGGAGAGGATGAAGGGCAGGGCGCCTGCCAGGGACAGCAGCACCCAGGACAGGGACACCACCGCCAGGCCTTCCTTGGCGTGGACATCCTTGGAGGCGGGCTTGACAAGGAGCATCAGGGGCAGGCCCGCAAGCAGCACAATCCCCATGGTGATGAGGAGGGCGGCCCAGCTGGGCTCCCGGTGGATCAGGGCGGTGATGAGGGCGGGCAGCATCAGCCCGGCCTCCAGGACCAGCAGTTTGCTCAGCAGGCTGATGACCAGGGGCAGGTTCATGCTTCGTCCCTGGTGAGGACATCAGACAGACATTCCACGCTGTTGCCCTTCACGATGACCACCACCCTGTCCTGGGGCCGGATGACATCCTCCCCGAAGGGGATGTGCACCTGGCCCTCCCTGACGATGACGGCGATGAGGGCGTCCTTTTGCACCCGCAGGCGCTTTAGGGGCAGCCCGATAAAATCGTCCTCCGGCCGGGCGATGAACTCCAGGGCCTCCACCGCGCCGTCCATCAGCTGGTAGATGCGCTCCACGGCGGCCGCGGCGTCGGCGGCGCCCCTTGTCCTGACAGTGCGCAGGATGGTGTTGCCGGTGACCTGGCGGATGCTGATGGCGCTTTCCAGGCCGATCATCCCCAGCAGGTCCATGTAGTTGTCCCGGCTGTTTTTGACGATCACCTTGCGCACCCCCACGCTTTTGGCGTACAGGCCCGTCATGATGTTTTCCTCGTCCAGGCCGCTCAGGGTGACAAAGGCGTCAAACTGGTCCAGGCCTTCGGACAGCAGCAGCTCCTGGTCGGTGCCGTCCCCCACGATGACGCTGGCCTCCGGCAGCATTTCGGCAAAGGCCAGGGCCCGCTCCTCGTCCCGCTCAATGACGGTGACCTGCATGCGCATGTCGATCAACAGCATGCACAGATAGTAGGAGACCCGGCCGGCCCCCAGGATCATCACGGACTTGATGTCCGAGGTGTTTTTGCCGATGTGCTGGAAAAAACGGGTGATGGTGAGGACATCCGCCGCCACATAGACGTGGTCCCCCTCCTGAAGCACCAGGTCCCCCTTGGGGATGATGGCCTCGTCCTCCCGCTGGATGCAGCAAAACAGCACCCGGGGCAAATGGGGCTTTTTCTGGTACAGGTCCTTGAGGGGCATCCCCACCAGGGCGTCCCCCCGGCCCAGGCGGAAATCCATCAGTTCCACCCGGCCCCGGGCGAAGGTTTCCACGCTGCCGGAAAAAGGATAGCGCAGCATCCGGGAAATCTCCTGGGCCATGATGCGCTCGGGGTTAATCACGTAGTCAATCAGCAGCTCCCGCATCAAAAAGGACAGGCTTTTGTTGTATTCCGGGTCCCGGATCCGGGCGATGGCATAGCGGGCCCCCAGGCGCTTGGCGGTGAGGCAGGACAGCATGTTGATTTCGTCAGACATGGTGACGGCGATCAGAATATCCGCCTCCGGGGCGCCGGCTTCCATGAGGGTGTCCACATTCACGCCGTTGCCCTTCACCACCAGGGCGTCCAGGGTGTCCTGGCTGCGCTGGAGGGCGGCCTCGCTGCGGTCCACAATGGTGACCTCGTGATCCTCGGCGATCAGGGTCTCAGCGATGGAATGGCCCACCTTGCCATCCCCGATGATGATAATCTGCATGGTTCCTCCCGCCGGCAAAGGGGCCGGCCCCGCCATTATACGACTTCAGGCCCCCTGGAACAACCGATGGGGGGCATCCGTCTGGCAGCCGTTCATGAGGGCCAGGCGCGTCAGGGCCTGGTGCAGGGCATCCAGGGCCTGGTCATCCGGGGTGAAGCCCGGCTCCCACCACAGGCCCTGCAACACCAGCCGCCCTGATTTCCGGTCGCACACCGGGGCCGCCCGGCCCGCCAGGCGGTCGCCATACAGGATGGGCAGCACATAGGGGCCGTAGACCCGTTTGTGGGCGGGGGTGTAGATCTCCCAGGTGTAGTCAAAATCAAAGAGGGCACGGATCAGTTTCCGGTCCCAGAGGAAGCTGTCCAGGGGGGCCAGCAGCTCGCAGCGCCGGCCCGGGTCCGTGATGGCCAGGGCTTCTTTCAGGCTGCCCTCATCCTGGGTAGCCATGTACAGGGTGTCTTTGATACCTTCCACCCGGACCGGCAGCAGCTGTCCTTCCTTCATTAGATGCTCAAAGGCCTGCCTGCGCATCTGTGCCCGGTAGTTGAGGCTGCCCAGGTGGGCGTCGGAGGCCCGGGCCCACAGCAGGCCCACCGCCCGCAGCCGGCGCAGCAGGTGCCAGGCGGCGAAATCCAGGTCCCGGGGGAATGGCTCCGGGGCTGTCAGGATATCCCCTGGCAGCAGGCGCTCCGCCAGGTCGTAGGTTTTCAAAACGCCGTTTTTGCTGTGCACCAGCAGGCTGCCCTCGTTGTACAGCTGCTCCAGCACCGCCCGGGCCAGGGTGGAAGTGGCCCAGTACCAGTTCACCTGGCCTGTAAGGCCCAGGCTGGCTGCGTTCTGGGGCCCGTCCTCCCGGATCCGGGCCAGCACCATGTCCCGGTGGGCCTCTGTCAGCTGCCGGGAGCGGGGGGTGTCGGACCACTGCGCCCGGAGGCGTTTCAGGCAAGGCCAGTCGCCCACCGGGTAGATGGCCAGGTTCTTGTCGAAATGATCCACCAGGTGGCGTTTTTCATACAGCAGGGTATATAGGTAGTCCGGGCGGTAGTCCGCAACCCGGGACAGGAGGGTGATCTCCGGGCTGCGGCCGCAAAGGTTCACCGGGTCAAACTGCAGGCAGCCGGCCTTCTGGATGAAGGCCAGTACCCCGGCCTCCCCCGAAAAGCGGCGGGGCCCCAGCAGCCCCTGGTGCAGCAGGATGAAGCGCCGGGCCTGGGTACGGGTGATCTGAATCATGGAACCCTCCTGTGGTGCCTGTGGAAATCATGGGTGTTCCCGGGCGGAAAGCACAAACTCATTGTCATTTGTATGTGGTCAGGTTATAATAGGGAACGCGAAACCGCAAGGAGGTAATGAATGTACAAGCTGCTGCTGGTCACCAATCAGGAAGAAGTCAAGGAGGCCTACACCGGCATTCCCGATATGAACCGGCTGATGTTTGACCCCATCGCCCTGGCGGAAACCCCCGGGGATGCCATCGATTTTTTGCAGCATCCCGGTGCGGATGCCATCGCCATGGACCTGGGGGAGGAAGAGGCTGCGGCCCTGAACCGCCACCTGGCGGAGCACTATCCCTTCCTGCCCATCGCCCGCACCCACCGCCGGGGGGACGGCCTGCGCAATGAGCTGTCCCTGCTCAGGGAGGTGCTGGACCAGCTTCACGGCGATTTCAGCGATTATGACTACAACCCCGGCCTCACCATGGCCCGGCTGCAGAACGAGGCCCTCCACCGCCTGCTGGAGGAGCGCATCGGCAGCCGGGACGAGCTGGTGAGCCGCCTGCTGCTGTCCCGCTCCCCCATCGTGGTGGGCCGGCCCTGCCTGCTGTTTGAGTTTGACCTGCCCGACGGCGCCCATTTCCTGGGCTCCCGCTGGCACCACGGCTTTGACCGGCTGGACCTGTCCCTCAGGGCCAATTTCTTCGGCCAGCTGGAGGGGCCCCTCGCCTTCACCACGGCCCTCATCAGCCCCCTGCGGATGCGGGTTCTGGCCTGCGCCACCGACGACATCACCGACCGGGAGCTAGATCACCTAAGCGCCCAGGCCCAGCGCCAGGTGCTGGCCGCGGCCGAGCAGGTGAAGCACTTCATGGACCTGGACCTGGTCTGCACCCAGTTTAAGGTGCTGGCGCAGCTGGACGACCTGATTCCCACCAAAACCTGAACCCGGGCCAACCTGGCCTGATGATATGTTCCACAACAATATGTAGGAGGACCGCGTATGAGCTTCTTCAAGAAAATGGTAACCAGCCAGCTGATTGACGTCATCGAGTGGACCGATTCCAGCAGCAACACCATGGTGCACCGCTATGACCGCAACGGCAAGGAAATCATGATGGGCGCCCAGCTCACCGTGCGGGAGAGCCAGGTGGCCGTCTTTGTCAACGAAGGCAAGATTGCCGACGTCTTCCAGCCCGGCCGCTACGAGCTGTCCACCCAGAACATGCCGGTGCTGACGGCGCTGAAAAGCTGGAAATACGGCTTCAACTCCCCCTTCCAGGCAGAGGTGTACTTCATCAACACCAAGCAGTTTCTGGACATGAAATGGGGCACCAGCAACCCCGTCATGATGCGGGACAGCGAGTTTGGCATGGTGCGCCTGCGGGCCTTCGGCATCTACAGCTTCCGGGTGGTGGACCCGGTGGCCTTCCTAAAGGAGGTCTTCGGCACCACGGAACTGATGACGGTGGAAGGCGTGGAGGGCCAGATCAAGCGCACGGTGGTGTCCGCCCTGTCGGACATCATCGCCCAGAGCAAGATTCCCGCCCTGGACCTGGCCGCCAACTATGACGAGCTGGGCCACTTCGCCCTCAACGCCCTCTCCCCCCGGATTGCGCCCCTGGGCCTGAAGCTGGAAAGCTTCGTGATTGAAAACATCAGCCTGCCCCAGGAGGTGGAGGCCGCCATGGACCGCCGCACCAGCATGGGGGTGGTGGGGGACCTGGGCAAATACACCCAGTTCCAGGCCGCCGAGGCCATCAGGGACGCCGCCCAGAACGAAGGCGGCTCCGCCGGGATGGGCATGGGCATGGGAGCCGGCATGGCCATGGGCCAGATGATGCAGGGGGCCATGCAGTCCCAGCAGCAGCCGGCAGCACCCCAGGCCGCCACCGTGGCCTGTGTGGCCTGCGCGCAGCCCATTCCCCAGGGCAGCAAGTTCTGCCCCCAGTGCGGCGCCAACCAGGCCGCCGGCGTCTGCAGCGACTGCGGCAAACCCTTGGCCCCCGGGGCCAAGTTCTGCCCGGAATGCGGCGCGAAACAGTAACCACCACAATAAGCGCCGGCAACGGCGCTTTTTTCATGACAAGGCAAAGGATGATCAATGAGCATGATGGACACAGCGGCAATCAAGGACCTGTTCATGTCAAAAGGCGCCATCAAACAGGGGCATTTCTACCGGCTCTCCGGCCGGCACACCGACTGGTATGTCCAGTGCGCCCGGCTGTTTGAGGACCACGACACCGCGGCCCTGGCAGGCCGGGAGCTGGCGGCGCGCCTTCATGACTACGCCCCGGACGTGGTGCTGGCGGCCGCCATCGGCGGCGTGCTCCCCGGCTGGGAGGTGGCCCGGGCCCTGAACAAGCCCCTGCTGTACTGCGAAAAGCGGGACGGCGCCCTCATCCTGCGCCGGGGCTTTGAAATCAGGCCCGGGATGCAGGTGCTGCTGGTGGAGGACGAGGTGTCCACCGGCCAAAGCATCCGGGAGATGACGGAAATCGTCCGGGCCCTGGGGGGCCAGGTGGTGGCCATCGCCTGCCTGGTGGACAAATCCGGGGGCGAGGCCCCGGCGGAGGCGCCCCTCATCCCTTTGCTGCAGATCAAGGCCCACTACCACCCCCCGGAGCACTGCCCCATGTGCGCAGCGGGGCTACCCCTGGAAAACCTGCGATAGCAGGCGCCAAAATCAATCGTTTTCCCATGCCGCCCGGTGAACCGGGCGGTTTTGTTGTATTTGGCAACTAATTTCCCCATTCGGGAAACAATCGTGATTAAGTCAAAGTAGGGAAGGGTACAGTATATTTACAGCGGTTCGCAACGAACCCGCCAGTAAACAAGTGAAGCGCGAGTGCGCAACCACACCACATTTTAAGGAGGATTTTTATGCGTAAGTTCCTGTCCCTGGCCCTGGTGGCCGTCATGTTCCTGGGCCTGGCGGTCCTGCCTGCCAACGCCGAAGGCGAGGTCGCCATCGAGGTGTTCCAGCTCAAGGTGGAAATCAACGAGGCCATCACCAACTTCACCAAGCGCTACAGCGAGAACACCCCCGGTGTCACCGTCAGCGTGGAAACCCTGGGCGGCGGCGCTGACTACGGCGGCACCCTCAGGGCCAAGCTCCAGGCCGATCAGATGCCCGACATCTTCATGATCGAAGGCAAGGGCGGCTATGAGCTGTGGAAGGAGTACATCCTGGATATGTCCGACGCCGACTGGGTGAAGGACACCGATCTGGCGTACTACTCCCCCGAAGGCCAGGCCGTGGGCTTCCCCATTGGCATTGAGGGCTTCGGCCTGGGCTACAACGCCGAGATCCTGGAGAAGGCCGGCATTGACCCCGCCACCCTCACCACCCTGTCTGCCACCAAGGCCGCCTTTGAGAAGATCGACGGCATGAAGGCCGAACTGGGCCTGGACAACGTGGTGTCCGTGGGCACCTCCGTGGCCGGCGGCCTCTGGTGGGTCACCAGCCAGCACGTGTTCAACGCCTTCTACGCGGGCTACCTGGATTACAACGATGACTCCGTCTACCAGGCCACCCTCAAGGGCGAAGTGGACCAGGAGCGCCTGACCGCATTTGCCAACTACCTGAAGATGCTGTACGACTATTCCGACCCGGACATCCTGGTCAACGGCAACTACGACGCCCAGGTGGCAGCCTTCGCCAACGGCAAGACCGCCTTCATCACCCAGGGCAACTGGACCGACCCCAACTTCGAGCAGCTGGGCTCCACCTTCAAGCGGGGCTATGTCTCCCACAACTTCCTGGAAGAGGAGTCCAAGGGCCTGTTCATCGCCGCGCCCAGCTGGTTTGTGGTGAATGCCAAGGCCAGCCCCGAGCGCCAGAAGGCTGCTGTTGACTTCCTCAACCACATGGCCCTCACCGAAGACGGCGCCAAGTACGTGGTGGAAGAGGCCGGCATGGTGCCCGCCTTCAAGTCCGTCAAGCTGGTTCCCGCAGGGGACTTCTCCCGCGCGCTGGTGGAAGCCAATGCCCGGGGCGGCAACTTCAACTGGTACTTCGGCCAGAACCCCGACGGCTTCAACGTCAACACCTTGGGCCCCATCTTCGAGCTGCTGGCCACCGGCACCGTGGAAGAGTTTGTCAACGACGTCACCGAGGCATTCAAAGGCCTGAACTAAAGCTGGTTCATCGGGCGGGCCCGGGCCTCTTGGCCCCGGCCGCCTGAGAAGGACATACCCCCAAGGAAATCTGGAAGCGGGGGAGGGCTGGTCCCTCCCCCTTTTCCCAAAGGAGGGTGCCGATGAAACGACGCGGTTCCGTTGACTTTCTGTTCCTGTTCCCCTGCCTGCTGGCTTTTTCCATGGTGATCCTGGTGCCCTTTGGCATGGGCATCTACTACGCCCTGTCCGACTGGAACGGGGTGCGCAGTGAAATCAACTTCATTGGCTTTCAGAACTTCAAGTCCATGTTCACCGAGCCGCAGTTCCTGTTCTCTTTCTTAATCACCCTGCAATACACCGTCATCAACGTGATCTTTGTCAACCTGGTGGGCTTTGCCCTGGCGCTGATGGTCACCAGCCAGCTGAAGCTGCGCAATTTCTACCGCGCGGGCTTTTTTGTGCCCAACCTTATCGGCGGCCTGGTGCTGGGCTATATCTGGCAGTTCATGTTCAACAACGTGCTGGTGGTGATGGGCAAGGGCATCGGCCTGCCCTGGCTGTCCAGCTCCCTTCTGGCCAGCAAGGACAGCGTCATCTGGGCCATGAGCTTTGTGAACACCTGGCAGTACGCCGGCTACATCATGATGATTTACGTGGCGGCCATCCAGGCCATCCCGGGCAGCCTCATGGAGGCGGCCAGTGTGGACGGCGCCGGCTTCTTCCGGCGGGTGCGCTCCATTTTGATCCCCATGGTGGCCAACGCCTTCACCATCACCATCTTCTTGACCCTCACCACTTCCTTTAAGCAGTACGACCTCAACTTCGCCCTCACCAACGGCGGGCCGGCCATGCGCTTCATGGGCAAGGCCATCAAGTCCTCCCAGCTGCTGGCCATGGACATCTTCTCCACCGCCAACTCCAGGAACCTCCTGGCGGAGGCCCAGGCCAAGGCGGTCGTCTTCTTCATCGTCCTGGTGGTGTTCTCCCTCATCCAGGTCACCATCAACAAGCGCAGGGAGGTGGAAGCATGAGCCAGATCAATCCAAGCGTCCAGGCCAAGCTGAACCGTGCCGGCCGCCGCCGCATGGTGGGCGAGGTGCTGGTGATGCTGTTGTTTTTGCTGTTCATGGTGCCCTTCTTCCTGGTGGTGCTCAACTCCGCCAAGACCTCGGCTGAGATCATCAACAGCCCGGTGGCCTGGCCCGGGAACTGGGGGCAGATGTTCAAAAACATCGCCACCATCTTCGAAAGCCCCATCGTGCGCTATACCTCGGCCTTCATCAACTCCCTCATCATCACCGTGCTGTCCCTGGCGGCCATCGCCTTCTTCTCGGCTATGGCGGCCTGGGTGCTGGTGCGCAACAAAAAGGGCTGGTCCACGGCGCTGTTTTTGATGTTCGTGTCCGCCATGGTCATCCCCTTCCAGGTGGTCATGTTCCCCCTGGTGCAGTGGTTCCGCATCATCGGCGACAGCCTGCGCCTGCCCCTTCTGGGCACCTACCACGGGATCATCTTCGCCTACCTGGGCTTCGGCTGCTCCATGACCATCTTCATCCTCCACGGCTTCATCAAGGGCGTGCCCCTGGAATTGGAAGAGGCCGCCACCATCGACGGCTGCGGCCAGGTGCGCACCTTCTTCAATGTGGTGCTGCCCCTTCTGATGCCCGCCTTTGTGACGGTGCTGATCCTAAACGGCATCTGGATCTGGAATGACTACCTGCTGCCCCTTTTGGTGCTGGGCACCTCCGGCGGCATGAAGACCATCCCCCTGGCGGTGGCCGCCTTCGCCGGCGCCTTCGTCAAGCAGTGGGACCTGATCCTCACCAGCACCCTCCTGGCCATGATCCCCATCATCGTCCTCTTCCTCTTCGCCCAGCGCTACATCATCAAGGGCATGGTGGAAGGGGCTATTAAGTAAGGATAGAAAAGACCTGAGAATCAGGTAACGAAAACCAAGCGGGGAGGGGCGGTTTTGTAAAACCGCCCCTCCCCGTACCCCTCCCCTAAAAACTTCAACAATGCAAGCAACAGCAACATATATCCCTATTAAAGTTCTTTGAAGGTGATACTGATTCCAAACTTTGTTGCATCGTCGCGTCGGATCTTTTTCCGTCCTGACTGCGTCAGTCGACCTCGACGTAGCTCCGGCTACGCCTTCGGTCTCCTTCCTTGCAGGCCAGAAAAATCTCTCGCCGCTTTGGATGCAAAAAAGTTCTGCATCAGCATCAGAAACTTCCTTTCAAGAAAGTTTTCAAGGTCCCCTCCGTTCCCTGTCTCATGGTAAACTATATTCACCACAACAAAAGGAGCCCGGTATGATAGATTTGCGCAGCGATACGGTGACCCGGCCTACGGAGGCGATGTATGCGGCCATGAAGGCGGCGCCTCTGGGGGATGATGTGTATGGGGACGACCCCACGGTGAATGAATTGGAGGCCCTGGCGGCCCGGGTGATGGGCAAGGAGGCGGCGCTGTTTGTGTGCTCGGGCACCATGGGCAACCAGCTGGCGATTATGAGCCATACCCGGCCGGGGGAGGAGATGATTGCCGGGCGGCACAGCCATGTGATTGAGCACGAGGCCGGGGGCCATGCCCGGCTGTCCGGGGTGTCGGCCATGCTGGTGGAGACGGGGGATGGCTGGATCACCGGGGAGGAGGTGGTGAGGAACCTGCGTTCAGCGGATATCCACCACCCCAAAAGCAGCCTGCTGTGCCTGGAGAACGCCCTGGGGAACGGCCTGCCGGTGACGGCGGCGGCCACACGGGAGGCGGCGGAGGCCGCCCATGCAAATGGCTTGATGGTGCACCTGGATGGCGCGCGGATTTTTAATGCGGCTACGGCGCTGGGGGTGGATGTGCAGGAATTGGCGGGCCCTGTGGACTCGGTGATGTTTTGTTTAAGCAAGGGCCTGTGCGCCCCGGTGGGCTCCATGCTGTGCGGCAGCCGTGAGTTTGTGGCCCGGGCGCGGCGCAACCGGAAGATCCTGGGGGGCGGGCTGCGCCAGGCCGGGGTGCTGGCGGCCTGCGGGCTGGTGGCCATCCGGGAGATGACTGGTCGCCTGGGGGAGGACCATGAAAACGCCCGGCTGCTGGCGGAGGCCCTGGCGGGGATTCCGGGGGCTGTGGTGGACCTGGACCGGGTGCGCACCAACATGGTCTGGGCCAGGCTGCCGTTAAGTGAGGTCCGGGATGCAGGCTTTGTTTCCTATTTAAAGGAGGCGGGCGTCCTGATCAACGGCGCCACGGCGGGCTTGTACCGCTTTGTCACCCACCACGATGTGGGCCGGGAGGATGTTTTGAAAGCGGCGGCCTTGATCGGAGATGCGCTGCAGGCCGGATAGCGCTTGCTGTTTTCGGCTGGATTTTGCCAAACAAGGAAAAAACAATGGCTTCCTGGCACAAAGGCGGCCAGGAATGCCATGGGCGGAAAAACTTCACAAAAGCCGTGAAAAAGCCCGGGAAAATGCTTGACTCGTCTGCGGCGATTGTGGTATATTCATTGGGCACCCCAAACGGGGCTGCGAGGACCTTGAAAACGATACAGAGAAGAGAAGCGAAGAAACGACAGTCGATTCAGATGAGCGAGACTGCAGTTTGGGGCTGAGGTAGAAGGGTGCGAGCCTGG
>Ga0209510_1004323_pt1 | contig 12626 bp, 18 predicted proteins | sample BiotimSIPDNA_FD_185749 | JGI IMG/M metagenome (GOLD analysis project Ga0209510, IMG submission 185749) | Anaerobic biogas reactor microbial communites from Washington, USA - Biogas_R1 time_0 SIP DNA (SPAdes) (version 2) | ecosystem: Engineered > Bioreactor > Anaerobic > Unclassified | place... | reverse complement strand
TGGTAATACGGAAGAAGCTCTGGCTATACAAGATGAAATAATCAGCATCGCTACAGATGGTAAGCCATTCTCGGATAATGAATGGGGTGATGAAGCCGAAGAATGCAATGAGTTGCTCACATTATCGTACGCATGGACGGCAAAAGGCCTATTAGCTGTTAAGTTAAAGCTTGGCCCAGGAGTTGGCACCGAATACATCGAAAAAGGGAGGGAGTACTCAAACCAATGGAATAAATGCAAAGGGTATGCGTAAACGAGACTGGAGAGAGTGAAAACCTCATAGCCGCAAGTACTTCCCTCAGCCCAAGAGGGAAGCGGAGGCCACCTTAGACCTCAGGGCAGGCCTTTCAGGATGGCCGGGAGGAGCGTAAAATTGGATTTCATTGGCTTTTATATGATTAGTAAAAATATTTTTACTAATCTCTTCAGTTGGGCGTAGCCGACTCTTAGGCTGTGGTGCACGAGCCCGCGGCTTTTCTGCCAAGCTGCGCCCGTTATTACCTACAAGGATGTGTCTTTTTTGGAACTACGATTTTTGCGGAAGTTATGTGACAAGAGCGAGGCTAATAAAGCCGCTCTGATGGCAATACCGCGACCTATTGCGCAAGCATGGTCCGACGCGGGCTTTAATAGCTTGGAAATGATTTTTGACGGTAATCGATTGATTATTTCACCACAGCGGAGCTAATCATGTCTGATTTTGCCAGAAGTGTCCAGATTCTTATTCAGATTGCGGAAGACCTGAAACGGCGGTCGACGGAAAACAACCGCTTGCTCGTATCAACCGCGAGAATATTAAAATCGTATCCAAGCGATAAAAATGACGGTAATGAAATTTAATCGCGTTCGCGTTGAACGGATGGACCTGGACGATGACCTCATATCCGCAATAAATGAGCAACGCAAACAATCAAAAATAACGCAAATAAAATTAATGAAACATTTCGGAAATGATGATATGAAAAAACCTGAAGAGCGCAGAAACTACAAAAGAGAAGCCGCAATGGCACAATTACAAGAAACGCTAGGCCGCGAATCAATATTCTTTTCTGACCCTGAGCACCCCGATAACGAAATCGAAAACGAGCTTGCCCAGATAAAAATGAAGCTGAATAGCAGCGGCAGAACGACACTGGAGCAAGCCCGGCGCACGCTCCGGAGAACGCAATCCCTCCTAAATAAGAGGCGGCTATGAGACTACATGATTTTGCCCGTGATATTATAAATCGCGCGCGTGTGAACTGCTATGCAACCGATGCATCCAAAGCAAGCGACGCACTGATCCGGCCTTTCGGGGAAATCGATGAGCAGCGAGCACGCCTAAAGTTGCTTCAAGAGTCCACGCGGGCCCTTTGCTGGATAGATGCGACAGGCGGGGCCGTCCCTTTCGATGAGGCAGAATTTAATCAGGTCCAAAGGGAGATCGCAAACCTTCAAGCCAAGATCGATCACAATGATGACATCCTTGATGCGCTGGATGCCAAAGTTGCGGAGCTAGGGCTTGCCGAATTCAGTTTGGCCAAGATTAAAAGCCAGAAAGAAAAGCTACGAGGACAGATCGCCCAAATCCGATCCGAAGAAAGCGACGCGTTGCGTCATAAATGGGAATCTGTAGTAAGCCTTGGGGGAAATCGAGCAACCTATGACAAGTTGCCGGAAGTCATTGAGGCCCGAGCAAAAGCAGCTGCCCAAATTGAACCCCTAGAAGCTGAAATCAAGGCCTTGAATGGCCAGATCCGCAGCCTGGAATCGATTTTGAGTAAATTCAAAAGATAGATTATAATAATTTTTTTATAGAAAAAAGTAATACTTTGGTGATGAAAAATGACAATCGAGATGGATGCAGCTATTTGCATGAAATGTGAGAGCCAGCTAAAATCCTTCCTGGAAGAGATGGCCGATAGCAAGGATATGAGCTTGTCGGCGTATTGCAGATTCGTGCTTGGGGTTGGCTTAGATGAACTGTATCGAAGAAATGTGAACATGAGAAAATTGGAGAAACAATTTATTAAATAAAAATAATAATAATAGCACAAGCAGCGTTCGAGCGCCCTTGTGCTTTTTTATGGAAGTAATATTATGATATCAAATAAACGTAGTACAAGTATAAATACTTTTTGGTCTATTTTTGACCAGCCAATATGCATAGATGGAAAGCCGATCCCCAAACCAGAAATCGGCTACAATGAGGAGCTTTTGAGGAAATATTGTCCCTGGCTCTTTTGACCGTAAGGTATATATACTAGTAGTTTAATTAGTTTTTTAAAAAGTATTTTTTGAATACGAGGGATTGTATATGACGAAACCAAAATTTGTCTTCTTGGGTGCAACAATAAACCCAAGCGATAAGGAAGCAATTGATAGGATCGCCGAAATGAACAATGTATCTATAAGCTACGTCACCCGGATGCTTATTGCCGATAGCCTAAAGCACATAAGCGAACGCGATATCTTTAAGATGAACGTGGATAACTTATAAATATAAAAATTATATGTAAAAATAAAAGTAAGATAGCATGAAAGTGCGGGACACTATCATGCCAAAAAGTGATATTATGACAAACAAAATAAGTAATACAACTACTATAAATAGTTTTTGCTCATATGAGCAAATGGAAAAGTTCTTAGGCACAATCTGTATATTTAATCTGACCTTCATGAAAAGATCGATTACAGGCATGGTCAAGGAAGTTGGTAAGGACTTCATCCTGTTGGAAATGCGAGACGGGCGGCTATTATGCGCTAGACTTGATACGATCCTGGGATTTGGAATGGTTAGGAATCAGCCTGGGGCGGTCTAGATGAAGATACCGCGTGAACTACAGCTATACCAGCATTTCGTGCTACGTGGCGGGCCTACTGGCAAAGCTCCTGTAAATACGTATGGGCAGCCTTATCACTGGAATAATCCGTCAACCTGGCTAACTGCTGGTGAAGCAATCGAAATCCATGAATCGGATCCGACAAAGTTCGCTGGCATCGGATTTATTGTGAGCCGTGAGCCATCCCTTAAAAATTATCAAGTGATCGGTGGCGATATCGATAATTGCCGCGATCCTATCACAGGCGAAATATCACAAAATGCTAAAAGGATATTGGACGTCCTAAACACCTGCGTATCTGTCAGTCCTTCGAAGGTGGGACTCCGCTTTTTCTTGGTGGGTAAATTGCCTGAAGACATTGATAGTGTTTCTTGGCACGAACCCGATGATCTATCAGACGAAATGAAGGCCAATATCATAGCCGCAAAGCCCACAATCCAAGAAAAGCTAGATAAAGGCCAAGAAGTCTGGAACGGTATCGAAATCTACGAAAATGGCCGACATCTTACATTGACTGACGACTGGCTGACAGAATATCCCGAAGAGCTTGAATACCGGCACGAAGAACTTCTATCGCTGTGTGACAGCCATTATAAAAAAGTCAAAAAAATAATATCCAGTGCCAAAACAGCGTCTTCCAAACTGCCTTTCTTGGATATCTTAAGGGTCATTGATGTCTCTGAATTTAATATGACCGGTGGGCAATATGCTGGTCCTCATCCGGTGTTTGGATCAACTACTGGCCAAAACTTATATGTCAAACCTGAAGATAACACCTGGTATTGCTTTCATGCGGGATCAGAATGTGGTGGGGATGCATGGCTATGGTTGGCTGCTGAAGCCAAAATAATAGATTGGACCGACTGCAAACCAGGGGGCCTTTGTGATGCAGACAAAATTCAAAAGCTGAAAGAATATGCGATATCCCATGGATTATTCGCTTTGAAAGAGCTATTCCCTAAGAGAGCTAAAGCCCTGGAAACGGTACAAAATATATTGCCTTCGGGTACCAAAGTATTTGATCCGAACAAGGTATTCGAGCCTTCAGTAATAGAAGCATTGGCAATTATAAAAATGGAAATGCCTTCCGAATTTACAAAAACACGGGCTGCACTGAAAGGCAAAGTCAGTGCAGTAGAACTAAATCGTGCCATAGCTGCTAAAGAGAGCGAAATCATAAATAAAAATAGAGACAATTCCTATATAGTCTTCGATGAGCGCAAGAACCCTGAATTACAGGTAGTGACACTGGCTACCGATATACTAAATGAACTTAATATTCATGTGGTATCAGGTACCAGGAACAAACTAGCGATGTATCGAAAAGAAGAAGGAATATATGAAATCGGTGATGCAGCTAAGAGAAAGATCGATAAAAATGCATTCAGCAAGGTAATCGATTCGGGGGATCCGCAAGCCAAAATAATCAGCACACAAGCCCTATCGAAAATAGAGAGATTTATATCGAGTCATGCGCCAGAAATCGGTGATGCCTTTGAACAACACCGGCATCTGCTTTGTGTGGGGAATGGGGTCGTTAATCTGAAAACAGGAGAACTTGAACCATTTAATCCTGACTACTTGATGGTAGAAAATACATCGGTCAATTATAATAATGATAAACCCTGGCAGGAACAAGCACCCATGTGGGAGAAAGCCCTTAATGAAACATTCGATGGTGATCCTGAAAAAATAGAATACTTCAAACGGGTCATGGGGTATTGTGCTACTGGCGAAACACGTTCTGATGCTGTATTCTGCCTATATGGGATTGCTGGAACGGGCAAATCTACAATGATAGATACCGTAATGAAAGCCCTATCATCATCAAATAAGGTAAACGGCTATGGAACTATGCTCAAAGCTGATCTGCAAAGCGCAAATTATGGTTCTGCCCGTGATGGTATTGCTCGTGCCAAATATAAACGATTAATTATAGCAAAGGAACTAGATGAAAGGAATGATCTGTCTTGGGGAACCATCAAAGAATTGGCATCCACTTCTTCAGCTATAGAAGTGAGGGAATTGTATGGACGGACAGAAAATATTGTTCCGAAGTTCAAACTGGTCTTTGATACAAACCACATGCCTAAGTGTGAAACCCCAGACAATTCAATATTGAGACGTCTAAAAATAATTCCATTCCGACATGTATTCACAAATAAAAATGAATTAACAGCTAGGAATCTGGAGGGCGAGCTGGAAGGTATACTTCATTGGATAGTGGAAGGTGCCCGCTGCTATTATACGGAAGGATTGGGCAACCCTAAATTCTTGGACGAAGAATTATCTTACTACAGATCCGATATGGACCCATTCTTCATCAGTGCCTGGTTTGAAAATGGCAACTATGTTATCGAATCTTCTATGTCTAAGATAGAAAGCGAATTGTGGGTTAAATCGGCTTCAGTATACAAAAATTACAAAGAGTACTGCGGGCTGGAAGGCGTAGTAAATGTAGCTACTGATGTTAAGATATCTGAATTCCTAAAAAATAGGGGCGGTATTAAGAAACAATCAAAGAGATCTATTATATTCGAAGGCAAAGTAGTTGAAGATAGAAGCACCTTCTGGATAAACATAAGGGAAAATAAATAAATATTATATTTAGTACTATACTTAGTACTATACTAAATCAATACTAGTACTATACTAGTACTATACTTAGTACTATACTTATATTATATTATAATCAATAGCAGTAAGTACATTTTAGTAGTTAGTACTAGGGTTATTAGGTAAAATGATAAACTTTTCTTATAGAGAAAAATTTTTAAAAATTTTTCTTTATAGAAAAAGTTTGAAAATCGTCAAAAACCCTAGTACTCGTAGCCCGTTATTGGTTTTGGCCTAGTACTAGTATAGTACTGCCATAGTACTAAAATTGTCCTACTAGTACTAGCTTACTGCTATTGGTTTTATGGGGAGAAAAAAGAAAAGCGCGTCGTTCTTTCTTTTGTTGCAAAATAGCTGTAGGCGACGGGCAAAAATATATGACATTGAGGTATACAAATATGAAGTTTTTTAACCACAACAATGAATTTAAAGCACGAGAAAAGGCGCTAAAAGCTTTAAAAAGAACCATTGAAAGCGGACGTTTTGACAAAGAGAAAATAATAGAATTAATGTATATGTGGCAAAACTGCATACAACAAGAAGTCAATCTGTTTGGGGAGTGCACGGCCATACTAAATCAGATTGCGGAAGCAGAAGCCGCTGAAAAACAATAATAATAACAATATTTTAATAACCAGGCGTGAACTAATATGAGCAATAATGAATTGGAATCTCTTATAGGAAAAATACTGAGAATCGACATCAGGGAACGTGACGCTCCATTGTATGGCAGGCTGATTGAGGTCACCCCCTTTTGGATCACCATCGAACGGAAGGATGGCAGGCATCGCATCATAAGCAAGGCCCGCATAACCGGTATTGAACCCGTGAGGGACCAATGCTAGACAAGATGGGACTGTTGCGGGCTGTGGCGTTATTGATGGCAGCGCAGCAAGGCGTCATTGATCTCACGGATGATGATAAGGCGCTCATCTGCAAGGCATTGGGGAATCATGCGCCGAAGAGCGGGGCATAGGCCCCTTATTTTTTGAAAAATCAATATGATGAGGGCTAAATGGCTACTAAGAAAATGGGGTCGGGCTGGCTGAAAATATCAACGCCCGAAGACATGGAAAAGGCATTGACCAGGATGCTCAACAAGATTCTGATGTGTGAGGATCCACTTTTACATGCTGGACGATTCGCGTCGCTGGTGAATTCTTGGGTCAATGTGCACAAGCTTTCTTTGGAAGAGGAAGAGATAGCCGCGATCAAGAAACGGCTTGATGCAATAGAGCAAATGAAAATAATTGAGAATGAGAAACAGAAAATAATGATTAATGGTGATAAAATTGAGCAGCTTGAAGAACCTAGAGAAGCGCATTGAAGTACTGGAGTCAGCAATTCCATTCGGGGCTGATCCTTTACAATTAATAATTAACAATCTTAGCGATAACGACCTGGGGTTGCTTTCTGAATATAGGGAATTGCATGCGGCTGGTTTCGATACCGAGGAGGTTCGGGACATGATGGGCAGCGAATCCTATGGTCTGGCAATCGCTGTCATGCAGAAAGTGAATGCCGATCTGGAAAGACTGACAATGCCCCCTGTGCGGAAGCTGGTAGCGAAACCCAAGATGAGGGCTGTTATTGACAGCGGGATTGGAGGCACGAAAAGGCAAAGAAAATCCGATCCTGACTTTGAAGAACCAAAGTTATTTATACAATAAATGTCATATTGAGTACTATTAATGGAGACATAATATGAATAAGATAATTTGGATAGCTTTGATTTTACTACTTGGTGTTTTTGCAATTGGCGGCATGAGTGGTACAAGCGGTAATGATGGTGCAAAAAATGTAACGATTGATGGCTATACGTTTGAAGGGGATTTCGATAATAAATGGATAAGCGGCTACGGAGATACAAAAACGTACAAGCCAGCTAATCTCGAAGATCAGTTCGGCATTCCTATAGGGGCATATGATTGGACAGGGACAGAGAATTATAACGCATTCTATTATGATTCCGGTGAACCGTCAGGATCCATTACAAAGTATGGGTGGGCTCACATATTTGTTCTGAAGCCTGATGAAGATATGGCAAATGTCTTAAAGTCAGCTACTCGCTTGCTCATAGATCCGAAGCACCATAGAAATGCGGTTGTGGCAGGCGATCTAACAGAAAAATACATTGAGTATAATGGCCGGCAAGCGTATTTGGTCGAGATAAAAGAGGAATTAATGGATGGCTTTGTAGATTACCATGATTATGCGGCAATCGCATTTTTCCTTGATGATGGAAAGGTCTGCGTGATAGATGCATTCACAACGAATAATTTCGGCATGAGCGCATGGGACATCATTGATAGCATTACGGTGACGCCATGACCGATAATGCAATAGCATGTTTGATGGTCTGGACAGGATACTTTGGCGTGGTTTTCGCGATAATATGTGTGCTGTGCGGCACTGATTTTGGATTTGCGTTTCAGATGGCTGTGGCTTCGGTGGTTTCTATTTGGGTGGGCAAGCGGCTGGATCGATCATGGTCTGCGTTTAAGGCGAGGTCAAATTAGAATTATTTTTTACAAGATATGTTTCTTTTTTTCCTTGTTTTGCTGCGGAATATCGGTATGCAGCAAATCGCTATCGGCGGGGGCATAGGGTGTTTTGGGGATACTTTTTGGGCCGATCATCATAGGGGTAGGCGATCAAAACGCTCTATTCATATAGTATGTAGAATAGGCGAGTTAGCAAAAAATTAAATCAAGCTGGCTTAATAAAAGTCTTTTATAATTACTGTTCAATGGTTCTCACTTCAAAGAATAAGGGCCAAAGATAGTTCTATGACATTTTTTCAAAGGGCTTTTAAAGTGTCATAGAACTGAGCACGAAATGAGCACGCTTATATATGGGTGAGCACATTATAAGCACATATGAAGCACACCAGCATAAGACTATCTGAGGAGCATACTAACCGGATTGAAGAGACTGGGCAAAGCCCTACAGCTATCATTAAGAAGGCATTAGATGCTTATTTTAATATACCTGATGAGTCAATGGATAGCACTAGGCAGCTAATTAAAGAGCATATCGAGCAATATCATAGTGAGCACATTATTGAGCACATAGTAAGCACGGACACTAAAGCCATACTGACTTTCATTTTGGAACAGCTAGACTCAGGAAGTGAGCCCTTATTACCGGAAGTAGCTAAGCGGTTTGGACTCACGGTACAAGCTTTACCTAAGATGCTGTCTCCCCTGGGGATCCGGGCCAAAGATACAAAGAGACAGGGAGTATCTGGCCGATACTTCACACATGACATGAAGCCCAGGATCGAAGAAGCATTATCAAAGCTATAATATATATTTTTATTTATAAGCGGTTCGTTTAAAATGCCCTAAAATCGATTTTTTGTTTGCACAATGACTAATGACAAGGGAGTACTAGACAAACCCGGATAAGGACTAAAAGATAGTTAAATTTTAACTTTAACTATCTAGTTGAATAAGGACTATGATAGTTCTTTTCTATTCATTTATATACATCTAGGTTTATTTATTCTCTTCTCAAAAGTAATCAATATCAATCAATCTGAGAAAATCACCTCAGATTTTGCTCTTTTTTAGTAGTCTGACTATGGCTATCGATAATAGTTATAGTTAAATTTTAACTACTTGGGAAGCATTATGAGAGTTCGTTTGCGTTTATCACCTTGGGCTTTAGTTATTATGTAGCACCCCGGCGAATCATTCATTAGAGTCTTAATTGCTCGGTTAAGCAAGACATTGTTAATTTGAAGCATACCCTTCAAGGATTCGAAAGTAGCCTTGTGATCAGGTCTAGATGTAATATATTTTTCTATTTTTTCTGCTCGCGAGGTCTCAGTCTTACCAGGATCCTTTTTTGCTTTCTCTTTTAGACCATGGATAAGACGGAGCTGGATGAGCTGGTTCTCAGAAAGTGTATCCTGGACTTTATCGAGGGATGCTAATTTCCCCCGGAGCTGGGCAATCTCTTCCTGCAAGGGCTGGATAGCTGCTTCTATGAGACCTTGGAGCTGCCCATAGGTAAGAGTGATGAGCTGGTCTGAAGGCGGTACAGAATCGGCTTTAGGCGAAGGCCCAAAGGTATTTATGCTAGCATTGGCTACTTTATTCATACGCATTGCTCCTTCTAGGGGGCATATCGCTCCATTGTGCGATTTTCTATCCAGGGTTGGGGCCCTGGATAACCTAATTTTTTTATTACTATTATTTTGGGATCTCTTTTATCGATAATAAAGATTTGGTAGGAAAAGCATAAATGCTAGATTGTGCTTCAATTACAATGCACACATCCTAATTTAGGCGGTCAGGGCTTGGGCTTCGTTAAGAGGGCTCTGATCACCTATTTTAGCGACTTTTTCTTCTCGCAATACCCGCAATTCGGCGAGCAGGCGTTCTGCGATATCTGCTAGCGTTTCTTCATATCTGCCCTCGGAGCGCATGAACTGGACTGTGCTTTCCCCGATGCGGATCGTCGTCATTCCGGGTTCTTTTTTGGTCATGTGTCATTATAGGTGCCTCCTAGTATTTATATCTTACATAGTAAAGTATAAATAGCTATAGTGCCTTATATTATGTTATAACAAAAAGGATGTGTGCATAAATGTCTATATGTGAAAGCCCAAAAACGCAAAGTGCGGAAGCAATTAAAAGCCTGCTAACCTGGAAAAAGGTATCATGCGATCCATTGCCCGAATTTGTGGAAATGGGAGATGGAGATAGCCGCTTGGTGCTGGTCTTAAGCAAAAAGAAAGATGCCTACTATACAGTGACCGCAAAGGGATGTAGCTGCCCCGCTGCGACATATCATCCTGGAACGCGATGCAAGCATTCCAAGAAGTACTTCCCGCAGCCTGAGCAAGAAGCGAACCTTCGCGATAGCCTTCCAGGGTGGCCTGGAGGAGCGCACGGTCCAGTAGACGTTGGGGCATTATAAGCCCTAAAAATCGCGTTTCTTTTTTTCGAGCAATAATTATGCGTCCCATGGGGAGATCGTGGGTTTTAGACCCCTAAATCATATGAAAATCGAGGGGAGTATATAAACGAAATTGCTGTTTTTCTTGAGCATATATCTAAAAAAGTATTTTGATTGTATAAAAAAATGGTCAGCCTCCTTGAAGTCGTAAAATTGCATATTTTCTTATTTATTTTGATTAGTAAAAATATTTTTACTAATCCGTCATGTTGGGCGTAGCCGACTCTTGGGCTGCGGTTTGTTCTTCCAGGCCGCGGCTATTCTGCCAAGCTGCGCCCACTATTACCTACAAGGATGTGTCTTTTTTGGAATTACGATTTTTAAGGAAGTTATGCGACCGAAGCACGGCTAATAAAGCCGCGTTGATGGCGATACCGCGACCTATTGCGCAAGCATGGTCTGAAGCGGGCTTTAATTGTCTAGAAATGCTTTTTGACGGCGATAAGTTGGTTATAACGCCACAAAGGAGCTAATTATGCCGGGTGATTTTGCCAGAAGCGTTCAAATCCTGATTGAGCTGGTGGGGAATCCAGAACAACGGTTAACTGAAATCAATCGATTAACCGATCAGCTCAACCATAAGAAGATCGGGCTGACTGATGCTGTTTCAGGTTTGGCTGGAGGCGCTAATAATGCAGCTGGAGCACTGGGCAAAGTTGCATCCTCAACGCAGGACGTCGCCAAGAATGCAAGCGATCTTTCCGGGAAGAGCGTGAGCGCTTTTGGCAAGATCAAAGAGAGCGTATTAGACCTTAATAGCGGTGTTCAGACGTTGGCTGCTTCGCTTGCGGGTATTGCAATGGGGGGTGCGATTTCAGGTTTGGCCTGGAAAACATCAGCAGACCTGAAGCTAATGAATGAGCAGATTGACAAGGCCATAAACGCCAACAAAAAACTCGGCATCAGCAGCACTGAATTCGATGAGTTCGTGAAAGGACAAGTGGAGGCAGGTGAAGGCACAAGGCAAGACACAAAGCAAGAGCTGTATAGCGTTTTGATGGCTGGCGGCAAATATTTCAGAGGAAGTTCAGCGGAAAAACTGGAGCAAGCCGATGCAATCACCGACTTTTGGTTCTCACAACAGGAACTAATGAAGGAGCAGGGCATAGGCAGTCCCGAGCAACTCATACTACAGAATGTCCGAACCGAAGGAAAGATGAGTGGCCGGTTTGGCGAAAAGTTAGCTATGGCCATGGGCGTTGATGCCAATAGCAAAGATTTTGCTTCTGCTAAAAACCGTATCAAATACATGATTGAACAGGGCGGCCCCGTCGATATGAAGGCCGAGATGGACAAGCGGCCTTGGGAGGACATGCTAGTTAGCGTAAACACGCTAAAATACGCTATCGGAGACGGTCTGGCTCCCGTGATGTCTGTTTTTATAAAACTGTTAACGGGAGCCGTCAAACTCTTGAATTCGATTCCTGGGGCAGCACCTCTTATTGGACTTGCAGGCGCGGCCATTGCATTTGTGTCTACCCTAACGCTGCTGAATGGGGTTTTGACGCCAGGCATAGCACTGTTGAAGCAAATGGTGGTGTGGACTCAGCTGCATACTGTTGCAGAAGTTGAACAACTGGTAGTGTCTAAAGCCCTTATCGTTACGGACTGGCTAGGTGTTACTTCGAAGGCTGCTCGTGCTACTGCAACAGCGACTGCTGCAGCATCAACTGCTGCATTAACCGGCGCAATCGGCATGGAAATTGTTGCATTGGAGGCTGATACTGTTGCAACAACCGCCGCCGCTACCGCAACAACAGGATTGGCGGCTGCTGAATGGGCGGCGCTTAGCCCGCTATTGCTTTTAGCATTACCACTGATCGCGGTCGCAGGACTATTGTATCTTGCGGAGACCAGGACCCACGTCTTCAGCAAGGCATTAGACAGACTGTCTAAAACTGAAATGAGCAAGGACCTCATACAATGGTTGGAGGACGTTGGTTATTGGGCTGGATATGCTGTCGATAAATTAGGTAGTGTGATGGGTGCTGGCATCGAAACAGGCATAATCAATCCGATAGTTGGGCCAATAGAAGGGCTAGACAACTTATATAAAAATTTTAAGTCTGGTGGCGTCCTTGGCGTGCTCGGATTGGGCGGCGGGGAGGATTCATCAGAAAATAATCAGATGCTTTTGACATCAAAGCTCTTCCAACCAATTTCTGTAATATCGGGACACATAAGCACCATCGATGAAGTCACTTCATGGATCAAGGGGCT
>Ga0209510_1004319_pt1 | contig 12634 bp, 9 predicted proteins | sample BiotimSIPDNA_FD_185749 | JGI IMG/M metagenome (GOLD analysis project Ga0209510, IMG submission 185749) | Anaerobic biogas reactor microbial communites from Washington, USA - Biogas_R1 time_0 SIP DNA (SPAdes) (version 2) | ecosystem: Engineered > Bioreactor > Anaerobic > Unclassified | place... | reverse complement strand
ACAACATCAAAGTCACCACGTTGCAAATGCGCACCGTTTCAGCCGACTATGACTACGACTTCCATCACGCGCCGCAACGGCAGTACATCGTCTTGCTCGATGGTGGTGTGGAGATCGAGAGTTCCCTCGGAGAAGTACGACAGTTTCAGACGGGAGAGATCCTGCTGATGGAAGATACCGGCGGCAAGGGACATCGCACCCGCAACCTCGAAAAGCGGGAACGCACCTCGCTGTTCATTCACCTCGATTGAGAGGCCCCCTCTGAGTCACTACAACAGGTGATTTTCACTCAACGTCATCCTGTTCCACACCCCCTCCCAATCACTCAACCGGTCGCATTTCATCGCGAAACGTTCCGAAGGTAACGCCACCGTAGAGCTTCCCAACGAATGGAATTCCACCAACACCGTTTGCTGGATCTATTTCACGAGCCGCAACCACGATCATCATTCGAATAGCCTCTTCGTGGAACTATGACATTCGATGCAACTTACGGTGTTGATGCAAAGGTTTAATCGCTGACTGACTGCAGCGAGTCGTTCATCTTTTTCACCTGGTCTGCAATGTATTGCAGGAACTCCGGTGAATCGATGATCTCGATGTCGCCTATCAGTCCGAGGACGAAACGCCCCACCCCGTCGTAGGAGCATACCTCGGTCTCCAGCATCCATTCGTTGTCTGATATCTGTTGCAGATGTTTCGATGCCAGGGGAAACTCCTCCAGCAGGAGGCTGGTGGAGCGTAAGCCCAGCTTCAGCTTTAGTGGCAGCCGCTCGCTGCTGTGCATCCGGAAGATATCGATATAACCTGCTATATGAGCAACTTGATGCTGCCATGATTCCTGCAGGACTTCTACTGCTCCAATCCTGGAGACCCTGAACAGTTTGACCTCCTGATCCTCCAGGCAGTAGCACCACACCTGCTCGTAATTGGTGGTGAAGGCGAACGCCTCCACCTTGCGATCGCGGATGTCGTTGCCGTTCGAGGAGGCGTATTTTTTCAACATCACCCTTTGGCCCCTCTCCATCGCGCTTACCAGCTGCCGCACGTTTCTGCCGTGACGACCGTCGACGATGGTCTCCGCCAGGATCTTGTAGTTGTAAACCGTGTAGAGCTTCTTCTTGAGGTTCTGTTTCAGGATGTTGTTCTCGTCGATGCTCTCGATGGCCGACTTCAGGATGTAAGCCTCCTCCTCGGTGAAGTGGATCAGCTCGCTGATATCCTTGAAGTAGGGCGACGACTTGTCGAGCCGTACGCAGCCATCCCGTTTCTTGATCACGAAGCCCGCCTCACGGAAAGTATCGATGTAACGGTAGACCGAGCGGGGAGTAATGGAGAGCCTGGCGGCGATCTCCTCCACGGTCAGGTAATTGTTGGCTGTCAGCAGCTTCATCAGTCGGAGCAGTCGCTCCAGCTTGGGTTGGTCCATGGTATGTGAAAATTTTTATTTTCCCGTTCTTCAGGAGAACGGGAAAACAAAAATAGTAAATTTCCCCAACGAAACCTTTAGTATTGAGCGATAAGTTCGTTGATTTTATCCATCAGCTCCTGGCGGGGTATGCCGGATTGTTCACTCATCATTTTGATGGTAGCCATGGGAAGAATCACTTTGGCCATCGGGCTGTTCAGTATTGAAAATTTGGGATTGAATGCGATCAGGTCGTCCTTTAACCCGGGAAATTGCTGTAACAGCGTTTTTAACCTGGTATCACCCGAAAGGGTCAATTTTCGGGGACTTCCGTTTGTTTTTGTTGCTTCGCTCTCTTCATCCTGTTCATGAGGATCTTCATTATCTGCTTTCTCCCTGCCCCAGGATAACAGGCGTTGTTCCCCCTCGAGCTGACGGATATGGGTGCAATCCTGCATCATCTCCATCACCCCGCGGAAGTTACCCTGATCGTCTCTCACCGCCAGATAAACGATGTAAATAAAGAGGCCGGGCTTGTTAATCCAGAACTCGGCCTTGCTTTGTTCGCCACTGCGGAACTTCTCAATGATCTCCTCCACCAGATGGATACTTTTGGGGGGATGGCAGTTACGCACCTCACGACCAATCACTCCCTTGCTTCTTGGAAAGACACGGTGTTTGGTGTCGGTGTAGAACTTTACCAGTTCGTTTTCATCCACGAAAGAGATATCTACCGGCATGTGTCGATAGAGCAGGTTGATCTGTTCAAGCGTCAGTTTGCCCTGTGCCACATCCAGCACCTGATCCTGCTTGTCGCTCTTTGTCACATGCCCGTACTTGGCAAGCAGGGCTGCCAGATCCTGCATGAAGTCGCCCTGATCGGCCGGTTGATCGGTCGTCTTTTCCGGTTTCTGTTTCCCGGTCTCCCCATTAACCACCAGTTCAACGCCAAAGAAACCGATTTCCCGGTCGCCCGACTTCAGCTGCTCCATCTTGTCAGCGGAGATCAGTTTCAGCGAGGTGGGATAGAGAATCATCTCCTCCTTCTCCATCAGGTCGCGCAGGTCGGCAGCCATCTCCCGGTATGTCTCGAGGAACATTGCCGTGTCCACCTGCTCGCTCTGCAACAGCTCCCAGGCCTTGTTCATCTCGTCGCGGATGTAATCGTCATACACCCACATGGTAGTGGTGGGACGATCAAAGCCCTCCCGCTCCAGTGCCGAGTAGAGTTGATTCTGTTTGCGGCTGAAATGCACCTTATAGGGCAATATCTGCTCCATCAGCTCCATCCATTGATTCAGTATAAAAGGCTTTTGGGCGAGGGCATCACCCAGCTGCAGTAATTCCTTCATCTTGCTATTTTCCCGCCGATAGGTATCGATGGTATGACCCTCGGGCAATGATTCCTCTTCACTCTCCATCAGTCCTTCAAAGACTTCAAGCATACCCCTTACATCCTCGTTGCGACACTCATCCGGATCTTCATCCTTGAGCAGCTGCTCAGCAGCGGCAAACTCGGCTGCCGAGATCTTGCCGACTTCCATTTTCATCCGGGTCCTTGCCTCTTCAAGCGGTAGAAGTCCGTTGTCGTACTGCTGTTTGATCTCCAGCATCCGTCTCAGCTTATCCTGATCGAGGCTGGCAAATATGCGATTGGTTTTCTGTTCTTCCATATCTGTCGTAAATTAACTTATCCGACACAAAATTAAGGACTTCACAATAGGATTGCAATACCAATTAATAGCCATTTTTCGGGTCGACTTATCCCATTTGATAGGAATCAGGCTATGGTTATTGTCTACAAAGTTCAGATACTGGGAATGATGAAGTTATTCACTGATCGATTTCCGGAAGCGGTGGGCCTTTTCGTTGAACACCTTCTTCGCGCCGAATTCGAACAGGCGGGCGACCCTACCCCCGCACTTGTGGCAGTGGCCTTCCACCCTGATGTCATTCATGCTGTCCAGGAAGAGTTTCTCAACCTCAAGACCCTCAGCGGCAAATCCTCTGCACTGAATGCAATAGACAAGATTCTCAAGTACAAAATTGTAAAAATGTTTTTCCAACTCGTCGAGCAGCACCGCCAACTGAAACCGGTTGATCGGTATTTCCGGTAATTCCTTCATAGTACAGTATTTTGGTTGATTCCATCGAATAAAGAGACGAAGAAAATAGTTTATTTTGACATCTTGTGTCAAATGGAGAATATTCTGAAGTTAAATTACAATTAACTATCTGTTTAGCGAAACGATTGCCTACAATAGTTGTAAACTAAGAAATACTCATACAAATTGAAACGATTCTCCAATAAATATCAGAATATTCTTTCAAACCACCAATATCTCTCTCAGCCGAGTTTTCAGCTCATTCTCGGTAGATAAGAACATTTTAGAAAGATGTTGTTCAGACATGGCATCAGAAACAAACAGGGCACGATTGATTATCGGAACCTGGTGTGCTCGTATGGTGATTTGCTGATCATCTGCCAGAGCGTCCTTGATAATAATCTCCGACTCATCCTCTTGCTCTTTACCCAGGGTGTTGGGATAAAAGAGAATGATATCATTCACCTTGAACCGGACAGCATATGCCAGCATCTGGTAGAGGTCATTCTGCGAAATCCCTTTCTTGGGATCTCTTTCATCAGAATAGACAATCTTGTACTTGGTATCGGCTACAAACTCTTTTTCAGCTGTTCTGATCCAGAGATCCGGTCGCAGGTTAAAAGTTCGGTCCTCATCCAGGTATTTTTCACTCCTTTGCGCCTTGGCTCTTACATCCCTCAACTCTTTATCTATAAATCCGAAGATAAAATCTTCAAAGAGATACTCCATGGGCAGCAGGAAAGCAAACAGTTTCAGGTCACTTTTATAGTCGAACGAGATGCTGTGCGACAAGAAAAGACGGCAGTAATCACGCACCGTCTCGAAAGCGCCGAACATTGGATTAAAGGTGATCCCCACACATTGTTCGGCGGTTGCTCGCTCATCCGACACATCGTCCAGCATAAAGAGGATCTCTCTAAGGTACTTCCTGTTATCCACAACTCTTGTCACTTCAAAAAGCCGATTCGCAACAAACTTGATGATACGGTTGAACTTGTTGTCCGTCAGAAAGTCGTCGTACGTACAACTCAGCTTGTGCCACCTGCCACTGCTCACGTGATCGTTCAGGTAAGTGTTCACATCGAGTCGCCCCTTGATGTATGAAAGTTCATTGCTGACCTCTTGGTACTGTTTGTAAACCGAAGATCCCAACAGCTCCCGGGTATACTTTGAAAAGAGATAAATCAACACCTCAAAGAAATCGCTCTGCATGCTGCCCAGCGAAGTCTGATAATTGGGGAACCGAATCTTCCGACAGTAGCTCAGCCACCAAAGCAGATGGTTCTGCATATGACAAACATCGTTATCGGTGTACTCCTTTTGCGGATCAAAGAAGATCTTCGGTAGCAGATTGATCCGGTTTCCGTTGTAGTGAATCACACCCACGTACTTGTTCGACTTCAGTTCTCCCGTCTTGTGGAGAAATTGTGAAAACCTTTGTGATTCAATCTTGTCTGTTTCCTTCCCGTTGAAATGACTATATTTCTCCCGCTTGTTCCACAGAGAATCCAGAAACTCCTCCAATCCCTCCATGCTGTCAGTCACAGGGGTCTTGTTACGATATTCAAACAGGTTGGTGATCATTCTTTTCTCCCTGAGATTTGCAAGGGCCACTTGTCTTCATCAACGATCAATCCGGCATTATGCAGCAATGACTTCACCTCCTTTTCATCATTCATGTAATACTCGAGAAGCAGCGGGATCACCTTCCTGTTCATCCGTTTCACAAGATTGTTCTCCTCATCCATGAAGTATGCATGACCGATTTGGAAGTCGTAACCCTTTGTTTTGATGATACCCTCGTTCAGTTTTAGAAGTACATCCGTGTCGTGAATACTTGCTTCTTCAATGGCATACACCGGGAACATCGGTTCAAAGTCGAATCGACGTCTCAAGGCGATATCGAGTAGGGCAATCGACTTGTCTGCGGTGTTCATGGTTCCGATGATATAGAGGTTGGATGGAACGATAAACTTGTCACCCGAGGGCAGAATCAACTCCATGGGCCGTTTACCGTGCGATCGCTTGTCCTCCTCGATGAGTGTGATCAGCTCACCAAACACACGTGAGATGTTGGCCCTGTTAATTTCATCGATAATCAATACGTAGTTCTTTTTCTCTGCTTCTTGTTCCTTTGCCGATGAATCCTTGCCAATACTCAACAGCTTCTCCAGCAAAGCGTCATAATAACCAAGCAATCCTTTCATACCGAGTGTGGACTCCTCGTCGTACATTTTTCTAAGGGTGGAAAGGCTTAGTTTGTGTGCTGTTCCCCCGCTTGCTTTTCTGAAATCGATCGCCTTGTCGGATACTGCTGTGATGGAGTACGAAACCTTCTTCATCTTCACCTCAATCTCCTCCTTTTCACTCTCTTCCAAGGGTAAAATGAATTGCTTCAACGCCTCTTCGAATGTTTTCTTTCTTTTCTCTGGCTCGTGATAATCCTTCAGGTTTTTCAATGCCCTGTCTGCCATCACCTTGAATACCCCATCCTTTCTCTCGAAGGTCAAGTGACTGTCGTTCTCCACATCAGGACGGAGTCCCTGGACGAAATCCTCATAACTGTAGTTCTGGTGAAAGGTGATCAGTTCGATGGTATTATGCAGGTTCTCTTTGTAAATCTTGAGTGCTTCCTCGTAACTCTCCATTTTTCTGCCGGCTACAATCTCTGCTGCCCGCTTCAAACTGTGGTAGGTTTTACCGGTACCCGGGGGGCCGTAAAAGATGGTGTTCAGGGAGTAGTTAAGTTCCTCTTTCGGTCTTTCTTTCGCAGTGTAAGTTAATTCCGGTTCACCTACTTCCATGTGACCGAAAAGCATTTGAAAAAAGGTTTTATATTCAGGTGAAGTTGATTTAACGGGCGTGATATCGGTTAATGTCTTGACAACTAGACTATGCTGTATATCCCAACTCCCTTTTATTTTCCAATCGACTTCCCTGATTTTTTTGTTAGAAACACGATTCTCATCGTAAATATAATCGGATGAAACAATTCCATATCCAAGGAGTTCACTTATCCCTTTTTTGACGAAAACGACATCCCCTTTCTTCATCCCATCACGAAAATCGATATTCGCTTTCACGCTGTTTGACTTGGTCCCTTCTCCACCGTATGCCTTTATAATGGCACTCCTGATTTCAGCCTCCGTTTTATAAGCTCTGATGTCACCTATTTCATCCCAACTGATCCCCATGATTCCCTGTTCATAGAACTCCTCCCAGTAAATAGCATTTTCTCCGGGAGAATAGAGCCAGTAACGGCGTCCATTAGATTTATTACCTGGTTTCGTGGTGGTAACTTTATGATTTTCGTTCCATACCCAGGCATCATGTGAGATCTGATAATAGGGTGAATCAGTTTTGGTTCTTATTTCCTTTAGAAGTGAGGTATAATCGGAGTAGGTTTTTATCTTAGGATTAATTTCAAATACATTCTTCAAGTATGATTGAATGGGATTGTTGATTGGTAAGTTCTTGTTAGGGTCGATGTAAAAAAGCACTTCTGTCAGTTTAGTGATAGCCACATTTTTAATTGTCAGCACATCTTTGAACTCCTTATCCGTAAGATTACCGTTTCGTGCTTTCCTGAAAAAATCCCATAACCTTGCTATCTCATTGTTTGTGCGCTCATATTTGGGGGGGAACATCCAGACTCTTTGCGCATTTGCAGTTGGAAGACCGTTGTCATCTTGTGGTTCAGGAGCACCAATTTTCTCCGCGAGTGCCTTTATATACGTGAGTCGTGTACTTGAGTACTTATGAAGATAACAGAAAAAGGTAAACGGATCAATCTCTTCGAGATCAATATCATATTCTTTTCCTTCCTTTGATTTATCATTAAACGGGCCGATCCCGATACTTTTCAACAATTGAATCAGGCCCTTCTGTTTATCTTCTTTTTCGCTCAGGTATTCAGCGATTTTGTAATGTGTATCGATCCAGGTAAAATTTGTTTCAGACATATGGTAATCATAAAACTTTTGAATTAATAAATTGTATATAACACTCTTGTGCAAATATAATCACACAGCCACTCATCAAACAGATCAGTGTCGAAAGTCAAATCAAAGTGAATCAGTTACTCTTATTACCTTCCACATTATTAATTTAATACACTTTCAGGAGAAGTATCATTTTCACATCTATAATCACCCCATCTATCCCTCAACCTTAACCTCATGCGGTGAAAAAATTTCATACTTAAATTTACCGTCTTCTCTGTATTTGCACACAAAATAGACTTCATCAGAAAATACTTCAGGTATGGTATCAAAAAACTTCTTGAAGAAATAATAATTTTTTTTATTTCCAGGGTCATCTTCTCTCCAACATTTATAACCTCCAGAATGACCCGAATATGAATACTTAATTTCTTCTAATTGAGGGAATAAATCATAAAATCTGTTTTTTTTCAGGTCGACTAGAATCTTTGGAAATATTGTGTAGCTTTCTAATTCATCACTATTTCGTTTTTTAAATCTAATATTTAATCCATCAACCTCATTTTCATCAAAAATAACATCATACGATATTTCTCCGATAAACCCATACAACACCATCTCGCAATCCATTAACGGATGTCGTATTTTTTGCATATTTGCGATTAATATCTGATTTGCTTCCAATGCAGTGCCGGCATTAATGACAACGGGCACATTATTATTTTGATCGTGTTGATTGCTCAAATCTAAATTTTCAATTGCCATAATTACTTGTCGTTTATTGGTTATCTAGCATTACTTCGTGTGGTGCAAATAACGCATATTTTGTTTTTCCATCCTTTATATATTTGCAAACCAATAGAATACCATCCGAGGCGACACTTGGTTCAGGATGGATATTACTCTCAAAAAAATAATAGTTTGCTTTTTCCGGATCATATCTTTCTTTACTCAACTCAGAATAGCTTAAATCATCTATCCAAAAAGTTTCTGTTAGACTAATACTATCTATCATAGGAAACAACTCATAGAAAGCACTATTTTTTAAATCAGCCATTACTTTTGGATATACTTTTCCTTTGGTAGATGAATAACTATAATCTCCATCTTCGTCTGCAAAAAGAATAGTCATGCCATTTACTTTAAAAACATCGATATTTATATTGTCATAATGCCCAATGAATCCATACAGTATCATTGATTCATCAAAAAAAGGACTTCTCACTTTCAACATTCCCGCCATCCAAATTTTAGTGTTTGAAAAACCTCTTTCTATGGGGATCAAGGCAGATGTTTGAGATTTCACTTCGTTTCGATCACCTACTTTAGGATCTATCGCTTCTATTGCCATAATATTGTTAATTAAATAGTTTCAATTTTATCTACCCTCATAAAGTACACTTCGGGCGAAGAACTCACATTAAATACGCGAGCTAAATAATAGGAATCGCTATCCGATTTTTCGTTTATGAAATTCCATTCACGCACACTTATCGGCATTGCAATATCATCGGCACGCGATATATCTGTAGAGGTCGATTTTACCTGAACAAAAAAGTTATGCCCATTCGGGAACTTTATTTCCAAATCATATTTATTCATCTTGTCGTCGATATAATGTGTTTCTCCTTCAAAATCGATAATCTCGTTGCTTGTAGTAGTATCGGATTTATTTACCCAAGTGACATTGAATTCTTTTTCCAAGAGCTTTTTATAAACAAAGGCTTCTCCTTTCCAACCATTCATAAAATTAATTCTTTTTTGCTCTTCGGTTGGTGTGTATGTTTTATCAATAGAAAAACCTTTGCTCAATTCTTCCAATTCTAGTAGTTCGAGAATTCTTTCGGGCGATAGATTAGCGTCCAAAGCTAAAAGTGAGTCAAAAAAATCCGCTTTTTCAATACTCGAAACAATCTCTTCGTCGTCCAACAACTTATGCTTGTTTTTGTATAAAAAATCGAATATCTCGTCTGCTTGTTTCGCATTTTGATTGAACCAAAGATATAATTTCTTAAATATTAATTTCGTTTCAGGAGTACGTTGAATTTCTGCCAATCTGGGTCGTATCAGTTTTGTTATTTCTCCTGCAACCATCTCCGCATTACAAAAAGCATTTGGAGCTAATTGTACATTTACTTCCAAATCCAGCAGTTTTTCCCTGAAATCAGTACCAAGTTCATTTACAATATCTTTGAGTGTATCAGATATAATCTCTTTTTCAAAAATTAAATCTTCTTTCTTTTTGAACTTCCCATTCTGATTAAGAAAGATTGTCCTTCCTGATATATTTTTTATATATTCTCCCTCTTCATCCAAAAGAGTGTAAAAGTCATTCAACCATTTTTTAGTTTGCGATTCATCTTTTTGAAGAGATTCGGCAAGTTGATCGATATCTCCTTTTTTTTCAATGAGTGTAGTTATGTTTTCCAAACCAACAAAATACCTTTCAGCCCAAATAATTTCAGCCCAATTCAGATAATCTTTTTCAATAGGAAGAATGAAATAAGCATTATTACACAGACTCCAGAGATTCGGTAAAAGCGACTTTTTTGAGAGCTTCGGAAAATCAACTGCTGCTCCTTTGGGCAAATTGTTGTATTCGCCACAATCAATGGGAATACGGTCATATAAAATGGTGTCGACCAATGGTATTTTCAGTGTTTGAGTACGTACTGGATCTAATAGTTGTTGAGAAACCCATTCTTTTGAAACCCACTCTTTGGATTTAGGAAGTTTTGTGTTTGCAAGTACCCATAAATTTTGCCAATTGTGAGTTGCAGAATAAGATAACAAATTCAAATATAGATCCCGCGCTTCAATAAGTAGTTTTTTGTTTTCAACTATTATATTGTCACTTCTATCGGTAATATAAATACCATTTCTCGCCTCTGTAGGGTTAAAAAAAGGACTGTTAATAACAACAGGATAAATGAAATCTTCGGTCCCAATTAATGGAAAATCACAAAATAAACGAGGCAAACTTTCATTCGGCTCAACTACAACAATTTGATTCTTTTCGTATTTTATTTCGACTGCAATTGTAACATTCTCATTTGACACTGTTGCAATATGAATCTCTTCAGAAGGTTTACCAGTGATTTTTTTTAGAATGGTATGTATTTCAACACCATTCCCTTCAATCGCTACTTCTGGTTGTAAAATAAAGGTTGTCTCTGAATTTATGCAAACAGATTCAATATTAGGAACAAAAACCAAGGTATAGGCAACGCACAAGTTCAAATCCTCCAAACCTATTTTTGCAGTTTCAACTCCCTCATCATCTAAAAGATACTTAAAACTTGTATTGAAATCTTTTGGTTTGTAGTGCGTATAGGGCTGCACATCATCCAATTGTCGCAAGATTTTAAGTGATCCATTCACAGATCGGATTACATCATTTATCTCTCTACCGCTTCTATCTAATAAAAGACTAAATTTTTTATATGGTAAATCTTCTTCCTTGACCACACTATCTACTTCAACCGTTTCAGAGAGAAGATGTGTGGTTAAAAATCCCGTACCAAATTTTCCTGTAGGCTTGTTTTTTTCTTTTGACTCTGTATTTCTTTCTTTAGTAGAAACCTGCTCAATCAAAAACGTAATGTTGTCAATTGAAAAAGGTTTTCCGTTATGACGAAATATCACTTCGTTGTCTTCATTCTCAATTAAATCAACACAAATTGAGACTGGATGATTCTCAAAAGCTACATCTTTTGCATTCTGAATCAACTCCCAAATCCACCTCCTTTGGTCGTGTTCATTTGAACTCAATCTTAACTTTTGAACCAAATCCATTATTTTGGTTGCTACAGTTTGGTTATAAACTTTTTGTTTTGATTCTTCAATATATTTAAGGTACCCCATTTTCAATATAACTTAAAGAAATAATAATCCTGCAATACGATTCGAACGTTTAACATGGGTTGCATATAAATTCTTTCATTTTCTAATTTATCATTGTTAAATCATTTATTAAGTATGTAAAAAAAATAACAGGCAGAACCCTTGTCTCAGCCTCAACGGCAAAGAACCAACAACATGTTACTATCGGTCTGCCAGGTATCCTTTTCGGCAGTTTTGGTTACTTATATATTCATTTCAGGTGCTCATGGCTGTTGTATCACAAATATAGGGCTTAAAACGGTAAAACAGTTAAAAATAATCTGTTCTGGTAGCCTTCAAATATTCAAATAATTTGGTATCGTTGTTAAATTAGAGTTGTATTAATTATTGTTTTACTCAAGTTTACTCCAGATAGCCTTTCATTTTCAGCACCTCCATCGTATCCATAACGATGATTTCAGCATTGAAGAGTACTGTGTTTTCAAAGAAAACGTTCTGGATGGTTACAGCGGCATTTCCTGTCTCTTCATTGTACGAATTGACAAAATTCCAGGTGAATTTGATTTCATTCGTCGCATAAGTTGAATCGGTTTCAGCCACTTCCGTCTTTTTCAACGAATAGACCTTGCCATACGATTCCGACTGGCTGTTTCTCCAGACGTTGGCAAAACAGAGTGATCCCTCTTCATTAAGGTAGAATGCGAGCAATACATCCTCCTCTAATGCGACATAATCATAGTTTTCTCCGTTGACGGAATAGTTTGTCACCTTGTAGACTACATCCGTAGATTGTCCGACAACCGAACTGATGCACAACAGGACAATTACTGATAAAATAATACGTTTCATGTTGTTGAGATTAAAAGTACTTTGATTTGGGTGATGGACGTGTATCGTGTAAATTGTGTTATGTAATCAAATAAATGGTCTCTGAATTTCAGGAATTGCAATCTCTGGTCATTACCCAGGTGATGACCGATTCCATCAAGTGTTGATACACGGAATAAAACTGCTCGTTCATGTATAAGAGATCTAAAGTTAAATCAGCAGCAATAGTCTTTAAAATTTGGTCACAATTTAACTCAATTTCGATAAATAGTAAAATATTTACAGAATAAAATACTCTTTTAGACTCCCATTTCAAATTTGGGATGTAAGGATAGGCTATTTAACGTTTTTTCCGGTCAGCCTTTTCCAATTCAATTTTATGCAAATAGTTGTTTAGGAACCATTCAAGTTCCTCGCGAGTCATCGGTGTTTTCTCTCCTTTTCCGCCTCTCAATTGATCTTTTTGCTTTGTCTCCATCGCTACAATTATTAGAAAGACAAAGATGAAG
>Ga0209510_1004303_pt1 | contig 12661 bp, 6 predicted proteins | sample BiotimSIPDNA_FD_185749 | JGI IMG/M metagenome (GOLD analysis project Ga0209510, IMG submission 185749) | Anaerobic biogas reactor microbial communites from Washington, USA - Biogas_R1 time_0 SIP DNA (SPAdes) (version 2) | ecosystem: Engineered > Bioreactor > Anaerobic > Unclassified | place... | reverse complement strand
TTTCTCATTTCCTCCGGCATAAGTCCGAAGAAGTTACCGACACCCATAGCCGGTTCAAGCACGTTACCACCCATGAATCCCATATTTCCGAGAGCTGTGTACATTTCCTCGATAATTACCGGAGAAGTATAGAAAGAAGTAGTAGTCGAAGCTCTTGCAGCGTTATACTCGTCATTATTGAGCAAAAGTCGAAGATCACTGTATTCTTTGCTCCACGAATCATTTGTAGGATCAAAAGCCTGAGAAAGACCTCCCCAACCTACATATTTAGCGAGAACAGCCTGTTCTTCAGACGTAGCAGCTCTGTTTTCCTGTTCAATAGTTTTGAGTGTTCTTATAGCAGCTACATTGTTGCGGAATTTCTCTTTTGCACCGCCACTCTGAATATCACCGGTAATACGGAAATCGAGCTTATCAGGCTTTTCAGCTTCATTTTGTTCGATAGTAACAGCATTTGCCACCGGTTCAGCTGTAACAGCTTCTTCCATTGCTTCAAAGAGGGACAACTGACTGAATTCCGGCTGTTTTACTTCATTTCCGGCTTTTTCAATAAGAGTATAATCGAGCTTTTCTTTCCAATGACCGATATGCGACATACAGGACATAATATCATTCTTATCTGTATTTGTAAGGTATATCGCAAAATCTCCGTCTATTTTATCGACTTTCCATTGCTTGCCCTCAGTTTCGATAATGTCACCAACAGAAAGCTCCTGAACTGTTGGTTCAGTATCTTCCTGAATTATAACTTCATTATCATCTGGTAATTCCTGAACTACCGGTTCAGTAGTAGCCTGATTTCCAAGTTCACTCTCAGCTGCAAGCTGTTTATCTAAAGTTATCTCTGAAATCTTTATTTTTGAGCGTTCCTTGAAGAAATCCGGCAGATCCTTGAATCCGAATGAATCAACATAGTACGCAGTATCTTCGCCATTCTGGTTCAGTACAATAACATCACTGACTGAAAGAGAGTGTCCCCGGAAGTCAGACGGATGATCTACATTGAACTTCTGATAGATACCGTCAAGCTTATGCTGCTTGAAATCAATATCTGCAAGATTACCGGAATAAACCTCGTCATAGTCTGATATTACCGGATTTATCTGGTGTTCATCGAGCCAGTCAGAGCCTTCAAATTCAAACTGCCTGTTATACTCGTTATCTTTCAGCTGATATATCTTGTATGTTTCCTCCGGAGGAGCTGCTATTTCTATGCCCTTTGAGCTGATATAGTCAGAAACAGCTCTTTCATCACCATTCACAGCTGTTATGCTACCATTCTGATACTCGATAGTGATGTCGTGTATATCGCCCTCAAATGAGTGTTCTACGATAGCTCTTGAAAGAGTATGATCCTGTCTTTCAAGATTATTGAGCCAAGTCTGCATAAAGTTGTTTATCTCACGCTGTTGGAAAGGATTGTCCTCACACCGCTGATATACTCCCATATCAGACTGCTCATATGATACCGCTGCTGCGGTCTGGTTTTCGTGATCTATCCGCAGCACTATGTCCGGATCGTACATAAGGTCACCATTGGAAACGTAAGTGTGCATTACCGATAACTGATCTTTATCTATCCATTCAAGGGACAATGGTTCGTATGTATCACTCTCACGCTTCTCATAGTTATGTTCTTTGCTCATTATATCCGGGAACAGCTTAGTCAGAGCTATATAATTTCTGTGTTCCACCGTGTTCGGGAACTTCTTCGGCTGTGCAGCTATTTCGGATATATCTTTGGAAACAAACTCTCTTGCTTCATCGAGAGTTTCACAGAACTTGCCATTTCCACTGTAAACAAAGTCTTTACCGTCTGTGCTTGTAAGAATCTGAACATTATACTTATACTGTTCATCGTTATTCTCTCTTATAAGATACTTTGTGTTACTGTCAGCTCCGGCAATTTCTTCCCGGAAAGGCTCTCTATTAAGCTCCTGACTTTCAATCAAATGAAAACTCATTAACAGTTCGTTATTATCCAGTCGGGAAGTAAAGGTATTATTCTCAAAAGTCCAGTTTGAAGCCTTGTCCCACTCCATATGAATGTCTCTACCGGAAGGCTGTCCGTTTTCATCGAGCTTTTGTGATGTGAATCCGACCGTATTTACAGAAGTAACAACTCTGTGTTCGCCTACACACTCAGGACGATTATGTTCGTCGATCTCAAATGTCATTCCGGGTTTAAGAGCTGCTTTGAGCTGAGAGAGATTCTTTATAACCGGCAGCGTGACAATTGTTTCTGAAACAGAGTGTTCCTCTGCCTTTTTCTCATCAAATTTTACGTCATACTTCATATCAGCTATCGCAGCAAAAGCCTTTTCTGTCTGTTCTTCATTATTGAGAATACCGTTCAGAGCTTGCTTTATATGGTTGGTTTTGGTCTGATCGTTCTCCCAACCGTGCATAACAGCTCCGTCAAACGCAGCTATAAGCTCTTTTGCTGTATCTTCTGATATATCCGGAAGTTCATCGTGCAGCTCCTGCATAGTTCTTCCTTGCACTATATCATCATATTCGCCCTGAATCAGCGACAGATAGCCTTCGCCCATAGCTTCATAAGATACTTCTCTTTCAGCATTACCGTATTTTGCTGTGAAGGAATCCTCACCGTATTCAATTGTAAACTCGTCCCAGTTGGAGTTTCTGAATGTTTTCTGGTTGCCGAGCATAGCCATAGCAAGGTCTTTTCGTATATCCTCACCGTCATTCATACGGCGAGAGAGGTCATATAGTGATGTTTCCGGAAGATTATTGCCGAATTTGATATTATCACCGGGATTATGCTTATCAGTATATCCTTTTTCAAAGAGAACATATCCCATATCCTCAATCTCGTCCCAAGCAAGCTCTGCTTTAGCCATAAACTTGACTATATCTCCGGTAAGGAAAGACATTTCCTTATCGGTATATTCAGGCTCAATTTCTTCCTGTGCTATCTCATCGACACGCTGAAAACGGTCAAGAACTTCTCGCAGCTCATCATCGGCAGCGTAGTCTTTGTTATTGAAATCCTCGTCAGGCTTACAAAACTCTCTTGCATCATAGTCAAAGCTTTCAGCCGTGCTATCAACACTATAACTAAAGCAGTTTTCTAAGATGTAGTCTCTGAAATTATCGCTATTCAGAGCCTGTTCAAGCTGATTTTCGTAAACATTATAGTATTCAAGCTGCTGCTTTTCCGAAGAATACCTTGCAAGCATTACGTTTTTATCAGCATCGTTGACATAGTATTTCTCCGTATCCTGAGCTGAAAGCCTTTTTGCAAGTCCATCACGCTCGATAGCTTTATATGTAAAGTTATTCTCAAGCTTTTTAATCAGCTCCAGAGCGTGTTTAGAATCGGATAATACATTATCGTTTCCTTCTCTTTCTGCATCATTCCTTGCTGCTTCAAAGTAATTACGGAGATTAAGGGTATATCCGCTGCGGAGATCATCAAGAGCATTGATGTAGGCGTTCTGACCGGTATTGAAATCAATCCAATCAAATTCCATATACATCTTACTTATGCTATAATCCTCGTCAACGTCCAGATTTTCGATGATATTGCATATATCATTGAACATTTCCTGTATTTCAATATCCTTTGGTGCTGCCTTATATACCTCATTACTATCGAACCAAGAGTATTTACTATCGTCGGAAATAGTCTCGCTGCTTATAAGCTGATTATTACTGTCATATAGCCGAAGTCCACTTTCCCATATATCAATAGCCTTGTCCTCATCAATTGACATATCAATTGAAACAGGATAGCTGTCTTTCAATAATGAGTAAGCCTTATCGACAATATGTGTCTCATCAAGGTCAGCTAAAAGCATCTTTTTGAGTTCTGCTTCATTCTGTATAATATCGTTTTCTACTATAACATTGTTTGCAAAAGTTGATACCACTCTGTTAGCATACTCATTATTTATCCAGAGAAGATCTTGCAGCTCCGGTACAAGCCTTTCATCAACCCAGAAAAAAGCCTTTTCCTGACTTTCTGTTGTTTCTGAATGAACATCGCTACGTTCAGAAGAATTCTGTTCGATTGTAGGAGTGTTTTCTTCTATTCTTATACCGGCTTTTTCCAGTTCTTCGTCCTCAATAGATACAAGATCGTCAAAGGAGAGATTTTCAAGTGCAAGCCTTGTCATTTCAGCAAGGTTCTCATACTTTTCCTCTTTTACAACAACTGAATTGATAGTAGTTATAAGAGCTGCCTTGTCAAGATCAGCATTTACCTGAATCTCATACTCCTGTCCGTATATCTCATCGGTAGTATATGCCAGACCATACACATTCTCAGAAGCCGGTAAGTGAGTATCATCGCCATACTCTTTTATGTAAAAGTCGGAGATAGCATTGAGTGCAGCCTTTCTATCTTCGTGAGCCTGTGCAAAAGCCACAGCTCCGGAGAAGTCGTTGTTGATTATAAGGTCGGTGAATCTGTCAATTTCATCGGTCGAAAAGGTATTGTCTATCGCTGTAATTGAAGAAACATCAAAACCCTTTGCAATGGCAGCGAGGAAATGCTCTTGCTGTTCGCTGCTGAATCCTTTCTCATTAAGGCTGAGACTAATATCGAACCTTGTTTTGAGATCTTCAATTTCTTTTATGGCAGCACTATACTCAGGAGAGAAGATATTTGTGATCTGCTTCAATTCGATTGATTTCTCAGCAAGCTCAGAGAGCTGTTCGCTGCTGTATTTTGGTTCAAGGTGACTATCAATGCTGATATAGTCAAGAGTTGCAGCCTTTGAGGTATATGACGAAAGAGAACGTATCTGTTCCTCTGTAAAGCCTTTTTCAGCAAGAGAAGAATCTATGAGATATATGTTCCTTGCTACATTCATAAACTTCTCAAAATTCGCAGCATCCTTTGCTGACACGGTAAATGTCACCATACCGTCCTTGACCTGACCTGAATAATTGATCCCAAGCTCGTCAATAGTCGATTTGATATACTTGTTATACAGCTCTTCGTTGACTACATTGTTATAGTATATCTTATCCGGAATATCTCTGTAAGCAGTATTACCGACAATATTCAGCTGAATATTATCTCGTTCCTGATCGTTTCCTCTGCTGCCAGACGATAATTGTTCCTCAGACCTGTCATTTTCATAAGATTCCCGGCTTTCTCCGCTGCCAGATACTCTGTGTCCGCTGCTATCATTGCCTGTTCTGTTTTCTGGAGCTGCTCCTGACTCTGTTCTTCCACTTCCTGAAGGTGACGGAACAATGTCATTTTGTTCAGCATTTCCGACAGAAGCTCCGGCTGTTCTTCCACCAGATATTTCAGACGCATCTGAGCGAATCGACCTATCTCCGGTGAGAGCTGCTGCTTGCCGGTTATCGTATTCAGCTCTGCTATCCGATAACTCTCGTTTATCTTCACTATGCTGTATTTCATTTTCTTTTTCGCTCCTTTTGCCGATAAGCTCATAGAATGTGTGCTTTCTTGCGTGAATAACATCTTTCTCGATCTCGATTATACGGTTATAGTCTTTGCTGCTAACGGTAATAACAGCTTTTCTCGGACCGTAAACGCAGCCTGAGAACTGTATTCCTTCACGTTCAAGCTCCTGTGCTACTCTCAGAGCTACGTCAGCTCCGGAAGTATGATACTTTTTATCCGGAATATACCTGTATTCAGCATTTCCGATGATATTTTTCTCCGGGGGAGAATAAGGCTTGGCAAGCTCAGTTGCTTTCAGGACATTCATCATCTCATCACCGAGAATAGCTTCAAGCTTTTCTGTGTCCTTAGTATTCACGCAGATTCTTGCAGCTGTCTTGCCTTTAGCATTTACTGTAAATGCGTAGTAGTTTATGCCGGATAATTCAAGCTTTTCAGCAGCTTCTTGCATAAGAGCCTCTGACATAGTATAGGCTGTCTTATCTTTATTATCGACCGCTGAAAACCATATTTCATTACCCACAGTATTTGGTGTACCCAATGTTATCCCTCCATTATAGCGAGTGATCGTCCTTTTTGTGTTCTGCTGACTTTACGGCAGCTCTTTCATTGTTCTGAGCTTGTGCCTTTGAGGTAAACGCTCTCTGAGACTGCCTTGAAAATAAAGCACCTGACTTCTGAGCTTGCGGAATATCCTCTTTTGCTATTGTTATTTTTGCAGTTGAACGTTCGTTATCAACAACCGCAGAATACTTTACATTGACAGAATCCAGAGAATTCATAATATCATTTGCTGTTTTCAGGTCAGTTGTCTGAGAATATGCTCTCTGATCGGCAGGCAGGCTCTTGAAATAGTCAGAGTTGATATACTCCTTTGCAGCTGCTTTGTTATTTTCAAGCAAAGCCTGTCCGATAGCAGCTTTATTATCCTTGTGAACTGTTATAGCTGTAAGTTTATCGCTTTTTACAGCCGAAAACTCTATGCCTTTGCTTTCAAGAGCAGATATGACCTTATCAGTATCAGCCTTTGTTATTCTCTGGATATGCCGGTCAGCCGGGGCAAGCTTTTTATAGAAGTCAGGATTTATAGTTTCTTTTTTATCGTTTTTGGCGATTTCAGGTTGTTTTTTTTTGAGCTTTTCCGTTGCAATGCTCTGAGCAGTATTATGCAGTTCGTCTTTGTAATCGCTATGTACTGTTATTGCTGCCTTATCGTGTTGTCTTGAAACAGCAGAAAACTGTATTCCTTTATCTGTTAACTGCTGCATTATCTCCTGAGCGTGTTTAGCCGGAACAACCTCGATATATCGCTTATCTTTAGGAAGAGAGCGATAATAATCATTATTGAGCTTGAACTGAGATTTCTCAGCCGAATACTGCTGTACATATTCAGATAAAGGCTTTTCGATATGAATTACCTTGCCATTCTTATTCTGTCTGATGTCGATCTCATTTGAATCCATATCAATCTTAACTGCAAGAGCATTTTCAAAGAGGTCAAGATTGTCTTTTATACGGAAAGATTTGTCTAAATCAAAGGGCTTACCGTGTTTTTCAAACTCGTCATAGGGAGATTTGCTGTTGATATAGATATTCATTATATCGTCTAAATCAAGATCATCATTTCTGAACAGCTTATGTCCTTGATCGTAAGTTATGCCGAAAATAACAGGAACGCTCATATAATGAGCTTTACTGTCATTTTCTTTCTCCTGAACATTATTGACCTGAGCTAATAGTTCTGAAAGCTTAAACTCCTCAAATCCGTCACCGACTTCGTTTTCATAAACATCATTGCCTTTATTCTCATATACAGTAACTCTATTTTCATCCGGAACAATATCAATAGTGTTAGTACCCAATGTCTGCTCAAGCTTTACAAATTGCATAGTATCAATCCTCTGACTGTGAGTTGCTTCTCCAAGCTCAATAAAAGGTCGTTCACATTCAGAATAATACTTTATAAGGTCGTTGAGGTTCATTTCATCGTTGCGATAGTAGCGTATTTCTTCTTCTTTGGTTATGCTGAATATAACAGGTGAATTGTCATTTGCCATAATAGTCACTTCCTTTTACAGAATTTATATTCCCATTCCTTGTATTCGTACTCAGATATATCGCCATTCTTATATGAATTGTACATTTTCAGCCATTCAGACAGCAGTTTCTCCAATTCTTCACTATCAAATGTCAGGTATGCCTTGTGATCGATCTCTTTTATTTTCAAATCAAAGAAATCCTCCATAGCAAACAGAGTGTGCATTAGTTTGGTTGAATCATTGATCGGAGCTACGTCAATAGCATCGAATGATACATCAAGTGCTTCTGCAAATGCCTTAATAGGTTCTTTATGTGGAGAACGCTTGCCTGATTCATATTGAGCAATTCTTATTGTCGGAGAGCTTTTATATCCTAACTTCTCTCCAAGCTCTTTCTGAGTCATAGTCCGGAACATTCGTATAGCACGAATTCTTTTCCCGACAGTCATTATTTGTTTTTTCATAGAGTAATCTGCCTATCTTTGTTCTTATTCTGCGTATAATCAGGAGATTCAGAGTGTTCCGCAGCTTTTTCTGAGAAGTCTCTCTGAACAGCTCTTGAAAAACTTGTTCTCACATCATCAGCAGTTTCTTTTATCTTTTCGTTTTTATCACTTTTTATGGGTTCGATATGTATATCGGCTGCTTGTGGCGTAAGTTCCAGAGTATGTGATAATAGCTCTTTCAGATCATCTTTTGGCATATCGGTATTATTCATATATTCAATTGCAGCCATTTCACGAAGTTCTTCCGGCAAACTTTCTACCTGAGAAACTGACATATCAAGCGTTTCAGCGATCATTGGCAGCACTTCTGCATACCGATCTTCCTCAGCTGAGTGCTCCGGGGGAACATCTGCTTTTCGTTCCTGTTCCTCGGTATCCGGAGGAAGATTATTGATAACACCGTCTATCATATTATTGTTCTGCTCCATAGACATCTCTGCTGCCCTGAGAGGATTATCAAGTACAACATCAGCATTACTGCTGCATACACTATCAATCATATTGGTAACGGTTGCTTTATCTGAATGAATTGCTTTGTCGATAGCCTTAGAACTGTTTTCGATGAGCTTATCGGAGCTTTCGATGTTCTTATTATTGAGAATATCGAGATAACTGCCGTGTGCATCGTGCAGCCTGTCCGCCTTAGCTGATAGTGTTGCTTGTTTAGCTTTAAGCTGCTGTAATTTCTCGTTAATGCTAAATTTCTCGGCTGCAATAGTTGTCTGGTTATAACGCTCAGTGAGCTTTTCAATCTTGACTGAGCATTTATTGGCTTTAGCAGCTGTTCTGTCAATAGCATCTGCGTTAAGTCCCACTAATGCGTCCATAAAACGTTCGTGACGTTCAGCACGATTTATAACTCCGAAGCTGCTTATAAGGTTACTAAGGTGTGTATTGTGTCGAATCTTACTATAAGAACGATTGAGTTTTGATTGTAGCTTATCAACTGATTTAGTATGTTTGGCTATCTTCTCTTTTCTTCCCGGAATCTTTTCATTTTCAATCTTAGCTATTCTGCTTTCATTCTTGTCTATTTTCCTCTCAATGAAGTGGCGAATAGCCGGGAATGTTGAGTTTTTTGACATTGTGCGTAATATAGCGTTATTCTGTCTTAGCCTTGTACTTTTTTCTGTGAGTGCTGCGACTTTTGTCTGGTTCTTTGAAATCTTATTCTGTTTTGTACTGATTTTCTCTTTTAAGTTTTCGACTTTCTTTTCTTGATGCTGTGTCATTGCTTCAAGAACTGGTAATAATTTATCACGTTCAGACGCAGGGGATAACTGTTGCTGCTTGACTTCCTGTTTCTGAACTGGTTCCGTAGCTTTCTCAGGAGCTTTCTCCGGCTGAGGAGCAAATTCCTTAGCAATTGAATTGATCTTATCAAGGCTGCTGCGGTCAAACTGGAGCATAGCCTTTTTTTCATCATATCGTGCATAAAACAAGATATTCTCCTTGTTAAGGCGTTCAATCAGCTCTTTCGCCTTATCTGTTTCAATGGTCTGATATGCCTTATTTTCTATGCTTTTTACATCGACATTTCCATATGAGTTCATACCGCTGCCCTCATAATTGAGTTGAGTTCCTTTATAATATATGATTTAGGCTCAACATCTATTGTCATATCGTAAGCACCGCATATTTGACTGAGAGTATCATAGCTGTATTTCCCTCTGAGTTCATCCGAAGTCACTCCAAGCAGATTGCATACATCATTGAGACTTGAAATCTGTATTTCTCTTTGAATTATTGGATAAACTTCTTCCAGATCGTGAGTGGATTCCCATACACTAATCATTTCTGAAAGCGTATTATCCGGGAATGTACGCAGCACTTCTGGTTCAAAGTCGAAACACTCAGTCACATCTGACAGCAGCTTTTCAGTTTCGTGATGAACATAGAGCCTTTTAAGTTCCTCGATGATCTCGACTGTGTTCATATCCTCAGTATTCATTTCATAAGCTGCTATCAGCTCATTCTGAGCTTCAACAGGCAGCTCAGAGAGATCTTTCTGAGGAACTTTGATGAGAAGTGCAATGGTTGTAAGTGTTGAATTCATAATTATTTCCTTTCCGTGTGTCACCGTGACACACTATGTTAGTCTGGTAATGAATCTTTGATTATAAGACGGCGATAGTGCCATCTGAGTTTAGTTTTTTGCCATTTTGAAAGCTGTTTTGCTTCTTCCGGCAATTCATTACAGTATTTGCATATTATAGCGTTCCATTCGTCTATAACTTCATCCTTGAACCAATAATTCGGCACTGAACCAACAGCATATTGTCTGTAAATATGTAGATTTCTCTTGACCATATCTTCATCATAGCACTCAACATCACCGAAACACTCGTAAGGAATAAAGAACAGATTTTTTAAAAACAGAAACATAAAATCACCTATGCAAGTGTGTCACCGTGACACACTTTATTTTTTGTTCTCAAACTCAAAACCGGTTGTAAAATCGTCTTTGAGTATAAGATAAGCATTGAACTCTTTGCCGGATTTACCTTTGAAACCTTTAATGAGGTCTGTTTTCTTCTTTGTTATCAGCTTTTTAGCCTGAGCAGCTGAGAGCGTTTTACCGGCAATGCTTTTCCAGATAATAAAACCACAACCGTCTTTGCCACCGCAGCAAGAATATGCCTTTGCAGTTATAAGAACGTCTTTGCCACATTTAGGACAAGCACCTATTGCTTCTTTTTCCGGAGCTATAAATGCCTTGTTCTCAGCGTGACTGCCGTATTTTGTACATATCTCCTTGACATAGCACTCTATGGTATTCATAAAGTCACTGCTTGACGAGCTGCCTTTCTCTATGCTTTGGAGATCTGATTCCCAATCTGCTGTCATTTTTGCACTCTTGACTTCATCGGGAACGACTTCAATAAGCTGTACACCTTTTTCTGTGGCAGAAATCTGCTTTTTCTTACGCTCCAGATAACCACGCTTCACAAGTCCTTCGATTATAGCAGCTCTTGTAGCCGGAGTGCCTAAGCCTTTCTTCTCAACGTCTGAATCTTCGTCATAGTCCTTATTTCCGGCAGTTTCCATAGCTTTTAGCAGCGTATCTTCTGTGTAAGGCTTTGGAGGACTTGTCCAATGCTCAGATATTTCAGATTTAACCTGTTCAAATACCTGATTCTCAGAGATTTCAGGCAATGCAGCAGTCTGTTCTTCCTTATCTTCATTGTCGTTACCGCCTTTAAGTCGGCTCTTTACTGACGATTCAAGCTCTTTCCAACCGGCTGTTAAAACAGTCTTACCAGAAGCCGAAAACTCTGTGTTTTCACAGTTCAGCTTTACTCTGACTGATTCATACTTTTGCGGAGCTGCGACAGCAAGAACGAGCTTTGCTGAGATCAGGAACAGAATGTTACGTTCTCCCTCTGGGAGTGCAGCTATATCAGCTTTAGCTATCTCATCAGTCGGAAGAAGTGCGTGATGATCGCTGACTTTGCTATTATTGATTATTCTCTTTATATCCGGATTTGGAACATTTATACCGTTGCAGCATTCAATGTGCTTGCAGACCAAGCTGACACGCCTTAATGCAGTTTCTTCCATATCATCGGTAATATACTGACTGTCTGTTCTCGGATAGGTGCATAGCTTCTTTTCATATAGTGTCTGCGTATAGTCAAGTGTCTGCTGTGCTGTATAGCCGTACTGACGGTTTGCTTCACGCTGTAAGGTCGTTAGATCGTAGAGCTTTGGAGGATTTACTGTCTTGACTTCCTTTTTGACCTCGGTAACAGCTGCATTTTTACCATTGCACTTCTCAGAGATAGCTTTAGCTTCTGCTTCATCGTCAATACGTTCTGTTGCTGCTTTAAAAGCTCCGCAGTCAATAACTGTTGTAAAATACTTCTGTTTTACAAAATGGGCTACTTCATAGTCACGCTGCACTATCATAGCCAGAGTAGGCGTTTGCACTCTGCCCACATTTAATTTAGCGTTATATCGCACAGAAAAAAGTCTGCTTGCATTCATACCAACAAGCCAGTCAGCTTTAGCTCTTGCAAGACCGGCAGCGTAAAGGTCATCATAATCGTGACCGGCTTTGAGATTATTAAAACCGTCCTTTATAGCCGATTCTTCAAGTGATGATACCCATAAACGCTTGAAAGGTTTCTTGCAGCCAAGCTTGTTATAGACATATCTGAATATGCACTCTCCCTCACGTCCGGCATCAGTCGCACATATAAGCTCGTCAACATCGCTGCGTGAGATCAGCTCTTTTAGCTTATAGAATTGTCCTTTTGTCGCTGCATTAATGCTAAACAGCCAGTTATCCGGGATAATCGGTAATGTCTCAAAATTCCAAGCCTTGTATTTCTCGTCATACATTTCAGGGGAGGAAAGACCGACTAAATGCCCTACACACCAAGATACAAGGTACTTATCACCTGAAATAAATCCGTCCTCTCGCTTTGAAACTCCGAGGACTTTGGCTATTGACTGAGCCACAGACGGTTTTTCTGCGATTACAAGCTTATACATTTTCTATCATTCCTTTCAAAGTGTGTCACGGTGACACACTTTATACTGCGACAATATCCGCCCAGTGAGGACGGATATTTATTACGCTTACATTTCATCTTCGTTTACTTCTTCAAGGTCATCGTCCTCAAATTCAACGTTATTCTTCTTAGGACGATTCATAATCTTAGGAATTATCCATCCGGCAGCTCCTATTGCTATAACAAGTCCGA
>Ga0209510_1004296_pt1 | contig 12696 bp, 11 predicted proteins | sample BiotimSIPDNA_FD_185749 | JGI IMG/M metagenome (GOLD analysis project Ga0209510, IMG submission 185749) | Anaerobic biogas reactor microbial communites from Washington, USA - Biogas_R1 time_0 SIP DNA (SPAdes) (version 2) | ecosystem: Engineered > Bioreactor > Anaerobic > Unclassified | place... | reverse complement strand
GAATTAGGGGTTCAAAGCGGCCTTTTGAAGCATAAAAAGCGGCATTATATAAAAGAGGACGCCCGTTTTCACCATGAATCTCTTCACGAGCCACATTACCAAACAATATATCGATAGACGCAGATAAATTCGCTACGCGATTTCCATATTCCACACATTGATCTATAAAAGAATGTTCTTCCCAAAGATCACCAATCAGATATCCCGAAAGGCACATTTCTGGAAACACAACTAAATCACATTGATTTAAAACCGCTTTTTCCACTTCTTTTTTCAAAGTTTCAAAATTCAGTTCTGGCTTTCCAGGGACAATATTCATTTGAACAGGATAAATCTTCATATTCAAAATTTAGCTTTCTACCCTCTCAAAAAAAATGATTTAAAAGAAAAAAGTACTTCAAAGATCAATTGAAAAAGCCTATACAACGTTTAAAATAAAAAAGCACCCCAAGTGAATCACTTGGAGCGCCTTTAATTTCAGGTCAAATTACTTTGACAAACGTTCTGTAATGATTTTGATTTGGTCTCTAAGTTCTTGAGGGAGCTTATCACCAAACTTAGGATAATGATTCTTTTCAACGTCAGCAAGTTCAGCTAACCAGCCAGCCTTATCAACGGAGAGAAGTTCATTCATATCTTCTACAGTAACGCCTTCTGGACGATCAATAGCTGTTGCAGTTGGCATGAAACCAATTGGAGTTTCCACTGCATCACCCTTGCCATCGCAACGTTCGCAAACCCATTTAAGAACGCGAGAGTTATCACCATAACCAGGCCATAACCACTTGCCTTCCTTAGTCTTACGGAACCAGTTCACAAAGAAGATTTTTGGCATCTTGTCTGGATTAGCTTTACCCATCTTAATCCAATGAGCAAAGTAGTCACCCATGTGGTAACCGCAGAATGGAAGCATTGCAAATGGGTCACGACGAACTTGACCAACTTGGTCAGAGATCACAGCAGCAGTGACTTCAGAACCGACGATAGAACCCATGAATACACCATGTTCCCAGCTCATAGCTTGATGAACTAAAGGAATGGTGCTTGGACGACGGCCACCGAAGAGGAATGCATCGACTGGAACACCCTTAGGATCTTCCCATTCAGGAGCGATCGCTGGGCAGTTTCTTGCTGGTGCAGTAAAGCGAGCATTTGGATGAGCTGCTTCTTTACCCTTTTCAGATTTACCGTTAGCAGGAAGATTCCACTTGTTACCCTTCCAGTCAATTAATTCTGACTTAGGATCTTCGTCCATGCCTTCCCACCAAACAGTACCATCAGCTTCGAGAGCTACGTTAGTGTAGATGGTATCTTTTTGAGCAGAAAGCATAGCATTCTTATTGCTATGGAAGTTTGTACCTGGAGCCACGCCAAAGAAGCCAGCTTCTGGGTTAATAGCATAGAGACGACCATCTTTACCTGGTTTCATCCAAGCGATATCATCACCAATGGTTTCTACTTTCCAACCTGGGATTGTAGGAATCAACATAGCGAGGTTTGTCTTACCACAAGCGCTAGGGAAAGCACCGCAAACATACTTCACAACGCCTTCAGGAGATGTGATCTTTAAGATAAGCATATGTTCAGCAAGCCAGCCTTCTTCATGAGCTACAGCACTTGCAATACGTAGAGCTAAGCACTTCTTACCGAGAAGAGCATTTCCACCGTAACCAGAACCATAAGACCAAATGGTACGTTCTTCTGGGAAGTGAGAAATGTATTTCTTTTCAATTGGAGCACATGGCCATTTGCCATTATCGCTTTCGCCTGGTTGTAAAGGACTACCCACAGAGTGAAGGCAAGGAATAAATTCGCCATCGGTACCGAGAACATCTAAAACCTTGGAGCCAACGCGAGTCATAATCATCATGTTGATCACCACGTATGCAGAATCAGTGATTTCCACACCAATTTTTGCAATATCAGAACCAACAGGGCCCATGGAGAAAGGAATCACATACATAGTACGGCCTTTCATGCAACCATCATAAAGAGCCTTCATTTCTGCTTTTAATTCAGCAGGAGCTTTCCAGTTGTTTGTTGGACCAGCATCTTCCTGTTTTTCGGAAGAGATATATGTACGATCTTCAACGCGAGCGACGTCAGAAGCGTCAGAGCGGAATAAATAGCAACCTGGTAATTTTTCTTGATTTAATTTGGTAGCGAGACCCGATTCTACCATTTCTTTAATAAGATTATCGTATTGAGCTTGAGATCCGTCGCAAAGAACGACATTTTCTGGCTTGACCATTGCCTGAATTTCTTCAATCCAAGCATTCAATTTGGCATGTTTAGTCAGGGACATTTCATCTCCTATTAGATGGGTTAATACATAGTTTCGATTTATTTCGAACGCCTATAAACTAGAAATTTTAAACCATAAAAAAAGAGTAAAACAACATAGAAAATCAAAAAAAAGAGCTTACTTAAAAAAACTTACCCCAAGCCCTTATAAATAAGATAAATTAAGACAAAAACGCTATTAGAATTGATCAAAAAACAGAGGAAACATGAGCTGGTCTTATAGAGAACATCAAAAGAATATTCTATGCATGATTATGGCAGGTGGACAAGGAAGTCGTCTTCAACCCCTAACTCGAGATCGAGCTAAACCCGCAGTCCATTTTGGTGGTACTTATCGCATTATTGATTTCGTTTTAAATAATTTCATCAACAGTGGTATTTTTAAAATTAAAGTTTTAACTCAATTTAAGTCAGACTCTCTTAACAAGCATATTTCAGCCGCTTGGAGCCTCAATTCAAGCTTAGATCAATACGTGGACCTTGTTCCCGCTCAAATGCGTACAGGTGAAGATTGGTACCGCGGTACCTCCGATGCGATTTTCCAAAACATCAATTTAATTACCGATGAACGCCCTGATCTAGTCGCTATTTTTGGCGGGGATCATATCTATAAAATGGACATCAATCAGATGATTGATTTTCATTTGAGTCGCGCCGCATTACTTACTATTGCTGCAATCCCTGTTCCTGTCAGTGAAGCAAGCGAATTTGGAATTATCGAAGTCGATTCAGATAATCGAATGATTGGCTTTGAAGAAAAACCCAAAGAGCCAAAGGAAATGCCAGGAAACCCTGGTTGGTGCCTTGCCAGTATGGGTAACTACATTTTTACCAGTAAATTTTTAGTACGTGAACTTCTTAATGGCTCAAAACAAGGGGCCACTGACTTTGGTAAGCACATTATTCCTGCTTTATACAAAGAATATCCTGTTTACGTTTACGATTTCAACACCAATATTGTTCGCGGAGAACAAGCCTCTACAAAGGGCTATTGGCGAGATGTAGGTACATTAGACGCCTTCTTTGAAGCGAATATGGATCTTTGTGCCGAAAACCCCTTATTTGACCTTTATAATAACTACTGGCCTATCAGAACTTTTAACTGGAATCAGCCACCAGCTCGTTTCTTTGGTAATGATGATTCCACTACTTATCGTGGAGCAGCCATCGATTCGATTGTTTCTGCAGGCAGTATCATTGGTGGAGGCACAGTAGTCAAAAGTATTCTAAGCCCAGGAACTTCCATACAAAAAGAAGCCTTCGTGAAAGAATCTATTTTGTTCCCAAATGTCACTATCGGGCCTGGAGCCAAAGTGCAGAGAGCCATTATTGAAAAAGGCCTCCATATTCCAGCGGGTTTTGAAATCGGATTTGATTTAGAGCGAGATAGGCAAATTTTCCATGTAACCGATTCTGGCATCGTGGTACTTGCCAAAGACACGATTATCAAAGCTTAAACTTATCCCTTAAACTGGCGACCAAATACAATTTCATTTTCTTTTTTCCCGTTCAAATTCACCAATCGATCGGGATAAAAAGAAGTATTTAAGGATTCTTTGTCTTCAAGGAATAGAGCGATTCTTTCAAAGAACATCTCAGGGGTTTCACTAGTCAATAGAGATTGTCTAAAGAGCGGATTCTCTGGATTAAGACCCTTACAAAGCCTTGCTGCTAACTGCTTAAGACGGCCTAAAGCCCCTAATGAAGAAATATCTTCTTCCATCATATACCCAAAATATTTTTCAAAAATCGAAAGTGCCTCTCGGATCGATATTTCAAAAGGAGGCTTGCCATCAAAGGCCTCTGCAATTTGCCCAAAAAGCCATGGGTTATGAAGAGCACCTCTGCCAATACTCACCCCAGCAATCGGGTATTGTTGCAACTTTTCAAAGGCCGTTTGAACGCTAACCACATCTCCATTACCAACAACAGGAATATGCGCTCTAGAAGCCGTTTCTCCAATGATATCCCAGTTAGCAAAGCCATTATAGCCTTGAACTCGCGTTCTCCCGTGAACCGTCAACAGTTCAGCGCCTTCATCTTCTGCTATTTGAAGAGTTTCAAAAACATTAATCTGTGTTTCATCCCAGCCAATTCGACATTTAAGAGTCATTGGCACTTGTATACTTGATTTCACTTTTCTTAAAATCAAAGCCAAGCGATTCAAATCTCGTAAAAGCCCAGCTCCACCGCCTTTCCCAGCCACTTTTGGTACAGGACAACCTGCATTTACTTCAATAAAATCAGGTTTTAGTGTTTCTATTAATTTAGCTGCTCGAGCCATCCGTTCTGGATCTCGGCCGAAAATTTGAATTCCAAAAGGACGTTCTTCTGGATAAAACTTTAATTCTTTTCTGTTTTTTAAGGAAAATTCAGATCCACCGTCTGTAGAGACAAATTCAGAAACTAAAAGTCCGATTCTATTTTTAGACAATTCACGACAAAGCCTTCTAAAAGGAGGATCCGTAACGCCTGCCATCGGACTTAGAACAGTATTTGGGAAAACGGATAAAGAACCTAAAGAGAAAGATCGCTTTATGGATGATGGATCAAGAATATTATCAACTTTCAACATTTTACTCACAACAATTCACCTTATATCCTCAGCTTTTAATCAAAAAAAATATCTTATTTTGGTCGAGTCCTATTTTTTTTTATTGATAAACCTATATTTTGAAAGTGCCTAATGTAACAAAACAAGATCTAATCCAGGAAATCGCCAAATCAACGGGCTTTATTCGAAACGACATTAAAATGGTCATCGAACAATTTTTAAGCATTGTTGGCGAAAAACTCATCGAAAATAAAACAATTGAGCTTCGTGGTTTTGGAACATTTGCTTGTAAAGAACGTAAAGCTAGGCCAGCACGAAATCCAAGAACAGGTGAACCTGTTTTATTGGAAGAACGCCTAGTTCCAACGTTCAAATTTTCTTCTGACATTAAAGATAAGATCAACTTCACTGATACTCTTCAAGCTGAAAAAGTTCTTACTGAAGAAAAAGAAAACTCAAATTCTATTCATTAATTGATCAATTTCAGACTCAGTCAAGTATTTCCATTCCTTGGGCTTTAACTGCTGGTCTAAATTCAAGCCACCAATGGATAATCGACGTAGTTCTTCGACATGATTCCCTACCGCCGCAAACATACGACGCACCTGGTGATAAAGACCTTCTCCAATTTCAATTTCAACTTGAGTCTCAGACTTTTTTTCAAGTGAGCGAGCAAACACTGCACGCTTTTCATTTTTGAGAATCACTCCAGAGAGTAATTGTTCTTCTTGAGTCTTTTCAAGAGGCCTTGCTAGAGTCACGTCATAACGCTTTAGAACGCCCCTTTTAGGGCTTTCTAAATGATGAATAAAGTCACCCTTATTCGAAAGAAGTAAAAGGCCAGAAGAATCCACATCTAAACGGCCAACAGATCTAATTTTCATTTCTAAAAAGCGAGAAGGCAATAAAGAAAAGACCGAGTCATGATAGCGAGGATTATGACTACATTCATATCCTAATGGCTTATGCATCATAATGTACAAGTCTTCAAAAGTAGGGATTTGTTCCCCATTTACTGTAATATAATCAGGACGCTTTTCTAACTCAATAAAAGGATCTTCTTCTATTATCCCATCAATCTCAACAACTCCCATACGAATTAAAGCACGAGAATCTTTTCTTGAACCAAAGCCCAAAGAAGAAAGCAATCGTTCTAAAGTCAAAGCAGGCATTATTCCTCCGCCGCAATAAGATCTATAATTTTACGTCGCCAAAAAACTAAACGAAATGGAAGTGGATTCTCTATAAAACGCTTTTTATTTCGACGATACCAAAAATACACTCGAGCCGCAAAGAATAAAGCCATTAACGACCAAAGTAAGAAAAAAAACAATCGGAAACGAATTAAAATAGAACCTCTAATTTCTGGTTCTTTTTCTTTTAACCAATCCATTTGTATATCCCAATTCTTAAACAAAGAAAATTGAGATGTAAAGAAAGAAGTAAAAGCAGACACCACACCCATTTCATCATATTCCATCCGAATCCCTTGAACAACCGTATGTTCGAAACGAATGGTAAATAAACGCCACGCACGACGCAGTAATTTCCACGCCATACGAAGAACCATCGAATGAAGTTTTGGATTAAACATCAATGTCAAAAATTCTTTTTCAGTAAGTTCTCTTAGTTTCTTTGACGCCTTACTATCCTTACCCTTTGAAGCATCAGTATTGGTCGCTTCGTCGGTTACGTCACTTTCAATAGTTTCGGACATTTCCGAATCATCCATTGAAGCACCTTTCGCCAAAGTTTCCTCGCCTGAGTCTACAAACTTTTCAGCCGATTCGCTTATTGGATTTTCACACTTTTCATCGGCTTTCGTGCTTTCCGTTGATGCAGTAATTTTTGCATCTTCGTCGGAAACATCACTTTCTGTATTTTCTACTGTTTCTGTAGCACGGCAACTCATGGCTTCATGCGTTTCTGAATGAGGGTACGTGGACGATTCAACGGCATCACTATTTAAAATTTCGTGAGTTTCATCATTTCTATTTTGATTTTCGCGAGATTTCGATTCAGCCGTTTGCAATGCAGCAGCTTCCGACTCCGTCGTCGATACACCACTATTTTTCAAAGATTCGTCATCTTCATCGTAATCTGTAGCTTCAGAAACATTTCTATCTGTATTTTCGAATAATTCAGACTCAGCTGTTGCACCATCTATGCCAGCGATTTCAGTAGTTTCGTCACGTTCGTCGAGAGCATCTTTATTAGTAGCGTCACTCCCTACATTACTTTCAGTAGTTTCGTCAGATGGATTTTCTTTTGTAGTAAAGAGTTTCCACTTAAAAAGGCGTATTTCTATTAGACTATCTTTTTTTGCACCGACAAAATAGAATCGGATACGCAAAGGAAAAAAAAGAAGCAAAGCCCCAAGAAAAAGAAGCCCTGCTAAAATAGAAATACCTATCAATACTACTCCGCTTCGTTTGCCTTTTCACGAATGATTTGAATCAAATCATTGAAGCTTTTTGTTTTTAAAATGGTAGAGAATTGTTCTTTGTAGTTTCTTGCTGTAGATAAGTCATCAATCACTAAATCCCAAGCTTTCCAAGAATCGTTCACCAAAGACATTTTATATTCCAAAACAGATTCTTTGCCCTTATACCAAACATGAGCAATCACTCTAGCTTCATCAGTCCCTTTGAGTTTAGCTTCTTCGTATACGGTTGAATCCGCGCGATACATTTCTAATTTTTTTGCACTTGAATTACGCACCATGCGTTGGAATTCATTCACAAATGTATCAAGAGCAGCTGGAGTCTGAGCATTCCATACGGAATTAGCTAAAGATTTTTTGGCTAAAAGCTGAAAATCAAAAGAATCGTTTAATAATGTTTTAATCCTCTCTTTTTGATTTTTTGTTAAAGAGGACTTCTTTATTAAAGATTGTAATTCACCATCTTTTTTCTTAATCGCATTAACGGGATTTTCCGCAGCAAAAATAAGAGAAGTGGAAACTAAAAGAAGTGTAATGATTTTTTTTATTGAAGTCATATAATATCCTTATTTTGACATATAAGTATCATGAAATTCTTGTAAAGATAAACCCGTTCTGTAAAGAAGTTCAGCATATTCCGTATTATAAGATGAAATAGCGAAATAATATTTTTTTAACAAATTAACATTTTGAGTATAAGCAGACAACAGCTTTTCTGCATTCGAAGGATCTAAATCGTACTGAATCGCTACTCCTTTTAGAATAGCCTCTGTAGCACGCAGACTTGTTTTCATGCTTTCAAGTTTTTCTTTCATTGATTGCACTTTATAATACTGTTCTTCTATTTTTAACAATAAGCCTTGAGCCGCATAATGTTCTTTCATTCTTAGAGCATTATACTCTATTCGAGCGTTTCTATAATTTTGCCAACCCTTCCAAAAATTCAACCGATAACGTAAACCAATACCGAAAGTCCCAGACAAAGTATTTACGGCATCTTGAGCAAATGCATTTTTCTGAATCACTTGACGATCTCCAGCCCAAGATTTTACATATTCAAATTCAGCCATGATAAAAAATTCAGGTGCAAGCTTTGCTTCTGCAAGATCCTTTTGATAAGACCTAGCTTCTAAACCTGCTTTTAGTTGCTTTAATTCTGGATGAAACTTTAAGGCTAAGTTCTTGTATTCTTCTAAAGAAAGAAAAGGTTCTGGACGAATCGTTAGCACGCTATCTACCGTAGAGAAAAGAGCCCCTTCTTCTAATTGCAAAGAGAATCGAATCGCTAACATCACTTGCTTTAAACCACGATCCGCATCAGAAACAGCTTCTTGAACCACATACATATTCGACTTTAATTTTAAGAGATCCATTTGAGAAACATTAGGCTCATCGTTATCTAATGCTTCTTCTAGTTTTTCATAGGCATTATTTATTTGTTTTTGAACATCTTTTGCCAAACGATTCATTTCTAGTGCTAATAGATAATTGTAATAATAGGACTGTAGCTCTACTTCTTTTTTGTGTTCTCCATGAAGTAGGCCTAATTCGTGCTGCCGAATATCAGCTTGAATTGCTTTTTTTCCAACATTATATTGCCCTAAATTAAGAGGCTGAGTGGCTTTAATTTGCGTACCCCAATAAGGACCCATTTTTGTAAAATCCCATGATTCAACAGTATCGCCCCATGAGTCTACATGCTCTTTTAATCCAGGAGCAGGACCTACCATCATAGAAAAAGTAAACGTAGGTAAAATAACTTCTGATTTTAATGTAGCGAGCTGTTCTTTCTTCTTCATTGAAGAATAACGTTTTTCTGCCACCATAGGATCTTTTTTGATGGACTCGTTCACAAAGCGAAGACAATCATAAGATTCTCCCCATGCGAAAGAGAGCACCAAAGATAAAACTGCTAAGACACGAATAACCATTAGCGTAAATCTAGAAAATTTGAATTAGATACCAAATTCCAATATTTAGAAATTACTCTTTCATAATAGCGAGTTGGAAGAGGACGATTCTTTTTTAAGTGAGAATCTAATAAACCAGGTCCAATATTATATGCAATAATGGCATGCTTTAAATTCTGATACTTCCCAATTAAACGCATTAGGTAAGCAGTCCCAATAACGACATTCACATCTGGAGCCATTAAATCTTCTGGAGATTCAATTTTGTAACCAAAACGACGTCCAATACTCTTTGCCGTTTCTAATTTAATCTGCATCAAACCAAACGCTCCAGATTCAGCTCCCGATCGCATTCTTCCTCTTGCTTTTGGATTTCCATGACTTTCTTGAGCGACAATACTTAAAATCAAAAGTGGGTCAATATTATACGTTCTAGAGATTTTCCAAATTTGTTCTGTAAGCTCAACTCGACTTTGTTCATTGATTTTATTCTTTGATAAAAAGGTCAATCCCTTTTCAATTTTCACGTAATCTAAAGTCCACTTTCCATATTCTTCTAGTTCTAAAATCTCTTCTCGAAGTGTTTGTTCTTGAGTCAGAAGAGTATCCCATTTCTTTTGATAGACAACCCAAATAGCAATAAAAACAAGCCAGAGAATCAAAGCCGAAGCATAAAAAAAGAAGAGCACTCCAGAGGATAGTCGAAGACTAATTTTCACGCCTGGAGTTCTCCAAAAGCTCAAGATAACCGACCCAGTCTCTAATAGAACCAAAGGCATGAGATGTCGTTGAATCCACGACCAGACCAAGATGTTGTAATGAACCTAAAGATGATTTCAATCGTTCAATTTCTTGAATAGATCTCTTTTTCTGATTTTCTAAACTAATAATCTGCGCTTGTTGTTCAAGAATCTCTTTATTTTGTATGTAAACAATCGAGAATAAAGTAACAAACCAACCTAGTAAAAGAACAAACAAAGCAATCGCCACACCAGGGCTCAAACGAAGCCCTGTTTGCTTACTGTAATTTATGCCCACCTGTTTTAATTGTTTTAAAAGACCAGAACGTCTAAACGATTTTCGATTATCATACAATTCTAAAACATGAGAGAATCGAGAAAAATAATTTCGATGTTCTTCTTTCGAAGACAAAAAAACAAGCATTGCGTTTTGCTTTTTAATTCTATTCAAAAGATTTAAGAACAACTCCAAATAAGCATCATCAATAAAGTGAGCACTTTCAATATTCAAAAAGAAAAAACAACCAGGACCTTTAATAAGCATCTCTAGTTTTTCACGTACCCCTGGCAACTGCAGTAATCCAAAAGTCCCACGTAAAGTAATAACAACTTCATCTCCGGCGTCGTCTACTAATATGTCCATCCAATCTGACTTCATAGTAAAACTCTCCGTTTAGATAATTTAATTTTCATTCCTAACGAACTAGATTCTAAAGCAGATAATTCGACATCCCAGAAAAAGAATATTCTTAACCCTTGCACCGCAAGAGGAGATGCAAATTGATTCATTCCCATAATAGGCGAAACTAGAATTCGAGTAGCCTGAGAAAAGTTAAATCGAATAAACCAAGCTAACAATCGATCTTGTAACTCAAACGTTTCTGCATTTGGATATAAAATGGGAACATCTTGCATCAAAGAAATTTTTGTCCCATTGATTTTCATCAATTGCGTTTTTGAATCAAAACCTCTCATTCCAAGCTCTAATTCTGTCCCAAAATAGCCCTTAAAATCAAGATATGTAGAATTAGTTAAACGATAATCTAAATCAAATGCCGCATGCTTTGATAAAAGCGAAAAATGCTTATCCACATGAAAAATATGTTTCGTCTCTGGAGAAGAAAAAACTTGTTCCGAATGAAATAACAAATGAACTGCTTCAGGCTCCCGTTTCAATTCATAATCACATGGATAAGTTAATGCCCCAGAACGATCTTCTACTGCCGACTGAAACCCAGAAACGGAATTGATTTTATTAGGCACAAAATGATCCAAAAAACCAAGAGAAATATCTCCGTCATCACGCATCGCATTAAATAAATTAACTCCCGAAGGCTTATAATTCAGGGATCGTAAATAAGCTCCACGCATATGATCTATCAACATCGATATTTCAGAATTATTCACCCAAACTTGTTTTTGTCCGTCTAGCAAATAATCCGATACTTCTATTCGAAGACCATCAAAACTTTCTAATTCTTCTACCGCTAAAAAAACACCTATTAAATCTTTATGAGCTTTCCAACGGACTCCAGGATTTTTCATTCCCTTACCACCATACAAATCCCGATAGAAAAAAGGTGCCATTAGAGGCAAAAGCATCTCTTCTATTTTTTCTAAATCATTACCACTTAACTTTTCTAAAGCATAACGATGAACCGCAAGAAATGATTTATGCAAAAAATTAATCTCAGGACGACGAATTAATAATTCTCTACAACTATGAGCTCCAGCAGGTAATCCCAAATTAGAACCTAATGCACTCACTAAATTCACCTTCCCTTCAGTCATCTGCTGCTCAATCACATGAGCGACAGTCCATGTTTGATGATCTAGTAAAGAAAGTTTCTGTTCTAAAGATGTAAAAAATGAGGTGATTGTTAATGCATTATCTAAAGGAACTTCTAAAGAAACAACAACACACTTATCATTTTTTGGAAGTTTTTGTATTTCTTCTTCAAAAATAGAAGGCTCTTCTTCTGTAAAGGCCTTAGATAACCCCGTCGAAACAGAAATCAGGCGAATCATTGTTCCCTTATCTTCTGTAGTAAACCAACCAGAAACAGGCGTAGTACGGCCTAAAGCAAACTGCAAACTATCATCGTTCACTAAAGTGTATTTAAAATCAAAATGAGCTAATAGCTCCGTCATCCCAATTTCCCAAACCATCGATGAATTAAAATAGCCGCTTGGTTCTACTTGAAAAATTTTTGTGATATACTGACGATGCGTTTTTAGTTGCAAAGACTGGAGACGAGAAGGGAAAAAAGGAGACATGGAATCATAATAACCGCCACCAACTAATTCTAAACGTCCTTCTTGAAGGCGTGCTTTGATCCAAGCAATTTCTTGAGGGCAGTATTTTACCATTGCTTCAAGAATAGAGCCTGGTAAATACAAAGATAAGCGTATAGGAGTTCTATCTAAAAAACGCTTTAACTCTATTGCAAAAGCTTTTATTTCCTCTACTGGAATAACATTTAATGGAGAGAAGACATCTTTTACAAAAAGAAGAATTGAAAGTTTAATTTTATACATAAATCCTTATATCTCTTTAAAAATCAATATAATAAGAAATCAATGAGAATAGATATGATTAAGAAATATAAAAACCGAAACGTAATAAAAATCAATCGATTGATAACAGGAATGATTCAGCAAAAGTAATTCGTAAATAAGAGCAGATTAACAGAGATAGATCAAAAGAATAAGAATAGCTGAAAGCAGAAAAAGCACAGTCGAAAA
>Ga0209510_1004295_pt1 | contig 12696 bp, 9 predicted proteins | sample BiotimSIPDNA_FD_185749 | JGI IMG/M metagenome (GOLD analysis project Ga0209510, IMG submission 185749) | Anaerobic biogas reactor microbial communites from Washington, USA - Biogas_R1 time_0 SIP DNA (SPAdes) (version 2) | ecosystem: Engineered > Bioreactor > Anaerobic > Unclassified | place... | reverse complement strand
AAAGTATTCTCCCAGTCCCAGAGCATTGGCAAGCTTGACGCAGATCAGCCAGTCCGGAAGCGCTTCTTCAAAAGTCGCAACCTGTTTTCTCAGACGGATATACGGAGAGAACCGGTCGTACTGGAAATATTCGGGTTCTGTCTTTTCCAGGAACATGGCGGCAGGCAGCACGATGTCGGCCAGCTGGATGCTCGTTTCGGTGATGTACGGATCCACAACAGCCACAAACTCCAGCTTTGACAAAATCTCTTTGACCTTCGCGGCATTGGGGAACATCAGCAGCGGATTGCAGGCCTGGATGATCCCGGCTTTGACGGTTCCGTTTTCCACGAGATCCATGGCATCCGGCGTGGGCATGCAACCCTGCATGGCATAGAGCAAAGGATAGTGGCATTCCGGCGGATTGTATTGCGGCACATTGAAAAACTCCACAAACTCCCTCGGCGGCTCATCGGGGTTCACCATGTGATTGAGGGTAAACTCTGCATTCAATTTCGGCGACATGGTGGTGACCACATCTCCGCCGGGGGCGTCGAAATTGCCTGTGACCAGCCGGAGGATCGCGATGGCCCGGGCAGTCTGGGTCACGTTGATGCGGCCTTCGAGACCGTGGCCGGTGATGATGCATACGCCCTTAGTGGTGGCCAGTTCTTCTGCGAAGGAACGGATTTCTTTGGCCGGGATCCCGGTAACCTCCGCGGCCCATTCCGGCGTATAGACGATTTGGTCGCTGTTGCCGCCCCATAAATGCTCTCTCAACTTGCTGAGTCCGGGGTCGTTCGTATAATTATCCACAAATTCATGATCCCAAAGATCTTTTTCGACGATGACATACAAAACAGCCAAGGCCAACGCCAGATCCGTGCCCGGCTCGATCCGAAGATACCGATCCGCTTTGGCGGCCATGTGGAAATGGAGCGGATCGATGGCGACGATCTTGCAGCCCCGATCTCTGGCGTCCAGGGCGAAATGACTTTGGGTCGAGCTGGAAAAAGCCGGCTGCCTGCCCCAATAGACGATCATGTTTGCCTTTTCGTAGTCCGGAAACATCGGTACGCCCGCATAGGTCATGGCCTGGCCGATCACCCGGGGGACAAAGCATTCCGAAGTGCCCCAGGAAACGTCGGCGCCGAAGGCGTGGGCCATCCGCTCGTACATCTGATAGGGAAATCCCCAGCCGGAAGCCTGGCCGTTATAGAATCCCACCGCACGGGGTCCGTGCTCGGCTTTGACTTTGTTGAACGCTTCGGCGATGGTTTTCAGCGCTTCCTCCCAGCTGATGCGCTCCCACTTGTTCTCGCCTCTTTCGCCGGCTCTTTTCACCGGATATTTAAGGCGTCTGGGGTCCTGAAGCATCTGTTTGGCGCTCAATCCTTTGGAACAGATGGCCCCCTTTGTTCTGGGATCTTTGGCATATCCCTCCACTTTATCCACTTTTCCGTCTTTGAGTTTCACCTTTAAGGAGCAGCTGTTGGTACAGGCTCCGCACACGGTCAAAACTTCTGTTGCATTTCCGTTCATAGCATCCCATCCTTTTTTGTGATCCGAGGCTGTAATCGGGAGAAGACTTGTCTGCTTGTCAGACAGGTTATAGGATCAATATACCAAACACAAATACCGGCGTCAAGGGTTCGGAAAGAGAATCCTTTGTCTGTGCCCTTGCTTATTTCGTTCCAATCTTATATACTTTTTGCGTCGGAAAGAGGAGATGAAACCCTATGTTTATGAAAGCCAACGGGAAAAAGCTGTACGAGGAAGTGGCCGGTCAGATCAAACACCTGATCGAAACCAAACAGTTGAACAGCGGCGATATGCTGCCCTCGGAAGAGGAAATGTCCAAGAGTATCGGCGTTGGAAGATCGACAATAAGAGAAGCACTCCGAAGCCTGGAACTAAACGGCCGACGTAAAGGCCTTCAACGACATACTTCTCGACAGCATCAAGCTACTCGATGTGGATTCTTATCACGTCTATGAGATCGACCGGCTCCTGGAACCCAATGCGGCTCGGCTTCTGGCTCAACGAGCGAAAGATGAACACATCGAAATGCTGGAGTCGATCCTTCAAAAGATGGACGAGTCCCTCAAAAGCGGAGGATCGGGAGAAGTCGAATCCCTGGCATTCCATAAAGCAATCTTCAGTGCGCTGGACAATCCATTTCTCGACATCATTTTCGACCTGACGAAAAATGTCCATCAAAAGGATCGGAAGGCTATTTTTAATGTGACGGACCGGGCCCGCAAGACCTACGAGGAACACTACAAAATTTTCGAGGCGATCAAAAGCAGGGATGGAGCCAAGGCTTATCGATACATGGAAAAACACCTCACCAAAGTGGGGGACGTCTACGATAAAATATTCAGTTTCAAGTATTCCGGAGAGATTGATCGAGAAGAAGAATGACCCCAAAATCCGTGCCGTCCGGTGAATCCGGGCGGCATTTTTTAAGTACCTTTAAAGTTCCTGCCAACCGGGATCTCCCGGATCTTCCGCAAAGCGCAGGACCTGCTTGGCGCCCCGCTCATCCACGTAGCCGTATTCCACGGCCACCTCCAGCAGCGCTTCCAGATCCGTCAGGGAATAATTCTCCAAGCCGGCGGCCTTCAGCGTCTCTTTTCCGGTTTTCATATTGTAAGTAAAAATGGAAGCGACACCCAAAACCCGGCAGCCGGCAGCCCTTAATGCATCCGCTGATTCCACACAGCTTTTGCCCGTGGAGATCAGATCCTCGATCACCACCACCTTCTGCCCCGGTTCGCATTTGCCCTCGATCCGGTTGGTCCGGCCGTGATCCTTGGCGCTGCCCCGGACGTAGCCCATGGGCCAGCCCAGGATCCGGGCCGTCAGCGCCGCATGGGCGATGCCGGCGGTGGCAGTTCCGAAAAGTCCCTCTCCCTGGGGGAAGTACTGTCGAACCAACTCCGCCAGGCCTTCTTCCACGTCGTTTCGTATGATCGGATAAGACAGGATCAAACGGTTGTCGCAGTAGATGGGGCTCCGGATACCCGAAGCCCAGGTAAAGGGATCCTCCGGCCGGAGAAACACGGCTCCGATCCGAAGAAGATGTCCGGCAATGATCTCTCTCTGACTATTCATCGATCCCTCCCATAAATTCTTTCCGGCAGCGCAGATACGCTTCCAAGGGATCCGGTGCTGCGGTGATCGGCCGTCCGACCACAATCAGGTCGGACTCGTCCCGGGCGGCCAGGGCCGGCGTAGTGATCCGGACCTGGTCATCGGGTTTCTGATTTTCCGCAAACCGAATGCCGGGTGTGACGCATAAAAAGTGTGGACCGATCTCCCGTTTGATCAAAGCGGCTTCCAGCGGAGAGCATACCACGCCGTCCAAACCCGCTTTTTCCGCATTTCGGGCGTAATGCAGCACGGCTTTTTCCACCGAGCCGGGAATCAACAGCTGAAGATTCATCGTTTCCTGCCCGGTGCTGGTCAGCTGTGTCACGGCGATGATTCGGGGCCGTCCCTCCGCCGCATTTTCCACAGCCTCTCTGGCAGCCGTCATCATGGCGATGCCGCCGGAAGCGTGAACGTTGACAATGTCGACGCCCAGACTCGCTACGCTGCGCACGGCTCCCCGAACCGTATTGGGAATATCATGAAGCTTCAGATCCAGAAAAATCTTGTGTCCACGCTCCTTGAGTTCCCGGATGATCCCGGGTCCCTCGGCGCAGAACAACTCCATCCCTACTTTTACGAAGGGCCTTGCACTTCCCAGCCGACCCAGAAATGCAAAAGCCTGATCTTTGCCCTGAAAATCCAGGGCGATGACGACATCTTTCATATCGGATCCTCCTTTTACTGTTGATCCGCGTCGATGGTGGAGACCGGAATGGTCATATCCTCCAGCACGTTCAGCAATACATTGACTGTGGAAAGACTGGTGAAGATTCCGATGTTGTTCTCCACCGCCGTACGTCGGATCATGAACCCGTCTTCGTGGGTGCCTGCCGTGATGTCCTGGGTATTGATGACATAGGTTACATGCCCCCGGGTGAGGCTCTTCAGAATATCGTCGCTCCCTTCGCTGATTTTTTTCTTCAGGCGCGTCTTGATTCCGCTGCGCTTCAGGAAGTTTGCCGTGCCTTCCGTCGCCTCGATATTGAACCCCAGGTTGTAGAAACGGCGAATGAGCGGCAACGCCTTTTGTTTGTCTTTGTCCGCCAGCGTCACGAATACGGTTCCGTAGTTCTCGACTTTGATGCCGGAAGCCTGAAGCGCTTTGAAGAGCGCCCGGTTCAAGTTCACGTCGTAGCCGATGGCTTCTCCCGTGGATTTCATTTCCGGAGAGAGATATGCGTCCAACCCCCGGATCTTGGAGAAGGAAAACGTGGGCGCCTTGACATACCAGCGCTTGCGATCCTCCTGAAGAAACGTGCCGTACCCCAATTCTTTGAGCGTGTATCCCAGCATCACCTTTGTAGCCACGTTGGCCAGGGGAATCCCGGTTGCCTTGGACAGGAAAGGGACTGTCCGAGAAGATCTGGGATTGACCTCGATCACATAGACATTTTCCTGTTCGTCCACAATGAATTGGATGTTGAAAAGTCCCCGGATCCCGATGCCCAGCCCTAATTTGTTGGTATAATCCACCAATGTCTGTTTTACTTGCTTCGATACCGAAAAAGCCGGGTAAACACTGATGGAGTCGCCGGAATGAACGCCCGTTTCCTCCACGTGTTCCATCAGACCGGGAATGTACACGTCCTTTCCGTCGCAGATGGCGTCGGTCTCCAATTCTTTGCCGGCAACATATTTGTCGACCAGAACCGGTTGCTCCCGGTCCACTTCCACTGCGCTGTCCAAATAAACCTGAAGATCTCGATCGCTCCGTACGATCTGCATCGCTCTGCCGCCCAGTACGTAAGACGGCCGGACAAGAACAGGATAACCGATGCGTGCCGCCACTGCCAGACCGTCTTCCACGTTGGTCACCGCCGCGCCCGGGGGTTCGGGAATCTCCAGTCCGTGCATCAGCGCTTCGAAGCGGTTCCGGTCTTCGGCCCGCTCGATGGCCTCCACCCCTGTGCCGATGATGGGCACGCCCAAGTCGTGGAGCTGCCGAGTGACGTTGATGGAAGTCTGTCCGCCCAAAGAAACGATGACGCCTTCGGGTTTTTCCATCCACACCACGTTCATGACATCCTCCACCGTGACGGGCTCGAAATAGAGCTTGTCCGCTGTCGTATAATCCGTGGACACCGTCTCCGGGTTGTTGTTGATGATGATGGCTTCGTATCCGCACTCTTTGATGGCCCAGACCGCGTGAACGGTGGAATAGTCGAATTCCACGCCCTGTCCGATCCGAATGGGGCCGGAGCCCAAAACCAAGATCTTCTTCTTGTCTGTGATGATGCTCTCGTTGGGGCCTTCATAGGAAGAATAGAAATACGGAACATAGTCCTGCTGTTCCGTAACGTTGTCTACGATGCGATAGATCGGCAGGATCCCGCGGGTTCGCCGAAAGGCCAGCACGTCGCTCAGACCGACGCCCCAGCTGCGGGCGATATAACTGTCGGACAAACCCATGACCTTGGCTCTTTTTAGGACGATTTCATCCATGGGATGCTTTCGCAGCACTTCCTCGAATGCCACCACTTCCGCAAAAACCTCCACAAAGGGAATCACGATGCCGGTGGCTTCGCTGATCTCCCGGCAGGACGCGCCTTTTCGAAGGGCTTCGCACAGGGCAAAAATCCGCTCGTCGGTGGGGATGGTGATGATCTGAAGCAGTTCTTCCCGGTTCTTGTCCCGATAGGCCTTCCGTTCGAAATGATCCGCTCCGATCTCCAGTCCTCGCACAGCCTTGAGCAGGACCTCGGAAAGAGAGCGGCCCAGGCTCATCACCTCTCCGGTGGCCTTCATCTGTGTGGAAAGCACCCGGGAGGCAGATTGGAATTTATCGAAGGGGAAACGGGCCATTTTGGCTACGATGTAGTCGATGGCCGGCTCCACCGAAGCGGGGATCCCGCTCACGGAGATCTCATCCAGCGTGAGCCCCACGGCGATCTTGGCCGTGACCCGGGCGATGGGATAGGCTGTGGCTTTGGAGGCCAGGGCAGACGAACGGCTGACCCGGGGATTGATCTCGATGAGAAAATAACGCTCCGTACCTTCCTCTAAAGCAAACTGGATGTTGCAGCCGCCTTCGATCTTCAGGTGCCGCAATATTTTCAGGGCGGAAACCCGAAGGACGGAAAGCTGTCTTTCGGACAAAGTCTGACAGGGTGCGAAGACGATGCTGTCTCCCGTGTGGACACCCACCGGATCGAAATTCTCCATGTGGCAGACCACGATTGCTTGGTTCTTGCCGTCTCGCATGACTTCGAATTCGATCTCCTGATATCCTTTGACGCTTTTTTCGATCAGCACCTGCCGAACGGGGGAACGTTCCAGCGCATGCTCCATCAGAGAGACAAATTCTTCTTCGTCCACGGCAAATCCGCCGCCGGTCCCGCCCAGGGTATAAGCCGGCCGCAGAACCACCGGATAGCCGATGTCCCGGGCGGCGGACAGACCTTCTTCCATGGAACGGACCACATGAGATGCGATGACGGGCTCCCCGATCTCCTCGCACATCCTTTTGAAAAGTTCCCGGTCTTCGGCGCTCTTGATGGATTCGATGCTCGTGCCCAGGATCTCCACCTGGCATTCCTCCAGAATGCCTTTCTCGGCCAATTGCACACAAAGATTCAGTCCGGTCTGACCGCCCAGCCCCGGTACGATGGCATCCGGCCGTTCGAACCGAATGATCCTGGCCACATATTCCAGCGTCAAAGGCTCCATGTACACCTTGTCGGCCATTTGGGTGTCGGTCATGATCGTGGCCGGGTTGGAATTGATCAGCACCACTTGATAGCCTTCCTCTTTCAGGGCGATACAAGCCTGGGTGCCGGCGTAGTCGAATTCGGCGGCCTGACCGATCACGATGGGGCCGGAACCGATCACCAGTATTTTTTTGATGTCATTTCTCTTGGGCATTGATTCCTCTTTTCCGGTGTCTCATGCACCTGGTTAAAAAGTATTGTTCCGATAGACGACGCGTCCATCGTAGATCGTCAATAGGATTTCGCCGTACAGCCTACGGCCTTCGAAGGGCGTTGCACGTCCCATGGACAGAAAGGTACGGGAGTCCACGCGAACGGGTCGATCCATATCCACGACCGTCAGATCCGCAGGATATCCCGGCCGGATGCCTGCAGGCAAACCCAGGAGTCTTCTGGGATTGAGGCTCATCAACTCCGCAAGACGTTCCGGACCGATATGGCCGGCCTTGCAAAGATACGTGTTGACTGCTGCAAAACTGACCTCCAGGCCCACTACGCCCATGGCGCTTCCCCGAAGTCCCAGGGCTTTCTCTTCTGCGGTGTGGGGCGCATGGTCCGTGGCGATCATCTCCAGCGTGCCGTCCCGGATCCCCCGGATCAGCGCTGACCGGTCTTCCGGACTTCGCAGGGGCGGATTCATTTTGAACCGGCCTTCGTCCTGCAGGTCTTCATCGGAGAAGGCCAGGTAATGGGGCGCCGTTTCCCCGCTGACAGGCAGCCCTCTCTGCTTCGCTTCCCGAATCGCCTGCACGGATTCGCTGCAGGATACGTGACAGACGTGGTGGCGGCAGCCCGTCTCTTCCACCAGAGCGATGTCTCTTCGGATCGGCTCATATTCCGAAGCCGAAGGGATCCCCGGAAGATGATGAGTTTGGGCGTACACCCCGTCGTGAACGCAAGCCCCGGCCGGGATCAGGCGTTCATCTTCGCAGTGGGCTGCGATCACCTTGTCCAGGCTGCGCGCCCGGATCATGGCCCGCCGCATCAACTCTGTGTCTTGCACACCGCGTCCGTCGTCGGAAAATGCGGCACAGCGCTTTGCAAGGGCTTCCATGCAGACCAATTCTTCTCCTTTTTCCCCAAGGGTGACCGCCGCATAGGGGATCGTTTTGATCCGGGCGTCACGATCGATGATTTTCTGCTCTGCTTCCAAGTGGGAAACGCTGTCGGGCACCGGATCCAGATTGGGCATGGCACATACCAGGGTGAAGCCGCCCCGGGCCGCCGCCGCCGTTCCTGAAGCAATGGTCTCTTTACAGGAAAAACCGGGCTCTCGAAGATGAACGTGGAGATCGGCAAGACCCGGCAAAACAGTTCGATGCGTAATATCCATGATCTCCGTGTCCGCAGGCGGCACAATATCTGCCGCAACGGCGCACAGGATCCCCCGGCGGATCAGAAGATCCGCCCTGCGAAAGCCGCCGTCTATGTAGATCCTTCCGTTTCGGAGCAACAGATCCGTCATTCCGACAACGCCCTTTCGATCACAGCCATTCGCACGAACACACCGTTTTTGATCTGCTTGAAAATTCGGGAACGGGAACTTTCCACCACGTCGTCGTCGATCTCCACACCTCGGTTGAAGGGCGCCGGATGCATGATGACGGCCCGGTCCTTCATCCGGCGGGTGCGGGAAAGGCTCAATCCAAAGTCTCTGTTGTACGCCTCGGTACTCATCTGCATGCTTCCCTCCAGCCGCTCGTGCTGGATCCGCAGAAGCATCAGAATATCCGCCGTTGCCAACGCTTCGGAAAATTCGGTAAACGCATACCCTTCTTCCCGGAATTCCTCCGGGCCCGACGTGGAGACTTCCATGCCCAACCGTTTCATGATCTCGATATTCGTGTGGGCAACCCGGCTGTGGAGAATATCGCCGACAATGCAGACCTTGAGTCCTTCGAATCCTCCGAACTCCTGCCGAATGGTCATCAGGTCCAACAAGCTCTGGGTCGGATGATTCCCCGTTCCGTCTCCACCGGACAAAATCGGAACGTGCACGTCGCCCAGCTTCTTGTAGTATTCGTTTTCTTTGTGACGAATGATCAGGACATCCGAGCCGATCTGTTCAAAGGTCTTCACCGTGTCGTAAAACGTCTCGCCCTTCTGCATGGAAGAGCTGTCGGCGTTGAAGGTCAGCACGCCGGCGCCCAGTCTGTAGGCTGCCATGGAAAAGGACTGCTGCGTTCGTGTGCTGGGCTCAAAAAAAAGGCTGGCAATGACTTTGTCCTCTGCCGCCCTGCTCTGTGCGCCGTTACAGAACGCTTCCGCCCTGTTCAGTATTTTATCGACCTCCGGGATACTCAAATCCGCCAGAGAAAACAAATTGGCCATACGCACACCTCCCATCCGCAATTTTATCTATTGTAGCAAAAATCTCTCGCAACACAATGAACGACCGGTTAAAATTACAAAAAACCCTGCCGCCCGGCGTGCATTCGCGCCGGGCGGCAGGGCATTCTTTTTCTGTTAATGATATTCGTTCAGCGCTTTTTCCGTTTGTTTTCGGCGTTCGATCAAAGCAGCTTCCAGCATCATGTCTTTCACTTTCATGAGACGCGTCTGGTTGCCCCGCTCGTTTTCATCCAGCTTCATGCGGATGTAGCGGATGGTTTCGCTGAGCCGGGGAATCATGATATACTCCAGGGCATTGACCCGACGTCGAGTCTTTTCGATCTCCTGCGCCATCAGATCTGCCTGCTTTTCTTTTCCCGCCAGCTCCAGCATCCTGGGGAATACCCGGCTGAGGCTTTTGACTGCGCTGTCCAGCTCGCCGGACGTACCGGCGAACCCGTAGGGATAGATATTGGCGCTGTCGTCTTCCTCGGCTGTAAATTCAAAGACCGGTACGTTGACACTCATTACGTTCTTGTTCCCCACACCGATGGAAACACCCTGGGTGGGATACATCAAGGCTTCGGACATCAGCTGAGGGCTCATGACCGCACTGGCAATCGTAAAGCTCCCGTAGACCTCCATGAGCTCCTTTTCCACTTCTTCCCGAAGGACTTTGTTCTCCCGGGCCAGCTCCAGAAACTGCTTCATGAGCTCGTCCCGTTTGTCTTTCATGAGCTTGTGCCCCCGTTTGGCGACCACCAGCTTCTTCTTGAGAGAGGTGAGCACCATACGAGTGGGATTCACATTCATTCGTGCCATACACTACCCCCCTTTACCGGTCCTGCTCTTCGTCGGAGTCGTCTCCGGATTCCTCTTCGGAGGATTCATCCTCCGAGGGACCCGTGGGCAGATATCGATCCAGATACTCGTCCCGTATCCGCTTCAATTCATCTCTGGGCAGAAGGCCCAAAAGCTTCCAGCCCAGGTCCAGCGTCTCGTCGATATCCCGTTCCGATTCGAATCCCTGAGACACGTATTCTTTTTCAAATTCGTCCGCAAATTTTGCAAAGAGCAGATCCACGTCCGTCAGAGCCGCTTCGCCCAGGATCGCCATGAGTTCCTTGCTCTGCTTTCCGCTGGAATACGCTGCAAACAACTGGTTCATGGTATCGGCGTGATCCTCCCGGGTCTTGCCTCGCCCGATTCCCTTGTCCTTGAGCCGGGAAAGGGAGGGCAGTACGTCGATGGGAGGGACGATACCCTTTCGGTGCAGTTCCCGGGACAGGATGATCTGACCTTCGGTGATATATCCGGTCAAGTCGGGAATGGGATGGGTCTTGTCGTCTTCGGGCATGGTCAGGATCGGGATCATGGTGATGGATCCCTGATGCTTTTTCTTTCTGCCCGCTCTCTCGTAGAGCGTCGCCAGGTCCGTGTACATATAGCCCGGATATCCGCGGCGGCCGGGAACTTCCTTCCTGGCTGCAGATACTTCCCGCAGAGCTTCCGCATAGTTTGTGATATCTGTCAGGATGACCAGCACGTGCATTCCCTTCTCAAAAGCCAGATATTCGGCTGCCGTCAGGGCGATACGAGGCGTAGCGATCCGCTCGATGGCCGGATCGTTGGCCAGATTGGTGAACAGGACCGTTCGATCGATGGCGCCGGTCCGTCTGAAATCGCTGATAAAGAAATCCGCCTCCTCGAAGGTGATCCCGATAGCGGCAAACACCACGGCGAACTTGCTGTCGCCGCCCAGCACCTTGGACTGACGGGCGATCTGTGCCGCCAGATTGGCATGAGGCAGACCGGAACCCGAGAAAATAGGCAACTTCTGTCCCCGAACCAAGGTGTTGAGCCCGTCAATGGCAGATACACCGGTCTGAATGAATTCCGCAGGATAGTCTCTGGCGGCCGGATTCATGGGAAGTCCGTTGATGTCCAGATATTTTTCCGGGATGATGTCCGGCCCGTCGTCGTTGGCCCGGCCCAGTCCGTCAAAGACCCGGCCCAGCATGTCTTCGGAGACACCGAGCTCGATTCCTTTTCCCAGAAACCGAACCTTGCTCTCGGCCAGGTTGATTCCGGCAGCGCTTTCGAACAGCTGCACCAGCGCATTGGCTCCGTTCACTTCCAAAACTTTGCACTGTCTCACATCGCCGTTCTGAAGAACGATCTCTCCCAGTTCGTCGTAGGTGACCCCTTCCACGTCCTGTACGAGCATCAAAGGACCCGCAACTTCCGAAATACTCTTATATTCTTTAATCATTTGCGTTTCCCCCTTTGCTGACCAGTTCGCGAACGTCTTCCTCCAGCTCTTCCGCAATATTTCGGTAGTAGGTTTCCGCTTCGTCTTCTTTGACGTATTTGAACCGTCCGATGGATTCCCGGACCGGCAGGTGGATCAGTGCATTGTAACTGGCACCCTGATCGATGGCATCCCGGCTTAAATCATAGAATTCCATGATCAGCTTTAACAGCATATATTGTTTGCTCAGAGACGAATAGGTGTCGATCTCATGGAACGCATTCTGGTGGAGGTAGTCTTCTCGAATGGATTTGCAAGCTTCCAGCTTGAGTCGATCGGAGAAGGACAGCGCGTCCTGACCGACCAGCTGAACGATTTCCTGAAGCTCGGCTTCCTCCTGAAGCAGGCGCATCGTTTTTTGCCGCAGCATCGGAAAATCCTTGTTGACATTTTCCCCATACCAAGGCATCAACCGATCGATGTACAGCGAGTAGCTGGTGAGCCAGTTGATGGCCGGAAAGTGGCGGGCATAGGCCAGCGACGAATCCAGGTTCCAAAACACCTTGACGATCCGAAGCGTACCCTGAGATACCGGTTCCGAAATGTCGCCGCCCGGTGGTGAAACCGCACCGATGGCCGTCAAGGCGCCCTCGCGATCCTCTGTTCCCAGGGCGATCACACGGCCGGCTCTTTCATAGAACTGCGCCAGACGGGAGGCCAGATATGCGGGATATCCTTCTTCGCCGGGCATCTCTTCCAGCCGGCCGGACATTTCCCGAAGCGCCTCGGCCCAACGGGAGGTGGAGTCGGCCATCAAGGCAACGGAATATCCCATATCCCGGAAGTATTCCGCAATGGTGATTCCCGTATAGATGGAAGCTTCCCGGGCTGCCACCGGCATGTCCGAAGTGTTGGCGATGAGCACCGTCCGCTTCATGAGCGGTTCACCGGATTTGGGATCTCTGAGCTCGGGGAATTCCATGAGCACGTCGGTCATCTCGTTGCCCCGTTCGCCGCAACCGATGTAGACCACGATGTCCGCATCCGCCCACTTGGCCAGCTGATGCTGAACGACCGTCTTTCCGCTTCCGAAAGGCCCGGGTACTGCCGCTACGCCACCTTTGGCGATGGGGAAAAGCGTATCGATGACTCGCTGGCCCGTGATCATGGGCATCTCCGGTACCAGTTTGTCTTTATAAGGTCTTCCCCGGCGGACCGGCCACTTTTGCATCATGGTGATTTCCGAAGCGTTGCCGCTTTCGTCTTCCAGGA
>Ga0209510_1004293_pt1 | contig 12701 bp, 10 predicted proteins | sample BiotimSIPDNA_FD_185749 | JGI IMG/M metagenome (GOLD analysis project Ga0209510, IMG submission 185749) | Anaerobic biogas reactor microbial communites from Washington, USA - Biogas_R1 time_0 SIP DNA (SPAdes) (version 2) | ecosystem: Engineered > Bioreactor > Anaerobic > Unclassified | place... | reverse complement strand
GCTAATTATCAAAAATGCCAAAGTCTTCAATGGCGAAAAAATGCTTGATAGCATGAACATATATATTTCAGGGTCTAAGATCAATAAGCTGGAGAAGGGGGAAATATCGGAGGCACCCTCAGACGCACAAGTAGTTGACCTTAATGGTAAGCTTGTAACGCCGGGCTTTATTGACATACATATGCATGGGGCAGGCGGATATGACGTAATGGACGCAACAGAGGAGTCGATAGAGCTAATCGCTTCAATACTTGCCATGCATGGGACAACTTCTTTTTTGCCAAGCACTGTGACTATGCCTGTAGAATCAATTAGCAAATGCATATCAGTAATAGGAAAATGCATAAAGTCAAAGAAATCCAGGAATATACTGGGCGTTCATCTTGAAGGGCCATTTATTAACAGACGAAAAAAAGGTGCACAAAACGAAGAGCATATATTGGCGCCGAGCATATCTGCCTATGAAAATATTGTCGGCGAAGGGCATGACATTATTAAGAGGGTCACGCTTGCTCCTGAGCTTGACAAGGATAACAGCTTGACTAAATATCTGAAGGATAAAGGGATTTGCGTCTCGGCAGGGCATACATGTGCATCTATAGAACAGTTCACTGAATCTGTCAAAAGCGGGGTTAGACTATGTACTCATCTTTTTAATTGCATGGATACACTCCATCATAGGGACCCCGGAGTCGTGGGCGGCGGATTAACTAACGAAGGGGTTTACGTTGAGTTCATACCCGATCTATTGCATCTTAATAAGGATATACTCAAGCTGATTGTTCTTGCGAAGGGTGAGGACAAATGCATAATCGTTACTGATTCGCTGTGCGCGACATGCCTCAAGAAGGGGATGTACAGGCTGGGAGATCAGCATGTAATTGTGACTGACAATGGTGCGAGGCTGAAGAACGGCGCCCTGGCGGGAAGCATAATAATGATGGCCGAAGCTGTCAGAAATATGATAAACGAAGTGGGCATTGACCCGGTAAAGGTGTTGAAAATGGCAACGTTAAATCCTGCAAAGGTTCTTGGCGTCGAAAATTATCTGGGGAGAATTGCAGAAGGCTATGATGCAGACATGAATATTCTTGACTGGGATTTCAATGTCGAGAGGACTATTTTGAAGGGTAGATGCCTGTAGAGGTACTCATCTGTAATGATGCATATTTTAAAACATCCTGTTGCTTCATAGTTATTGTGTGATAATATAGATATTGTTATAATTATGTCAATCCACACAGATGGAAAAGCATTATGTAGCAAACACAAGCTTAGAAATGCCCAATAAAGAAATGATCAGAGGGATTTTGTATGAAGGACCGGCACAATGTAAGACGTACCATCCCGGATGTGCTTAATGCTATTAGGGATGCAAAGGATATTGAAGAAGTTAGTTATTATGAAAACATAATGGTGAGTATGTTTGCTTCAAGATTGCTGTTGCTTGCAACAATAGCTACCTTTGCGCTTGACTATTTCATGCGGATGAACACATTAAGAGCGTCCTTAATTAATGGCCTCACATATCTTTTTCTGTCTGTTGCTTTTGGTTTAGTTACAAGAATAAAGCTGAAGACCTATACAGCCACGTTATTAGTTTCAATACTTTCCGGCTTCACGCTGATTTTTACAACCTTTAGGTTTTATGATGATATTGGGATGGCCATATGGTATGTCGCCTTCATTCTGATCCTGCTTTCAATGATACGAGTCTCCAGAACCATGCTATATACGATAGCGGCAGCTATGCTGATTTCCGGTGCTTATATAGTTTTTAAATTTCCCCAAGTGCCTGATGTGCAGATGAGTCAGGTATACCATATTACTCAGCAGGCGATTCTGATGCCGGCTATATGTGTCGTTGCCGTTGTAGTTCATAAAATTAGCAATGATAGGTACTTAAGTGCACAAAAGCACTATATGATTGCATTGAGTGAGAGAGATGAAATAATGGCCTTGAATGAGGAAATAACAGCCAGTCAGCGTGAAATCGAGCATCTTGCTTATCATGATAACCTTACAGGGCTTCCTAATCGCATGCTTTTTACTGATCATATCAACCGGGCTATATCAGATTCAGATAAGAGCGGAAAACCTTTTGCACTCATGTATCTTGACCTGGATGATTTTAAGTCGATTAATGATAATATGGGGCATGCAATGGGCGACCAATTGCTAGCAAGTTTATCACAAAGACTGACCTTAACCCTGAAGAAAGGCGATATTGCCTCCAGGATCGGAGGAGACGAATTCAATATCATGATTGAAAACCTGGAGAGCATCTGTGAGGCTGAGATGGTGGCTGAGAGAATCCTCCGAACCTTCGATAACCCCTTTGTACTTAATGGCCGGGACTGTTTTGTGACAGCCAGTATTGGCGTAGTTATATACCCAGCCGATGGTAATAACGCAGATATACTGATTAAGAATGCAGATATTGCCATGTATGAGGCTAAGAGAAATGGCAAAAACCAGTATGTCATTTGCGATTATGAAATGAAAGCCATAGCAGATGAGACACTAAAGCTATCCGCCGGATTATATCAGGCATTGGAGCGCAATGAGCTGGAGCTTTACTACCAGCCTCTTGTCAGCTGCAATCAGGAACGGATTGTAGGCATGGAAGCATTGATTAGGTGGAATCATCCTGAATTTGGCATGATATATCCTAAAAAGTTCATACCAATAGCAGAGCAAAATGGTTTGATTGTTCCAATAGGGAAGTGGGTTTTGCGAACTGCCTGTATTCAAAACAAGGCCTGGCAGGATGCAGGCTATCCGAAGGTTCGAGTTACTGTTAACATTTCCGTAGTACAACTACAGAATCGGCGCATCATCGATACGCTGGAGGAAATTATCAGGGAAACCGGTCTTGCTCCTGAGTACCTTGAGCTTGAGATTACAGAAACCATTGCAATGAAGGAAAAGGAAAGCATAGTGGAGACGTTGACAAATATTAAGAATATGGGCATCCACATCGCAATTGACGATTTCGGGACGGAGTATTCTTCTCTGAATTATCTTAAGCACCTTCCAGCCGACAGAATAAAAATGGATATGTCTTTTATACAGGGGATAGACACTGGAAACCATGATGAAGCTATCATCAGAGCTGTAATTGTTTTAGCCAGAAGCATGGGAATCAATGTAGTGGCTGAGGGAGTCGAAAAAAAGAATCAGAATGATTTTTTGTTCAGTGAGCTATGCGACGAGGTACAGGGCTTCTATTATTACAAGCCAATGCCCGCATCTGAAGTGGAAGAGGTATTGAAGCAGTAGGAGGGTTATTATACGTGTTTTTGAAAAGGCCATTGACAAATCAGTGGTCTTATTCTATAATTGTTTCATCAATTTATAAGTTTAGCGTGGTAAAGCGGCAGAGTAGAAAAGTGAAATCAGCGAGGTGTAAAGAATGTCCAAATGGAAAATCTATACGGCAGATGGAGTTCAGGATATCCTGTTTGAGGACTGTTATCTAAAAAGAGGTTTGGAGCAAAAGTTTAGGTCGTTGTTTAGAAGCTGCGGCTTTCGTGAGGTAGAGTCTCCGACTATTGAGTTTTTTGATGTTTTTGCATCTGATGAAGCTGCCATGCCTCAGGAAAACATGTTCAAGTTCTTTGACCAGCAGGGCAGGATACTGGTTCTTAGGCCTGACATCACTATTCCCATTGCCAGGATATCAGCAACCAAGTACAGGGAGGCGAGATACCCCCTGCGAGTTTCGTATGTGGGAAATGTGTTCAGGTATGATGATTACGGCGGAGGTAAGCAAAATGAGTTTACCCAGGCGGGGATCGAGGTACTGGGCATCAATACGCCCGAATCGGATGCGGAGGTAATAGCCGTTGCGATAAAGGCGCTTAAAGCTGCCGGCTTGGAAAGCTTCCAGGTGGATATAGGGCAGGTGGAGTTTTTTAATGGATTGATGGAAGAAACCGGTCTGGCCGAGGAAGATGTCACCGAGGTGCGCAAGCTGATTGATCGCAAGGATTATGTAGGCCTTGAGGAGTTCTTGAAAAGGTGCGAAATAGGTGAGGATTTAAAGGAATTGATATCCGATTTGCCCGGATACTTTGGGTCTGCCGATGTAATCGAAAGGGTTGAGTCGAAGCCACTTAGCAGAAGATCCAGGCAAGCACTTGAAAACATTCGCCAGGTATTGAAAATACTTGAGGACTATGGCTTTGGAAAGTATGTATCGGTCGATCTTGGAATGCTGAGGGAATTGTCCTATGATACCGGCATAATTTTCAGGGGCTTTACCTATGGGGTTGGGTTCCCTATACTTACAGGCGGAAGGTATGACAGGCTTTTGGGAGAGTTCGGCATGGATTGTCCCGCAACAGGCTTCTCGCTGGGTGTCAATATGATTATGAAGGCACTTCAAAGACAGAAAATTGAGGCAGAGAGCCCGGAGGTCGACAGTTTCATATGCTATGGGGATGCAGGCAGAAGGACGGCTTTTGAGCTGTGTGAGGAGCTGCGAAAGCAGGGCATTGTTGTGGAGATGGACATAGCAAACAGCAGCATAGATGAGGCTAAAAGCTATGCTCTTGACAGAAATATCGGAGGCGTAATTAGCATCATTGATGAGGATACGGTAGAAATACATTATATACAGTCAGGCGAGGTTGCCAGTGTAAAAATTAGTGAACTATTGAAGAGGTGAGTGGATTGAGATATCTGACAATAGCGTTATCCAAAGGAAGGCTGGCCGAATTGTCTATAGAGATGTTGGAGAAGATCGGGATAGACTGTTCGGAATACCGCGATGAGTCCCGTAAACTGATTTTTACGGATGAGAAAAGCAGGATCAGATTCTTCCTTGTAAAGCCCGCCGATGTACCCACATATGTGGAGTATGGTGCGGCTGATATGGGAGTTGTAGGGAAGGATACTCTTCTTGAAGAGGGAAGGAATTTGCATGAGGTTCTCAATCTGGGGTTTGCGGCCTGCAGGATGGTAGTTGCAGGGCCTGCCGAATTGGCCGGCAAGCTTGACAGCCTTAACAACAAGAGGGTTGGAACAAAGTATCCCCGCATTGCAAGAGAATATTTTGAGCACAATCGTCGTGAGTCCATAGAGGTAATAAAGTTAAGCGGATCGGTGGAGCTTGCTCCTCTGGTGGGGCTTTCAGAGGTGATTGTGGATTTGGTGGAAAGCGGGAGGACACTAAGGGATAATGGGCTTGTGGTGCTCGATACCATCGCCGATATTAGCGCCAGACTTGTGGTGAACAGAGTCAGCATGAAAATGGAAAGTGAACGGGTGAATAGAATCATAGATGGACTCAGGAAGCAGCTGTAAGGAAGAATTTGTCTATGTAGGAAACCATGAATTGTGGAATCAAGCTAAAAAAGGAAGGTAGGATTTTATGATAAAGATGATTGATATGCGCAGGGATAAGGATAACAGCTTGTTTGACAGGCTGATCAGCAGGGACAGGGTCGGCAAGGAGGATGTAGTCAGGGTTGTGGATGAAATCCTTTCAAGTGTCAGAGCCCGTGGCGACGAGGCACTGCTGGAGTATACCAGACGCTTCGACAGGGTTGAGCTGGATGCTGCATCCATGAGGGTTTCAGAGCAGGAAATGAAGGAGGCCTACGACCTTTTGGACCCGGAGATGCTTGAGGTGATTAGGAGATCCAAGGCAAATATTGAGTCCTTCCACGAGAAGCAAAAGGAGAATTCATGGTTTTCGACACAGGACGATGGTGTTTTGCTGGGGCAGCTATACAGGCCTCTTGAGATAGTAGGGATTTATGTACCCGGTGGAACGGCAGTTCTGACATCCACGGTTCTGATGAATGGGCTGCCTGCGAAGGTGGCCGGAGTGGAAAGAATTATCATGGCTACTCCTCCCGGGAAGGACGGAAGTATAGATCCCGGCGTGCTTGTGGCGGCGCAGGAGGCAGGTGTAACCGAGATATATAAAATGGGTGGTGCGCAGGCTGTTGCGGCAATGGTTTTTGGAACGCAGACAGTACCGAGGGTTGATAAGATTTTCGGCCCGGGAAATATCTATGTATCAACTGCTAAAAGGCTTGTGTATGGGTATTGCGACATTGATATGTTCGCAGGGCCAAGTGAAATAACGGTTGTGGCCGATGATTCTGCTAATCCGGCATATGTAGCCGCGGATTTGCTTTCCCAGGCAGAGCATGATATCCTTTCGGCTTCTATACTGGTCACCCCTTCACAAAAACTGGCGGAGGAGGTTGTCGGTGAAATTGAAAAACAGGCTGCAAGGCTACCCAGGAAAAGCATTCTGGAGAAGTCCCTTGCCGATTATGGCGCGGCTGTTATAGTTAACGATCTTGATGAGGCTATGGATATAGTAAACCGCATTGCTCCCGAGCATTTGGAGCTGTGCATTGAGGAACCATTCAGCCGCCTTGCATATGTAAGAAATGCCGGCGCCATTTTTCTGGGACACTGGTCGCCGGAGCCGCTGGGTGATTATTTTGCAGGTCCAAACCATGTTTTGCCCACCGGTGGTACCGCTCGCTTCTTCTCTCCCTTGACTGTGGCTGACTATATGAAGAAATCCAGTGTCATTTCATACACAAGAAAGGCGCTGGAGAAGGTCAGCGAGGACGTTGTTCGATTTGCGGAGTATGAGAGCCTGGACGGACATGCAAATGCCATAAAGGTTCGCTTTGGGTAAAAGGCTGACTGAATAGTCGCGATAAGCGAAAGCGGAATGCAAGGAGCTCGAAGCACATGATATAAAAAAGAGTGCGAAGCGAAGAAAAATAAGGACGATTTAGGAGATAGTTTTCATGAACAAATACTGGAGTGGCCTGGCACAGAGCCTGGAGCCATATGTTCCGGGTGAACAGCCCAGGGATAAAAAATATATTAAGCTAAATACTAATGAAAACCCCTACGGCCCGTCGCCGAGGGTACTGGAAGCAACTAGGGCTGCAGTGGATGACAGCCTCAGGCTTTATCCCGATCCAACCTGTGACATGCTTATCAGCGCTGCTGCAGAGAGCTATGGGGTGAGCAAGGATCAGATATTTGCCGGCAACGGCTCCGATGAGGTCCTGGCGTTTTCTTTTATGGCCTTCTTCAATCCCGGAAAGACGATTGTCTTTCCCAATATTACATATTCCTTCTACCCGGTGTATGCATCGCTTTTCAGGCTTGACTATGTTACCACTCCGCTGGATAGTACATTCAATATACCCTCCGATCAGCTCATGAACAGCAGCGGGGGTATTATTTTGGCAAATCCCAACGCGCCGACAGGTAAGGCCTTGCCCCTTTCGGCTATTCGTGATGTGCTTGCAGGCAATCCGGATACTGTAGTGATTGTTGACGAGGCATATATCGATTATGGTGGAGAGTCAGCACTGGGCCTGATTGACGAATATCCAAATCTGCTGGTGATACAGACCTTTTCCAAGTCCCGTGCATTGGCCGGAATGAGAATTGGCCTTGCGTTTGGCGACAAAGAGTTGATTTGCGCACTGGAAAGCGTGAAGAATTCCTTCAATTCCTATACACTAGACAGGCTGGCCATTATAGCCGGAACGGCGGCACTAAGGGACAAGGAATATTACAGACGGACCACAGAAAAGGTCATTAAGACCCGTGAAGTATTCGCCGGAGAGCTTCGCAGGAGGAATTTTACCGTAACTGATTCGGCGGCCAATTTCCTATTTGCCGCGCATAAAAGCGTGCCTGGGGAAAGGATATTCACTCAGCTTCGGGAACGCGGCATATTAGTGCGGCATTTCAAGATGCCCCTGATAGAGAACAACCTGCGAATAAGCATTGGAACAGATGAAGAAATGGCAGCAGTATTAGCCGCACTAGACAGCATTTTGAGTGAATAACAAGCATTGCAGGTAATTTGAGGCTATTTAGTTACCCCATCTAGCAAGTGACACCTGGCAAGTGGCCCTGTCGCTTACCGATAGAAGGGGAACTGAATAGCAAAAATTTCAATATAGTGTGGATTTGTAGTACACACATTTGCTATAATTACGGGTGGTAATTAGTACTAAATAAAAAGCAATTACCAGGATCAATAATACACGGAGGTGCAATATGTCCAGAAGTGCTGAATTGAGCAGGAAAACGGCTGAAACCGACATTACGATGAAGCTGAATATCGATGGCGAAGGTAACTCCCTTATCGACTCGGGTGTTGGCTTCCTGGATCACATGCTAACGCTGTTTTCAAAGCATGGATTACTCGATTTGGAGATAAAGGCTAGGGGAGACCTCCAGGTGGATGCTCATCACACGGTAGAGGATATAGGCATAGTGCTTGGGCAGGCTATAAAGCAGGCTCTGGGTGACAAAAAATCCATAAGAAGATACGGAACAGCTTATGTACCGATGGATGAGGCTCTTGCTATGGTTTGTGTGGATCTTGGAGGGCGCCCCTATTTGGTTTTCAACGTCCAATACACTAATGAGCGGGTAGGGGATATGGATACGGAGCTTGTGGAGGAGTTTTTCAGGGCTGTATCAGTAAATGCTGGTATGAATGTACATATTAATGTGATGTACGGAAGCAATAATCACCACATTGCCGAAGCAGTGTTCAAAGCATTCGGCAGGGCGCTTGATGAGGCAACCCGCAGCGATGAAAGAATCAAGGGAGTTTTGTCAACCAAGGGTATGCTTTAGGCAAACGAAAGATAACCGGGAATCGGTTGGAATAAAGGAGTGAAGGAAATGATTATTTATCCCGCAATTGATGTGAAGGACGGCAGGTGTGTCAGGCTAAGCCAGGGAAAGTTTAATGATGAGACCGTCTATTCCGATTATCCTGTGGAGATGGCAAAGAAGTTTGATCAGCTGGGAGCGGAATACTTGCATGTAATCGATCTGGATGGTGCCAGACTCGGAGAGCCGCAGAACATAGCGGTTATAAGTGAAATGGCTGTAACAGTGGGAATACCCATCCAATTGGGTGGTGGTATCCGTACAATTGAAACTATGGAGATTGTCCTTTGTAAAGGGATTGAGAGGATTATTCTTGGAACCTCTGCTGTGAACAGCCAGGAGCTGGTTAAGAAGGCCGTTCAAAGCTTTGGCATGAATCTTGCCATTGCCATAGACGCCCGGGACGGAATGGTGGCCATCGAAGGATGGGCAAAAACAAGCTCCTTTACCGCGCTGGGCTTTGCGAAAAAGATGGAGGATATCGGTGCCAAGGTGATAATCTACACTGATATTTCCCGGGATGGAATGCTCAAAGGCCCAAATCTCAAGGCCATGGAGGAAATGGTGAAGGCTGTTGACATAGAGGTAATAGCTTCCGGCGGCGTAACAAGCCTTGAGGACATAAAGAATTTGAAAAACATAGGCGTTGGTGGAGCTATCGTTGGCAGGGCGCTTTATACAGGCGATATTGACCTTCGTGAAGCGATAGCGGCAGCTAAATAGAATGCTTTGGAGCAGTATTCACCGTAGTACTGCTATTGAAATGCTGATTTGCGTGAAGAGGTGAGTGCATGAAGAAGCTAAAAAGAATTATTCCCTGTCTGGATATTCGGGGAGGGAGAGTAGTCAAGGGTGTGAACTTCGTTAATTTTAAGGATGCCGGTGACCCGGCCGAGATAGCGGCTTTTTATGATAAAGCGGGTGCGGATGAATTGGTCTTTCTTGATATTACGGCGACCACCGATGAGCGTAATATTATGGTTGATGTGCTGAAGAGTGTAGCCAGCCAGGTTTCAATACCCTTTACCGTCGGAGGAGGAGTAAGAACCGTCGATGATTTCGGTAAAATATTGGAGGCAGGGGCGGATAAGGTTTCAGTTAACTCTGCAGCTATAAAAAGACCCGAGCTGATATCAGAGGCGGCACAGCGATTTGGGAGCGGCTGTGTAGTGGCTGCCATAGACGCGAAAAAGCGAGCTGATGGAAGCGGTTGGGATGTTTATATTAATGGTGGGAATACCGACACGGGAATAGACGCTATAGAATGGGCAGTGGAGACAGAAAAGCTGGGTGCAGGGGAAATACTCCTTACAAGCATGGACTGTGATGGTACAAAAAATGGCTATGACCTTGAATTGACAAGGGCTGTATCTGAAAGCGTGAAGATACCTGTTGTAGCTTCGGGGGGAGCAGGTGCCATGGAGCATTTTTATGATGCACTGACCGTCGGGAAGGCTGATGCGGTTCTTGCGGCGTCCCTCTTCCACTTCCGACAAATTGAGATAAGCGAATTGAAGACGTATTTGAAAGATAATGGAATTGAAGTGAGGATATAAAATGCCAAACATACTTGAAATAGTAAAGTACAATGCAGATGGCTTGATACCGGCCGTCACCCAGGATATCAGAACTGATGAAGTACTGATGCTGGCATATATGAATGAGGAATCTCTAAAAAAGACCATCGAAACCGGGAAGGCCCATTATTTCAGCAGGAGTCGTCAGAAGCTATGGCTAAAGGGAGAGACCTCGGGACACATTCAAAAGGTAAGATCTATCAGTATTGACTGCGACAGTGATACGCTGCTTCTCAAGGTAGAGCAGACTGGTGCAGCTTGCCACACCGGCCACAGGTCCTGCTTTTTTACCAGGCTGGAAGCTGACGAGCTGAGGGCTGGCGCCAATACAGTGGCGCAGGAGGATATGGCACAGGGGGACGCTTCCCTTGTGTCACAAGACACTGAGGATAGTGATACAAGGGAAACGCTCCCCTGTGTCATTGAAACGTCTCCCTGTGTCATGGAGCCTGAGCAGGTTGTCGGTGCTGAAGTACTTGGAGAGGTATTTGATATTATCTCTGACAGGAGGGTACACCCGAAGGAAGGCTCCTACACCAATTATCTTTTCACAAAGGGATTAGATAAGATCCTCAAGAAAATTGGTGAAGAGGCTTGCGAGGTTGTGATTGCTTCGAAAAATGGTGACAGAGAAGAGATAAGCTCGGAAATAGCTGATTTGCTATATCATATCATGGTGCTCTTAGCTGAAAGGAGCCTAACCCTCGATGATATTTTTGCAGAATTAGGCAAGAGGAAGTAAGGCTTGCCGAAAATCAATGGAATTTCATAAAACAGCCAGATAAACGGTGATAATCTGCCTAAAACAGCACAATTTGCCTAAAACGCATATTTGATTACAAATTGGATAATATATTATATTATTAATGTGATTAGCACTCAACTAGCATGAGTGCTAACAAAATGTTAAACGTATTGGAGGTAGGCTTTATGAAAATAAAACCATTAGGTGAGAGAGTAGTTATAAAAATGCTCGAAAGTGAAGAAACCACAAAGGGTGGCATTGTTCTTCCCGGAAGCGCAAAGGAAAAGCCGCAGGTTGCGGAAATCGTGGCTGCAGGACCAGGCGGCTATGATGATAAGGGCAGAGAGGTTAAGATGGAAGTCAAAGTCGGCGATAAGGTACTTATCAGCAAATACGCCGGAACTGAAGTAAAAATCGATAATGTTGAATATACCATTCTGAAGCAGAGTGATATTCTGGCCATTGTGGAATAAGTTCGCTGTGGCTTTGTGATTTTGATTGAGATTTAATATGAATGCAAATAAGGAGGCTTAGAGCATATGTCAAAAGAAATTAAGTTTGGAGAAGAAGCCAGGCGTGCTTTAGAAAGCGGTGTTAATCAGCTGGCGGATACTGTTAAGATTACCCTTGGGCCTAAAGGCAGAAATGTGGTTTTGGACAAGAAGTTTGGTACACCCACTATCACCAACGATGGTGTTACCATTGCAAAGGAAATAGAGCTTGAAGACAAGTTTGAAAACATGGGTGCTCAGCTTGTTAAGGAAGTAGCGACAAAGACCAACGATGTTGCAGGTGATGGAACAACTACAGCAACCTTGCTTGCTCAGGCGATTATCAGAGAAGGACATAAGAACGTAGCAGCAGGCGCAAACCCAATGATCCTGAAAAGGGGTCTGGCTAAGGCTGTTGATGCAGCAGTGGAGGGCATCCTGGCAAATAGCCGTAAGGTTAACGGCAAGGAAGACATTACCAGAGTTGCTGCAATATCTGCAAATGATGATGAGGTTGGCGCGCTGATAGCAGATGCAATGGAGAAGGTTTCGAATGATGGGGTTATTACTGTCGAAGAGTCCAAGACTATGGGCACAAACCTTGAAGTTGTTGAAGGAATGCAGTTTGACAGAGGATATATTTCAGCTTACATGGTAACAGATACTGAGAAGATGGAAGCTGTTCTTGATGATCCATACATTCTTATTACAGATAAGAAGCTTAGCAATATTCAAGATATTCTGCCTCTTCTTGAGCAGATTGTGCAGGCAGGCAAGAAGCTGCTTATCATCGCTGAGGACGTAGAAGGTGAAGCATTGACTACCTTGATAGTTAACAAGCTTCGCGGTACATTCAACTGTGTTGCTGTAAAGGCTCCTGGTTTTGGTGACAGAAGAAAGGAAATGCTCAGGGATATTGCTATTCTCACAGGCGGACAGGTTATTTCCGATGAGCTTGGACTGGATCTGAAGGAAACTGAGATTACTCAGCTTGGTAAGGCAAGACAGGTGAAGATTCAGAAGGAAAACACCATTATTGTTGATGGAGCAGGCAGTCAGGAAGACATCAAAAAGAGGATTGCAAACATAAAGGCTCAAATCGAAGAGACTACTTCTGATTTTGATAAAGAAAAGCTTCAGGAGAGACTTGCTAAGCTCGCCGGCGGAGTAGCTGTAATTCAGGTTGGTGCTGCAAGCGAA
>Ga0209510_1004291_pt1 | contig 12714 bp, 16 predicted proteins | sample BiotimSIPDNA_FD_185749 | JGI IMG/M metagenome (GOLD analysis project Ga0209510, IMG submission 185749) | Anaerobic biogas reactor microbial communites from Washington, USA - Biogas_R1 time_0 SIP DNA (SPAdes) (version 2) | ecosystem: Engineered > Bioreactor > Anaerobic > Unclassified | place... | reverse complement strand
ACCGACAAGGAGCTGGCGCTGTCGGAAGAGACGCTGATCGATGAGCACATTGCTCCGGCAGCGTATGCTCTGGCGTACGACGTCGACACCAAGCTGGCGGCGCTCTACAAGGACATCCCGTGGTACTTCGACCTGAATTCGACGATCGCGATCGACGACATTACGAACGTCTATCAGGTGATGTTCGACAACGGCGTTCCGATGGGCAACCCGAACAACCTGCACTACATGATGGGCGGGGCGCTTCAGAACGGCTTCCAGCAGTTAACGGCCTTCAACCAGTACCAGGGAGCCGGCCCGACGGGCGTGAACACGCAGTTGAGTGGCTCGCTGGGCATCAAGTTCGGGATGGAGTGCTTCGGCAACCAGAATGTCCAGAGCCATACGGCCGGGACGTGCGCCGACGCCACGGGCGCTATCAACAATTCACCCGGCGGCTACGCTGCCGGTGCGACCGAGATCGCAATCAATGGGGTCACGGACGGCGGCACCTGGAAGGCGGGCGATTCGTTCGTGATCGCCGGCAACACCCAGCGGTACGCCGTGACCGCCGATGTCACCTTCACCGGCGGGGCTGGCACGGTCAAGTTTACGCCGGCCTTGGTGGCGGCGGCCGCTCATGGGGCGGTCGTAACCGGCCGTGTGGACACCCACGTGGCGAACATGGCGTTCCACCGCAATGCGTTCGCTCTGGCGACGGCTCCGTTGAGTACGATGGGCAACGAGCTGGGGGCCAAGATCGCGACGGTCTATAACGAGAAGAACGGCCTGAGCCTGCGGAGTCGCATCTACTACGTGGGCAACAGTTCCGAGGTCCACGTGTCACTGGACATTCTGTACGGCGTCAAAACGCTGGACCCGAACCTGGCGTGTCGTGCGTGCGGATAACCCGCCGTTCGAGTGAATTCACTGGCTATGGGGGCGCTGTGTCCCCATAGCCTTCATCGTTCTTCTGCAAGTCGAGACAAGGAGTTCTCAAATGGCAAGCATTCCCACGATTACCGTGTACGGCAAGAAGGGTGCCCTGATTATCAACGCCTGCGATCTGGAGGCGTGGAAGGCCAAGGGATACCGGACCACGCGCGAGCCCGAGCCCGAGCCCAAGAAGGTCGAGGCCCCCAAGGGCAAGTAGGGTCCATTGCTTCTGTCAGTCTATCCGCTTCGGTTATGCAAGGAGTTTGTGTCCATGAAACGTCTGGCTTTGGTTCTTGTGTTCATCCTGGCCGCCGCGGCGCTGGCGGCGACCGTTTCGTTCCCCTCTCGTCCTTCCGGTGGGGGTCCGATCACTCGAACGGCGGTGTGGTCGTTTGATGAGACGGACATCGGCGACATGAACGTGCCGTCCGATCCGATCTACGGCCACGTGCAGCGGATCGTGATTGAAGCCGAGGGGACGGAGGCGTCGTGGGACTTGGCGTTGACGGACCCGCACGGCGTCTCGCTGTTCTCGTTGACCGGCATTGCCACACCCTCCGACCCGAACAGCTACGCGATCAACTACAAGGCCGTGGACGGCAATGACTATCTGGGGGTGCCGGTGCATGGGCCGTTGACCGTAGAGCTTGCCAACGTGGCCAGCCATGGTGAGCTTCAAACCTTGACCATGTCGGCGGCGGCGACAAGCGGGACGTTCACGCTGAGTCTTGGTGACGAGACGACCACGGACCTGGCGTATGACGCTGCGACGGCGACGATCGAGGCGGCACTGGAGGCGCTGGAGGGAATCGGGACGGACGGCGTGACTGTCGGGGGCGGGACACTGGCGTCCGGGTCGGCGACGACGTTCACGTTCCGGGACACATTGCGAGATGTGGCCATGCTGGTGCCGGACTTCTCCGTCTTGGGTCGCACGGCGGAAGTGCAGACGCTTACCCTGGGCGCGGCGGCGACGGAGGGAACATACACGCTCACGTACGGCGGCGAGACCACGGAGGCCATCGCGTACAACGCCAATGCGGCCACGATCAAGGCGGCGTTGGAGGCTCTTGCGACCGTGGAGGAAAACGACATTGCCGTTGGCGGGACGGTCCCGAGTGGCGGAGGGCCGACCACGTTCACGTTCCGGGCCGGACTTGGGGACGTGGCGATGCTCGCGATTGACACCACGGAGTTGACCGGCCCGGAGACTGCCGAGTTTGCCGAGACGGTCAAGGGCGTCCTGGCGACCGGCACATTCGCGGAGACGACCGACTACGGCTCCGAACTGACTGACATCACGGTGACGGTCTACTACCTGGGCAATGGGAATTGAGGTGAACTATGTCGTTACTACAGATCAGTCAGGCGTATCGGGGTGAAGGGACACTGTTGAGGCGGGTGGAGGGTGCGTGTCTCACGACGGCGGCCTACATCCGTATCGAAGACCCGGCGACGGAGAACCATGCCAATCGGCTCTTGTGGATGCAGGCTGTTCAGGCGGACGCCACAGCCGAGGCCCGGAAGATGCTGCCTCGTGTTCTGGAGAATGGCGACATCGCCGCCAATACGGATGGCGTTGCCGATTCGACGATTCAGTATGTCGTGGATGTCAACGTCAACGAATTTGCGACGGGAGAATAGAGATGGCGACGAATGCAATCCTCTCCAAGGCAGGGACGCCCGTCGTCTTCCAGGACGCCGATGGGGATGTGACGTTTACCCTAAAGGATGGTGTGGCGGCTGGCAACGGCCAGGTCTCCAACCAGTGGGATCGTGGAGCGGCCGCCAGGGCGACGACCTATCTCATGGATGCGGCGATCAAGTGGGCGACAACCCCGACTCTCGGGGACGTCTGTCGCATCTATCTCAGCGACAGTGAGGCAACGGGGCGGGATCTGAGTTCGGATGGGGATGTGACGCCGGAGTCGAAGTTCAACAACTTCCGGTTCGTCGGCCAGGCGGTGTGTTCGGTGGCGGCCGACCAGACGTTCTACGCATCCTTCCTCGTGGAGATCGTCGGTCGATATGTGAATCTCGGGGTCTGGAACGCCTCTGCCACCAAGACGCTCAATGCCACGAGCAAGGCATCCTCGATCACACTGACTCCAATCTATCCGGACATTCAGGCGGCTACGTGAGATGAGCTTGATCCTGCCCACGTTTGACAAACGCATCAAGCCGCCTCTCGGCACGCCGCTCAATCCCCATTTGCCCATCAACGACGGTCTCGTCGGCTGCTGGCCCATGAACGAGGGGGCGGGGGCGCAGGTACGTGATGCGAGCGGGAATGGGCGACATCTGACTGTGCCGAGCGGCTGGACGTGGGTTGTAGACCCACAATGCGGGGTGTGCCTTTTGGCTGATGGCACAAATTGGATGTACATCCCATTCACCGCGATTACAGCTTATCCATTTACGTTGGTTGCTGCTGCGCGTGTTACTGCTGAAGAGGTAAATGTACTAAGGGCACTCATCGGCCTTGGTAGTGGGGATTATAGAACCCGCTATGAACTGACTCTGGCGAATTATACCACCAGTGATTATGACCGGCCCGGGATGAACGCACGCTTTGCAGGTGGCTCACAAAACAGTAATAGTGGGCCTTACCTAACCCCGGAACTGCAACGACGTGTTGTCGTTGGTGTCTTCGCGTCTGCCACGTCACGATTGTTGTATACGAACGGTTCATTCATGGTAGAGGGTACAGCCTCTACTGGTATTGATAGTTCTGTGGACGTTCTTGCTGTCGGTGGATCAGCATACTCGGGGGCACAGAAATTGACAGAGTATGATGTGATTGAGTTCGCGGCTGTTTACAACCGTGCCCTCACCCCCAACGAAATCGCCAGCCTCTATGCGGACCCGTGGCAGGGCTTCCGCCGCCCGGTGATTGAGTGGTGGGGAGCGGTGCTGGACGCACCCTCTGGGACAGACTACTCGTTCACGATCAATGACGGGATGGGGGTGGTGGACGACAGATCGAATCTGGCGTCGTTGATCCGGTCGGTGGCGGAAGGGCTGGGTTTGTCGGATAACGCCTCTTCTGTCTCGTCGCTGCTCAGGACATTGTCGGATGCGATGGGGATTGAAGACGCCGAGTCGGCGTCGGCGGCGATTGTTCGCGGGCTTAATGAAGCGGTCGGATTGACGGACGCCAAGAGCAAGCTGTCGGTTGCCGTGCGACAGGTGGCGGATTCGCTTGGGCTGGTCGATTCGGTGGGGTGCCTGTCGGTTCTGTTGCGGACGATCAGCGACGCCGAGGGCGTCACCGATGGTCAGATTCTCAGCAGGATGCTGGTCGTGGCCGACGAGATCGGGGCGGCCGACGAGATCGGACGGGTGGTGGCGTACCTGCGAACGAAGTCCGAGTCTGTGGGGCTGTCCGACGAGATGATCGAGGGGGCGACGGCCGCCATTGCCAAAACGATCAGTGATGCGATGGGTCTGTCAGATGAGGCAGTGCGGTTGTCCGTGGTGGTTCGGGGAGTGCTGGACGGGATCGGGATAGCCGATGCGGCGCAGCGGTTGTCAGTGTGTCTGCGCGTTGTGACGGATTCTCTTGGTATCACCGATGGTACGGCAATGGCCCGGTCAATGGCGGTTGCCGAGACGATGGGGCTGTCGTCGTCGTGGTCGAAGGCTGTAGGGTACCTCCGTGCGCAGTCCGACTCGATGTCTCTGGCGGACGACTACGCCTCTGCATGGGCGGTGCTGCGGACGATCGACGAGACCCTGGGCGTCACCGACCAGATGATCCAGGAGGGCGTGGCGGTCCTCGTACGGATCATCAGTGACGTGGTCGGTGCGACGGACTCGCGGTCGCAGGTACATGCCGCTCTGCGAGTCCTGACCGAATCGGTGGCGACGAGCGATTCGGTGGCCAGGCTATTTGCCGTCAGCCGGGTGATTGCCGAGGTCGAAGGGTTGACCGATGTGGCGAGCCGGGGACGGTTCTACATGATCGCGGACACGTTGGGGATCTCCGATGAGGTGGCCCGGCTGGTGGGGTTCCTGCGGTCCTGCGATGAGGGAGTGGGGGTAATCGAGGCGATTCTTCGGGTCTCCGGCGTGGTGCGCCGTCTGGACGATTCGATGGGGGTGACGGACTCCGAGCAGCATTTCCTCAGTGGTCTGGTTCAGGCGGCAATGGCCTTCCTGATTCTGCGAAAAGGTCGATGAAACTCCATTGGAAAGGCAGCATGATGAAAGCACGATTCACGATGCGAGGCGAGGTCATTGCCGAACTGCGGGACAAGCACGGCAACCTCAAACAGCGGTCGGTGACGCACAACATTGTAACGGACAAGGGCGACGCGCTGGCGGCGGCGGCGCTGTACTCGGCAGCCTATTCTGGTTGGGGCATGAAGCTGGGGACGGCGACGACGGAGGCGGCCAAGAGCGGCGCGGGCAGCTACATCGCAGCGGGAGACTATGTGTCCGGCTCGGCCAAGGCGCTGGATGACAGCACGCCCAAACAAGGCGCATCGGCCAACATCGCACAGTTTCGCAGGCTATGGGCAGCCGGGGAAGGCACGAACGCCGATATCAACCGCGTGGCGATTGTGGACAACACGACCGACGCCGGCGAAGCGGATGCGACGCACACGTTTGCCATCAGTGTGTTTGACGGTGCGATCAACAAGGGCGCGTCGGACACCCTGGCCGTGACGTGGAACGTCACTTTCCTCGGCGCGTAATCCTGTGGTTTCGGATGACTTCGTAGAGGTGGCGCATGCAGCAGGTGATTCCCGGACAGGCCAATACGGTGCAGTGCGACGTGGTCAGCAAGACCACGGCAGACCCGATCGTCTCGGGCACGGCAGAGGCGTTCCTGCTCTGTACGGCAGGGGAGAACACCGGCAAGTGGTGGGACGGCTCCGACTGGTCGGAGACGGAGGTCTCGTGTGGAGAGATGTCCTACGCCGGTGGAGCGTGCTGGCAGATCGAGATAGCGGCGGACGCCTGGGTGTACGGCGCGGCCTACAGCCTCTACGCCAAGGAGTCGGGCGGGCTGAATCTGGTTTACACCGAGTACATCTCCACGTGGTCTTCTCCGGCGGTGGGTCGCGGCGGACACGCCTGGACGTACACGGTGACGGATTCGACGACGGGGGTCCCCCTCGCCGAATGCGAGGTTTGGGCCTGCACTGACTCGGCCAGCAGCAACATTGTAGCTCGCGACCATACGGACGAACTGGGCCAGGTGACGTTCTATCTGACTCCAGGGGTGTATTACGTTTTCCGACGAAAGAGCGGGTACGCATTCACCAATCCCGACATTGAAGTGGTGACTGAATGAGCGGAACGGGAACAGGTACGCCTATCTCTACCGTGACCGTGTTTGCGGTCGAGGATGGAACAGGTCTGAGCACGGCTAACAGTTATCTGTCTGTGGCCAACGCGGACACGTACCATGCGAACTACACACGGTCATCGGATTGGTCGTCGGCTACAGAGACGATCAAACAGAATGCCTTGATCGTGGCAACGCAGTACATCGATGCTGCGTATCAAGGACGGTGGCGGGGCTGCAAGGCCAGTGCGTCTCAAGCCTTGGCGTGGCCCAGGTACTCCGTGGAGGACGACGATGGGTATGTGCTCGATTCCTCTTCATTGCCCCAGAAACTCAAAGATGCTTGTGCTGAACTGGCATTGCGCGTGGTGCTGGGAGACGACCTGTTGGGCGTCGTTACGCAACCGGGCGAGATCGCATCGGAGAGCGTCACGGTGGGGCCGATCTCCCAGAGCAAGACCTACGTGGGCGGCAAGCCGCATGGGTACCAATACCCCAGGGTCGATGCGATGATGCGTGGGTTGATCGAGGCCGGCGGCAGGGTCATTCGAGGCTGATATGGCGATCACGGCAGCGATGACATTGGAGTTGATCGGCGAGTACGGGGCGGATGCCGTGTTCAACGAGTACGGCGATTCCGAGTATGACCCGACGACCGGCAAGCGGACGATGGGCACGGCGACGGCCCATACGCACAAGGTAGTCGAAGAGGCCCGCAAGGATAAGGTGCCGGGATGGGCGGACATGCTGCTGTACCTGTCGGCGTCCGGACTGGACTTCACGCCGGAGGTGTTGATGGAGGTGGTGTATGCGTCGAAGACATGGACGGTAGTGACTGTCAAGCCGGTGGTCTACAAGGGCTCGGTGGTACTGTACGAATTGGGTGTGAAGGCGGTCGCATGAATGCAAACGAGTTCAATTTGGCACTGAGGCACTTCTCGGCGGTGGATGTCCCCGAGAAGGTTCGGCAGATTCACCAGAAAGTGGCAATGGAAGGGCTTCGCTCGCTCGTGCTGAAGACCCGTGTGAAAACCGGACGGGCTCGCGGTAACTGGCAGGTAGAGAATGGCAATCGGCCCAGTGCGGAACTGGAAACGACCGACAAGGGCGGCATGGCGACGATCGCCAAGGGCGCAGTAGCCATTGCCGCTGTCAAGCCATTTGACGTGACTTACATCACCAACAACGTCCAGTACATCCTGCCCTTGGAAGATGGGCGGGGCTCGTTTGCCGGGGACCACATGATGGCCCGCACGATTGAAGAAGTCAAAAGGATGTTCCGGTGACGTACGCGGAGATTCACAACGCGATTCGCAGTCGGTTCAAGACCCTGATCGAGGATGGGCAGGGCTTGCCGACGTTGTACGCCAACGACGGCCAGACGGCTCCACAGGACAATGCGATGTGGTGCCGGTTCTACATCCACGATTCGGCGGGGCAGCGGTTGACGGTGGGGGTGAAGAACTATCGGCGGTTCGGTGTGGCGGTGGCGCAGCTTTTCGGGCCGGCGGGGCATGGGGATGGAGAACTGATTGAACTGGCCGATGTGATCGTGGAGGCGTTCACGAGCGTGTCAGCGGACGGGGTGAGATATTTGACGGCCTACCAGCAGCCAGTGGGGCTTGAGGAAGGGCAATACCAGATCAATGTCGTCTGTCCATTCGAGACAGAGCACCAGGCGTAAAGGGGATCGATTATGAGTGATACTTCGAGGGTCAAACTGGCATATGTGGTCGAGACGGACTACGCGACCAAGGTGACGACCGGCAACCTGCAAACACTGCGCATCGCCGGCGAAAGCCTCAAGCAGGACACGTCGGTGTCGCAGAGCAATGAGATTCGGTCGGATCGACAGATTACATCGGTTCGCCGGTCCCGCGTTTCGGCGTCAGGCGGGGTGGACTTCGAATTGAGCTATGGAACGTACGATGCCCTGTTTGCGGCAGCGTTCCTGGATTCGGCGTGGTCGGAGGCCAAGACGATCATTGCATTGGGCACCGTGTCGGCTGTGGCGTCCGGCAACAAGTTCACGGCGGCGGCATGGACGGCTGCGCCGGATGTTGGGGACTGGCTCAAGGTGTCCGGGTTCGCGACAGCGGCAAACAATGGCCTGTTCAAGGTGGTGTCCAAGACCAGTACCGAGATCGTGGTGTCCGGCGGCACGCTGGTGAACGAGGCCGACAAAACGGGCGTGAGCATCACGCAGGGCGGGGCCATCGTCAATGGCTCGACGTTGAAAACGTACAACATTGAGCGGACGTACGAAGACCTGACCACGGAACTGTCGCTGTTTCTGGGCATGGCGATCAATGGCCTGAACATCAATGTCCCGGTCGAAGGGGCTATCACAGGGTCGCTGGACTTCATGGGTTCGAGCGAAGAGTCAGCCACGGCGTCCGGCGGGGCGGGATACGATGCAGCGACGACGACCGAGCACATGACCGCCCTGGATGTCACGAACCTGATGGAGAACCAGGCGGCGATGGACATCCGGTCGTTTGGACTGAGCCTGAACAACAATCTTCGCCAGCGAATGATTGTGGGCAGTTCCGGGGTATTGAGCATCGGGGCGGGCCGGTGTCTGGTTTCTGGCACGCTTGAAGCGTACTACACCGACAATGCGATCTACGACAAGTACCTGAATGGAACGGCGACGGCGTTGGCTGTTCAGTTGACGGACCCGGCTGGAAATGTCTACGTCCTTGATTGCCCGGCGGTCAAGTACACGGCGGGCCAGCGGCCGGCCACCGGTCCTGATGGCGACGTGGTTGTTCCGCTGACGTGGTCGGCGCATGCACATGCGACTGAGAATGTTACGATCCGGCTGGTTCGTTTCCCGGCGGCATAAAGACCAATGGAAAACCATAGAGAAGTAAGGAGCGATTGAAGCATGGCGAAGATCAGCGAAGCAATGTTGGACCTGGACCGGGTTGACGAGGGCAAGTGGTTTCCATGGGTCGCGGGGATCAATCTGCGGATTTGCAGCGTCAACAAGCCCGCATACAAGCAGCACCGGGACCGCCTGTTGCGGCCACACCTGCGGGACTTGCGGGCGGGGCGTTTGAGCAACGAACAGATCATCGATGCTGTGATGCCTGCGGTGGCCCAACATCTGTTGGTCGGTTGGAACATTGAAGATGACGACGGCAAGGCGGTTCCGTACAGCCCGGAAAAGGCGATGGAGTACATGCGGCATCCGAAGTTGCCGGATCTTTGCCCGTTTGTGCTGGAGTCGGCTGGCGAGACCGATGCGTTTCGCCAGGAGTTGCTTGAGGACGCGGAAAAAAACTGACGGCCGTGGTCGAGTGGGAGCTTCAGTGGGGCGAAGACCTGCCCTTGCTGGACCGCCGACGTCAGAGGGGTTTGCCTTCGGCTTTGGATCATCGACCGGAGCCGTACGAAGACGTGGCCGATGCGTTGGTGGCGTTTCGGCAGTTGAGCCGGGCGCGGACGGCGGGGTTTGCTCCGAATCCCATCTCGATTGCAGAGATCGAGGCATGGCTGAGGCTCAATGATGTCACTGCCACGGAAGACCGTCGCGAGTTTGTGGTGTTGATTCAGGCGATGGATCAGGTTTGGTTGAAAAGGATGATGGAGAATTATGGACGACCAGACAAAAAGCCTGACGCTGGTAGTTGATTCCCGAAAGGCGATCGAGGGCTTGCGTCGTGTGGATCAGGCCTTTGTCCGGTCTACGGCGGCGGTTGACAGGTTCGTCGGGAACATCAAGTCCGGCTTCTCCATCGCCGAACGGGCGATCAGTGGGGTGCTGCTGCCGTTCAAGGCACTGATCGGCGTCCAGGCGGCGTTGCAGGCGCAGACGGTGGCGCTGGCGGCGGCGACATTGGGGGCGGCGGGCCGATATGAGATGTTCACGCAGCAGTTGCGCACGGTGATTGCGAGCAAGAAAGAGGCCGACCAGGCGTTCCGCGAGAGCATCCAGTTTTCGGTGGTCACTCCCTTCACGCCGGCAGAAATCATCGAGACCCGGATTGCCCTGGAAGGCGTGGGGGTGCGAGGGGCGGCGGCGGTCGAGAAGACGGCGTTGGCGGCGGCGGCACTGAATCGGAACATCCTCGATGTGGCCCGAGCGGTCAAGTCAATGGAGACCGAGCCCCTTCGCAATCTGGGAATCATGCTCAAGCGGCAGGGCGATGATTTCCTGTTCAGCTTCACCGACAAGATCGGGCAGGCCAGAGAGATTGCGGCCACCGGCTTTGCAGACGCCCAGCAGCAGTTGCTCGACATCTTCGCCGGCAAGTTCGAGGGCGGCCTTGCGAAAATGGCTCTGACGTGGGAGGGGCTTGTCTCCACCTTCAAGGGAGCCGTGTTCGATCTTCGTGCGGCGTTCGGGGAAGGGTTCCTGAATGCGGCGAAGCTGATTCTCAATGACATCATCGAGGCCATTGCCGACATCAAGGAGGCGGCGCAGGCGGCGGGCCGGGAGTTCGGGGCCGAGTTGATGCGAGCCCGCAATGTGATGATGGCCGGGTTCGACGTGGCCCTGCAAGTGGCAAAGGAGATCGGGGCGGCTCTCGGGCAGGAGAATGGCCTGGGCACGGTGATTATCGAGGCGATCCGCCTGGGGACGCAACTGCTGGCCGATGGGCTGCTGGCGGCCTTCCGGGCCTCTTTGTCGCTGTGGCGGGCCATAGGGACGATCCTGGGGCAAGCTGTGCTGGACGCATTCTACCAGAGCGGTATGCCGGGGGCGGGGATGGCCCGTGAGGCGGCGGTGGCGTCGAACCTGTCGAGGATGCCGTTGAGCGAACTGAATACGCTGGGCAGGGAGTTTGGCGTCAGCCCGAACAAGATGAGCATCGGTATGGCCGGCGAGGCGGGGCCGAACCTTCCCCGGACAGCCAGCGAGTACGCGAAGGCGCTCGCCTTTGAGATCGGCAAGCTCCCTATCGAGCAGCAGCTTGCCTATGCCCATCACAATCCGCAAGGGGCGGTGCAGGCGTCCATCGAGAAGGCGGGAACCGATGTTCGCGATAGCATCGCGGCGATGGGGGAGTTGGCGGTCGATGGCTTGCAGAAGTTCGTCAACAAGATCACGGACTTTAACAAGTCGGCACCGATCGATCTGAGGAAGCTGTTCTCGCAATCCTTGCAAGCCCGGATGGGCGAGGGCGAAGAGGTGATGGCCCGATGGAACAAGATTCTCAATCCGGCTGAGGGTGCTGTGACTGTGTCGGGCGGCGGCGTTCGGAATGAGTTTGCCGGTTTCGATGCTGAAATCGACGCGAGTATGGTGATGGCGAAGGAATGGTACGACCAGCGGGAACAAATGAAGCAGCAGGCCCAGAGCATGGTTCACGCTCTGGACGTGGAAATGAAGATCATCGGCCGTCTGGGGGACAGTCACGAGCGGGCAGCGAAGATGGTGGCGTACGAGAACACGGTGAAGGTCGCGTACGCGAACGACCAGGAAACGATCAACCGGCTCATGGATGAATACAGCGACAAGCTCAAGGGCCTTGAAAAGCAACACAAGCTGGTTCAGATCGCCGACGACATTGGCAATGCGTTTGGTCGGGCGTTCGAGGATGTGGCGCTGGGGGCACAGAAGGCCGGAGAGGCGATCAAGGCCCTTGGTATGGACGTGGCAAGGCTCGTATTGCGGCAGTTGGTCACGCAGCCGCTGGCGATGAGTATCAGTACGGGCGTGCAGGGCATGTTTGCAACAAAGGCCCACACGGGCTGGAAGGTCGGTTCGCCTTCGCCGGTGATGCAGATGGTGGACCCTGCGATCTTTGCCGGTGCTCCAAGGCTGCACGGGGGGCTGAGGTACGATGAATATCCGGCGATCCTCCAGCGGGGCGAAGAGGTGGTTTCCGCCAGGGATGTTCAGGCTGGACGAAGTGCGACGTTGCCTCAGCCGGTGTTCAACATCACGAACAACTCGTCTTCGCAGGTGGAGGTCGGACAGACCAGTGTTCAGTTCGACGGCCGCAAGATGATTGTCGGGATGCTGCTCAAGGACAAGCGCAACCGAGGCCCGATCAGCCGGGCAGAAAGGCGGAGGTAGTCCATGGCGCAGCCCGTGTATCCTTTGAGCGTGGACCCGGACGCCCAGGGCTTTGTCCGTGAGCCGGCGTTTGATCCGGTCCATCGTTCGCCGTTGGAGGACGGGGCGTATCAGGTCGTCAAGACCAAGACGAAGGTGCCCCTGCGATGGTCGTTTGTATACCGCTATTTGAGCGGAGTCAACAAAGAGTCTCTCGACGAGTTCTGGGAGGACGACGCCGACTGCGGCGCGGTGCCGATCAAGTTCACCGATCCGACGAACAGCACGGACTACTTCGTTCGCTTTGCAGGCCCACCGCGATGCTCTCTGGAGGACGATGGGCAGTCCACATGGCGCGTGGAGATTGATTTGATTGAGGCGATAGGGACGTACACGTAATGCCACAGATGCCAGCCAATTTGACGGCGCTGAAGAACCAGCTTTCCCAGCCGGGGGCGTGGGTGTGGCTGTTGACGGTGACGCTGCCGGGCGG